>ERZ1292640.49-Hain-H43-02um-R1-49-length-88997-cov-6_pt2 | contig 13875 bp, 14 predicted proteins | sample MGYA00564404_ERZ1292640 | MGnify/ENA primary metagenome ERZ1292640 (study PRJEB36523, sample SAMEA6512636) | groundwater metagenome | collected 2019-01-08 | study: AquaDiva: Metagenomics assemblies of 32 groundwater samples
GCCTCTACCCCCTCAACTGAGCCGCCTCCCCCCTTAATTTGAGTTGCGAATAATATTCGGAATGCGCTCCTACCTCCCTTGTTTTGTCTTGCGAATTCATTTATTGATTTTTCCCCGGACTTCCTTCATCACATCCTCAACCGATATCAAATCCATGCAATAGGGATTTTTTTCATCAAAGCATTCATCGAGCGCGTATAGGTAATCATAATTGCAAAGCAAATTGCATGCCGGAAGCCTTTTGTGCTTCATGATGGCGATATTGCCAAACGGACCCCATCGGATTGGCGAATCAACTCCGAATAATGCTATGACCCGTATCCCTGCTGCCGAGGCGATGTGGGAAATTGCAGAATCATTGCAAATTGCAAGATTACATTTATCAATGAGGGCGGCAGTTTCAAGAATAGAAGTTCTGCCGGCTGCAATGCATATTTTCCCCTTCATCATTTTTTCCATCTGCCCGTAGAGCTTGGCATCATCCTTTCCTCCCAAAGCGATGATTTTAGCGCCATATCCGGAAATGAGCGCATCGCAAAGCTTTGCGAATTTGTACAATGGCCAGCGTTTTTTCCATATCCCCCCGCCTGCATGAATGGCTATTATTGGCGCATTTTTTCCAATCCTGTTTTCCTTAAGGAATTTTGCCGCGAATTTTTTTTCCTTGCTGGAATAGCTAATCCGCATATCGGGCGCATTCGCCTTTTGCTCAATGCCAATTGCGCGCGCCAAATCCAGGTAATATTCCAATTCGAGTTTTGTGCGGTTCTTGTAGGGGGGATAGGCAACCTTCCTTGTCAGGAAAAATCCCCTGCCCGCCAAATCGAGGCCGACCCTAATCCTTGCACCCGTAAGGTATGATAGGATGATGAACCGAAGGGCATGCTCGGAATTGATGACCATGTCGTAATTTTTTCCCCTGAGCATCCCTGCAATTTTAAGCGGTGCAAACTCCTGTGTTAAGAGATTTGCCCCCTCCTCTTCCGTATATGGGATTATCGCATCGACATTCTCATTGTACTTTAGCACCTCCTGGGCAGGATGCCTGATGAGAAGGTCTATTTTTGCCTTGGGGAATTTCCGCCGGATAGGCGCAAGCAAAGCCGAGAACAAAACCGCATCCCCAATCGAGGAGTGCTCCCCGTGGATGATCAGGATTTTTTTAACCGCACGCAAGTCTGGCGCCTTTTCCATCCTAATCAGGAAATTGAGCGGCAGAAGGATTGCAAAAAGCGCAGCTTTCTTCATGGATGTGAGCATCATCCAAAAATATGCCCTTAAGCGGGTGGATTTCATTTTTGCACCATCTTTTTATATTCCGCTTCGATTGTTGCTGCAATTTCCCTCCAGCGGTATTTTTTTGCGGCTTTTTTTGCATTCAAGCCAAGGGTTTTCCTAAGCCTAGCACTTGCAATAAGGCGATCAAGTGCCGCAGATAGTGAATTTTCATCATAATTGGCAAGAATGCCATTTTTCCCATTAGTGATTATTTCCCTAGGCCCGCCGGCGTTTATTGCAATGCACGCCTTTCCCCTAGCCATTGCCTCGACCAGGGCAATCCCAAATGGCTCATATTCGGATGGCAAAACAAATATTTCCGAATCATCAAGCAAATCAAGGAGCTTTTTATCCGTAACCTCGCCCTCGAATGCCACTTTATTGGAAATGCCGAGTTTTTTTGCGAGTGCCTTTAGCTCCAACATGTCCCCCCCATCCGGGCCAACGAGCCTTAATTTCCAGCTCCTCCCCTTGATTTTGGAAAAAGCGCCAAGAAGGATGCCCAACCCCTTTGATTTGTTTATCCTCCCAATGAATATGATTTTTTTTTTCCCCCCCCTATTAGCAGTTCCTGAAAAGAACCTATCCTCGATCCCATTGGGCGCAACTGTGATTTTTTCATCCATAACCCCCTTTGACAAAAGCCATTTGCGCTCAGCTTCATGCAGCGCAAAAATCCTATCGATAAACCTTAATGGATAAAAGCTTTGCAATAAGTCGTATGCCTTTACCGCAAATTCGAGCGCATTTCCGCGCGTGCCTTCGTGATATGGGGAGTGGGGCGTTAGTGCAAGAGGGATTCCGCGCAGTTTACTGGCCCAAAGGCTTAGTTCTACATGCGGATGGCGCATGTTATGTGCGTGGATAATATCAAACCCTAGCAAATCAAGAACAAACCCTGGGAATGCGGATGCGAATTTGCCAATTCTAAACCAGGGCTTGTAGCGCCTAACATGGATTCCATTTATGATTTCGTCCTTAATTTCTATTTCTCTCCCCGAATGGTCGATTGCGGATGTAAAAACCGTTACTTTATGCCCCTTTTTTTGCAGTTCGAGGCTTAAATTGTAAACGTGCTTTTCCATTCCCCCCACAACCGGAAGGAAAAAAGGGCACACCATTGCTATTTTCATATACTTTCAACTTTTAATGCAAAAATCCAAAGCGGCTTATTCGCGATTGAAGGCTTGATGTTGCAGAAATCATTTTTTCATAACTTATATTGGGTGATATTACCAATACCTTGCGCATTTCATTTCTTCGTGCTCCTAATCTGCTTCCATTTCTCCTCCTCCCGGAAATAGAATTTAAGGAAAGCCATAACCCAAACTGAAAATTCCACAAGAAGGTATAGCGCAAAATAACCGTATTCGATTGGCGAAGTTATATGGCTGCTTGCAACCCTGAAGTATTCTTTCATTTCCCCCCGTATTCCTCCCGCCATAATTGCCGTTTTCATGGGGCCATTTGCGCCCGCTTCCTGGAAAACCTCCAAATGGCCGTAGTGCGTTCGTATCTTTTGGGTTAGATAATCCATTATGTTTTCAGCATAGCCTACATTAACAACCGCCCTTTTAGCATACCTTATTTCATATCCAGCCTGCCGCACGATTTGCCCAACATAAGCATCCTCGCTCCTCGCCCTTGGGGGGATCCTAGTAACCGCGCCCTTCCGGAGTGCATATAAATATCCCGATATTGCATGATAGCCAAGTTTTTCCCCCTTTTCCCGCTGCCTGCTTGCGCACTCCGAGGCAAACCTGCCCCACCAGGAAAACATCGGCGAGGCGGCGAAGTATTCCGGCCGGCCGCTTACTGCGCCCACCCCTTTTACCATGCGCAAGGCAAGTTCATTAATCGAATGTTCCGGGAAGGTCAAATCGCCATCCGTCATTACTATTAAGCTTCCCTTTGCGTTCCTTAATATCAGGTTGATTGCCGATCCTTTCCCCCCCCGCTCCTTTTCCAATATTAGGCGTATTCTTCCATCCTCCTTTGCCATTTCCCTTGTGATGTCGGCTGTCCTATCGGTGCATCCGCTGGCTACAACTAAGACCTCGCCAACTTTTGGGGAGGAATCAAGCGCGGAACCAATGCTCCCTGCAATCCCCCGCTCCTCATTGTATGCGGCGATCCCTACTGTTATTTTTTGTCCTTCCATGTTCTACTAAGATTAACTTTGGAATGCTCCTTATAAAGCAGTTGCGGTTTCCTAAGCTTTCCCCCAATGCTGCCTAAAAGAAACCGAACCGTTTAAATAGCTAATTTGGGTATTATTTGAACTTATTCTTTAAAAAAAAGGTGTGGGATTAATTGGCATTCGAGTGGCTATTTGGCCTTGTAGTGGTAGGATTTCTTGGCATGCCTGGAATTCTGCTTGCATTTGCCCTTCTCAAGGGCGTCAAGCTCAATTTTGTTGATAAAATCCCCCTAGGCTTCATACTTGGTACTATGGCCGTGCCATTCCTCGGGCTTATCGAATTCATCCTCCTGGGCCTGCCCCTGACAAGCGGGCTTGTGTTTGCCAACTGGATAGCACTTTTTGCCATTTCCCTCATACTTCTAGTTTCCCAAAGGCAGCTTGGGCTAAATACGCTTGGGAAAATCAAACCGATATTTGAGCTGCAAACCTACAAAAAGCTAGTTGAGGATAAGCCCGTTTCCCTTGTGATTTATTCCGTGCTTTTATTGCTCATCATTGCCGGCTTTTATGTGAGGTTTGCATCCGCATATTCTACATCCTTTTTCGAATTCGACCCGTATTTCTATGATTCGGTGACCGAAAAAATCGTTCAGCAGGGAAGCGCCCCCCTCCAAAGCGACATCTCCTATTTTCCGCGCTTTAGGACATATAGGGAACTTCCAATGATGCACTATCTGACTGCCGGCTGGTATTTGCTATTCAAGGATTTTCAAGCCCTCCCATATAGCCAAGACCAGCTCATACTTACAATCCAGCTCTATCCTCCCCTGATGGGTGCATTCCTGGTCATTTTGGCTTTCATCATGATCCGTGAGGAATCGAACAAATACCTTGGGATTATCGCGGCGGCCCTCTTTGCATTCACCCCGCAGCTTGTCAAAAAGCTCGGAGCTGGGGTTTCAGAGCAGGCGGCTTTTGGCATGTTTGCCGCGCTATTCGTATTCGCGCTATATGCGCTTGCAATTAACCGCAAGAGCCTTCGGCTTGGCGTTCTTGCGGGATTTGCGATGCTAATATCCGTTTTGGGTTCAGCCCACTACGTCTGGCCTAGCATGATCCTTGCCGGCTTCATCCTCATACAATCCTTCCTTGACTTCATCAAAAATACGGCCGATCCAACCGAGTTCAAAATCAACCTGATTGTGGTGCTATCCGCCCTTTTTGGAAACCTTGGGGTGATGATCTATAGGGCCCAGCCAATTGCCTTTTCCACGATTGCTGTAGGCATCCTGTTCATGGTTGGTGCCATGGTGCCTGCGATTTTCTTCTATGCAGTAAAAAATACTGCGCAAGGAAAGAAGCTTTCGCGTTTCCAGGTGCTTGGAGGGCTTGGAGTTGCGGTGCTCCTAATCCTTATCCTCACGCCAATTGGGCCCACAATTTTTGGCTATTTGAATTCCCTGCTCCGCTATGCAAAGACCGACAATCCCCTGAATAGGACAGTGCAGGAGGAAAATGCAACCTCCGAAGGGCTTTTTGCCTCCTCATTTGGGGTGTTGAATCCAAACCAGCTTCTCCTTGGCTCGACTATTGTGCTTACGTTCCTTGCCATCCTTGCCCTAAGGAAAAAGGGCGTTGTTTATTCTGCCGCATACGGGGCAATTGCATTTATCCTAATTGCATTAAACCATCAAATCGATCAAATTTTCGGGGCAATATCTGGCATTTTCGCATCCTCCATGCCGGAAGTTTCTACCTTCCTAAATTTCATCATCGAGGGCGATGTTTTCCTTTACCTGATTGTTTCCCTGGCCTCGCTTTGCATCTATTTCCTCTATGAGGACAGCAAAAGCCGCCTCTACATCCTCTTCCTCCTCGCCTTCTTCCCAACCGCCTACATCGGCCTAAACAAGGTCAAATACCTCCTCCATCTCGCATTTGCAGTAGCGCTTGCGCTTCCCTTTTTACTGATCATGATTAATGAATTGGTAATGAAGCTAAATGGCGCCTTCCGCTTCATTTCAAACGAGAATTCCCTCCGGATTGGCATGCTGGCCCTGGTCATGATTATTGGCGTTGTTGCCGCATACAAGCAGTATGAGACCGTTCCGCAGTCCATGAATGAGCTGCAGTATTCGCGGATGTCTTCCGACTGGATAGACACGACCAAATGGATGCAGGCAAACCTTGGTGAAAACGACCGGGTGAGCTCATGGTGGGACTATGGCCATTGGACGACCTTCCTTGGGGGAGCCAAAACCGTCCTTGACCCTAGCAACTACTATTCAGACTATGATCAGCTAACCGCCAGGGGCTATGTTGATGGGAATACGACTCTCCTGATCGATATCATGCATTACCACAAGGCAACATACATTCTAGTTGATTCCGAACTGGTGCAGAAATGGGGCGCGCTGGTTTACCTTTCGGGCACGTTTAACGGCCTTGCCGATGACCATAAATATGATTTCCTAAAGCAGCAAATACCTTCGACAAGTTCGCCCGGCTCAAGCGAATACGAAACCGAGCACTATTTCGAATACATCTATTCCGTCTTTTCCAAAGGGGCCGATGGAAACCCGGCGGCATTCCAGTGCCCGGGCATCATCCCAAGGCAAATGCTGTACTCATCTTTTGGCGCGCTTTATTGCATCGATTCCAAGGGGCAGATGTCCGTTTTCAATCCCAATGGGGAAGGGGGAATGCTTAATGATCCCCGGCTTGTGCGCGCGGATGATTCCCAATTGGCGCTTGCGCCCCTTGGCGGAAATGCGAACTTATTTTTCAACCAGCGCTACACATTCATCAACCTCAATCCCGACCTTACAACCCTAACGGAAGGCAAGGTGAACAGCAACCTGATAAATTCCGCATTCGTGCAGCTATTCTTCCTCGAAAAACTCGATGGCTTTGAACTCGCCTACAAGTCCCCAAACAGCCAGGTCAAGATTTTCAAGCTCGTTGCGTGATCCCAAAGGATGGTTTCATTCACAATAACGGAAGTGCTTTTTTCCTCCCTATTCTTTGCCTTTTTTTCGGCCTTAATCATAACCCCCTTCATTATTTGGAACTCGCGCAAGGCGGGCATACTTGGCAAGGATAAAAACAAGGGGGGTGAAAAGCTCCCTGAGATGGGTGGAATAGCAATTGTTGCGGGCACATCGATGGGAATACTTGCTGCAATCGCCTTTGGCTTCAACCTTGCGCTTGATGTGACCGTGCTTCTTGCGACCCTCTCAACCGTCGTGATTATGGGGATACTTGGAATGATTGACGATTTGTTTTCCCTCAAGCAAACAATCAAGGCGCCAATACCCTTCATTGCATCCGTCCCCTTAAGCGCCGTTAGGGCAGGAGCACGCACCATCAATATCCCAATCCTTGGGGGCCTCAATTTTGGAGCATTATACCCACTTGCAATCGTTCCCCTTGGAGTTGGCGGTGCTTCGAATGCTTTCAATATGCTTGCGGGCCTCAACGGCCTGGAAGCGGGCATGGGCGCAGTGATATCCCTTGCAATATTGTTTGCCGCATACATGAAGGGCTCGTATGAAGCCATGATTATTTCGGTTTCGCTTTTTTCCGCATGCATCGCCTTCCTATTCTACAACCGCTATCCCGCAAAAATATTCCCCGGGGATGTTGGCACCTATACCATTGGGGCAACGATTGCCTCCGCAGTAATTGTCGGAAATCTCGAATTTTTCGGGCTTGTGCTTTTCGCCCCATATTTCCTTGAATTCGCAATCAAGGCGCGCTATTCATTTCGAGGGCAAAACTATGGCACGCTCAAGAACGGAAAATTAATCGCTCCACCAAGGGCGGAATCGCTCACCCATTATGTGATGAAACTTAGGCCCATGAATGAGGGGCAAGTGGTGCTCACCATAATGCTTTTTGAGGCGGTAATCGCGGTGGTGGCATTCTCTTTGCTGATATTTTAACGATTTTTTATTTCCTATAGATGCTCCTCCGCTGCCTCCCTGCGCTTTTTTTCCTCCAATATCGGAATCATTTTTCCAAAGCAATTTCTTTTTAACCAAAGGGTGCAAACCTAATACATGCCTAAGCACGCATCGGATTTGGAGGGCAAATTGAAGGGGGCAATTCTTGCTGCCGCCAAATCATCAACTGGGGTTATCATTGGCGTTAGCGATATTGAGCTAACCTCCCCAAAAGGGGGATCAAACGCTGACCTATCATGCCCGGTCAGTTTCAGGCTGGCCTCAAAGCTTGGGAAATCCCCGCATGAAATAGCGCAGTCCCTTACGGATAGTTTAAGCAGGAAAAAATCCCCCGATTTCCAAATTCTTCCCCCCCAAAACGGTTTCCTTAATTTTTCCTATTCAAATTCCCAGCTCCATAAATTTCTCTCCTTGCCTCTCAAGGAGGGAAAAAATTTCGGCAAGGGCAATGCGGGGAAAAAGCAAAAGGCAATTGTTGAGTTCTCCTCCCCAAACATCGGAAAGCCCATGCATATTGGCCATATTCGATCAACCATACTTGGCGATAGCCTGGCAAAAGTGCTTGCCGCAAGCGGCTACAAGGCAATTTCCTCCAATTACCTATGCGAAGCAGGCCTTCAGACAGCCAAGCTCCTCCTTGCAATCAAGCTCTTCAAAACAAGGAAGATCTCCTCTGAAAAGGACCTGCTTGCGCTTTATGTTGAGATCCACAGGCAAATGGAATCAAACCCTGAGCTGGAAAAGCAGGCGCAGGAACTCGTTTTGAAGATGGAAACCGGTGATCCGGCAACACTTAGGGAGCTTACGCGGGTAAGGAAGCTTTCGACACAGCCCTTCAACCGCAATTACGCCCTCCTTGGCATAAAATTCGATGAGGAGGTGTATGATTCGGATTATGTGAAGGATGGGAAGGCAATGGTGGATTTGGCAATTGAAAAAGGCGTTGCAAAGCGCGACACTAACGGCGAAGTGTTTGCGGATTTGGAGGAAAGATTCAAGCAGCCAAACCTCATCATCCTGCGCTCGAATGGGACGACGCTTTATTCCACGCGCGACCTGGGCCTTGCCAGGAGGCAATTTTCAAAATACAAATTTGACCGGAGAATCTATGTCACCGCCTCCGAGCAGAACACGCATTTCAGGCAGGTGTTTGCGATATTAAGGGCGCTAGGGGAGCCGTATGCAGATAGGCTATTCCATATAGGTTTTGGCCTGATCTCACTTGAGGAGGGCAAGCTATCCACAAGGGAAGGGAGGGTGCTTTTGCTTGAAGACGTCATTAATGAGTCCATTTCGCTTGCTTTGGATGAGGTTAAAAAACGCCAGCAATACTCGGATGAAGCCGCATCTGAAATTGCCCGGATTGTGGGTATTGCTTCCCTGAAGTACTCCATCCTCAAAATCTCATCCGAAAAGGACATCAAATTCTCGATGCGGGACGCGGTGAAGTTCGATGGGAATACGGCCGCATACCTTCAATACACGTGCGTTAGGGCAAGGAACATACAAAAGAAGGCGCTGGATGAAAAATATGCCGTTGCGGGAGCTAGTGAAGGAAAGGTCGAACAATCCAAATCAAGCTCCAAAAGCAATATTCGCCAATCCAAATCAAATGCCAATTATCCCTTCAATGCCGATGAAAAGAAGCTCATCCTGCTCATTTCGCAATTCCCGCAAACCCTCGAGCACGCCGCCCGCAACCTTTCGCCCTACATCATCTGCGACTTCCTCTTCAGGCTCGCGCTGCAGTTTTCCTCATTCTATGACACCTGCCCGGTCCTGAAGGCGCAATCATCAGCTGCTAGGGAAATGCGGCTCCAAATCGTTAGGGCAACGGAAACGGTGATGCAAAACGGGCTTGCCCTCCTGGGGATTGAGGTTCCGGAGAGGATGTAAGGGAGCTTGCAAATCGAATATGAGGGGGGCAAACAATACATCCAGCTGGCGCTCGCAATTGAAATTTCTTCTCGCTTAGGCCCTCACTTCGAAACCGTGATGTCCATGCTCGAAACCCTGCTCATGCGGCCATCGTCCGATTTTAGTTCTTCCGTTGCAATTTCAACGTTTTTTATCTGCATGGAGGACATGAACCGGTTCTTGACAATGAGCGCAATGTCAACTGCCATGCTGATGCTCCTTCCCCTTGCCTTGATATGTATCTCGTTTGCCCCCTGGTTGAACTGTGAAACCACCGCCAAAACATAGGCCATGGTTTCCTTTTTTCCCACGTAGATAATGTTCCTATCGCCCTCCATCATGTGTATCCCCTCGTTGTGTAGTCGAATTCGCTGGTTTTAGAGGTTATAGCTATGCCCCCCTTTCTATATATTTTTTTCTATATTGGAAACATGGGTAAAACTAATCGTTTTGAAAAAATATTGGGAGCGGAAATAATATGCCCGGAATTGCAATCGTTAACCCAACAATTGCGAATCAAACTTCCCTTCGGCAATTTCCTTAATCACTTCCCTTGGGTCCTTCCCCTCAACCGTGATTCCCATGCTCTTGCACGTGCCGGTAATTTCCTTCACCTGCGCTTTTAGGGTTTTTGAGAGCATCGCATCCTTCTTCATGCCGGCAATTACGGCTATCTGCGCAACCGTGATGTTCCCGATAATGCGCTTTCCCTTGGCGCCCGATTCCTCCTTCACATTTTCGGTGATGCCAAGCTCCTTTTTTAGGAGGGCTGAAACCGGCGGCGTGCCAACAATTACCTCGAATTCCTTTGAATCCGTGTCGACTATGACTTTAACCGGAACTTGCATCCCCCTGAATGCCGCAGTTTTCTCGTTGATAAGTGCAAGCACCTTCTGGATGTTGACCTTGGCTGCCCCAAGCGCGGGTCCAAGAGGCGGGCCAGCACTTGCCTTCCCCCCTTCAACCATTGCCGGAACTGTCAGTTTTCCCATATTCAACACCTTTGGATGATTTTCGTTATGATTGATTATTTTGGGTAGTGGATCAGAAGCGGTGTCCCCCCCAAACCATCAAATTCAGCACAAACTTCAATTATTATTGCTGCAGAACTTTTACCGTATTGATCTTGATTGTAACCGGGATTGGAACGGCGACCTCCACCAGTTCGACGATTACCTCCTCCTTTTCCTTTTGTATCTTTACAACTTTGGCCTTTTCTCCCTTGAATGGGCCCGATGTGATTTCAATCATCTGGCCTACTTCAAGCAAAATCTCCTGCGGCTTGCTTTCGAGCATATCCTTCAAATCCTCGATTTGCATCGTGCGGTGGAGCATGCTCTTCACATGGGGGACGTTGGTGATCAGCCGCTTTGCCTCCACCTCGTTTTCCGCCTCCGCAATGAGGTAGCCCTTGAGGTAGGGTGAAACAACTATCGTTTTGACCGGCATCTTGTTCTTCTTGACCTTTTCGTACAACAGGTCCGCTACTATGTTTTCCTGCCCTGATGTGACCCTAAAAGCATACAGCATACTACCCACCTAAATTCCCCGGAATAAACTTGCTATTGTGTGCATAAGAAAGCCAATTGCGCCAACCACCCCGATCCCAACGGCGGTGCTAACTGCAATCTGGCGGAATTCAACTCCCCCGGGCTTATGCGTGACATTCAAAACCCGCTGGCTTTGCGAAATGAAATCGTTAATTGTTGCCATCAAGGTCATGTTCTCAACCCCCTAAGTTTCCCCGTCATAGCGCAAAATAAAGGTCGAAAAAACAAAAGCGCAAAGAAAGGAAAATAAGTGCAATCTTTGGGGGAATGAAGGTTTTTAACCCTTTTTAGGCACCCGAAGCCATCCCTAGGAGCGTATATTAATATCGGTCACCGGATATTACTGCCCCAAAGGTTTAAATATATATTAAGTGATAATATGATATATCCCCAATGGCAAGGCAAAGATATATTGCCAACCAAATCGGCCTCAAGGGAAATAGTTGATGAGAACATACCAATTCATACGCTTGTAGATGTTTTGGAAAGCGGCTATGACTGCGAAAGGAGCAGGCGAAAGCCGGAAATTCACGAGCGTTGCAAGCGGTACGGCAAGATTGTAATTAAGGTGGTCGTTGCCGATATGGGGGATCATTTTCGTGTAGTTCACGTAGGGAAGTTCCGGTGAAATTATGAAAAAAGAATATACCTGCATTTGCGGCAAGAAGATGAAGGAGACGGAGCTGGAGTTTGAGGGCTTCATTGTTAAAGGATGGAAGTGCGATAATTGCGGCGAGGAGCTGCTGGACCCGCTTGCAGTCGAGAAGATCAGGGAAATGAAAAATTCACTCGTAGTGAAAGTGCGGGAAGTGGGCAAATCCATAGTAGTAACAATTCCCTACATCCTGAAGGATCTCGCGGGCTTGCACGAAGGCGAAAAGATCGCCTGGAGGATAGAAAACGGGGAACTTGTGCTCGGAAAGAGCCTGCTGAAAAGGGCAATGGTATAATGCACGGAGCTGGTTGACGTGAAAGTCTTTGAGATCGAAATAAAATCCCCAAAAGAAGTCGGAAGGGAAGCTGATGCCGCAGCGAAAGCAATAAAGGAAGGAAAGTACTTGGAGCCCACAAGCAAAATAGTGGTTTCCAGCCTTGAAATACTAAGTAAAATCCTCACTTCCGAAAGAATCCGGATGTTGCAAGTGATTCGGGCAAACAATCCCTCCTCTATCTACGGGCTTGCGCAACTGATGGGAAAGGACCGCCGCAATGTCCTTAGGGAGCTGCGTTATTTGCATGGAATGCATCTAGTGAAAGTGCGCAAGGAGGCAAAAAGCCATTCGCCAAGGCGCAACATTGTCCCCTATGTTGATTTCTCGAAAATTGTTGTGGGGATACCGATTTGAGAATTATTGGATATCGCATGCATCTGTGCATGTTTGGGTTGCCTTCTGGGCTGAAACGGAAATCGAGATGCAATAAAATGGGGGCGTTGCCCTTTGTTCATTCCCGCATATAACTGAATAAGCCTCTACCTTTTCGTTGGCAGTTATTTTCGAATTGGAAACCTCTAGCTTTTTCCCCTCCCCGCAAAGAGATTCGTCATTGCAGATGAACCATACCTCGTTTTTGGAGATTGGCAAACTATTTACCACCTCCTGCGTAAAATAACTCCTGCCTTTCTCGAAGCAAACTTGTTTTGGCGAGGTTACTCCATAGCCCTTCCCATTAATATCTCTAAGTCCCGAATCGAAAATGTTTAACGCTGAATTTGTTTTTATGGAATGAGATGTGATGCCATTGAGTAGCAGCATTATAATAAAACAAACGATATTGACGGCATAAATTGTCTTAGCATCAAATGGATGGCCCTTCCAAACGATTAGCAAACCGATCCAGAAGAATAAGGGTAAAATGCTAAAGAAAATAGGGGGTGAAAAATTTGGAGGTCCTTCACATGACCCCGAAATAGGCGGAGCTGAGATCGTTGCAAAAATTATAGAAAATACAACGAATAGAGGTAAATAGAGAATAACTGCCGCTAAAAAACTTAGTGCGCCCTTTTCAATTTGTGGAATTTCCATTTCCTCACGTTATGAACTCCAAATTTATGCTCTCCTCAATCTGCTCAGCTGGCGCTTTCAATTGCTGGGCAGCGAAAACGCCATCCTCCTTCATCCCTGCAAGCACCGCAAGCACACGTACTTCTCCGCCGGAGAGCGATTTGTCAATCGTGGCGCCCCAGATGATGTGGGCATCCTTGGAAATCTTGTTGCTGATTGCATTGACCGCAGCTTCCGCTTCGCCAAGCGTCAAATCCTCCCCTCCCATGATGTTTATTAGCGCCCTACTGGCCTGAGAAACATTCACATCAATTAAAGGCGATTTCAATGATTTTTCAGCTGCAAGCACAACGCGGTTCTTGTCCCTGACATTTGCCGTCTCCCCAAGCCCGATCATTGCAATGCCCGAATCGGAAATAATCGTACGCACGTCCGCAAAATCCAAATTCACAAGGCCTGGGCGCGTGATTAATTCCGTAATCCCCTTTACCGCATTAGTCAGTACCATATCCGCCGCCTTGAATGCCGCATTCAAAGGCAAATCCGGCACATAAAATAGCAATTTGTCATTTGGGATGGCAATTGTGGTATCCGCAACCTCCCGCAATTTGCGCAATCCATCCATGGCGTTCTCATTCCTCTTTGTCCCTTCGGAGGTAAATGGCATTGTGCAAATCCCAATTACAAGCGCTCCCGCTTCCTTTGCGGCCTTTGCAATCACATGGGCCGAGCCAGTCCCCGTCCCTCCGCCCATTCCGCACGTCACAAAAACCAAGTTTGCATCCTGCAAGAGCATCCTGATTTCGGATTCGCTTTCACGTGCGGCTGCCTCGCCTACTTCCGGGTTGCTTCCAGCTCCCAGGCCCCTTGTTTTCTTCTTCCCCAAAAGCACTTTTTTTCCCGCCCTGATCTTCAAAAGGTGCTGGGCATCCGTGTTCATGGCAATTATGCTGGCGCCATATATTCCAATATCCTGCATCCGGTTGACCGTGTTGCAGCCAGAACCCCCTGTGCCGACA
>ERZ1292640.1244-Hain-H43-02um-R1-1244-length-21076-cov-5_pt1 | contig 13873 bp, 12 predicted proteins | sample MGYA00564404_ERZ1292640 | MGnify/ENA primary metagenome ERZ1292640 (study PRJEB36523, sample SAMEA6512636) | groundwater metagenome | collected 2019-01-08 | study: AquaDiva: Metagenomics assemblies of 32 groundwater samples
AATCAATCGTTCTGACCGGCAATGAGGTAAATGATTATTTCGCGGTGGTGTTGAAAGCGCTGACTTTGGTTTTTCCTGAATTGGCGGCCAAGACCGTGCATTTGGGACACGGGATGTTGCGTTTGCCGAGCGGTAAAATGTCCTCGCGTACCGGCACTGTCATTGCGGCGGAAAATTTATTGGCGGAAATTAAAACCACCATGAGTGAAAAAATCGCCGCCCGTAATTTTAAACCCGAAGAGGGCGATAAAATTACCGAGGCGGTGGCCGTGGCGGCGATTAAATATTCCATTCTCAAGCAGGCGCTCGGCCGCGACGTGATTTTTGATTTTGCCAAATCACTCTCATTTGAAGGCGACGCCGGTCCGTACCTCCAATATACTTTAATTCGCGCGCGCGCCGTGCTTAACCAAGCAGTGGTGGAAAATATTTCTGCCGATTTCAAACAAATACCGGACGAGATTACTGAATTGGAACATCAACTTTTTCATTTTCCCGAAGTGGCCGCCCGGGCCGCCAGACTTTATGCTCCCAATCTTTTGGTCACTTATCTCACCGAACTGGCCGCCACTTTTAATCATTATTACGCGACGAAACAGATCATCGGTCCTGACACCGGCGCGCCGTATCGGTTGGCGCTCACGCAAGCCGCGGCCACCGTGCTCGCCAACGGTTTAGAGTTATTGGCAATTCCTGTTCCCGAGCGGATGTGATATTGCCCGACAAAATATACTTTAAAAATCGGAAAGAAAATGTTACCATTCGCCGCAAATGACGGAATCAAACGACCGGTCGGACTTAGCCAAACGGGAGGAAGAAATTCTGAAGTTTTGGCGGGAAAATAAAATTTTTGAAAAAAGTTTGGCCAAACCGGCGCCGCGTGGCGACTTTGTTTTTTATGAAGGACCGCCGACCGCCAACGGCCGGCCGGGGATTCACCATTTAGCGGCGCGCGCGTTCAAGGATTTGATTCCCCGTTTCAAAACCATGCAGGGTTATCGGGTGCGGCGCAAGGCCGGCTGGGACACTCACGGTTTGCCGGTGGAATTGGAAGTGGAGAAGACCCTGGGATTGAAATCAAAAAAAGAAATTGAACAGTATGGTCTGGCTAAATTCAACGTCCAATGCCGGGAAAGCGTCTGGAAATATCTAACCGATTGGCGCCGCTTCACGGAACGGATCGGTTTTTGGCTGGAACAAAATGACCCTTATGTGACTTACGATGCCAAATACATAGAATCGGTTTGGTGGATATTGAAACAAGCGGCCGATAAAAATCTGCTCTATCAAGATTATAAAGTCGTGCCCTGGTGTCCTCGTTGCGGCACGGCGCTGTCCAGTCATGAATTGGCGCAAGGTTACGACGAAGTAACGGATCAGGCCGTGTTCGTAAAATTTAAAGTCAAAAATCCGGAAAAACACGGTTTACCGGCTAACACTTTTCTTCTCGCTTGGACGACAACGCCATGGACTCTGCCAGGCAATGTAGCGTTGGCGATCGGCGAAAAAATTGAATACGCTATTTTGGAAAATGGCGACGAACATCTGATTGTAGCGTGGAAATCCGCCGCCCTCACTCCTTCGGACTCCGCCACTGGCGGAGTGGCCAGTCGTTTCGGGCGACGGATTTCCACCTTACAGTTAATCGGCCTTGAATACGAACCACTTTATAATTTTCCTCAATTGCAAAATGATAAATCTCATCGCGTCTACGCCGCCGATTTTGTGTCCATTGAAGAGGGAACGGGCATCGTTCACACGGCGGTAATGTACGGCGCCGATGATTTCAAACTTGGCACCGAAATTGGTCTGCCCAAACATCACCTCGTGGCCACCGACGGTACGTTTATCGCTGGCACGCCGTGGGCTGGCCAATTCGTCAAAACCGCCGAGGCGGCGATCAGCGCCGACTTGAAACAACGCGGCTTATTATTCAAACAGGAAAAAATCACCCACACTTATCCGTTTTGCTGGCGTTGCCGGACGCCGCTCATCTATTACGCGCGGGATTCTTGGTTTATTAAAATGTCGGTGTTGCGGGAAAAATTATTGGCGGCCAACGAAAAAATAAATTGGGTGCCGGCCCACATTAAACACGGCCGTTTCGGCGAGTGGCTTACCGAAGTCAAAGATTGGGCGATCTCGCGCGAACGTTATTGGGGAACGCCGCTACCGGTTTGGTCTTCAAAGGACAAGACAGAAACTTTAGTCATCGGCTCACTTGAAGAACTAAAAAAACATACGAAAAAATCCGGCAATAAATATCTGGTGATGCGTCACGGCGAAGCGGAGCATAATGTCTCAGGCATAATAAATTCTGGCGATCGCCAACTCTATCCTTTGACCAAACTGGGCCGCGAGCAAGTCCGGACCGCCGCGGCTGGCCTGCGCGCGGCAAAAATCACCCGCCTCTATGCCTCGCCCTTTCGGCGGACGCGCGAATCGGCGGAAATCATCGCTGACGAACTCGGCCGGCCGCGCGCCAAAATAATTTTTGACGAACGTCTGCGGGAATTTGATTTTGGAAAATTTGACGGCAAACCTTTTGCGGAATTTCTGGCCTATGAAGAAAAACAAATGCTAACTTACGCTGACCAAGCCCCCGACGGCGAAAGTTATTTGGAAACCAAACGCCGCTTCGGCGATTTTATTTATGAACTGGAAGCGAGGATGGCCAATGAGACGATTCTCATCGTGACTCACGGCATCGGGCCGGAAGTATTGGAGGCCATTATTCGCGGCGCCGCTGCAACCGAATCAAAAAAAATTATTGATACTTTTAGTCCGCCCGTGGCGCAACCCTGCGAATTGACCTTTGTGCCTTTGCCGCATAACACTGACTACGAGTTGGATTTGCACCGGCCGTTTATTGATGAATTAGTGGTGCTTGGTGATTCCGGTCAAGAACTAAAACGCGCGCCGGAAGTGCTGGATGTCTGGTTTGATTCCGGCGCGATGCCATTGGCGCAAAACCATTATCCTTTTGATTTCGCTCAAGGCCAACCTTTCTCTGGACAAAAATTATCTTATCCGGCCGATTACATCTCCGAGGCCATTGATCAGACGCGAGGCTGGTTTTACACTTTATTGGCCGTCGGTGTATTACTTGATTGGGACGCGCCGTATAAAAATGTAATCTGCCTCGGGCACATTCTTGATGCCGCCGGCAAAAAAATGTCTAAATCAGTCGGCAATGTCGTTGACCCTTGGTTAATGATAGATAAATACGGCGCCGACACTCTCCGCTTTTGGATGTATTCCATCAACCAGCCCGGCGAAGCGAAAAATTTTGATGAAACCAGCGTTAACGAAGTGGTGAAAAAAATGTTTAATCCGCTGCTCAATGTCGTTTCTTTTTACGAACTTTATGGCGTCAAAAATTTGGCGGAGAAAGTATTTTCCCCGGTGGCGCCTCTTGATCGTTGGCTAATTGAATTATTGGTAGAATTGATTAAGCACGTCACCGTCCAGCTAGAGCATTATCAAATCACGGAAGCCGCTCGCGCTCTGAAAGATTTTGTAACCGACTTATCGCAATGGTATGTTCGCCGCTCGCGTGATCGTTTCCGGAGTGATGATTTATCCAAACGGCAAGAAGCCAGCGCTACGCTCCATTTCGTCTTAACTGAATTGGCAAAATTGCTTGCTCCTTTTATGCCGCTGCTCGCGGAAGATATTTATCAAAGAATTAATTCAACAAATAAATTTGAGAGCGTGCATTTAACCGGCTGGCCGAAAGCCGAAAGTTTGAAGTTTAAAGAGCCGAACGGGAAATTATTGGAAACAATGGCCGAGATCAGACGATTGGCGTCGCTGGCGCTGGAATTGCGTTTGCGGGCGGGAATAAAAGTGCGCCAGCCGCTGGCGCGCTTGACCTTGCGGGATTCGGGGAACCGGCCGCCGCCGGCATTGCTGGATTTACTTAAAGACGAAGTAAATGTCAGAGAAGTGACCATCAATTCAAAATTAGCGGTGGAAATTGAATTAGATCTTATTATCACGCCGGAATTGAAGATTGAAGGCCAGATCAGAGAAATGGTGCGGCAAATTCAGGATCTCCGCAAGCAATTTGGTTTAAAGCCCGGACAATTAGCCACGCTTAAAGTTTCGGCCAAACATGATAGTCGAAAACTGATTGAACAACAAATGGAAAAACTGAAACAGGCGACCAGTTTAAGTCAGATTGAATTTGAAAACTCCACCGATGTCCCACTGGCTCTATCATACTGAGGGCCTGATTTTAACCGGTTGGCCGAATGGCGAAACCGGACGGCGGTTTGATATTTTTACCGATCGTTTGGGACGAATCACCGCCCAGGCAACCGGCGTGCGCGAACTCAAATCAAAACTCCGTTACCATCTTCAAGAGTTGACGGCCGTGCGAATCTCACTGGTTCGCGGCCGCGGCGACTGGCGGATCGTGTATGCCGAAACGATCCAAGTAAAATCTTTTAATTTAACTGAACGGCAAACTATCGCGCGCCTTTTCCAATTGCTCGCGCGACTGATCATTGACGAGGGTCGTCGCCGGCCGGTCTGGCAGGAAATTTTTAGCGCTTATCATTTTTTCTCGCAAACTTCACTGACGACGACTGAACTAGCCGATTTTGAACTATTAATCGTCTGGCGGATTTTGACCGCCCTCGGTTATTGTCAAGCCTCGCCGCCGCTGACTCCGTTTGCGACCGCGCCTTGGTCTCAAAAATTGATTTCAGATTTTAACGGCCACCGCCAAGCCGCTCTGTTGGTCGTTGAACAAGCCCTCTATCACAGCCATTTGTAATGTGATATAGTAAAAATATGGCGAAGCAGTTACCACTTATCGTGGAAAAGGATGAAGACGGCATTTATGTCGTTGAATGTCCGCTTTTTGACGGTTGTTATAGCCAGGGTCAGACGATCGATGAAGCACTCAAAAATATCCGCGAAGTATTGGCACTGGTTGTGGAAGAAGAAAAAGGTCGCCAGACTTTTAATTCATATCTACCGCAAGAGTTGAGTTTCCATACCCTCTTTTTATAATTTATGTCGCAGTTACCGATTCTTTCTGGTAAGGATATTATTAAGGTTTTGGAACGAATTGGTTATCATCGGGGTAAACAGCGAGGTAGTCATATCCGATTAACGCATTCTGAATTTAGGTCGGTAACTGTGCCAAATTATCCATCGGTCAGCCGTGGCCTCTTGAGAAAAATTTTACGCGATGCTGAGTTATCACCGGCTGAATTTATAAAAATTGTAAAACAATAATATGCCAAACACCAAACGCGGTTTTGGGGAAGTAGGAATTATTATAGTAATTTTAATCGCGCTCGGTCTCGGGATTTATCTCTGGAGTCGGAAATCCGCGCCGCCGGATACAAAACAACCCGCGCGTTTCAACTTAACTTACCCAATTGGTGGAGAAATATTTAAGATTGGGCAGAAAGTTCACATAACATGGAAAAACAATAAAAATTATTCTGTTATCAGTATACAAATTGTTGTAAAAACCAAAAGCGAATGCCCCGCTTACACTAATAATGGCTCAATGGGATCATGTCGGGGCTATGAAATATATCGTGGCCCAAACAATGGATTTTTTGATTGGACTGTTCCTCCTGAATATCCCAGAGAGGGAGGATATCTTATCCGTCTCCGGCCAGACAGTGGAAAGGAGCCAGCCTATAATCTAAATGTTCCGGATGATGGCACTGACGAATATAGCGGATTTATTACTCTAACTCGATAAAATGCGCTGATATCAAGTATCAAGATAAAATTCATGGCCGCGCCTTGGTCTCAAAAATTGATTTCAGATTTTAACGGCCACCGCCAAGCCGCTCTGTTGGTCGTTGAACAAGCCCTCTATCACAGCCATCTTTAAATTGCATCAGAAAAAATCGCGTGGTATAGTTTAGAAGATGAATACAATAACTTTAACCAAAACTAAATATCAGGAAATTTTGCGTAATCAATCAGATTTTGTCAGGGAATTGCGTCAACTTAAATCGGCGGTTAAAATTGCTTTAGCCGATGAAGTGACTGATCGGGTTAAGGCCAGATTGGAGAAACAATCAAAGATTATGGATCGCGGCGGGGGAAAAAGATTCAAATCAATGCGCGCGTTTAGCCAATACCTCAAGGGTCTCTAATCGGTTATGGTCGAACAGCGATATTTTCTTGATTCTTCACCCGATTTTGAAAAAAAGATTAGGAAACTTAAGAGGCAAGATCCAATTTTGGTGAAGAGATTGACGCAGCAAGTGGCTAAAATTTTGCGGGAACCGATTTTGGGTAAACCCTTGAGGAATGTTTTACGAAATTGCCGCCGTGTTCAGGTTGGCTCTTTCGTGTTGATTTATGAAGTAACTGAATCGGCGGTTCGTCTGCTTGATTTTGACCATCATGACTGAATTTATAAATTTCTTAGTTAACTCAAACCCCTCTATCACAGCCATTTGTAATGTGTTATGATTAAAACAATATGATGAACATAAAAAATGGTTTCATTGGTGTAGGGATTATAATTATTGTCTTAGCTATTCTCGGTGGTGGCGCTTATCTTTGGAGTCAAAAATCTGTGTCAAATTCTCCTGATATTTTTGCAGATGTTCCGATGCCGGCAGATGTTAACGATTGGAAAATTTATCGCAATGAACAATACGGTCTCTCAATAAAATATCCGCCAGCTTGGCGCCTGACAGGAAAAACTTCAGACGCCAGAGGGGCGGGAGCTCTGGTTATTTTTGATAGCGGGGCAGGGGAAATAGGGATCAACTCCATGGGCGACAATTTGAATTTTAGCGACCGACCACCGGGAACGACAGCTGAAGAAATTGAACGCTCTAAAATGGGGTTGGATCAATTCATGAATATGCTGAAGAAAAACGATTCTATGCAGGTCAAGAAAAGTTCCTTAAATGGTTATAACGCCTATGAAGTAACTGGAACGGCAAAAATTGGGGTTGCTTACCCGATAGATTATAAAGGTCCCACCGAGCCGCCGGTTGATACAATTGTTCCTCTTTCCATTTTTGTTGAAAATGTTGAAGAAGAAGTTTTTTCAATCATTTTTTGGGCCCGCGCGGCGCGAACTAATCTGACTATCACTGAAAAACAATTTCTCTCTACCTTTAGTTTCAGTCAGATGACACTATAATACTGATGCCGTATGGACAGTTATGAAGCGGATAAAATTGAACGATTAAAACAGAGGCTTTACACGCCGCGGGAAAATTTAACTGCCGTCCGGCGCGGCGAGCTTTCGCCGCGCGCGGCGGCTGAAACGCCAACTTGGTCGGCGCCGGAAACCGAAATCTCGCCGCCGAAAAAATTTTGGTCGCCCCTCACCATCATTTTTTTTGTATCCTTGATTTTTTTTCTGGCCGCCGTCGGGACGGCCGTCTATGTGCTTTATCGTGGCAATAATGTGGTTTCGCCGGCGAATGTAGAATTGACAATCGCCGGGCCGGTGACCGTTAAGGCCGGCGAAGTGGTGACTTTGCAAATATTAATCACTAATCATAATCCGACGGCGCTGGAATCAGTTGATTTAATTGCCGAATATCCAACCGGCACGCGCGCCCCGGCCGATTTCGTCACGCCGCTCACGCGCAGTCGCTGGTCGCTTGGCACCATCAGTGCCGGTGGCGCTGCCGCTCAAACGATCAAGGCGGTTGTCTTCGGTGAAAAAACAGTTGAACGGGAAATCAATTTAAAAATTGAATTTCGATTGGCCGATTCCAACGCTATTTTTGATCGGACCGGAGTTTACCGTTATACCATCAGTGATTCGCCGTTGTCTCTAACCGCCGATTGGCCGACCGAAGTGAACGCCGGTCAAATTTTAACTCTGACCTTGGAACTTACCAACGAGACCGCTTCGCCACTCGAAAATTTGGCGGTGAAAAGTGATTGGCCGCCCGGCTTCGTCTTCCAGACGTCGGTCCCCCCCGTCACCGGCGGTAATTTTTGGCGCTTCGGCAATTTGGCCCCGGGGGCGCGCCGCCGCCTGTCCATCACCGGTCTGATTGACGGTCAAGATGAGGATGTAAAATCTTTCCGTTTTTCCGCCGGTTCGGCGCTAACCGCCGGCGTTTCCAGCGACATTGATTTGGTTTACGGTGAACTTTTCCGGACGATGACGATTAAACGGCCGGCGATCAGTCTGGCTTTAGTCTTGAATGGTACGCCGGCGGCCGGCGAGCAGGCGGTGTCCAGCAGTGAATTATTGCGTGCGGATATTACCTGGGCCAATAATTTGCCGACGGAAGTTTCCGACGGCCGGATTGAAGTGCAGATCAAAGGCGCGGCTTTGGATAAACGCTCGGTGTCCACCGCCGACGGTTTCTGGCAATCAGCCGACAATTTAATTATTTGGCGGGCAAACACCAAGCCGACGCTCGGTCGGATCGCCGCCGGCGCGAGCGGTCAAGTTAGTTTTACTTTTTCCACCCTGCCTTTAACCGGAACAAACCAAAACTGGCTGGAAAATCCCAGTCTGGAACTGGCCGTCCGTTTCACCGGCCGACGGATTGCCGTCGACGCGCCGGATGAATTGGTGGAAACTAAAGTTGCCAGCCGACTTAAAATCAATTCGGTTTTACAATTAGCCGCCGCGGCCTTTTATCATGACGGGCCGTTCACCAATTCCGGCCCTCTGCCGCCCAAAGTTGATGAAGAAACTACTTACACGATTGTTTGGACGGTCGTCAATTCTTCCAACGCCGTGCGCGAGGCGACGGTGAAAGCCACCTTGCCGACTTATATTCGCTGGTTGAACGCCGTCTCGCCGGCGAGTGAAAAAATTATTTTTAACGAAACGACCGGCGAAGTAATCTGGAATCTCGGCGTCGTGGAAGCCGGCCGCGGTCTGGCCACCGCCGCGCGCGAAGCCGCTTTCCAAGTCGCTTTTCGTCCGAGTCTCGGTCAAGTTGAGCAAACACCAATCCTTTTAACCGCGCCAACTCTTACCGGCACCGACACTTTCACCGGCGAAACTTTGACTTACGCGCGCCGCGCGCTGGATATTCGTTTGACTAATGATCCCAATTTTCGCCCGGGTGACGAACGGGTGGTTAATTAAATTATGCCTGATCAAACCGACGCTAAACTGGAAAAAATTGTGGCGCTCTGCAAACGCCGTGGTTTTGTTTATCAAGGATCGGAAATTTATGGCGGTTTTGCCGGCACCTGGGATTACGGACCGCTCGGTGTGGAATTAAGGCGGAATGTCGTCGAAGCCTGGACTAAGGCCATGACTCGTGAACATGAAAACATTACTATGATTGACTCCAGTATTTTCACCTCCGGTAAGGTGTGGCAGGCCAGCGGCCACGTCTCGGGTTTTTCCGATCCGTTGGTAATTTGTCAGGGCTGTCATAACAAGTATCGCGCAGATCATCTTTTGGAAAATATCGGCGCCGTCGCGGACGAAAAAATGGCCGAGGCGGAAATCAATAAATTGTTTGACGAACGCCGCCGCGATCTGGTTTGCCCCAATTGCGGCCAGAAAAATTTCGGCCGGGTGGCGGCCAAAAATCTCCTGGCGACGGCCACACTCGGAATGTTTGAAGAAAGCGATGAGCCGGTTTACTTGCGCGGCGAAACGGCGCAGGGTATTTATATCAATTACAAAAATATCCTTGATTCCGGTTTCTATGCCGTGCCTTTTGGCGTCGCCCAGATTGGCAAAGTTTTTCGCAATGAAATCAGTCCGCGGCAGTTTCTTTTCCGCAAACGAGAGTTTGAGCAGATGGAAATGCAGTATTTTGTTCAGCCTCAAGCGGCGCCGGCGACTTATGAAGAATGGAAAAGAGAACGAATGTCTTTCTATGATCGTTTAGGAGTGGCTCAAACCAAATTGCGCTGGCAACAACATGAGAAGATGGTTTTCTACGCCCGGGATGCCTGGGATATTCAATACGAATTTCCTTTTGGTTGGAATGAACTTGAGGGGGTCCATTACCGCGGGGACTACGATCTGACCCAGCATCAGAAATTTTCCGGCGTTGATCTGTCGGTGCTTGACGAAAAAACCGGCCAACGATTCATTCCCCATATCGTGGAAACTTCCGTCGGCTTGGATCGTCTGATTCTAATGTTGCTCGCCGACGCTTATGATGAAGATGAAATGGGCGGGGAAAAACGCGTTGTCTTTAAATTGGCGCCGAATATGGCGCCGGTCAAGGCGGCCATCTTTCCTCTTTTGCGAAACAAACCGGCGCTGGTTGATAAGGCCAGGGAAGTTTATCGGCAGATTAAACAAACGGAAACCAGATTGATAATGTTTGACGACAACGGCAACATCGGCAAACGTTATCGCCGGCAGGACGAAATTGGCACGCCCTATTGCGTCACGATTGATTTTCAAACCTTTGAAGACGACACCGTTACCGTGCGAGCCCGCGACACGGGCGAGCAGGAACGGGTAAAAATTGTTGAATTATTAACACACCTCAACTGATAACAAAAAACGCCCCGATTTTTGTCAGCAGACAAACATCGGGGCGTTACGGCTGATCGTGGCATAAACTAGCCGCCACCAGCCGCGACCATCGCCACAATGGCCCGCTCGGACAGTTCGGCCAAAACTAAACCGGCCACTGTCAGTACCGCCAAAAAGGCCAAAGAACAACATATCCACCTTTTTGTCCTCATAACTTTCTCCTTTCTGGCCTCTATGTTATCATAAGTGAGTGAAAAAAGCAAGAGCTTTAATCGTCAGTTTTTTTCTGATTATTTCGGCGATTATTTTAGTCCAGTCAGTTGAAGCACAGTCAGCCTGTCCCGTCGGCTATTTTCAGTATGGTGATTTTTGCTGCAATAACGATCCGCAATCTGAAAAACCTGGCAGCGCCGTTGGCCGGAAGTTTTGCCAACCCCAAATTACCGGTTGCCAGGCCAGTGGTGGTTTATTCTGTTCGGCCAGCACCAGAAATGCTTGTTGTTCAACCAGTAAAGTTTGCGGCACAGGGACAGTCTATGGGGCGGAAGTGGCCGTCTGTGTTCCGCCGCCTCCGCCAACCGGCGGTTCAACCTCCGTTTGTTCGCCAAAATCACCGGGCTATATCGGTCGAACCAAGGATGGGAAAAATGTTTGTTGCGGCGCCAACGAAGAGGCCGGCCCGGCCGGCCACGGTCTCGGCATCAATACTCCTTATTGCCAGCCGAAGCGCGCGGCGGCCTGCGCGCCCGGCGAACAATTCATTCAAGGCGCCGACAAATACGATAATGAAAAACGTTGTTGCCCGACCAATACCGCGCCGACGCGCCATCCCAACGGAATGCCTTTCTGCGCCAAATTAAATCTGCCGAGCATCTCCATCACCAGCCCCGCCACCGACCAACAATCGGTCGCCGGTTCTTTCCCTCTATCCGCGGCTTTCACCGCTGTCCCCAATAGTTCCATTACCGCCGTCCAATTATTTATTGACAATAAATTTGAACGGCAAAGTTCCGCTAGTCCGTCTTCCCCTTGGACCGTCAAACTTCAGACTTGGAAACTAGCTCCCGGTCCGCACGCCATTAAATTTGTCGTCACCGACAACCTCAACCGCACCGCGAGCGCCGAGCGGCTCATTAACGTTGCCGCCGAAACTACACCACCAACCGTAAAATTCATCTCACCTTCACTGGGAACGATTGCCGGCGACCGGCCAGTCAATATTTTGGTCAGCGCTCAAGACGAAACGGGGATCGGCCAGTTCCAAGTTTGTCTTGACGGTTCGTGCAGTTGGACCTGTCCGACCACTTCTCCGACGGCCGGCGCCCTCGCGCGAACGATTCATTGCAGTGTCTCCATCCCAATCAGCCGGCTGTTTAAAGTTAATCCGCTAACCTCGGTGGTTACCGCCGTCGCTTACGATCAGGCTTACGAACCAAATCTCGGCGCGGTGGGGGTGGTGGTGCAGACGAATTAGTAACAATAGAAATTAGTGAAAATGAAAATTAGAAATAGACATAACATATTTTTATTTGCGATATTATTTTTAATCTGGTCATCAGTTCTTCCAAAACCAGCCGCCGCACAAGTCATTGACGCTTGCGTGCCGGGCGCTGGAGCTGCGGCAATTTGCCTAAACGGCTTGGCCGTACCATGTCGCGGCGACAATATTTGCATAAACGGAAAATGCCAGACTAAGGATACGGTAGGATGGAACAACTTTACCAATTTTGATCCTAAGCTCAAGACGATAATCTTTGTTCCAGGCGGCGGAGAACAGTCACCTAATCAGATTAGAGAACTTTATCGGCAGTCCGGAAACAAATTTAATTTTATTTACTTCCCTTACGATGCGACCCAAAAAACGGAAGTTTCAGCACTAGCTTTAAATAATTTGATCCAGAAAATCCTGATTACTTATCCTTATCAAGAATTTAAACTCGTCGGCCACAGTTTAGGCGCTCTAGTGATTAGAATGGCCATACTGCGAGCGAATGGATACACGCCTCAACTAGGCCAAGCCGTGAAAGACAACGAATTAGCGGCAGTTTACAGTCGCTCGGAATTTTACTCTGTTTCCGGACTAATCGGCGGGGATCATTATGCCTATAATTTCCCCCCACCGAGTTGGTTAGGACTAAGGTGGAGTGAACTCAATTCCAAGGACCCATCATCGCTTGTGAATTGGTTGTTTAGTGGAGCATTGGTAAGTGTCTTTAATGAAAAGATAAAAGGCTATCATAGTTTTGACTCGTTTGGTGATTCTCATCTCATTGAATTGGATAGTTGTCGCAATTCTGGCAAAAGTATTGATTTGGCCAACTGGTGTTATAGCTATCAATTAGGCAAATCGTCGGATCATATTAAATTTAATTTGATTGACGAGAGTCTAGATTCGACTAATCATCCGGGCTTTACGAATACCGAAGCCAGAGCGATACTTAATGGACTGGCAGTCGGTTTTGGCGCGGCTGATAAAAATTATTGTCAGAATAAGCAAGTTGCCTATCGCTTTGGCGGAACAATCTTTAAGGCGGACAACCCCGGGCATCTGGCCCTATTGGCTCACCCAACTATAGTCACCACCATCCTCGCCGACACGCCGACTGCCGTCCCAACCATCTTAATCACAAGCCCCCTTAAAGACGGCGATCCAGTTACTGACTTTTTCCCTTTGCGAGCCATTTTTACTGTGCCGGCCGGCAGTTACATCAAAGAAGCCAAACTATATTTCGACGGTAGTCCCAACTCTAACAAAACTTGGACGACTTCCGGTGTTTCTCAGGTAAAATCTCCTTTAGCTGCCACTCTCAAAACAGGGACCGCCTCCGGTTCCCATACCCTGAAGTTTGTCGTCACCGACAATCTCGGCCGCTTCGCGATTGCCGAACGGACTTTCACCATCGCGGCTGACGTTACACCGCCCGAAATTGAACTTTTATTCCCACCGCTCGGTCCGGTCAACACTGACACAGATGTGTTTATCAGGGTCAGGGCCAAAGATCAAAACGGCATCAGTAGCTTCAATATTTGCATTGATGGACAATGTTCAGACTTCCAAAACGCATTTGGTGGTCCGACAGCCTGCCCCACTACCATAGGGAGCGGTTGGGTGACTTGCTACACGAAGATTATCGCCAGTCAATTAAGTGATAAGAGTAAAGTTACAAAGTTTAGCGCCACAGCCTTCGATAAATCTCCTAACCTCAATAGAAACGTCCGCGCTTGGCAGATTACCACGGCGGGGGTCCAGTGATATAATAAATTAGCAAAAGTTAAAAGCGAGTTTTTATTAGGAATGAATTATGAATATGCAAAACAAAATCAAACGAGTCGCACTTTTGGGATTATTGACGATTATTAGTTTGGCCGCATTGTCCAACGTCCATCCGGTGTCAGCGGCCACGATCACTGAACTGACGGGCGCTGATTTGGCGCGGGAAGTAA
>ERZ1292640.2788-Hain-H43-02um-R1-2788-length-13871-cov-5_pt1 | contig 13871 bp, 7 predicted proteins | sample MGYA00564404_ERZ1292640 | MGnify/ENA primary metagenome ERZ1292640 (study PRJEB36523, sample SAMEA6512636) | groundwater metagenome | collected 2019-01-08 | study: AquaDiva: Metagenomics assemblies of 32 groundwater samples
CGTGAACCACCCCCAGCACCACATCTTCGCCCACACCCCCGAATCGCTCGCGGCGTGGTGCTCCCAGCGCGACATGAAGCCCTTTCGGGCCAAGCAGATCCTCGAATGGGTCTACGAACGCGGCGTCGTCGATCCCGCGAAGATGACCAACCTCTCCAAGCTCGACCAGAGCATCCTCGCACGCGACATGACCTTCCTCTCAGGCAAGACCGTTCAGGAGCAGCGTGCCAGCGACGGCGTCCGCAAACTCCTCATCGAATGGGACGACTACCCCACAGCTTCGCCATCAGCCGACTCGACCCTCTCCCTCCCCATCCTCACGCAGCACGCAGCACCCAGCACGCAGCACGATTCCCTCCCCACGCAGAACGATTCTCCGCTCGCCACCGAGTGCGTCATGATCCCCACCGACGACCGCAAGACCGCCTGCATCTCCTCGCAGGTCGGCTGCCCCGTCGGCTGCAAGTTCTGTGCGAGCGGCATCGGCGGGCTCGACGGCAACCTCTCCGCCGGGCGCATCGTCGAGCAGGTCTGGCGCCTCCGCTCGCTCCTGGCCAAGGGAGAGAACGCGGACCAATACGCCCAGGGCGGGGCCGCCCGCATCACCAACGTCGTCTTCATGGGCATGGGCGAGCCCCTCTCCAACTTCGTGCCAGTCACAAGCGCCATCCGCACCATGGCCGCTTTGTGGGGCATGGGCATCTCCGCCCGCAAGATCACCATCTCGACGGTCGGTCTTCCCGCCGCGATCGTGAAGCTGGCCGAGCAGTTTGAGCTCCCCGTCACCCTGGCTCTCTCACTGCACGCCCCCAACGACGAGATCCGGCGTCGCCTCATCCCCTGGGCCGAGTACACAAGCATCAGCGAGCTCCTCGCCGCGTGCACCCGGTGGTTTGAGAAGACGGGCCGCGAGATCACGCTGGAGTACACGCTCCTCCACGAGATCAACGATCGCCCCAGGCACGCCAAAGAGCTCACCCAGATCGCCACAACCCTGCGGGCCAACATCAACCTCATCCGCTACAACGAGGTCGCGGGCATGCCCTTTGAACGCCCCCGCGACACCAGCGTGCTGGAGTTCCAGAGGCTCCTCAAGGACGCCGGCCTCAACGTCCACATCCGCGCCAGCCGCGGACGCGACATCTCCGCCGCCTGCGGGCAGCTGCGCCACGAGTCGGCCAAGACCGCATAAACTGGTGGCACCGCTCTCCAGAGCGGTGGGTCTTGCTGGCACCGCTCTCCAGAGCGGTAGGTCTTGGTGGCACCGCTCTCCAGAGCGGTAGGCTCGGTCGCTTTGGGTCCGGCCAAGTGAAACCACCCGCATCGGTCTGGAGACCGGTGCCACGGGGAACCAGGCCACGTCATGGACGATTGGGGCACAACCTTCAAGTCCTTCACCCTCTACCACGGCGTCATCGTCTCGTTGCTGCTCGCGTGGATCGGGTGCGCCGTGGCCGTGGGCATCGCCTGGCGCGGCACCAGCCGTGAACGGGCCCTATCGCGCGCCTGGGGAGCGGTGATTCTCCTGACGATGACCTACGGGTGCGCGTTCTGGATCGTCATGCACTTCCGCGACGCCGAGATGTATCCGTGGAAGTTCGTCCTGCCCCTGCAGATCTGCGACCTCGTTCCGTTTGTCGCCGGGCTCGCGCTTCTGGTTCGCTCCCGGACCCTCGAGTCGATCACAGTCTTCTGGGGCCTTGGGCTCTGCTCCCAGGCCTTCGCCACCCCAATCATTTCCGTCGGCTACACCCACTTCCATTTCTGGTACTTTTGGATCAGCCACACCTACATCATCGGGACCGGCGTCTACCTCGTCGTCGTGCGTGAGTATCGCCCCACCTGGCGCGACTACCGCGTGGGCGTCCTCACCGCCATCGCCTACACCACTTCGATGGTCCCCGTCGACTACTTCACCGGATGGAACTACGCGTTCGTCGGACAGGAGGACAGGCCCAACACCGCCCTGGACTACCTGGGCCCCTGGCCTTGGAGACTCCCCGTGCTGGGTGTCGCGGTCTGCACCGCGATGTTGATCGTCAAGGGCGCCCTCTGGCTCCTGCCCGTGCCGCCAAAGAGGCATCGAGGCTTGCCACTCTGCCCCCGCTGCGACTACGACCTCGCCGGCCAGATCGCCGCCTGGGCTGGCGACCGTCCGCTCCAAGGCCAGTGCCCCGAGTGCGGCCTCATCTTCGCTTGGCGCGAGATCTGTGGCCCGCACGACACGGCCGCCCACCGTCCGGGTACACTCGCCCCGTGACTATCGTCGCTCTCCTCCTTCTCGCACTCGCCTTCGCCATCTCCTTTCCGCTCACCGCCCTGGTGCGACGGCTCAGCCTGCGCCTCAACGCCCTGGACTCCCCCGGCAGCCCCGGCCACGTCAAAGTCCTCCGCCCCGTGCCCAACACCGGCGGCATCGCGATCTTCATCGCCCTGGCCCTCCCCATTGCGCTCGGCCTTCTCGCGGTCTACGTCATTCCCCAGCCCACGCTCGTCGCCCAGGTCCCTGCCCTCGCCGACCACCTCGCCGGCATCCGCGAGCGCACGCCCCTGGCCCTGGCCGTCCTCGCGTGCATGACCATCCTCCATCTCGTGGGCGTCATCGACGACCGTCGCGCCCTCCCCGCGGGCTTCAAGGCGATCGCCATGGGCGTCTGTGCCCTGGTCATCCCCATCATCGATCGCGACACACGCCTGCTCACACTCCTGGACCCGCACGTGGGCGGCTCCTGGCTGAGCATCGCCCTCACCGTCCTGTGGATCGTCGCCGTCATCAACGCCATGAACTTCATGGACAACATGGACGCTCTGTGCGCGGGTGTCTGCGTCATCGCCGGCTCGTGCTTCCTCGCCTCAGCGCTCCTGCAAGGCCAGTGGTTCGTCGCCGCCTCCCTCGCGCTCTTGATCGGCTCGGTCGCCGGCTTCCTGGTCTGGAACGCCCCGCCCGCCAGGATTTTCATGGGCGATGGCGGGGCCCTGGTCATCGGCTTCCTGCTGGGCTTCCTCACCGTCCGCACCACCTACGTCCCCCACTCACTCGATGAGCCCCACGCCGCGGCCGACGCCGCGCTCTATGTCGCTCGCGCGGGCGGGTGGTACGGCGTCTTCATGCCCCTGGTTGTGCTTGCAGTGCCGATGTACGACATCGCCTCGGTGATCGTCGTGCGACTGTCCCTCGGCAAGAGCCCCTTTGTCGCCAGCCCCCACCACCTCTCCCATCGCCTGGTCAGCTATGGCCTCTCCAAGTCCGACGCCGTGGGCATCATCTATGGACTCACGGCCATCACCGGCCTGGCGGGGATCCTGCTGGGATCGGTCGAGGCGTGGCAGGCCATCGTCGTCGCCGCGCTCGTGCTCGTTCTGCTCCTGACGCTCGCCATGTTCGAGTGGCGGCGCAGACCAGTGTGATCGCGCGACCCCATTCGTGGTACAGTCCCCCGTGATCCCTCCCGACGTTGAGGCTCTCCCGGATCGTTCAGACGCCAAGGCGACGGGTGCTGTGCTGGGCGTCTCGGGCTTGCTCTTTCTCTGCCTTGCCCGCGCCTTCGCACCGATCGAGTCGTTCCAGTATTGGTCCACCGACCCAACGCTCCTCCCCATTCCCGAGACCTCCTTCGGGCCTGTCGTCCTGCTCGCCATCAACACCTTGACCATCCTCGCCGCAGGGGTGGTCTGCTTCTGCGTCCGCCCCCGCTCCTCCCGGATCGCGACGCTCGAGGCGGGTCTGCTCGCCGCCGGCATGGCGCCGGCGATCTACCACTCCCTCTTCGCGCGCGGCGTCTCGGTGGAAGACGCGCACACCTGCTTCTCCTGGATCGCCGCGGTGTCCGCCGGTGTCGCCGCATCACGCGCGTCTTCGATCCCCACCCTGCGGCGCCTCATCATCGCCACGCTCGTCGGCGGCATCGCTGTGCTCGCCGCCAAGGGAGTCGTCCAGGTCTACATCGAGCACCCGGGCACCGTCGCCGCGTTCAAGGCCAACCGAGCGGCCGTCCTGGCCTCGCACGGCTGGAGCGACGGCTCGCCCATGGCCCGCGCGTTCGAGCACCGCCTCCTCCAGCCCGAGGCCGGCGCGTGGTTCGGCCTCTCCAACATCACCGCCGCCCTCGCCGCCTCGGCGACGGGCCTGCTCTTTGCCATGCTCCTCCCCAACGTCCGAAGCCAGGAACCCGGCACGCCACGCACGCCCCGCGCCGCGATCCTCATCCTCACCGTCGGCCTGGTCAGCGCCGGGCTGCTCCTGGTGCTCGCCGGAGCCAAGGGCGGCCTCGCCGCCGCGGGCATCGCGATCATGACCGCGTGCGCGCTGCTGCAGCTGGGCCGAACTCTCGGGGGCCTGCCTCCCTCGCCTGGGCAGACCCGCGTGCTGCAAGCCCTGCCTCTCGCATTGTGCACACTGGTCACGCTCGGAGTCATCGCCCGGGGGCTTGTCGGCGATCGACTTGCCGAGCGAAGTCTGCTCTTCCGCGCCTACTACTGGGAAGCCGCTGTTCGCGTCTTCGCCTCGCATCCCCTGGAGGGCGTCGGCCCCAGCCAGTTCAAGAACTCGTACCTCCTCCTCAAAAACCCGCTCAACCCCGAGGAGATCACCAGCCCGCACAACGTGCTTCTCGATTTCGTCAGCACCCTGGGCCTGGGAGGTCTGGCGTGGGGCGTGCTCTTTGTGCTGTGGGTCTGGAGGCTCGGCGTTGCGATGGCGCGCACCGACGATGGCGAGGAAGCCCACCTCGATCTGCGGCGTGAGATCCGCCCCGTCGTCATCGCGATCTCGGGGGCCGTCATTCTTGGAATCTGGATCGAGCTGGGGGCCGCCAGCCCCGAAGGCGCCCTCGCCCGGGTGCTGGGGCTCGCTCTGGGCATCGCTATCGCCGCGGGGGTGCTCGCCCGCCTGGCTCGATCGCCCAAGCTCGCGGGGTGTGCCGCGGGGGCGACGGCCCTGGCGATGCTCGCACTCATCGACATGGGCCCCACCTTTGTCGGCTCGGCCCCGTGGTTCATGGCGCTCCTGGGCGTGTGCGGACACACCCCTTCCGATCGCTCGATCGACCCCGCCGGGCGACTTGTCGCCAACCAATCCTCTCGCAGGCTCATCGTCGGCGCCACGGCCCTCTCCGCGGCGTGCGCCGTGTGGCTCGCCCTCAGGCTGACCAGTTGGCAATCACTCCTGCGACAGAGTGCCCAAGCGGTCCTCCCCACCGCGACGCTTCGCCAAGAGCTCCAGTCCCTCGCCGAAGCCGGCTCACGGGCGACCCGCGAGGACCGGGCGATGGTGGAACTTGAGCTCACCAGACTCACGGGCCTCACCTTCGCCGACCCGCCGTCGGCCCTTTTCTCCGCGGTCGAGCGTGTGCGGATGAAGAGCATCCAGGAGGCCTTTGATCTGCTCAACGACGCGAGCAACGAGCTGCCCACGCACGCCCCCACGCGCGAGGCCGCCTGCCGCCTGGCGCTGCAGCTCGCCGACTGGCACCGATCCCAGGGGCGCGTCGCCGACGTCCAGGCGACGACCGATGAGGCCCTGCGCCTCTCCGCACCTGTGCTGCTCAAGGCGAGCGATAGTCCCTCGCTCACTTGGCAAGCCGGCGTCGTCGAGGCCGTGGGCGAGCTTCGCGGCGACCCCGCGCCCTTGTGGGGGCCCGCCGCGATCGACCTTCACACCCAGGCGGCCGCACTCGACCCCTACTCCCTCATCCATGTCGTCAAACTGGCGGACCTGTGTGCGCGCCTGGAGCGCAACGACCAGGCGGCAAGCTGGGCAAGCCAGGCGCTCAAACTCAACGAGTACACGCGACTCGACCCCAGCGGCACGCGGGGCCTGACCACCGAGCAGCTCGCGCGCATGAAGGCCCTGGCGGCGAGAGCTCCCACCGTAACCCCCGCTCCGAAAGCGGGTTCCGGCGACGGATCTTGATTCTGTGCGCCCCGCCGCTAGCATTCGCACCTTCCGAGGCCTTGAGAGCCGACCAAGACCCTTACACGCTCCGTCCAAAGGAGTGCTGCGAGGGAGAGTTTGGGTCGCCAAGTCCCCGAAAGACCGCTATGGACGACGAGGAACCTGAGATCGCCCGCTACGAGCCCTTCGGGGCCACCACCGCGCTCGCATCGGCCTGACCGATCCGCGATCGCTCATCGCGTTCTCGTCTTTCGCATTCTGAATCAAACCAGCTCGGCCCTTATCGGCCGGGCCCGTGTGAAGTCCCTGCATCCCTTTCGCCGCTCCGAGCCACAGCGAGCCCGGCGGCATCCAGCAAGTCACTGCTCGAGGTTCCAATCCAATGGCCACTGATCTGACCAAAATCCGCAACATCGGCATCTGCGCCCACATCGACGCGGGCAAGACCACCGTCTCCGAACGAGTCCTCTACTACACCGGCAAGAACTACAAGATGGGCGAGGTCCACGAGGGCACCGCGACCATGGACTTCCTGCAGGACGAGCAGGAGCGTGGCATCACGATCCAGTCGGCCGCGACGACCTGCCCCTGGACCCACCAGGACACCGAGTACAAGATCAACCTCATCGACACCCCCGGGCACGTCGACTTCACCATCGAGGTCGAGCGTTCGCTCCGCGTGCTCGACGGCGCGTGCGCCGTGTTCGACGGCAAGGAAGGCGTCGAGGCCCAGTCCGAGACCGTCTGGCGTCAGGCCGACCGCTATCGCGTTCCCCGCCTCTGCTTCATCAACAAGATGGACAAGCTCGGCGCGTCCTTTGACTTCTCCTACGACACCATCAAGACGCGTCTGGGCGCCAACGCCATCCCGATCCAGTGCCCCATGGGCACGGGCCCGACGTTCAGCGGCATCATCGACCTGGTCACCATGCGCGCCTTCTTCTTCGAGGGCGACAAGGGCGAGATCGTCAAGGAAGCCGACATCCCCGACGAGTACAAGGAGTACGCCGCGGGCTACCGCAAGATCCTGGAGGAGAAGGCCGGCGAGATCGACGACCACCTCATGGAGAAGTACCTCTCCGAGCAGCCCATGACCATCCCCGAGCTCAAGGCCGCCATCCGCAAGGGCACCGTCTCGCGCGTCTGCAACCCCGTGCTCTGCGGCGCTGCTCTGCGCAACATCGGCATCCAGGCCCTGCTCGACGCCGTCATCGATTATCTCCCCTGCCCGCTCGACCGCGAGGAGGTCGAGGGCACCGACCCGCAGGACAAGACCATCAAGCTCACGCGTCCGCACAACTCCGACGCCCCCTTCTCGGCGCTGGTCTTCAAGGTCGTCTCAGACACGCACGGCGACCTCACCTACATGCGCGTCTACTCCGGAACCCTCACCAAGGGCACGCGTCTGCTCAACCCCGTCAACAACAAGAAGGAAAACGCGTCGCGCATCTTCGAGATGCACGCCAACAACCGCATTCCCCTCGACCAGGTCACCGCCGGCAACATCGTCGCCGTCGTGGGCATCAAGGACAGCTACACCGGCGACACCCTCTGCGACGCCGAGGACCCCATCGTCCTGGAGCGCATGACCTTCCCCGAGCCCGTCATCTCGATGTCCATCGAGCCCAAGACCCAGGACGACAAGCGAAAGCTCTCCGAGGCCCTCATGACCATCCGTCGCGAGGACCCCTCCTTCCGTTTCACCTACGACGATGAGACCCAGCAGACCATCATCTCGGGCATGGGCGAGCTCCACCTTGACATCATCACCACGAAGCTCCGGCGCGACATGAGGATCGCCGTCGAGGTCGGCAAGCCCAAGGTCGCCTACCGCGAGGCCATCACCCGCAAGGTCGAGGACGTCCGCGGCCTCTTCAAGAAGCAGTCCGGCGGCCGCGGCCAGTTCGGCGATTGCGTCATCACCCTCGAACCCTTCACCGCCGAACAGGCCAAGGAAGAGGAACTCGATTTCACCGAGAGCGTGGCCTGGGAGAACGGCACCGTCGGCGGCGTCATTCCCAAGGAGTTCATCCCGTCCATCGAGTACGGCGTCCGCCAGACCGCCCTCAGCGGCGTGAAGTTCGGTCACCAGCTCATCAACATCAAGGTCACCCTGACCTACGGCAGCTACCACGACGTCGACAGCTCGCAGATCGCCTTCGAGCAGGCCGGCCGAATCGCTCTCCAGGAAGCCGTCGAACGCGCCGGCCCCGTCCTCCTCGAGCCGATCATGAAGGTCGTCGTCACCGTTCCCAACGACTACCTGGGCAACATCACCGGCGACATCTCCAGCCGTCGCGGCATGATCATCGACACCGATGACCGCGGCGTCGTCAAGCTCGTCACCTCCGAGATTCCCTTGTCGGAACTCTTCGGCTACACCACCGCCATCCGCGGCATGTCCCAGGGCCGCGCCAGCGCCACCATGGAATTCCTCCAGTACCGCGCGATGCCCGCCGGCCTCATGAAGGAAATGCTCGAGGGCGGCAAGGGCGAGAAGGTCGTCGCCAAGAAGTAGGCCCGACAGAATTGGTCGCCCACGCCCGGGCCGAGACTTCCAAGCCTCGGACTCCTGGCTCGACGGGCAACCACCGACCCCGCAAACAAAGACCCCCGGTCCTTACCGGGGGTCTTTCATTTCATTGCGACCAGCTTGTCCAACGATTCAGTCGCCGGGCGCCCTCGCCCGCGGGCCTTCGCCCCGTCGATCAGGGCCTTTCTTTCGTGGCACTCTCAAGCCGCTCGAGTCGGGCGCTGAGCTCGGCCGCCTGCGTTCGAAGGGTCTTGATCTCCTCCTTCGCCGCACCAAGCTCGCTGTCCTTCTCGGCCCGAAGATCGCGAAGGGCCTCGACCATCAATGCCGTGGTGGCTCGCTCGGTCACATAGCGGTACCCCTGGGCATCCTTCGCAACCCAGTCGGGGAACACACGCTCGACCTCCTGGGCCAGAAGTCCGATCTGGATGCCTGGAAGAGCCAGGCGTTCGGCGACCGCCTTGGGGTCGTATTCATAGCTGTACCCGCGGAGTTTGAGCAGCCGATCGAGCGTGCCCGAGAGCGGCATGATGTCGTGCTTGAGCCGCTCGTCGCTGAAGACGGACCATGACCCGCCGCCTGACTTGGCTGCAGTGCCCGAGACAGCCAGGTCGAAGGCGCCCGGAGCGCTGGTGCCGATGCCGACGTTCCTGCTGGTATAGGCAACAGTCGCCGACTCGATCCAACTGCTGCCGTTGTCGACGCCATCGCCGAAGCCCCCGGGCATGTTCGAGATGCCGGACCAGTTCACGCTGTCGGCGAATGAAGCGCTGAACGCGGAGTTGGCGGTATTCGCGCTGTCGGCGTATCCGGCCTGGCTCGCAAACGTGGCGTTCGCGGCGAGCGTGGCGGTCTCGGCGTTCTTGGCAACTCCAGCCCGCAGCGCGACGATGGCATGGGGCGATGGGGCCAGACGCTGGCGGGGCGAAAGCACCACGCTGTTGCCGCCGCCGACGTCGGCCACCTCGATCTGCAGGTAACGCTCGGTGCCGTCGAAATTGGCGGGATTGGCCGGGATGTTGAAGTCAAGCTCGACGGAAAACAGACCGTTGGTGACCTCGAGTCCATCGCACTGGATGGGAAGGCTCAGGCGGTTGCTCAACGCGGTGCTCTCGCCATGGTTCCACAGCGAGAACGTGACTCTCTTGGTTCCGGTGAAGGGCTGACCGTTGCCATCGAGCCGTCCCTGATAGAAGAAGCCTTCGTTGATGGGCTTGGGTGCGATCGAGCGACTCACCACCATCGTGTACGAAGCGGGAAAGACGCCGAAGAGGACCGTGGCCTTGATGTAGTACGTGCCCGCCGGGAGATTGGCGACCACCGGGTGGCTGGCGGGGCTGAGCCGCGGGCACAGTCCCGTCGTGTCATCGTCGGTCGCGATCGCGTTGCCGCCGGCGTCGAGCAGAGTGAGCACGGGGTCAATGCTCCCGTTGGGACAGACGCCAACAGTCGGCCCCCACATGGCGACGGTCAGGGCGCTGGCCTCGGCAAGGTCGATGCGGAAGACATCAATGTCGATGTTGGCCGAGTAAGTACCCGTGATGGTGCCGTCGGCGATCGGGCCGTTGGCCTGTGCGATCGTGTTGTTGGGCTCGACCTCGCTCTGGGCGAAGACGGGCGTTGCCAGGAGCGTTGCGCCCAAGGCGATGGCGAACAGACAGGGGCTTTTCTTGAACATGGCTGACTCCATTTAGACGAGAATGCGACTTCAAGTAGAATGCGTCAAAGGATTCCTTGAAGCTCAAGAAAGTGGCAGTGTCGGGAATTTTGTCCAAGCCGTCGGTGAGCAAAGGCTCAACCCTCGCTCCCGTGGCGGGTCGGCTCGATGGTCTTTGGCGCAGGTGCCGATAACCAGCTCGGGGCTGTCTCGCCGGTACGAATGCCCGACGAGAGCCCGCCAGGTCGGCACAGGACAAATCCCCCGGCGCTTGTCACGGGTGCGTCCTGGTCGCGTCTTGTCACGAAGGATTCGAGGCCTTCACAATTCGGGCTGGGCTCGCCCCTCTACTTCTTCCCCAGCGTCGCGCAGATCGTCTCGATCTCGTCCTTGGTCAGCGTCTTGCACGACTTGGTCAGCATCGTCTTGAAGTGCTCGATCTCAAAGGGCTCGGCCGGGAACCCGATGTTGCCCTTGGCCGCGTCGCTGTCGACGCCCTTGGTGCCATCGGCGCTCAGGAAGCAGAACCACGGGATCCCCCCGTCGCGCTTGCCGAACTGCTTCTCGATCTCTTTGGTGCCCTTCATGCGGTCCTCATCGAGCTTGCAGTCGACGAACTCCTTCTCCAGGAGTTTCGCCACCTCGGGCTGCGCCATCCAGTCCTCCATCTTGTGGCACCAGCCGCACCACGGGGCTCCAAAGTGCAGGAACACCTGCTTCTTCTCGGTCTTCGCCTTGGCGAGCGCCGCGTCAAGGACCGTCTTGGCCTCGGGATACGCCGCCTGGTGCTTCTTCAGAAACCCCATCACCTTTGCGGGGTCATGGCCGGTGGCGGCCTCGGTGTCCGTGCCCTTCTTCTCCAGCGCCTCCGTCTCCTGATTGACCAGCGCCTTGCCATCGGCATCCAGAATCGTCAGGAACGGGAGGCCGTTCTTTTTCAGATCGGCGCCATAGCCCATCGCGATATCCATGTGCTTATCGAACTGGCCGACATCCACAAACACCACGTCGTACTCGTCTTTGAGCTCCTTGGCGATCGGCTGGTTCGACGCGTAAAGCCCGTGCAGCTTGATGCACCACCCGCACCAGTTCGCCCCCCACTGGATCAGCACCCGACGATTGTTCTTCTTGGCCTTGGCCAGGGCCGCCTCGATCTGCTTCTTGCCATCGGCGCTCTCGTCGTACACGGCCTTCTTTGCGGCCTTGACCGTACCGGGCTGCTCGGCCGGCGTGGCCGGCTGGATCGAGAGGGGCCTGGGGGCCTCCTGGGCAAAGGCGTGAGAGCCGACAACCAGGGCCGCGCCAGCGAAGAGGCGAATAAGTGCGACATTGCGCATGGGATGCTCCTTTGACATAAGTCTACCAGCCGTCAGAGAGTTCCGAGCGGACTATTTCGGCACAATCCGGGCGGCCCCATCACTCGCCCGGGTCACAAACGAGTCGCACGGGTGCCCGAACTGGTCCTTGAACCGGGCGCTGGTGCCCTGCACGACCCCTTGCACGCTAGCCGGGCTTGCCAGCACGATCGCACACCCCCCAAACCCGCCGCCGGTCATTCGGGCCCCATAGACACCTGGGACCTTCCGGGCCTGCTCCACCACAAAGTCGAGCTCCGGGCATGAGACGCGAAAGTCGGAGCGGAGCGACTCGTGCGACTCGTTCATCAACCGTCCAAACAACTCGAGATCTCCCCGCTCCAAGGCCGCCGCCCCCTCAAGCGTCCGCTGATTCTCCCCCACGACGTGCCTGGCCGCCCGATACTCGTCGCCACCGAGCTTTGTTCGCTCGCGCTCGACAAAGCTCAGGCCCCCACGCTCGCCGCGCTCGCTCGCCTCTCGCAGCGACTCGAGCCCGAGCTTGCGTGCCGCCGATTCGCACCATGCCCGACGCAGCGCATACTCGCCCGACGCCAGCGAGTGACGCACGTTCGTGTTGATGACCACCAGGGCGGCCTGATCGGGCCCGGGCATCGCCACCAGCCTGGCCTCCTCCGTGCGACAGTCGATCAACAGTGCATGATCCGCCCTGCCCATCGCCGAAATGTACTGGTCCATGATCCCGCAAGGCACCCCCGCAAACTCATGCTCGGCCCTGCGGCACATCGACGCCTTCTGCGTGGGCGTCACCGCGATCGAGCCAACCTCCTGGGCCAAGGTCGCGACCGCCACCTCCAGCGACGCCGAGCTCGACAGCCCCGCCCCCAGCGGCACACTGCTCGCGATCGCGATATCCAACGGCCCAAACACCGCCCCGAAATCCTGGAACTGACGCAGCACGCCCTTGATGTACGCCGCGGGGGTGCCGCGCTCGCTGTTGATCGGCTCGAGTCTGGACCCGGCATCAAACTCGATGACCCCGGGCGAATCGCCAGAAGCAACGCGCGAGAGTGCGGCCTTATCGGAAGCTCTGGGCCGTGCAACCGCGACGCACACGCGATCGATCGCAACCGGCAGCACAAACCCTCCGCTGTAATCGGTGTGCTCGCCGATGAGGTTCACACGCCCGGGCGCAAAGGCCGCAAAGGCTGGCACGCCGCCCGACATCTCGCGCAGATGGGCGCAGGCTCGTTCGAACACCGGCGTGACATGCGGGCTCATGGCTTGCAACTCATTCCCCCGTGAACCGCCCCCGAAGGGCGCTGTAGAGCTCCCCGAAATGCCCGATCCGCCCCGCCCAGCGCGAGCCAGCCGCCGAAGGCTCCACGCGATCGGTCGCACGAATGCACGCAAGGCACGCCTGCGCCACCGTCTTCCATTCGCCGGCACCAACCCCCGCGAGCAACGCCGCCCCGTACGCCCCGCCCTCCTCGGTCGTGGGTACCTCCACGGGCGATCCAAGAACATCCGCCAGCAGCTGCCTCCACTCGCGACTCTTCGCCCCCCCACCGCCCACGCGTACCGCGTTCACCGGCACATCCAGCGACCGCACGATGCCCATGATCTCCGCCATGCCGAAGGTCACGCCCTCAATCACCGCCCGCGTCATATGCCCGCGCCCATGCCTCAGCGAAAGCCCGACGAACGCGCCCCGGGCAGTCGAATCGGGGTGAGGACACCGCTCCCCCTGCAGATACGGCAAAAACGTCAGCCCCTCGCAGCCCGGCTCCACCGCCCAAGCCTCCGCCAGCAGTGTCTGCAAGGGCGTGCCCGGGAACATCCGCGTCGCGAGCCAGTCGAGCGACCCCGCCGCCGACAACATCACGCCCGTCACGCACCACTGCCTGCCCGGCGAGCACATCGAGTGGGTTCGCCCCGGGCGATCGGCGTCAAGATCCGGCCGGGGCGTCTGCGTGTGGGCGTACACCACGCCGCTGGTGCCCAGAATCGCCAGCACGAGGCCCGGCTCGACCACACCCGCGCCCACCGCCCCGCACTGGTTGTCCCCGCTGCCGGCGACGATGGGCGTGCCGGCCTTGAGCCCCAATTGCTCGGCGGCCCCCGGCGAAAGCACCCCCGCAATCTCCTCCGATTCGCGCACAGGCGGGAACCACGCCGGATCAAGTCCCAGCGTCTCCATGAACCCGGTGTTCCACCGCCTGGCCGAGGGATCAAAGAGCAACGTGCCGCACGCGTCGCCCGCGTCGGTCGCAAGCTCGCCCGACATGCAGAACCTGATGTAGTCTTTGGGCAAGAGCACCGCGGCAATCTCGGCGAAGACCCTGGGCTCGTGCTGTCGCATCCGCAGCGCGATCATTGCGGCGGGGCGGCGAGCGTGTTGCGTGGCATCGCGGTCGACACGGTTTACGTGGGGCAGGCGTCGTTCGCCGACACCGCGTATGCGGCGTTGCG
>ERZ1292640.2790-Hain-H43-02um-R1-2790-length-13866-cov-13_pt1 | contig 13866 bp, 14 predicted proteins | sample MGYA00564404_ERZ1292640 | MGnify/ENA primary metagenome ERZ1292640 (study PRJEB36523, sample SAMEA6512636) | groundwater metagenome | collected 2019-01-08 | study: AquaDiva: Metagenomics assemblies of 32 groundwater samples
TATTTTAGTCAAATAAAAAACGCCAAAGAATAAAGCCAAAACCAGCCAAAACTTGGCGCCCCAGCTATTTTCATATGGACTTAGGCGAAACTGGGCGACACCAATGGAAAAACTCCACAAAGAAAAAAGGAGTTTGTCCAAAGAAAACCTCGGCTCGCGGAAAAAATAGAACCAAGCGAATATGAGACCCAAAATAATAAACAAGATAAAGATGATCATTGACGATATTAATCTTTAAAAAAATAATGCAACGCGCTCTTAAAAAATTGCCATTGTTTTTTGACAGTCGCCTGCTGATTGAAACTCTGGCCGCCATAATGGATTATTTTGGCTTCGGGATAATAAAAAATTTCAAAACCGGCGGACGCGGCGCGGCGGCACAAGTCAACTTCCTCAAACCAAAGGAAAAATCTCTCGTCAAAAAAACCAATTTTCCTAAAAACTTCTTTTTTGACGAGCATAAAAGCGCCCATAATCTGATCAACTGATTGAGTTTTTAAATAATCAAAATCACGAAATAAATAGTGGTTGACCGCTGACAAATTGGGAAATATTTTCGGCAGCTTCAGAAAGATCAAAAATATCGGCCAAAAAGTCGGGAATCGACGTACTGACGGCTGTACGGTCCTGTCTGAATTTAAAATCTGGCAGCCCAAAATGCCGGCTTTGGGATTTTGTTCCATAAATTCAATTGATTTTTGGAGTGTATCTCCCATTATTTCCGTATCCGGATTAAGGATTAAAATATATTCACCTTTGGCAAGCTTAATTGCTTGATTGTTGGCCGCGGCAAAGCCGCGGTTGTTTTTGTTTTCTATTAAACTGACCGACGGAAAATCATTTCTGACCATTTCCGGCGTGCCGTCAGTTGAAGCGTTATCCACGACAAAAACCTCCAATTCCAAATCGCCTTGATTTTGGTAAATGGAGTCAAGGCATTTTTTTAATAAATCTTTAACATTCCAAGAGACGATGATAATAGAAAGCATATAGCGTATAGCTTATGGCTTATGGCTGAGGCGGTGTTTCTTCTTTATAATTTCCTCCGCTTCTTGATATTTTTTAACGGCTTTCAGCCATGAAAGTTTATAGAAAAATTTCGGCAGCCAAGCGCTCATCGTGCCGCCGGACTTGACGGAAAACAAAAATTCATCAATAAACACGCCTGACTCGCCTTTTTCCAACATCGTCAGCCACAAATCCCAATCTTGAAAGCGCTTTAATGATTCATCAAAGCCGGGAAATTTGTCGCGACAAATCAAAGAGGTAGTGTGGATATAAGGCATTTGCTTTAATTTTCCAGCATCAAACGGCCAAAGTGGAAATTTTTTAAAGCCAAATTTAAACGAAGAATAAGCATAAGCCACCTTTTGATTTTTCTCCAAAGTATCAAACATTTTTTCCAGCATCGTTCTTTCCATCACCACATCAGCATCGCAAAAAATCACATATTCTCCCCTACTCTCGCCAAAACCGCGATTTCTGGCAGAAGCCGCGCCGCAATTTTCTTGTTTAAAATACTTGATAACCCCCTCCCCTTTCGAAGGGGAGGGTTGGGGTGGGGTAACATTCAGCCACGGTTTGAGTGCGCCAGTCAAATCATCAGTTGAACCGTCATCAACCACAATCACCTCAAAATCTTTAAAGGTTTGATTAAAAATACTTTCCAAACACGCGCCAATGGTTTCGGCAGAGTTATAGGCCGGAATAATTATACTGATTTTAGGACTTTCGACCATAATTTTTATATTTAAAATAACCCGCAATCGCCCCAAAAAAATGCGCTCCACTACCACACTTAGCAATTAATTTAACTAAAAAAATGTTTTTGTGCTTTTGCCCTGCCCCGTATCCAGCTTTACTGTGGTACTGGGGTGTTTTTGTGCTTTTGTGACCATCGCTTTTCAACTTCTTATAATTTACAATTAAATCGTAGATGTTTTTTATCTCGTTTCTTTTCAAATAAGTCATCTTCTCCCCAAACCGCCACTGCTTTTGAAGATAATTGAAAAAGCCGAAAGCATAATCGTGATAAATCACCGCTTGCGGATAATACTTGATATTATATTTTTCCCGCGCCCGAGCCAAAAATTCTTTGCCTTCATGACCATAATCAAGATTTTCGTCAAATAAGCCGACATTATTAAACACTTCGCGGCGAATGGCGCAATTGCCCTCCAAAATGATCTCCGATTCCACCGGCGCGTCGCCCTGATCGTAGTGCGGAGCAAAATGCCGCCAAATATTTTGATGAGCCGGCTTAACTCGGCCGGTGATAATATGCTCACTCGCCATAATCACGGCGATATTTTTGAGCCAATCCCCTCTTGCCGTCGCGTCATCGTCAAAAAAAACCATCACTTCGCCTTTGGCGTTTTTCACGCCGACATTTCTCGCGAATGAAGCGCCACGGTGATTTTCTTTAATATACTTTAAATCCAATTTTTCTTTAAAATCGCTCACGACTTTTTCCGTTTTGTCACTTGAGCCGTCATTTATCACCACCACTTCAAAATCCGACTTGGGAAAATCTTGATTCTCCAAGCTTGACAATGCCTCCTTTAAATACTTCGCCCGATTATAAGTCGGGATAATGACGGAGAGAAACATATTTATCTGTGTCATCCCGAGGGAATGAGCGGAGCGAATGACCGTGGGGATCCCATGGGATTGCTTCGTCGCTCCGCTTACGCTTCGCTCCTCGCAATGACAGTTACGGTTTATTTTTTAAAGAGTAGCGACCGAAGCTGGAAAAAATCCTCTTTTACCAATCCTTTCATTAAAAATAAAACTAAAAAATAAAAAATCGCCGCGACGGGGATGATAAAAATGAAATGCCAATAATTATTAAGCAGGGCGATTAAAATTCCCATTAAAACGCAACTTAGAATTATCTTGCCAAAAGACAGGATTAAATATTTTTTGTCATAATTAATAATTTGGCCGACCACCGCCATGCTTAACCCAAAAAGCAAAATATAAGTGAATAAAGTGGCGAAAGCCGCGCCATTGTAACTGAAAATCGGAATAAGGATTAAATTCAAAACCGTATTGACCAAAGCGATGACGCCCAAATGGACGGTATTTCGGGTGTGGCGGTTACAGGCGTTTAGAATCGCCGTCGCCGGAAAACATAAAAAAATAAAAATCAGAGCGAGCATAAAAATTTTGAGTGGCGAAGAAGAAGCGATATAAGCCGCGCCAAAAACCGGCCCGATGATTTTATCGGAAAGCATAATCAAGCCGACGGCAATGGGCGAGGCCAAGACGCCCAAAAAATACATTGATTTGGTGAAAGTTTTTGCCAACTCCTCTTTGGAAGAGACAAAACAGTGAGCGAAGGCCGGAAAAACACTGGCGGAAAACGCGACCCCGACAAATTGGAGAGCGAAAGCGATCTTGTAAGCCACGCTGTAAATGCCAACCGCTTTGTCATCCGCCAATTTGGACAGTAAAACTATATCAATGGAAGAATAAATACGGATAAAAAAACCGGCAATGCCGAAAGGCAGAGCGAGGACGAGTAAATGCTTGATGATTTGAAGATTGAAACGGATCTGCGGCTTGATTTTGTATTTAAACCTTAGAGCGGAGAAAGAAATCAGGAAATTAACCAAACTGCCGACAAGAAATACGCCGATTAAGACGACGAGGCCAAGCTGTAATTTCAAAACCAGCAAACCGATAAGCAGGACAGCGAGCTGATTGAGGACCACGCCGGCGCTTTCATACTTGAGATTTTGGCAGCCGCGCAAAGTGCCGAAAAAACTCAAAGAAAAAGAATCGATAATCATCACCAGGCCGGAGACATAAACCAGCTGCCTGGTAATTTCTGGGTAGCCCATCAAATTTACCGCCAAAACAATCGCGCCATAAACAATCACCGAGCCAATGAGCTTGAGCCCAATGACATTCGCCAAATATTTTTGGGAATTTTCCCTATTTCTGGCGGCTTCGCGAATAAGGATCTGGGTGAGCCCGAAATCCAAAAACATGGCGAAAATCGTGGTGAAACTCAAAGCAAACGAATACCGGCCGGTGTTTTCCACGCCGATGCCGCGGGCGACAAAAATAAAATATACAAAAGCGAGGAGCTTTTGTATCGCCAGAGCCACCGTCAAATAGGTGGTATTTTTCGCTAAACTTTGCTTGGTCATAGTGAGAGATGGTGGCAAAACTGTTTTAACTATAAATTTAGGATTTTTCGAGCGAGACGAGAAGGGCCAGTAAAAAGACTTGAAATGTAGCCGCGCTACATTGAAAATCTTTTTACGCCAGCCCGACGAAGTCACAGCCGAAAAAGACAAATTTAGAAAAAAACAGTTTTGCCACTATCTCTGAACATTATAGCTGATTTTACTGAAAAAATAAAGGTTTAAAAAAACCGCCCCTTCATTTCAAGCGGCATAAACTTACCGTAATAATAATTATTTGCTTACAATTCTTTCTTTATGTCATCCCAAGTTATATCAGAATATTTTTCAATTTCTTTAATCACATAATACAAAACATCTTTCCTTAAATCATAAGGAATTGCGACCATCTTACAACTCCCTGGACATTCAACTTTATAATGGCTGCCATCGCCGCCGCTTTTATCAATACTAAAACCAAGGCGCGATAACGCCTTGATTAACTTTTTTCTTTTAAGCGAGCCGGGTAACTCGCTACGCGAGGGCATATTCTTCCGTTTTATCGCTAACCTTGTGTATTTTCGCCTCTTCTGAATAAGACGAGGGAATTTCAAAAGTAGTCAAAATAGCATCTTTGATATTTTTATCCAGTTGCTCCTCATTATCGCCAAAAGTTACAATTGATCCCTGTTTAAAATTATTACTAACAACAATAATTCGCCCCTCTTCTAAATGGCGCTCAAAACTAATCGGCCCATAAAGACGAAAATAATTACTCATCTCAAAAAGACCCCTCGGAACACTCTCGTTTCCATTAAGGATTCTAATGAGTTGATCTTTTATTCTTTTTGAGATTGGCATAATGTAGAACCACATTATATATTTTACCGACAAGAATGTCAATATCTCTATATTTCAGCTAAATTCAGCGCGGATTTCGGGTCTGACTTTGTCACTTTCCTATGTTGTATAAATTATACCACAATTTAAAATATAATACATTATTTTAAGGTTGCTTCACTGTGCTACCCGTCCGCTTGGCTTCGCCAAGCCGAACCCATTAGACGGTACCTGCGGGACCTGGATTCGAACCAGGATAACCACCTCCAAAGGGTGGCGTCCTACCGTTAGACGATCCCGCAATATTATTTATCTACTACTTGCCCGCAATATATCCCATAACGCCCCGCCCCGTTACGGGGCGGGGCGTTTAAAAAAATTATCTGCCTGTTTTATATTTGCCGACAGCGTCAGTTTTCTCCACTTTTTTCGCTCGCTTGATTCGCCATTTCAATTTCGGCACTTTGACTCTCGGGTCCCTGCCTTTTTTCTTTGACATAAGTTATTGATTTTAAAAATTACTCTAATAAAATCATCTTATCATAAAAACATAAAAAAATCAAGCAAATAAAAAAATCTCCCATAACCGCAGTTATGAGAGATTAAAACAAACTTACCGTCTTAAAATGAGCTGACTATATTGAGGTCGGCACGCCCACGCCAATATCCGTCCGGAAATGAGGCTGGCTTCCTTTATCGGCTTCACTCCTCCAACGGATATGAGTCCGAGCGGTGCCGAGAGCATCACAGGCGGCGGCGATCAGTCCGTCTGGGGAATATTGGGTAACACTCAAAACCCGGCCCCCATCGGTAACAATATACGGTTTGGCGCCACCAACAATCCTCGTTCCAGCGTGAAATACTTTAAGAGCCGGGTCCTCTGGCAGAGAACTTAGGCCGCTAATCGTAAAACCCTTTTCATACTGGCCAGGATATCCCCGACTTGTCATAACGATACAAACCGCGGCGCCGGGCTTCCACTTCAGCTCAATGCCAGCGATACTGCCGCCGTCCGCTATAGTTTTCAAAATCGGAACGATGTCCGTGTCTAAAAGCATAGCGAGCGGCTGCAACTCCGGATCGCCGAAACGGACATTAAACTCCACGACTTTAAAACCCCATTCTGTCAGCATTAAACCGGCATACAAACAACCGGAGAATGGCATCCCGCGCTTTTTCATCTCAAAAATAGTTGGCGCAAAAATTCTTTCACCAATTTCAGCCATCATCGCTTCAGTTACCCATGGCACTGGGGCAAAAGCACCCACGCCGCCGGTATTATCGCCTTTGTCGCCATCGTTTACGGCTTTATAATCTTGCGCCGGCAACATCATAATGAAATTGCCATAGATATCAACCAGCGCCAAGATGCTTAGTTCAGCGCGCTTCAGGCGTGAATCTGGCTTTAAATATTCCTCTACCAGAATAACCTCGCCCTCTTTGCCGAATTTATTAGCGACAAAGCAATGATGAACCGCATCAATAACTTGGAAAAAATCGCGACAGATCATAGCGCCCTTACCAGCGCATAAACCATCAGCTTTAATCACCACTGGTAACTTTTGATTAATAAGATATTGGAATACCGCTCTCACCTCATTTTTAATAAATACAGCGGCTGGCGCCGTCGGCACCAAAGCTGTCGACATCACTCGCTTGGCGAACGACTTACTGGCTTCCAATCGCGCCGCTTCTTTAGTCGGCCCGAAAATGGAAAGCCCAGCCGCTCGAAAACAATCAACAATTCCATTGGCCAATGGTACTTCCGGCCCGACAATAGTCAAATCAATTTTCCACGCCTTAGCAAAACCCACCGCCTCGGCAATAGTGGTTGGTTCAGGATGGCATACCCGATATTTGCCTTCGGCGGCTATTCCAGCGTTGGCGCCCAAGCAGGAAAACCATTCCACGGCCGGACTTTGCTGAAATAAGTAGGCGAGCGCGTGCTCTCTGCCGCCACTGCCTTTTGGATTTCCACCAATCAATAATACTCTCATCTTTTCCTCCCCTCTTTCCTTTTTTACCGTTTAACACTTTTACCCAATTTTAAAAGTACAAAAAAACATTACCCTCCAAGTAATGTACTGATTTCAGCCTATCATTTTTAAAAATTTTTGTCAACCATTCATTCCGTCATTCCCGCGAAAGCGGGAATCCAGAGTAAAAGCATAGATTTAATTAAAATTAGACTGGATCCCCGCTTTCGCGGGGATGACAGTTGAGTATGTTTCGTAATTTAAAACAAATAAAAATTACCAGTTACCAGTTACCAGTTACGAAGCTACACATCCAAATATCTTCCCAACGCCAAGCTGCTGGAAACGATGTTTAAAAAAACGATGCCTAGCAACTCGCCGCCGAAAATGAAGACGAAATTATGGTTGAAATAGCCGATGATGTCAAAACTCGCGCCGCCGAAAAAAGCGGCCAGATGCGGCTGAACCAAAGACAAGATCAGATAAATCACGCCGATGGAAAGAAGGCAAGCGACAATACCCGCGAAAATGCTTTCAATAATAAAAGGCGCCCGGATGAACCAATTGCTGGCGCCGACCAGCTTCATAATGCTTACTTCCTGCTGATGGGTGAAAAGGGCGATTCTGACCGTGTTGAAAACAATCAAAACGGCGATGATAATAAAAATAAAACTGACGATAATCGCGCCGCGCCTGATGCTGTCCGTAACGCTGTTTATCCGACTAATGACCAGATGATTATCGTCATAACTTTTTTCGCTGATCAAATCGGCGTAAGCCGGGTTATCTAGCGCTTTGAGAATTTCCGGATAGTCGTCCAAATTTTTCGCTTTAACGACCAAAGTCGCGCCCAATGGATTGCCTTCCAGCTCTTTTAAGGTCTCCTGAATTAAATTGTCATTTTCATGGCGTTTTTTGAACTCGGCGATATTCTGATCCGGCGAATAATAATCAATGCTTTTAATTTGAGATAAAATGGCCAGATGGGATTTAATTTCGGATATTTTGTTTTCATTCACTTCCGGCTTAAAATAAACCGAGACGTCAATTTTTTCTTTGACGGCGGCAATCGCCGAATCAGAAATCGCGTTGATGGAAACGATAAAATTAATGGATAAAAAAGTGAGAAAGATAATAAAAATCGTGGCGAGTGACAGCCAGATGTTGCGCCAAAAAGACTGAAGCGCGAATTTGATGCTGCGATTTAAGGCTAATAAAAACATAAAATTTATAATACGTATTTGCCGACTTTCTGGTCTTGGATCACTTCCCCATTTTCCAAAGTAATCACTCTTTTTCTTAAAGAGTTGACAATATCCTTGTTGTGAGTGACCAGGACGACGGTGGTGCCGAATTCATTAATTTTGAGGAGTAAGTCGATAATATCTTTGGTGTTTAAAGCGTCCAAATTACCCGTTGGCTCATCCGCTAGAAGAACTTTCGGCCGATGAATAAGGGCGCGAGCAATGGCTACCCTCTGTTTTTCGCCGCCCGAAAGCTCTTGCGGATAACGGCCGGTCTTGTCTTTCAAATCAACAATATCAAGGACTTGGGGGACGATTTTGGCGATCCGACTTTTGGGCGTGCCTGACACCTCCAAAGCGAAGGCGACATTTTCAAAAACGGTCTTCTTCGGCAATAATTTAAAATCCTGAAAAACCACGCCGATCTGGCAACGCAAAGCGGGAATTTGACGCCTGTTTACATTGGTGATGTCCCAGCCGCCAATGATAATTTTTCCGCTCGTCGGCCGGATTTCTGAAATCAGCAACCTGACCACGGTAGTTTTGCCTGATCCTGATTGACCGACGATGGAAACAAACTCGCCTGGCTCAATATGGAGATTGATGTTCTTTAAAGCGAGGGTATTAGGCTCAAATTTTTTAGTAACATTAACTAATTTTATCATTGATTGATAATTTAAAATTTTAAAAATTTTAGAGTGGCAAAATCTTCACCGATATCACTCCCGACCAGGTCGGCGCCAAGACCCTAAACGCTTCTTTTGATAAATCAATTATTCTGTCTTGGCAAGGACCCATTTTGCGGATTTCTTCTTCCGTCCAATCGGCGCATTTCTTCGGGCCGAAATCTTTTATCGTCACCGTCACTTCTTTCTTATTGTCTAAATTGACCACTTTCACTTTGGCGTCTTTGGCCAAATCGCGGCTGGCGGCGATAAGCTGGCCGGCGTATTTCGGATAAATATACCAAGAAGCGACACCGACAACCTCCGACTCGCTGAAAACCGCGAAAATCAAATTATCTTTGACGGGAAAAGAAAAAGTTAAAGTTTTTTGCAGCTCATCGCGCCGAGAAATCAATTTTTCAAACTTCAAATCATTCCAATTATAATAATAAATTTCCTTGTATCGATCATCCGGCTGGTATTTGACCGTCACTTCCGGTTGAATTTCAAATTGGCTGTCGGAAAAACGCACGAAATATAAATCACTCGCTGGTAAAAGGTTGCTATTGTAGGTAAAAATTCCAGAGATATTATCTTGATAAACCAAATTCATCATCTTGACGGTCGTCTTTTTGTCTACCGCTCCCGCGCTTATCTTCAAAGAGACTTCACCTTGGGGGGAATCAACGATAAAATCCTCGTTTAAAGGATAATCAACGACTCGGATAGAGACGAAATCTTCCGCTTTCGCCGACAAAGAAAAGATGGCCAAGAATGCCACCCCCACAAAAAAACAGATTAAAAACCGGCCAAGATAATTATTTTTAATTTTATTTAAATCCATTAAACCTTGATTTTTATTCTTGATTTTTATTGAAAATTATGATAAAATGACTATTGATTTACTGCTGGCGGGATTAGTATAGTGGCAGTACACATCCTTCCCAAGGATGGCGCGCCGGTTCGATTCCGGTATCCCGCTTATTGCCCACGTAGCTCAGTTGGTAGAGCAACGCATTCGTAACGCGTAGGTCGTCGGTTCGAATCCGACCGTGGGCTTACTTCACGTATCTCTTCACTGCCGCGGAATCCATCAAGCTCTTTATGTATTTATCCACGTCCACCTTGATTAAAATCTGCCTCGCCTTGACGCTTTCTTTGCCGGTGTCCGGATCCACCAATTTTTTCTCCACTTTCAAAATGTGATAGCCGGTATTATTCTTCACTATTTGAGGATAAACCTTGCCGTCCGCCGTGGAAAAAAGCGCCGGCTCTAATTCCGGAGAAAGCTCCCCCTTGGTCACCCAGCTCATCTCGCCGCCGATATTGATGCCGGCTTCATCTTCGGTGTACTGCGTCGCCAGCGTCGCGAAATCAACCTTCGGGTTAAGCGCTAAATTTAAAACCTCATTTGCCTTATCTTTGGCCGCCTGATTAAAAGCCAAGCGGTCATCGCTGATAATCGCTTCCTGTAAATTTTCTCTGGCTAAAACCGGCTTCAAAACTTTTACTTTGAACTGGTTTAGATCCAATCCGTACAAAAGACGAATATCCTTTGCCGCCTTGTCTCTGGAACCGATTTGCGCCACCAATTTGTCAAAACCTTGATTCAGCTCACTCTCGGTGACGCTTTTTTTATACTCGGCCAATTTCAAATCAATTAATTTTAACGAAATTAAACGGTTAAAAATTTTTTCCGCGTCGTTTTTGCCAGCGGTGAGCGAGCCGTCAACCCCTTCGCGATTCTGTTTCAAAGCCGACTCCAGCAGATTCAAATCGTCCAGATAGCCGGCCAAGCCAACGGTCTTGCCGTTGACGCTGCCGGCCGGCAAAAATAAAATTTTAGCAACCGCCTGGCTAAACGGGTCATGCCAAGAAAATTGATAGGCGCCAAAAATATCAACGGCCACCACCAAAATCAAAATTAAAAGCGCCAACGCCAGTACCTTTAAAAGCGGACTTAATCTCTTTTTAGACATTCCTGCCGCTCTGCCAAAATACGAGGTAATGGTTCTGTCTAATTGAGGCGGCGGCATTCTTTTTACGCTTCCATCTTTGACTAAAATCGGCTTTTTAATTTTAGAAACGGGGGCCTCTCTCATCGGCCCGTCAACCAGAAAATTGGGCGCCGCTTTTCTAGATGGTGCCGGTTTAGTTATGGATTTTTTCGGCGTTGATTTTCTGATCTTAGAATTTTCCAACTCGTCCAAGACATATTTCCTTAGTTGTGATTTTCTTTCCGCCGGCAAATTGATTGGTTTGTTATTCATAAAATTTATTTACCCCGTTAAATAGGCAACTTTGTTGCCAAAAAATCCTGAAAGAATTTTTTATTTAATGGGGTTTGAAAAAATATCTCCACCATTTGACCGGATTGGGAAGTTCGTGTTCAACCGGCACCAGGATATTGCCCACTTTTTCCGAATCACCGCCTATCTCGTTGGTTATCGCATCCTCCCCTTCCCTTAAAATCAGAATGGTTCTTTCTCCCGGCTTTTGAAGTCCCAATTTCAATCGCGCTTCTTTTTCCGAATAATCTTTGTTCGACCAGGACTCAATGAGTGAACTGATTTGTTCGTTGTCGCTTTGTAATCTCCGGGCTTCATTTTCCAGATTTCTTATCTGACGGTCAATTTGGCGGCGCGAAATCAATTCTTTGACCAGATTCAAGCCAAACAAAATCAGCAATACCAAACTTATCACGGCGACTATTTTTGTCCGGGAAATTTTTCTCCTTAATAACATTTTAATTATAACACATAATGAGATGTCTACAAAATTATCTCATTATTTAATATTTAATCAGAAGTCAAATCATTGAAGGCGTCTTCGCCGACCTTGTGCCTGATTTTTTCCAAGAGATATTCGGCATTTTGCGCCGCCGGCAAAGAATGCCTTGTCCGCCAATTTAAAATCTCGCTGGACAAGGCGGCCGGATTTTTCATCTTTGGCAATTTTAATTTTGTCCTGGCATCATCGGTAAAAGAAATATAAATATCGCCCAATTTAAAAAGCGCGGCGAGCACCCCTTTTGACTGATAAGTGACATCCTGGATTTTGTCATATGAGACCTCGCAGACCGAACGGTTGAAAAAACCCTTCTGATCCACTTCCACCACCCGCGAATCAGTCATCACAAAAGCCGTAAAATAATGAGAGAGGTAGGTTCTTAAAGCCAGAACTAAACCGGCAATTAAAATGATGGAAAAAACCGCCATGCCCGGCACGCCTCGATTAAATAAAGGATAAATAAGAAAAAACGGCGTAATGATAAAAACAGCGGAAAATAAAATCGGCCAAAACTTTGACCAGAGCGAACGCCTAAACAACTTCTTGATGAATTCGCCTTTTTCCAAGCCGAGATGGCTGATTAAAACTTTTTTAAGCATAGAATTATTGTTTTTATTATAACATAAATCGATTCTTAGAAAAAGAAAAAGCCGTCGGTGCGAGACCAACGGCTACGGAATACAAAAAAAATGAACAGGCAAATAGGTGAATAATCAGACGGCGAGATTAAACAATGAGACAATAAGAGGGTTGCTTTCTATCAAGGATGATCTCCGCAATTCTCCCAAGGCGAGGATTGCCATTATCTCTGGCGTAGATTAATTTCTCTCTCGGCCAGAAAGAGTGCAGTATTCCCTCCAAAGTCGAGCTAACTGTCTGCCGGATATCGTGGTCATCATCGTCAAGCAACCGGATTAAGACCGCTTCAACTTCCTGGCTGCGCCGGTCTTTCAAGACCTCAATCGCAAACTTACGCAAACGCCAACTCATGTTCTTTAATGTGGTGGTGGCGGAAATTAATTGTTCATCTTCCCAATAAATCATCGAGGTCTTAAGCCCATTTTCCGCGATTTTCACCACTCTCTCATCAGGATCGGTGAGACAGGCAATAAACGCCAAATCAATTTGCGGGCTGAAAAAGTCATACAAAGCGAGACAGGCCCTTTGGCGCATTTCCGGATTTTCATCTTTGGTCGCGACAAGAATAATCGCCTTCTCGATTTGAGCGGCTCCTAAAGCGCTAACTCCCGACATTATTCGACGGAGAAAGATGAGCGCGTCTTTTCTGTCTGTGGCGGACAATCTGTGACGCGAGAGTGTTTTAATTAACTTCTGGACGAGCGCCGAAAATGCCTCTTTGATCTTGGTGGCTTCGGCGGCATCAACTGATGCCTTTTTACAACGCAGAAAAATAAACGCGTCCACTTGTCTGGAAACAAATTTATCATGAAGAAGCGTATCGATCAGCTTTTTGGTTTGGGAATGAGATCGATACCGATCTTCTTTTTGATTTTTACCGAGAAATACTCCCCGAAAAATCCCCCAAAATCCCCCAAAACATGTTGCTGTCGATATCGCCTGTCCCATGACTACCTCCTTTCAGCTCTCGCTGATTTTCCTTAATTTTGCCCCTTTTTTGTAAAGGAACTCGTCAAAACCACTTTGACTCTACATTCTATAGGATAATTTCGAATTTGTCAAGGAACCCAAAACCAAAAATAGAACCATCAAAATAGTTGCCAAAATGAAAAAAATTTGTTATGATAATTTTTATTCGGGGCGTTAGCTCAGCCAGGTAGATCCGCCAACTGGCGGACTTTTAAGCAAAATATTCATGATATATACAACTTACGTAATAAAAAATAAATCTTCTAATAAAACATATATTGGCTATACAAATAATATTAATAACAGAATAAAGCGTCATAATGGTGAATTACCAAATAAGAAATCGTCTTTCACAAGCAGAAATAAAGGTTTATGGATTTTGGTTTACAAAGAAGAATTTTCGGAGCGAGAAGATGCTATTCAAAGGGAAAAACAATTAAAAACTTCTAGGGGTAGAGAATTTATTAAAAATATAATTAACACGGGGCGTTAGCTCAGCCAGGTAGAGCAGTTGCCTTTTAAGCAAATGGTCACAGGTTCGAATCCTGTACGCCCCACAAAACTCCCGCCAAAATTCCTACCTAAATGGCAGGAATTTTTGTTTTTACTC
>ERZ1292640.2791-Hain-H43-02um-R1-2791-length-13861-cov-5_pt1 | contig 13861 bp, 17 predicted proteins | sample MGYA00564404_ERZ1292640 | MGnify/ENA primary metagenome ERZ1292640 (study PRJEB36523, sample SAMEA6512636) | groundwater metagenome | collected 2019-01-08 | study: AquaDiva: Metagenomics assemblies of 32 groundwater samples
GATTTCAGTACCATTTTTCGATTAGATATACCCTTTCGTTCAGTACCATTATTGACTGGGGAAGACTAGCTTTTGACAATGGCTTTTATGATTATGTAATATGCATCGTATGAGACTGTATTCCAGTATAAAAGATCGCCATGCGGCTTATGGCGCACTAGCTGCACTGGCAGTCAATCTTTCAGCTGGGTGGTTCGGTTTAGTATTCATTGTGCCAAATTTTTTACCGATTAGTGGGGTCCGTGAGCTTTGGCTGTTGACGGTGGATCTGTTGGCTGGTACACTATTTTTGTGGATATCCTTTCGACTAGAAAGGAGACGTATATGAACAATTTTGACTTTTGGAATTTCAATGCGAATCTTATCGTCACGACATCAGTTTTTTTGATCGCCGTTTCGCTTGTGTATATAGCCTTTAAGCTATTTGATCGTGGCTCTTCGCGTAAATCTTCTGCAAGGAAGGTTTAGGAGTGGATAGGAATCATTTTATGACATATTCATCATATTGTTGTTGCACGAGCATACCCCGTTGGGGAGTTCGTGCTGTGCGCTTGATGATGTAATCACCGAAGATCCAGGCTAACAAGACGACCTCCCGAAGGGGAGGTCTTTTTATGGCTTTTTAGCCAGGAAAGGAGGTGAAAAATTATGGAAGACGAACAACGAACAAGTCTTGTTGCTGCATTAGCGGAAGCATACGTATCCATGCCAGATAAGAATTTACTTGCAGCATACCAAAGAAGCATAGAGCCATTGCTGGAAGGAATTTCCGCGGAAGATAAATTGGCGTTAGCCGATGAATTTCGACAGACGACAGTTTATGGTGCCGAAGAGCATTCCCTTGCAGGATTGGCGTTCTATTTAGCTCCGCAAGTGGGAGGATCGTGATGAGATGGGAGTTTTGGCCGGAGCTAGCCCGGCCATCTCCCGCTTGCGACGTCTCTTGGATGTGCGATAATGATCAATATGAAACTTTATAATACCCTTACCAAATCCCTTGAAGACTTTATTCCCTTGCATCCGTCGAAGGTTGGGCTTTATACCTGCGGCATGACGGTGTATGACTATAGCCACATCGGGCATGGGAGAAAGTATGTAGGGGATGATATTCTTAGGCGCACACTGACGCGGTTTGGCTACGACGTCACGCATGTACAGAACGTGACGGACGTCGGACATTTAGTGAGCGACGCGGATGAGGGAGAGGACAAGCTGGAGAAAGGCGCTAAAAAAATGGGGAAGACGGTGTGGGAAGTGGCTGAGTTCTTCACCAAAAACTTTTATGACTCGATGGATAAGCTGGGCATCCTTCGTCCGACCGTGATTTGTAAAGCGACCGAGCATATTGCCGAACAGGTTGCCCTTATTGAGAAATTAATGGCGAGAGGCGTCGCGTACGATACGCCGGAGGCGGTCTATTTTGACGTGACGAAGTTTGCGGGATACGGAACGTTATTCGGTCAAAACCTTGAGGAGAAGAACGTAGCTGTCCGTGAGGGTGTGAACACCGGTGAACAGAAAAAGCATCCTGCAGATTTCGTGCTTTGGTTTAAGCGGGTTGGGCGATTTGAGGATCACGTCATGCACTGGGATTCGCCCTTCGGCGATGGATTTCCGGGTTGGCATATCGAGTGTTCGGCGATGGCGATGAAGTATTTGGGCGATACGGTTGATATCCATACCGGCGGCATCGAACATACTGCGGTCCATCATCCCAACGAGATTGCCCAAAGTGAGGGAGCGACGGGCAAGCAGTTCGTCCGTTACTGGGTCCACCATGGACATCTCATGATTGATGGCACCAAGATGAGTAAATCCTTGGGTAACATTGTTACTGTTGAGGATGTGATGGAAAAGATGTTTGACCCCATCGCGTTACGGTATTTTTATTTTACCGCTCATTATAAAAAGCCTATGAATTTTACGTGGGAAGCTCTGACTGCCGCACAGAATGCACTGAATGAACTTCGTGCTTACGTCTTACGTCTTATGTCCTACGTCTCACGCACATCATTATCAAATGAGAAGTTGGAGAAGGTAGATGCGTATCGACAGAAATTTGGTGATGCTTTAGCCCGCGATCTCAATATGCCTCAAGCGTTGGCGGTGGCGTGGGAAGTAGTCAAGTCTAATATTCCGAGTCAGGATAAATACGATCTTTTGATAGATTTTGATGAGGTGTTGGGACTTAGATTGACTCAGGACTTAGGACTTAGGACTCAGGAAAAAATTTCGGGAGATATTCAGAAATTTCTTGAACAAAGAGAAACGCTTCGCCGGGAGAAAAAGTTTGATGAAGCAGATGCGGTACGCAAGGCTATAGAAGCGAAAGGGTATGTGCTGGAAGATACTCCGGAAGGTGTACGAATTAGCGCGAAACGGTAATGGATGCCGCAGTGAGAGAACGCTCAGCGATGTTGAAGGAGGAGGGGTTTACCTGCAGTTCTACACGCGCACCGGGTCGTACGTTAGCAAGGTTTGTATTGCCTACAGCAGTAACCGTCCACTCACCGCCTTGCGATGCGAGTGCCTGTAGATTTGCGGGTGCGGAACTTGCAAATTGGATACCGTTGACGGTGATTGTACCGGCCGCTTCATCGATTGCAGAAACGATTGCGGTCAAGCGCATCAGGGAGGTGACGCTTGCTCGAGCGCGGACATCCTGCGGTTTGTCTGAGGTGGTACGATTAAGGATCGCCGTTACTACAATTGCGGCTATGATGAGTATGACACTTCCGAAAAAGTAGGGGAAGCTGCTCGCGGTTTGTTTCTTTTTCACTCCCCAATTGTTCCACGTAGGCCTTCTTCTGTCAAGCGTTTTTTTATCGGGGAAGATTTGGAGAAGATTGCATAACACATTCGCCACCCCAATCGAAAACTAAGTTTTCACCGTTTAATGGAGGAGTATAGGGCATTGCAGGTTTAGTGAGAGTTATTCTTGCAGTGCATACTCTCGTGCAGCCCTCATTTAATAAAGCGCACGGGTAGGAAAAATCATATGTACCCGCTGGAATTTCTCCTTGGCGGGAATTAGCTTCTCGATCTAATTGCAATTTTAAACCCGCACCAGCTTCCTCTTCAATGCGATGTATGCCTACTTCACAGGGATACATAGTATTCATATTTTTTGAAATATACCACAAAGTCTACTGAAAAGTCTAACCTCTAAGAATCCTACCGTTTCAACCTTTCATCTGCTACAATTCCTTCATGAATCTGAAGGTCGGGATAGTCGGGCTGCCAAACGCAGGAAAAAGCACGCTGTTTAATGCTACCGATGTCTGCTTCCCCATGTTACAATTCTCCTCATGAGACAGTTCGATTTATTTGTTGATGAATCCGGTGTAGCCAATCCTCTTGACAAAAAGACGGAACTCTATGTTCTTTGCGGCTGTGCAGTTGAAAAAGATCAACGTATTGGTACCAAAAACGTAAAAAAACGAGCTCGAGCCTTACGGTCTCTCCCTCGTCTTTTGTGAGATAAGTTTAACATTTTAACAGTTTTTGTCAAGCATATGAATCTCAAAGTCGGGATCGTAGGTCTTCCTAATGCTGGAAAATCTACTTTATTTAATGCGCTTCTTAAGAAACAAGTGGCAGAGATGGCTAATTATCCCTTTACCACGATTGAGCCAAATATTGGGGTAGTTCCTGTGCCGGACGAAAGGCTTCAGAAATTAGCGGAAATTACCAAGGAGGAAGAAAAGATGGATAAACTTCCGCCCCTCGTTCCCGCGACGGTGCAATTTGTGGATATTGCGGGACTTGTGAAAGGTGCAAGCGAGGGCGAAGGGTTGGGCAACAAATTTCTCTCCCACATCCGCGAAGTAGATCTCGTTGTCAATGTGCTGCGGTATTTTGATGACCCGTCTGTCGTCCATGTCGCCGGAGAAGTGGATCCCGAGCGCGACGCCGGGATCATCGAGACGGAACTCATATTGGCTGATCTTCAAACCCTGGAAAATCAAAAAGTAAAAAGTAAGGTGGTCCAACAACTCTCTGAATCACTTAATTATGGAATTCCTGCCCGTGATGCTGGACTCACGGATGAACAGAGCCGGGAGATCCGCGATTTGCACCTTCTTTCCATGAAACCAGTGTTATACGTCGCTAATGTTTCCGAGCAACAATTGACAAGGGAGACTGTCATCCCCGCGAAGGCGGGGATCCAGGAAAATGGATTCCGGCTCGGAGGCCGGAATGACATACTCACGATAAGCGCCAAGATTGAAGCGGAGCTAGCCAGTCTTTCCGAAGATGAACAAAAAGCATATTTGAAAGAATTGGGTCTTGAAGCGTCGGGATTGGACCGGTTGATCGCAAAAGCATACGAAACGCTTGGACTTATTTCATTTTTAACCTGCGGTGTTATAGAAGTCCGTGCCTGGACAATTGCGCGCGGGATGAAAGCTCCGCAAGCCGCAGGCGTCATCCATACGGACTTTGAAAAGAAGTTTATCAAAGCGGATGTGGTTTCGTACGAGGATTTTGTAGGATGGAAGAGAGCGCGTGAATCAGGAAAACTGAGAAGTGAAGGGAAAGACTATTGTCTGCAGGATGGAGAGGTCGTTGAATTTAAGATCGGAGCATGATATTATGGCGTTTATGCGTGATTACGAGCTCATGGTGATCATTCGGCCGGAGGTTGAAGTCACAGAAAAATCAGCCAGGGAGATCGTTGAAAAAATGGTCAATAAAATGACGGCTACCATCACGTCTCTTACGATATGGGGCAAACGTCAGCTCGCCTACCCCATTGAGAAAGCGAGCGAAGGCACCTACGTACTCGTGACACTTCAAGCTCTGTCTTTGAAATCAGATGTACTAGAGAAAGAAACGCGTATGGGGAGCGCGGTGTTGAGATTTTTATTGACCGTAAAGTAAGTATGCCAGGTAGTAGAATTTCGACACGCTTTTTCTTTGCCGGTGTCGACGATAGGCTACTTGGATATAATGAGAACACTATTTAATGAAAGGAGCGTGAGATTTCAAAAAAGCGTAAAAGGCAAAGGTCGAAATTTCACTACCTGGTATGGCATCAAGAAGCTTAAATAAAGTACAACTTATCGGTAACCTGACCCGTGATCCGGAGCTCCGGTATACCCCTACGGGTGCTGCAGTATGTACGATTGGCCTGGCGACAAACCGGTATTGGACGACGGAAGCCGGTGAGAAGAAGGAAGAGGTTGAATTCCATCGGGTGGTTGCCTGGAATAAACTCGCTGAAATTTGTAGTCAGCTTCTTACTAAAGGTAGAAAGATATATGTTGAAGGGAGGCTGAGGACAGCAACCTGGCAGGCTCAAGACGGCAGTCAAAAGACGACGACGGAAGTCGTCATCGAAGATATGATTTTACTCGACTCGCCTCGCCCGCCTAGACTCGACGAGGCTGGCGGCGAAGCGGGTCAGGCAGGCTCAACTGCACAGGTAGCAGTCGCCCAGCCGACCGTCAAACAGGCTACGGATGATAAAGTTGCTCCGGTCACTCAACCAGAGGGAAAACCGGAGGGAAAAGAAGAAGTCAATCCGGACGATATACCATTTTAATATGTGATCTGTCATTCCCGCGTAGGCGGGAATCCAGTGAAGGTTTTTACTGGATCCCCGATCAGGTCGGGGATGACAAAATATAAAGATATACTATGAGACCATCAAACAGATTTCAGAGAAAACTTCGCCCGGTAGCCTTAAACTGTGGGTTTTGTGAAGCGCATACAAATCCGGATTACAAGGAAGTTGGTGTCCTTATGAAATTCGTGACGGAACGGGGAAAAATTAATCCCCGGTCGCGGACCGGTATCTGCAGTACGCACCAACGGAGAGTGACCGAGGAGATTAAAAAAGCCCGATTTATAGCACTTTTGCCGTTTGTGGTCCGTGCCTAACATGACGATCCTGCCATTCTCTACTATCCGTAAATACGTCCTCATTTTCGCTTTTCTTCTTCTTGCCGGGGGTGTTGGGTATAATTTGGGGCAGCGACGGGTGGGTGTCAACGTAACGCCTGACAAGCGCATCGTCATCAATCAGGAATCCCCCAAGGGAACAAGCAGTACTGTCGATTTTTCTCTTTTTTGGGATGTCTGGCAACGGTTGGGACGATACTACATAGACGCGGCGACTTTGGACAGCCAGAAGATGGTCTGGGGTGCCATTGGCGGAATGGTGTCTTCTATCGGTGATCCCTATACAACCTTCCTTCCTCCAAAAGAAAATAAGGAGTTTAAAGAAGATCTGGGAGGGGAGTTTGAGGGAATCGGAGCTCAATTGGGCATGAAGGAAAGCCGCGTCATGGTCATTGCGCCGCTGAAAGGTACGCCGGCAGAAAAAGCAGGCATCCGCGCCGGTGACTATATCCTGAAAGTTAACGATGAGGATACCGCCGGCTGGACCATACCGCAGGCAGTTACGAAGATTCGGGGGAAACGCGGGACGACGGTGACGCTTACGATTCTCCATGACAATGCCCAGAAAGCGGAGGATCTGGTGATTGTTCGGGATACCATATTGGTTCCGTCGGTAGAAACATGGGTCAAGCGGGCCGGTGATATTGTTGAGGTATCCCGTGTGGATTCCGTTAAATTACTCGATCAAACGAAAAAAGTAGCGTACTTGCGTCTCTCCCGTTTCGGTGACCATACGAATGAAGATTGGACGAAGGCGGTTGATGAAATTTTGGCGATGGGTAAGATTAACGGTGAGTTGAAGGGTTTAATTTTTGATCTCCGGAATAATCCGGGTGGGTATTTAGAAGGGTCGGTTTTTATCGCGAGCGAATTTGTGGGGAAAGGTACTATTGTATCTCAAGTCAACAGTGATGGCACGAAGCAGACTTATGATGTCAACCGGCAGGGTAGGCTTCTGGATATCCCACTCGTAGTACTTGTGAATAAAGGCAGCGCATCTGCTGCGGAAATCGTGGCTGGCGCTCTCCGGGATTACAAGCGGGCAACGCTCGTGGGCGAGACAACATTCGGCAAAGGGTCGGTCCAGACGCCACAGGATCTCAAAGGCGGAGCCGGTCTTCATATCACGACCGGTAAATGGCTTCTTCCCAAAGGTGATTCCATTGCCAAGGTGGGGGTGGCGCCGGATGTGGAGGTCAAGTTGGATGATACGCTTGAGGCTTCCCGTGACGCCCAGCTTGCAAAAGCAATTGAGATTCTACTAAAATAAAATTCTTCTATGAAAATCCAAAAGTTATTCATACTCATTGCCGCAGGTATCCTTGTTGTTGGTGCTGTTGTAAGCTCCAGACAGTTTGGTTTCAAATTTCCGGCCCCTCAAACAATTACTCCCTCCAGTGGGGAGAACGTTCGGGTGGTTACAGAGGAATCTTTAGTCATTGATGTTGTCGATAAAGTTTCTCCGTCTGTGGTCACCGTCGGCATCACCCAGACCAAGAGAATCGGCGATATCCTCGAGTTTAATCCCTTTGATCCCTTTAGTCCCTTTCAGAGACGGCCCGGTAAATCGCAGAAGCTTGAGCAGGATATCGGCAGCGGATTTATCGTTGGAAGCGACGGACTTATCGTCACCAACAAGCATGTCGTAGAAGTACCGGATGCTACGTACCGCGTGATTACCAAGGATGATAAGACCTACGAAGTCAAAAAGATCTATCGCGATCCGAGCAATGATTTAGCAATTCTTAAAATAGAAGCAAGTGGACTTCCGACGGTAGAGATGGGGGATTCAGACAAGATCAAGGTGGGCCAGATGGCGATAGCGATCGGTACTGCTTTGGGCGAGTTCCGCCATACTGTGACGACGGGTGTCATATCCGGTGTGGGACGGGGCATAGAAGCAGGAAGTCCGTTTGAAGGATCCGCAGAAAGGCTTGATAATGTCATTCAGACGGATGCGGCGATTAATCCGGGCAATTCCGGCGGGCCGCTCCTCAATTCTTCCGGCCAGGTGGTCGGAGTAAATACTGCCGTATCAGCCGAGGGGCAAAATATCGGATTTGCTCTGCCTATAAATGTCGTGAAAGATGCCCTTGACAACTTTAACGCCACAGGCCAGTTCAACCGGCCGTTTTTGGGCGTCAAATATCAGATGATTCCGAAACAAACTGCCGTCCTTAACGATATTCCCGAAGGAGCGTACATCAGGGAAGTAGTTAAAGATAGCCCGGCGGAGAAGGCAGGGATCCAGACAGAAGATATCATTACCAAATTTGATGGGGCAAAACTCACTGATACCAGTGATTTAGCAAAAGCCATCAGCAAAAAGAAAGTCGGCGACACGATGACCCTCATTGTCTGGAGGGATGAGAAAGAAAAGGAAGTTAAAGTAACGCTGGGGAATCAGGATGGTCAGTAATCATGATCAGTAACCCCTCCCAGCCTCCCCTTTAAAGTAAGGGGAGGAGGCAACTATTTCCCCCTCTTATTTTAAGAGGGGGTAGGGGGAGTTACGATTGGGGGTCAGGGGGTTTATTATCCTATGCGTTTTTTCATCCTATGCGTTTTTTCATGAATGATCCCTCTATCAAGTCCCGACGACGACTCCTTCGAAAACATCAAACCGACGCAGAGACGCGTCTTTGGAGTAAACTTCGAAACAAACGGTTTCTTGGCATCAAATTTTTTCGTCAATACAGCGTAGGTGCGTATATTCTTGATTTTTATGCGTCCTCAATTCAACTTGCGATCGAATTAGACGGCAGTCAGCACGCTGAGCGGAAACAGCAGAGTTATGATGCTCGGCGTACAAAATATTTGAAAGATTTTGGGATACGAGTGGTACGTTTTTGGGATAACGAGGTATTGAAGAACACCGATGGGGTCTTGGAGAGTGTTGCTTCCTCGGTAACCCCTCCTTACCTCCCCTTAAAATAAGGGGAGGAGAATATAGTTCTGAAGATGTTTTTTCCTTTTATTTTAAGTGGGTAACCCCACCTAGCCTCCCCTTAAAGTAAGGGGAGGGAAAAACGAAGGAAGATGGGGAAGATGTGATGTGAACTCCCCCCCTCTTACTTTAAGAGGGGGTTAGGGGGAGTTACTTATGAGGTAAGGGGAGTTACACCATGGTGGCAAGAAGTGCTTCGGTAACTTTGTGGAGTTTTCCTTCGATAATATCCTCCAAGTTGTGCCAACTTTTGTTGATCCGATGATCCGTCACGCGGTTTTGTGGGTAATTGTAGGTGCGGATTTTTTCAGAGCGCATACCACGACCGATCACGCTTCGCTGCTGACTCACCGCACTTTCCCGTGCCAACAACTCTCTCTCCCAGAGCTTTGCCCGAAGGAGCGACAAAGCAACTTGTCTATTTTGAAATTGATCCCGCTCATTTTGGCACGTGACCACGATGCCGGTGGGTTTGTGGCTGAGGCGTACGGCGCTGCTTACTTTATTGACGTTTTGTCCGCCCTTGCCGCCGCTTCTGTAAAATTCCCATACTAATTCATCCGGTCTTATCGTAATTTCCGATTCAGGGATTTCCGGCAGTACCGCAACGGTTGCGGTTGACGTATGAATGCGGCCATGCCGTTCGGTCGTCGGGATCCGTTGGACGCGATGCGTGCCGGCTTCATAGGTGAGTTTCGTGAATATATCCGGTCCTTTTATGCGGATCGTGTTTTCGCTAAGCTCTTCTACTTTCCATCCGGAGATAGTAGCGTAGCGTGTATACATACGCAGAAGGTCTAAAGCCCAGATTTTGGCTTCATCACCGCCGGGTCCGGGACGTAGTTCGAGAATGGCTACATCGGGGTTCATTATCGCAGTCCCATCAACATTTCCTTCAAAGACTTCGGTTGGCGGGCGATTGCGTCCTCTCTGTCCTTTTTCTTTTTCTTTTTATCGGAGAGCGTTGAAGCATTTTGTTGGCCGACGTGCTGTTTTTGGATAAAGCGTTCCACCCGGCCCAAGGCATCCACGAATTTCATTTCTCCGGTGAAAAACGGATGACACTTATTACAAATTTCAATTTTTATTTCCGCTTTGGTGGCCCCCACGACAAACGCATTGCCGCAGGCACAACTAACCTTTGCAGCCGGGTACCACTTTGGATGAATATCTGATTTCATAAGAAGACTATTATAGCATGCCCTACCGTCGGTGTCGACGGCGTTTCTGGTGGCGTTTATGCTCTGCAATCACGACTCCCGTAGCGATGAGGACTTAATAATCCAGCTTAGTTTTCTAGAAATCGATTCGGGATATTTAAGTACCCGAGTAAGTTTTGCATCATAACGGGATTCATATGTATAGCTGCTCGCCATTCCCACCTAAGTTTTAATTCATCTCGTGGAGCAAGTATCATGCGTGTCGTTGTAGTTTTAGCTAATCGAGTCAGTTCTTGAAGTTGTTGTATCGTTTTCGAAGACAAAAAAATTTCGTAATAAGCAGCTTTTCTCGCGGCTCGGGCTGCGATCTCTTGCACTGCATAGGCGGCAAACTCGTTACCGGCGGTAAGCTGATCATTCCAAAATGTAAACGCTTGATCAGATAGTGTAACTTCCTTGGGCATATCTGGCAGAAACGGCTGAAGAACGCCATTGACGATTTCATATGATGCCTGTAATCCATCGATATTTGTCGTTAATAATGGGTCACGAAGATCAGGTCTGTTGGGATCTCCGGAATCGGTGGTGGTAATACTTATCGCATCAAGAGTTACAGTTGATGTGGTAAATGGTGGATCGAATAATGTAGTGATATTTATTTGAGGGGTGAGTTTTACAGTATGTGTAGCCGGAAGCCCAAAATGATCGACAGTATGAGCCAATGTAAATATTTTGATATATGGGGGTTCAGGAATTTTACCTAATGATATTATTACCCGTTCCTTTGGTTGAAGACGACTCCAAGCATCCATGGCGCTTTGATCTTTTCTAATGCTTGTAGGAGGTTGTAGCGGTGCGGCTGCGAGAACAACAGGCTGATCGAAAATGTCAAACGCAGCACAGAGTACGTCAAGGGCAGGTGGCTGACCTTGTATTTTAATATCCTTCATAGTCCATGGATCTGGCAGATTCAGATCGGGAAGGATTGGTAAACATGATGTATAAAGCGGAACAATGCGATGTGCACTAAAAGCTTCTTGACGAGAAGCTTGGCCGGCGACCGTACGACCTGGAGAGATCATACGATCAAGTGCTGAGCCGCGTAGTACCGGGTTTAGGCCTAATTCATGCGCTCGATCAATAATAATCTGCTCAGCATCTTTGAATTCTTCGTATATTTTAATTTCTTTGTGTGCACAGATTTCTTGAAGCATAGTCGGTTTTCCTTTAAAGAAGAATAAATCCGTATTTTTTTTGTGTCGTAATTCGCAAGGACTTAAAAGTCGGATCATCAGCGAGTTTTCTGCGAAGTCTGGAAACGGCTTGATCCAGTGCCCAGTCGGAGAATTTGTCGAGGTAGTCGTCTCCCCAAAGTATGTGGGCAAGCCTGTCGCGGCTGAGCGTTTTCCCCCGAAACTCGGCAAGTTTGAAAAGTAGTAATTTCTCTCTCTCGGAAAAGATTTTCGTTTTTTCTAGAGACGAAAGGAATCGTTTCGCGGATTTGATGGGTTTATGGAGAAAATTCGTGACAAAAGTACTTTTGATCCGAAAGCCATTTGTCGTTTGGATAATACACCCCATCGCTTCTAGATGTTTCATTTCGCTCTCGTTTTCTACGCGGTGATCATTGGCTATGGATTCCAGAATAGATTGCTGCCTTTCAGTGAGTCGCGAAAGGAAAAATCTTATCTGCACCGTAAAGTCCGGATGGTCTGGTATTTGCCGCTCTAAATCACGAAGCACCTTGATGTGCTCTTTTACTGCTACGCGGGTGGCGGCTTTAGCAAGAAGAAGTATCCCGCCAGCCTCATGGGCTATCCAATCGCGGGAATTTTTAGGGAGTTGCCAATTCCAGCGCGATAACCAGTAGTCGATGAGGTGGAGAGCCTCCCGTTCGGTATAGTATGGAGGCCGTATGACGTTTTGAAAGAGTGAGCGGAATGGTGCAATAAGAGAAAAGAACTCCTCTTCATTCCATTTCATATCCATAAGGAGAATAAAATGAATGGTATTTGGAGCACGATAATAAATTTTTTGAGCTCCTTCCAAAAATTGTGTTAACTGATTGTCCTGTATGGATTCCGGAATATTGATAAAAAATACGGGTTCTTTACCTTCGGAGATTATTTTATTGAGCCATAGTTCGTCTTCGAGTTTGTTCCCGTTAAGAAGATCAAACGAACAGAAATGAAGGGTTCGTGCGGCTTTTTTCAAGATTTTTTGCCGGTCGTGAGGTCCTCTTTCGACCAAATACCGGAAATTATGATCGCGCCCCCAGAGCGGCGGACAGACTAAGACGACGTTTTCGTGCATGAGGAGTGGCTCGTAGAGCGACTGGGATAGCCGTTCGTAGGTACCTTCCGGCAATGGATATGGATGGGTTAGGGCCTTTTTGTCCGCCATAATGTCAGGATTCTATCAAAATACCCGGCCTATAGCAAATTTCCTGACATCCGGCGTCAAGCGTAGTTATCTTCGAATTGTTGTAATGCGCTTGTTGTAGCAATTGGAGGTAAATCATATGACAAACGTTCTTTTTGTAGACGACAATGAATCGCAGCGCATGATAATGGGAGAAATATTAGAAAGTTTAGGTTTTATCCCAATTCTTGCCTCTACCGTGGACGAAGCAAAGGATAAATTTCAAGGTCCGATCGACTTATTAATTACGGATTGGAATTTAGATCCAAATGAACGTAGTGATGGGCCACATGCAGAAGAACTATGTCATATAGCCTTGAAAAATGGGATACCTGTGCTCGTGAGAACTGGAACAGATGATACGACTGGAAGACTTCAGAAATTAGGAGAAGGGTGTACCGATGATCAATTTAGAGTTTTATCTAAAGAGTTATCTGTAGCTGAGCTACGGACATCGATTTTAGGTAGTCGACGAAAGGAATAAATTCCATAAATTCCACCTCCGGTGTGTTGCAGATACGACACCTGTGGTTACTTCCTTCTTGCCTGTCGTTTTTTGTGCTCTGCAATCACGACTCCTGTAGCGATGACGGCGGCACCGAGGACAAAGGGAAGGGTGATTTTTTCGCCGAGCCACCAGAGGGCAAGTGGGGCGGCCCAGATGGGGAAGAGGTAGTTGAATACGGCGACTTCGCCCACTTCGATAGATTTCATCGCAAGTTTTTGGAGGGTGTAGGCAAGTGTCCCCGAGATGAATGCCATGTAAAGGACTCCGAGGTGCGCAGATAGTGGCGCACTGATTATCGTCGTAATAATATCCTGAAAGGAATACGATGCCAGGAGAAACGGCAGGAAACAAATAAAGCCTATCATAAAAGAGATATTGGTAAGGGCAATCGGGGGTACTCGGTTCCGCAGAGAAACTTTCGCAATAACGGTAGCGATAGCGTCTGCCGCAAGAGAGATGATGATGAGAAGATTTCCTTCAAACGATGTAAACGCATTCCCGCCGAGCATCGGCCCTACGGTGATAATGAGTGTACCAAAAAGAGCAAGAGCGATTCCCACGCGTTCCGGTTTGGTGATGTGCTCTTTTAAAAGAATCATGCCGGCGATGGCTACCATGATCGGGCCAGTAGCGGAGATGACGGAGCCACTGAGCGATGAGGTTTTGTCAAAGCCAAAAAAGAGAAGTCCTAGACCCACTGGTACGGCCAGGACGCTGTGGAGGAGGATGAAAGGAATAGTGTTCGCTTTAGTCTGAAACTTCGGTGGCCGGATCGCCCAGAGTGCGGCGCCAAATGCTGATGCCAATGCGAAGCGGTAGGTGAGAAAGATGATGGGCGGGAACGAACCGAGGGTAAATTTAATCACCGGCCCAGCGACACCCCAGATAATGGAAACAATGAGGAGGAGAACGTAGGCA
>ERZ1292640.2792-Hain-H43-02um-R1-2792-length-13860-cov-5_pt1 | contig 13860 bp, 14 predicted proteins | sample MGYA00564404_ERZ1292640 | MGnify/ENA primary metagenome ERZ1292640 (study PRJEB36523, sample SAMEA6512636) | groundwater metagenome | collected 2019-01-08 | study: AquaDiva: Metagenomics assemblies of 32 groundwater samples
GTCATGGGCGCAAAAGAATCCGATAAAGACTATTTCCCGCTCTCCGTTGAGTACGAGGAGAAATTCTACGCCGTCGGCGCGATTTTGGGTTCCAGGTTCATGCGCAGAGAGGGCCGTCCGTCGGACGAGGCGATTCTTTCGGGCCGAATGGTAGACCGCACCATCAGACCGCTCTTTCCGAAAGGATTGAAGCGCGACGTGCAAATCATTCTTACCGTTCTATCAATAGAAGATTACGACACCGACGTGCTGGCGATAAACGCGGCATCGCTCGCGCTCGCGACATCAAACATTCCGTGGAACGGGCCGGCCTCTGCGGTTCGATTGGAACTTGGCGGAGAAAATGGTTCTTATATCGTCAACCCGACGTACAAAGAGCGCGAAGCTGAAGGCGTTCGCATGGATCTCTTGGCCTGCGGAAAAGATGGCCTCATCAACATGATGGAGGTCGGCGCCTCCGAAGTGGGGGAAGACGTGCTTGAAAAAGCGCTTGCGCAGGCGAGCGAGGAAATTGAGAAAATCCAGGCGTGGCAGAAACAAATCGTTGCCGATCTTGGAAAAACAAAACAAGAATTCATGGCGCCTGCGACGACTCCCGAACTCGTTTCGGCATTCGCCGAAATGGTTGGGCCAAAGCTTGCCGCCCTCAATGGAACATTCTCGAAAGAAAACACTGGCGCGATGAAGAGCGAATGGCTCAAGACGGCGAGTGATATGCTCCCCGACATCGCGCCGGAGAGAATCAATTCATATTACGAAGAGCGTGTTGACGAGTATGTGCATGAACTCGCCTTGACGCACGGAAAGCGCGTTGACGGGCGGGCATTTGATGAAATCCGCCCTCTCCACGCGCAAGCCGGCGGCGTCTCTCCTGTAATTCACGGAAGCGGATTATTCTATCGCGGAGAAACGCACGTTCTCGCGGCGCTCACTCTCGGAGGCCCCGGCGACGCGCAACTGATAGACACCATAGAGTATCAAGACACGAAAAAAACATTTATGCTCCACTACAATTTCCCTCCGTTTTCGGTAGGAGAAACGGGACGCGTCGGAGGATTCAATCGCCGCATGACAGGACACGGCGCTCTCGCGGAAAAAGCGCTTCGCGCGGTTCTTCCCGCAAAAGAAAAATTTCCTTACACCATCCGCATTGTTTCTGAATGTCTCGCCTCCAACGGCTCGACATCCATGGCGACGGTATGCGCGGGAACTTTGGCGCTCATGGACGCGGGAGTTCCGATAGGGCGCCCGGTTGCAGGAATTGCGATGGGGTTAATGAGCAGTGGACAGCTGACAGTGGACAGTGGACAGTCGGAATACAAAATACTGACGGATATACAGGGACCGGAGGACCATCACGGAGATATGGATTTCAAAGTTGCCGGAACATCGAATGGAGTGACTGCTGTCCAGATGGACGTGAAAGTGGATGGGGTACCGCTCAAAGTTCTTGCCGAGGCGTTCGCGCAGGCAAAAAAGGCGCGCTCGCAAATACTTGAAGTCATAGAGAAAGAGCTTTCCGCTCCGCGCGCCGATATCAGCCCGCGCGCTCCGAAGATTCTGACCATCAAGGTCAAGGTTGACCAAATCGGCCTCGTCATCGGCCCCGGCGGCAAAACTATCAACGGCATCCGCGAGAGAACTCTTTGCGATGACATCACAATAGAAGAAGACGGCACCGTTTTCGTAACTGGTAAAGAAGGAACCGCGGACGCGGCGCTCAAAGAAATTTACGACCTCACGCGCGAGTACGTGGTGGGCGAACGGCTGGAAGGCCCCGTGGTTCGCATGCTGGACTTCGGCGCGTTCGTACAAATCGGCCCCAATACCGATGGGCTCGTGCACGTTTCAGAAGTCGCACCGTTCCGCATTGATAAAATTTCCGATGCCGTTTCAATCGGGGAAGTAGTTCCCGTCATGATAAAAGAAATTGACGACAAAGGGCGGTATAATCTATCCATCAAGGCAGCTGACCCGGAGTTCGCTTCCCGCAAGGGATTGACTCCGTCCAAAGGCGGCCCCGATTATGGACGAAACGAATCCGAAAGACACTACAGCAAACCCCGCCGCCGGTCCTAATACCGCGCAGGGAGCATCTGGCGCCGCTCCAATTGATAGCGCGGATGTCGAAAGGGCGGCCGCTACCATATCCGAGCAAATTGTTCCTCCCGCGCGAAAAATATCCGCCCCGCCCGCGCCTCCAATTCCGCCCATTTCCGCGCGTGACGCGCCTCCCCAGCCAACGCCGGCAGCTCCGCCCGCTCCTGTTCCGCGCCCGCCGATTCAACCACAACCAATTCCCATTCCGCCGATTCTGCCTGTGCAACCGCCACCTCCCGCTCAAACCGCGCCGGCGGCTGGAATCGCCCCTGCTCCGAGCGCCGTCGAAAAGCCCGCTCCGCAAACAACAGCGGGGCAATCTTCGAAACCTCTTCGCGAGGATATCGCGCGCATTATCGATAAGATAAAACTGCCAGAAAGAATCGCGGTCAAAATCAGCGGGGAAAAAGCCAAGCCGCCGGCTCCTCCGCCTCCCGCACCTCCCACCGAAGTAAAAGCGCCTGCGGAAAATGAAAAGCGGCCAGAGGCATCCGCGGCGCAAGCGCCAGGCCAAACAACAGAGGCGAAAAAAGAGTCCGGGTCATCCATCGTTTCCGTTCACACGCTGAAGGACGACCTGCAAAATGTTGTGCGCGATAAAAAAATGTCTCTTGTGCGCGCCGTAGCCCTGGAATCAGAAAAGAAAAAAGGGCAGGAACATTTGACCGCAGAGGGCGTTGCGCTCAATACTCCGCGCGCGCGGAAAATGATGGGTATCGCGTTTGCCGTCGTGGTTTTTCTTGCGCTGGCTTTCGCCGCTTATTTCGGCGCCCGAACTGTTTTTCAGCAGAACGCCGGAAATCCACAGCAAAGCGCCGCGCCTGCTCTCATATTTACCGAAAAAACTTTCTCGTTTCCGCAAGAGACGCTGACAGGAACGGAATTGAAGCGCGCCATTATAAGCCGGGCGCGCAACGCAGCAGCCATTCAGCTTGGCGCCATCATTCAAATAATACCGACTTCGAGGGCTGTGGGCGCGGACGGCGCGGGCACAGAACAAGCCATGAGCATCGGAGATTTCTTGGCCTCGATAGAAACGCGGTCATCGCCGGAATTGCTTCGCGCCCTCCGCGACGATTTCTTTCTCGGACTCCACCAGATAGTAGGAAAACTTTCTCCGGTCCTGATAATTCCTGTAAATTCGTACGAGCGCGCGTTCGCGGGAATGCTAGCGTGGGAGCCGGCTATGAACGGAGATTTGTCTCCGATATTCACCGCCGTTTCGCCGCAAACGACGAACGAGAGAGGCGTTTTAGCTGACAGGCAATTTCAGGATGAACTCATAAATAACTACGACGTGAGAGTTCTTCGCGACGACTCGGGCGCGGTCCAAATGCTGTACTCATTCCCCACGCGCACGATGCTCATCATTTCGGAAAGCCCGTATTCATTCACGGAAGCGTTGAGCCGCCTGCGCGCGAGCCGGCAGTTGTGACGCTCAAAAGCCTCGTGGTTTTTAACGGAAGATGAACCCGCACCGTTAAAAACCACGAGGCTTCTTCACTGGAGTTGGAGAAAAACAAAATTCAAATGCAAAGAACATACTTAGTTCGCGCAGTAGCCACCTTCGCCTAGCTCGTGTATTATGTCGTCAATGACGCATATCAACGGGGAGGAGCTGAACGAACTGCGGGCGGCGCTGGACGCCGAACTCGCTTCGCTTGAAGAGGAACTCGCTTCGCACGGGCGGGCAATTCCTGGCATCGGCGACTGGCAGGGAACGACGGGAGGATTAGTAGGCGAAGAGGCCGACCCCAACGACGCGGCGGACCAAATGGAAGAATTGGCGACGAATGTCCCGCTCGTGGAAGAACTTGAAAAAAGATACAAAGAAGTCGCCGGTGCGCTTCAGAATATGGAAAAGGGAACGTATGGCGTTTGCGAGAAATGCGATGAGGCAATTCCGGTAAAAAGATTGCGGGCAAATCCCGCCGCGCGCACGTGCGTGGAGCACAGCAGATAGCTGTCGGTTGGCAGTCGGTAGCCGAGAGAATCCTAACCGGATTGTCCACTTTGGACGCTACAATTTGCTGGCGACTGGCTGTAAGCTGATTCGATGGCCTGTCCCGTTAGAAGTCGCGGAAGTTTGGACTGTGGTACATTCTACATATGTTTTTTACCGGTCGATTGTTTACGAGCAATAGCTTTCAAGTCGGAAGCGCAAGCTTCCTACTTCTAACGGGATGAGAAAACAGAAAATCGCTTCGGGCTTCGCGCGATTGTCCGGAGCGCAACCCGCGCTCCCGCGCGCGCACATTGTTTCTGTCGAGACGGACATAGCGAAGGGGCTTCACGCGTTTACCATCGTCGGACTTCCGGATAAATCGGTAGAGGAAGCGAAAGATAGAATCGCGTCCGCGATAAAAAATAGCGGTTTTGAGTCGCCCAAGAAAAGCAACAAGAAAATAGTCATCTCGCTCGCTCCCGCCACTCTGAAAAAAGAAGGGGGAGCTTTTGATTTGCCGATGGCGCTCTGCTTTCTGCGCGCCTCCGAACAAGTGAAGTTCGACGCGGCCGGCAAAATCTTTGCCGGTGAATTGGCTCTTGATGGAGAAGTGCGCGGATTCCCCGGCGCGCTTTCCATCGCGATATCCGCGCGCGATAAAAACCTCAAAGAATTTTTTCTGCCGGAAGAAAATTTGGAGGAAGCATCTTTGGTTTCCGGCATCACGTTGTTCGGCTTGAGCTCGCTCAAAGAATTACTCGCGCACTTGAGCGGAGCAAAAACCATCGCGCCATACGAAAAACAGGAAAATCAAAAACGGGAAGGGGGTCTCGAAACAGACGGACCGATTTTCGACGACATACGGGAACAGAAAAGCGCGAAGCGCGGATTGGAGATTGCGGTGGCGGGCAGGCACAACATCGCGCTCTACGGCCCGCCCGGGACGGGAAAGACGATGCTCGCGCGCGCGGCGACCGCGCTTCTGCCGGAACTTTCTCCGGAAGAAACAATCGAGGTGACGATGATACATTCGCTCGCCGGCACATCCCTGGGCCGCGCGATTATAAACGCGCCGTTCCGAAGTCCGCATCACACATCCTCATACGCATCGCTCATCGGAGGGGGCTCATCAACCCCTCGTCCGGGGGAAGTAACTCTCGCGCACCGAGGCGTTTTATTTCTGGATGAATTTCCGGAGTTTCATCGCGACGTCGTGCAGGCGCTCCGGGAGCCGCTGGAAGACAAAGTGGTGTCAATTTCACGCGCCAAGGGCTCGGCGATATTTCCGGCAAACTTCATGCTGATTGCGGCGCTCAACCCTTGCCCATGCGGATTCTGGGGGAGCGCGCGATGCGATTGCATGCCGCACATAGTTGAGAAATATCGCCGCAAGATTTCCGGCCCTGTCGCCGACAGAATCGATATGTGGGTTTCGGTGGGCGACATCGCGCCGGAAGCCATGGCGATGCGAAAAAGAAAACCGACCGGTGAAACTGAAATGGCGCGAGAAAGAATAGTAAAAGCACGCGCGAGACAGAACGAACGATTTGCAAATACAAAAAGCGTCTCTACAAATGCCGATATGAAAGCGAAGCAGATTGAGTCGCTCGCGCAACTTTCTCCGAAAGCGGAAGAAGCGCTAATCGGTGCCGCCCGTTCTCTCAAACTTTCTCCCCGCGGATACCATCGCACCATCAAACTCGCCCGAACGGTTGCCGACTTGGCTGGAAGCGACAGCATAGAACCCGCTCACATGCTCGAAGCACTTCAGTACAGAGTACGAGAGTTATGAACAGGAAGTATCATTCAAACATTTTGCAAAATACTGGAATGGTTTAGAATGATTACATGCCAGACACAAACACCAACCCAACGAATAACTACCGGCGGCTCGAGAGGGTCGTGAAAGGTTTTGCAAATCATCGCCGATTGGAAATTCTTTATCTGTTACACAAGGAGCCGGAACTTTCGCTTGAGAATATTTCGGAGCGACTCAACATCGGCTACGAGAACGCGTCCGACCATTTGCGTAAGATGGCGATTGCGGGACTCATCCTGAAGCGCAACGATGCGAAAAGCGTGAGGCACAAGCTCACCGCACGAGCAGAGCACGTTCTAACATTTTGCAAAACGTTAGAATGAGGGAAAAAGCACGTACACAATGGAAAAGGCGTGGTGAGCAAGCAGTGATTGGACGGGAAGTGTGGTGAGGGAGGCGTGATTAATGATGGTTCTCGTGTTAGTAGCAAAATGTGAGGTCAAAAAGAGTTTCACACCGCGCTGTTTCCCTACGCGGTGTGACTTTGCTTTACACTTTGACCTTCTTCCAAACCAATTCAATCGCGTTGAAATATTTGCGAGTGAATTCCGCCGTAGCTTTTGCGTCGAATGGTTTGCATGTATAGCAGTCCACCATGAAGAGCGGGGGATTGGTCGGGTAGCTGTAAAAAGCCGCCCCAGAACTCTTCCAATGTATCCATCCGCCAAAGCCCATTGTGTGGGCCGAATGAGCTTCCGGCACGGACAAAACTTCCATTTTTGTTACGTCCATCAATGCCAGAAGATACGACTTAATCTGCTCGGGCTTCACGATTTTTTCAGTGGTACCCTAAATGACGACCCTCTGCCGTATCAGTTTTAGAGCAAGGTTTTTCCAAATCTGTTTTCTACTCATAAGACTATTAATACTACGAAATACCATAAAATCAAGCAAAGTTCATTGTCTCGCGCAACAAAAAGAAGGCAGAAAAATTAAGAAATAAACTCTCAAAACCGTTTTACATTCCGAAGCCGATAACATTGGTATACTGCCGGTATGAGTGAGTTTTTTGGAAATCTAAGAGGGGCCACAGACAAAAGGCCGGAAGTGGAAGCAGGACAGGAGGGAGCCAAGAAGGAGATTGGCCCGAACACGCTCATGTGGCATGTTATCGGTTCAGAGAGGTATCATTTTGACAAACAATGTCCGACATTAGATAGAGAAGAAAATCCTGAGTCAAAACCTAAACAATACGCCATAGGCCGTTTTTTCGGAGAGATGAACGCATTGAACCGCATGGTCCAGAATTCTTCTATCAAACTTAATGAAACAGGCAAGCTTGAGCTGTGCCCTGATTGCGATAAGAAGAAAATCAAAACCGTGCCGAAGGATTCTTATGCAATCAGATAAAGACGGTTCGCTTTTATAAGTGGTGCAGACTATGCAGTGACGTTGTTATACTGTTGTAATGAGAGATTTCTTACGTAATCCACGGCCACAGCGACCCGAACGCGGGCCCGAAACGGGGACATTTGGGGAACGGCTCATTAAGTGCCGGCCGGAGCTTTTGAAATATGCAAAGGGTCTGGCGAAAAACATCGCACTGGCAAAAGATCTTGTACAGGAAACATCTCTTAGGGCGCTGGAAAGTCATAGAAAGAACCCGCAAGAAATAAAAAACATGATTGCATGGACGACCACGATTTTACAGCGCTTATACATCGGCCATACGGAGCGCGCGTATGTAAAAAAAGAAGTCGGTGGAGAAGAGGCTGAGGAAGCGTTTGAAACCGCCGAAAGCCCCGAGCCTGAACTTGGAGACGCGCTCGATGCACGCAGGGTTGCAAACAAAGTGCTTAACAAAATTGAATGGCTCCCCAAGAAGCAGAATGAAGTGCTCTCCCGTAAGATTCTTGGCGATACGAACAGGGAGATAAGTGATGCAATGGGCAATATGCCCGTGAAGACAATTGAAGATCATTTGACCAAGGCTAAGAAGAATGTCCGGAGGTGGATGCCAGAATGATTGGTTGAACCCTAGATAGCAAAAACAAAACCAGTTGCCCCTCGCTAATTACAGAGAAAAGTGCCTGCGCAGAACCACCGTCTTTCGGCGGGGTTCCAAATTTCGCAATGGCATCGTTATGAATCCGATATACAATGGGGAAATATGATTGAGGACATGTCCAACGGACGAAATAGCCACGAAAGTTCCGAGTCGCATTTCTCCTCGGTTTCAGAAATGATGCGGGAAAAAGGGAAAGTATTTCTAAAGAAAGCGGGCGAGCGTGTTTATGGCCCCGAAACAGAATCTAAGAATCTCGTATCTCTGATTGTAAATGGCACTGTATTGTTACGCGACGATTTGGGCAAAAATGGCCATATTCCCACGGCAGGTTTGGCACTACCCGGCGACATCATCGGCCAAAAGCAAGGAGACGAGCATCGGTGGACAGCACTAGCCGTAGAACCTACCACGCTATGCTCCATCAATAAATCTATTTTTTACGACCATGTAAATGATAGCAACGCTTTGCTTCGCAGCCTTTTAGCAAATACTGAAAGCCAGATGCAGAGAGGCTGGGAATTTACGTCCATCATTCAAAAAGGCGACACATCACAATGTATCGCATCTTTTATCTTATGGTTTCAAAATAATTCTCAGAAAAGACCGGGTCGCGAAAATGGGGCAACCGAGTTTCCGTTCAGGCAGGAAGACATCGGTGATATCCTAGGCCACTCGAGAGAAACTGTTCAACGCGTCATGAAAGAAATGCGCGAGACTGGGGTCATTTCCTACAAACGAGCCGGTGGGGAAACGCAATTCCAAATTCTTAATATGGACGCGCTAAGGAAGGTGGCAGGATACGTCGACGCGCCCGTGAACCCTAAGTAGCAAAACCAAACCCATTTCCCTTCCACGCTCATTACAGAGAAAAGTCCCTGCGCGGAATCCATTCTAGTATTTTGCAAAATACTGGAATAAGAAAAAGAGACAGGTCATAGGCCTATTATTGGTATACTAGCGACATGAGAGACTTTTTGCGTAACCCCAAGCCGCTTCGGCCTGAACATGCGCCAGAGATAGGGACATTTGAAGAGCGGCTTATTAGGTGCCAACCGGAACTTTTGAGATACGCTAAGAGCGTGGCAAAAAATATCGCCTTGGCGAGAGATCTTGTGCAGGAAACTTACCTCAGGGCACTGGAGCGCCACAAGGAAGACCCCCAGGAAATCAAGAGCATGATTGCCTGGACGACCACAATTTTACAACGCCTTTATCTCGGCCATAAGAAGCGTGCCTATGTGCAGAAAGAGGTGGGGGGAGAAGAAGCCGAGGAGGCGTTTGAAACCGCGGAAAGTCCCGAACCGGAATTAGGAGATACACTCCATGATATTAGAACAAGAAATAAAATGTACGACACGATTGATACGCTTTCCAAACAGCAGTATGAAGTGATCACCGGTAGGTTGCGAGGGGAATCGTACAAGAGAATAGCCAGAAAGATTGGTGTCAGTCCGAAGACAGTTGAGGAGCATCTGGATAGGGCTCAAAAGACTCTCAAGAGAAAGATGGGGGAGTGATAGTCTGGATCCAAAACAGCAAAAACAAAAACGGTTTCCCCACCCCGCACTCCCCGCTAATTGCAGAGAAAAGTCTCTATTTCTTGTCATTCTAACATTTTGCAAAATGTTAGGACGTCAAAATGGGCATGGCAGGGAGCGGGGCGTTAAGATTGATATACTGCTGTCTCCATCCGCATTATTATCACTGGAGAATTCAAAACCCCAGCGAACCCTGCGGTCAGCTGGGGTGTGTATAAAGAAACTATATAGGAAACACCGTGAAGCGTCAATGAAGATGTGAACAGGCCGTTTTAACAATGCCGGATTTCAAATCCCAAGCGTTCTAGCAAAAACAAAACCGGTTCCACACCGCTCATTACACAGAGAAGTATTTGCGCAGAACCTCCCCGCCTTTCGGCGAGGTTTTCCTTTTGGTAGCATAGTATTAGGTATCTAAAACCGTATAATAACTACTATGACCTCTGCCCCATCAATAAACAGGGAAAACCTTAGGATTGCGCGGGAGAATATGGGGCTGTCTACCTTAGACGCCTCCAAAGGAATTTCGGCTTCTAAGAAAGATCTGGTTTTTGCATGGGAAAGTGGAGATTCATCACCTAGCTGGCCTCAGATTGCAAAACTTTCAAAATTATATAATGTTTCAGAGCTTCTTTTCTTCAGCCCCGAGGCAATCCGCAGATACAAATCGGTTCCTGACTTCCGTGTAGGGGCAGATCGCACGAATGATGAGAAGTTACAAAAACTCATTAATCTAGTAATCACACGACAAGAGTGGCTAGAAAGGAAGTTGAGGAGTGGAGGGTCCGCAAAGAATGGTTTGCAGGGAAGCGGTAAGAAAATTGAAGCCCCGAAAGTACTCGCCGATTTTATTTCAGAGAAATTAGATATCGACCTCAACACAATTAAACGTATATCTGGAAGGGAGAGGGCATTGGATTATTTGTTACAAAAAGCTGAGAGCAAGGGCATATTTGTTGGAAAAACCATATCGTATCATCGTCTTGAGGTTGCTGACATGCGCGGCCTTTTTGTCTCAAATGACTATTGTCCGTTCATAGTATTAAACAGAAAAGACACTCTTTCCGCTCAGATATTTTCTTTTATACACGAGCTTGCACATTTTTTCCGAAAAACAGATGCAATTTCGAATAGCTTAAGTTTCAGGAGTACGGAAAAGAATTTGAATTCTGAGGAGATTTTTTGCAATAAAGTGGCCGCTAACCTACTTCTACCTGAGCAAGATTTTAAAAGAGAGTTTTATAACAAGCATGACATTGAAGAGATTTCGAATGTTTACAAGGTAAGTGAACTTTTCATTTTTTATCGTCTCAAAGATTTGGGTAAGATACACAAAGAAATCCAAGACTCTCTTGAAAGGGAAATTGAGTCTGAAATGGAGGAGAATCTCCGCCTCAAGAAAGAAATCGAGGGTCGAAAGAGAGGTGGGAATTACACAAACAGCATGAAAGACTCGAATGGGGATCTGTTTAATCGCGTTGTCTATAATACGTATCTCGAAAATAAAATTGGTTACATCGAGGCCTCAAGATTACTGCGATTTGCGCCCGATCAAGTATGAATGATCAGACCAAAAAGGAAGTTTATCTCGTGGATACTAGTTTCCTACTAGACTTTGCATTGTGGATTCCTGTAGATTTAAATAATTATTTCTGGTCTCATCTACAATCTTCCTTGGAAAATGGTATGTGGATTCTTCTAGATATTGTAAAGAATGAAATTAGGTCGAAAGGGCCGTTAAAAAGCTGGTGCGAAAATCAGATGCGGAAAGGTTTGGTTGTTGCAATTGGCGAGACTGATAAAAACCGTGGGGTAGTAATAAATAATACATATCCAATGATTGATCAAACAACTGGGCGGTCGGAAACCGATACATATCTTATTGCCCACGCTGAGGCAAATGGTCTAACCGTCGTTTCTAGAGAGAGTTATCGTGAAAATAATACTGAGTTATATAAAATCCCTGATGTATGCGCTGCGCTAAAAATCTCCCTTATTAGGCAGCCAAGAGCCTTTCTGGAGAGAATTGGTTTTCACAATTAGGGAAATAGATATTCTGTAATAACTGCTCGGGCAGTTCGGCGTGGTGCAGATCTAATCGTCCAAATCTGGTGTCTTGGACCCAAGTCCCCACATGAAATCGAAGTAGGCGCTTAGGGTGTTGGAAAATTCTTTGCTTTCTATTATGAATCCGAAATTTTCTTCTTTGGTGGAGACCATGGCAACCTTGTGGTCGTAAATCATGATGATGGCGGCGTAAAAAACGGATGGGGGAAGGTAGCGCACGTATCTCTTCAGCTTCGGGTCTTCCATTCCGCGCTTATTCGTATACAAGTCTCCGTGCTTCGGGTGAAGATTGCGCGTGATGATGCCGCGCGCGATTCTTTTTCTAATGAACTCGTTGATGAAAGCGTCGCCGACGACTTCGTTGTGCTGGCGCGCCCGCACAATTTGTTTGATTTCCTTTGACGTGCAATCAAGCGCGTCGTCATAGATTTTTTTCACGCCCTCGCGCCCCTCAAAAAAGCTGATTTTCGGGCGCACGTGATGCGTGATGAACAAATTAGAAAGCCCGGGCAAGATTTCGGCCAATCTCTTCTTCTTTCCCTCTAGCATCGAGAGGATGAGGGCGGGGTCTTGCGCCTCGTAGAGCTTCTGCTTTCCTTTGTAACTGCTCTTGACGAGGTCCAGCGCTTCCAACTCTTCAATAATCCCATAAACAGTAGTCCGCTTTATTTGCGCGCCGGCCGCAATCGCCGGAATCTTAGACGGCCCAGCTTCCAAGCAGGCGATATACACCTGCGCCTGCTTGTGAGTGAGTCCCGCGTCCATTAGTTCCTTTTTGTACATATTTTCCGACAATTTTCTATGCCTGCTATATCCTTATATTAAGCCATTTTCCCGATTCTGCCTACCAATCATACACGAATTATGACGAATCTTCAAGAGTTGGTACACAATGCACACAGGCAAGTGGGATGTCACTTGCGTACGGTTCGGGTCGCACCTGGCGGTCCATTTGTGAGTCAATGGATTCACAAAAAAGCTCTTCTGGGGGATTATTTATAATCTTTCATTTGCGAGTCAAATGATTCGCAAAAGACTTTTAGGAAAATTTTCCTCTCTGAAAATTTCCACTATATTAATTGACCTGAACACATCCGTTCAGGTCTTTTCTCTTATGACTGCACAATTACGCACAAATCTATTCTAGTATTTTGCAAAATACCAGGATAGATTAGACGCGACTACAATGTCGGGCTTTGGCTCATTTCGAACTAGATTTTTTCTTTAGATTCTGAAAAGAAAATGTGGTTTCGTTAAATACCAAAAGAGCCATGTGCTTGACCGAGTGCTACCGTTGTATATACTTCGGTTATGAGCAACAAAACAGTTATCAGCGTGAAGGTGGATAGGGACGTACGCGACAGGGCGCGCAAAGTTTCCCAGAGGATTGGCGTGCCGCTTTCTATGGTGGTCAATCAGGAACTTAGGCGTTTTGCAGACGAGAGACGCGTTGAATTTCGCGAACCCCTTATCCCAAATGCGAAAACGCGCAAAATTCTCGATGAGGCATTAAAAGACATCCGCGAGGGCAGGGAAGATAAATTCTCCGGCCCATTCTCCACCGCGAAAGAAATGGACAAGTATCTCGATAGTCTGAAAAAATGATCGCGTATACTCACAGAAATTTCGATAAGAAGTACGCCAAACTGCCGAAGAAGTTGCAGGTGCGATTTAAGGTGCGACGAAATATATTTCTTATTAATCCATTTGACCCAATTCTCGATAATCATTCGCTCCACCATCCGTACGCAGGATGCCGGAGCATCAATGTTACCGGCGACTATCGCGCAATCTTTTATCACGAAAAAGCCGACGCGGTGCGGTTTATAGCAATAGGCACTCACCACGAACTTTTTGGCACTTAGATTTTCTCCTTGGATTCTGAAAAGAAAATATGATTTCGCGAAATACCCAACGTCTTCAAGCGCTTTACAATAAAATCATTCATCGCTTTTTCGGTTTTTCCGCCGGAGGCGGATCCGCCTCCGGCGGAGAATTCGACTACTTTGCCATTATCAATCACCGCCCACTCGCCGACTGCGCGCAGAACATCCACTTTGTTGAAAACGATGTGCGTGACGCCGTTCATCTGAATTGCGCGTTCAAGCGTCTGCATGTTCATCCAATTGCACTGGCGGCGACGGCCGGTGGTTGAGCCGAATTCCTCGCCGAGGTCGCCCATTTTGTTGAACACATCCCCTTCGGGCTGGAACTTTTTGCTTCCCACGTAGGTTTCGTAGATTTTTGCGACACCCCACACGTCGCGAATCGCGGTCGCGGGCAGGCCGTTCAATAAGGCGCCCGCCGTGGTGCAGTGCGAGGAGGTGACGAACGGGTAATCGCCCCAATCAATGTCCAGACCGAATCCCTGCGCGCCTTCGGC
>ERZ1292640.2793-Hain-H43-02um-R1-2793-length-13859-cov-11_pt1 | contig 13859 bp, 12 predicted proteins | sample MGYA00564404_ERZ1292640 | MGnify/ENA primary metagenome ERZ1292640 (study PRJEB36523, sample SAMEA6512636) | groundwater metagenome | collected 2019-01-08 | study: AquaDiva: Metagenomics assemblies of 32 groundwater samples
GGCCCCACCGCGCCCCCTTCACCGTGAATACGATGACAGCCGGCGCAGCCGAATTGACTAAAGAGGGCGCGCCCGCGCGCAAGAGCCGGATCCACACGCGGCACGGCATAGAGGTTCTTGAGCGAAATGCCCAGCAAGGAAAAGACCACGAGGAGAAACAACGCCCCTGAGACCAGCGCCGCAGGGCGCTTGATCGGATTGCGCACCGGATTCCTATCGATGAAGGGCCAGAAGAACAGGCCAAGCACGACGACCATCGGTAACACCCACGTCGCCAAGGGTTCCAACGGCCCATGCACATACTTCAATAACTCGTAGTAGAAGAGAAAATACCATTCCGGCACCGGCACAAAACTCGTGTCAGATGGGTTGGCCTTGTCGGTCAAGGGGAAGGGGACCAGCAGCGCAAGGCTCGACAGGATGACAAATACCGCCAGCATGACCACCGCATCCATGTAGACCTGCCGCGGATAGAACGTCTCGCGGCTGAGTGACGCCCGCTCATCCGTCCAGGGCCCGGCCGGCCCCACGCGCCGCAGGATGAAGAGATGCGCGGCAATCAAGGCGATCAGCAGAGCCGGCAGGAACAAGACATGGACGGCAAAAAAACGGGACAAGGTGAGCGCCCCAAGCAACTCCCCGCCCCGCATCACCTTCATCAGGAACTCTCCGACCAACGGAACGGTGCCCACCATATTGAGCCCGATCTGCGTCGCCCAGTAGGCCGTCTGGTCCCACGGCAACAGATAGCCGGTGAAGGCGAACGCCATCACGATGAGAAAGAGCACCACACCGACCATCCACATCACTTCGCGGGGCGGCTTATAGGCTCCATACAGAAATGTCTGCAGCATATGCAGCCCGATCGCGACCACCATCCCTGACGCGCCCCAATGGTGGAGCCCGCGCACAAACGCGCCGAACGTGACCTGTTCCTCAATGAACTGGATGCTGTCGTAGGCATGGTCCGGCGTCGGCGCATAATAGACCGCGAGGAACATGCCGGTGATGGCCTGGAGCAGAAAGAGAAAGAGCGTAGCCGAGCCAAACACATAGATCCAGCTGGCGCCGCCGGGGATCGGCTCGTCGAGCAGGGTCCGTTCGACCGACTTGAGGTTCAAGCGGCGGTCGAGCCATGCATAGAGGGTGCGTCGCATCATTTCGGCTGCCCCTTCGTCGCGCACGCTTCGTCGTACAACTCGACTCGATTCCGCCCCCGGCGCTTGGCGTGATACATCGCTTGATCCGCTCGCGCAATGAGCGTCTCGACTTGGTCAATATCCGGAGATAACATCACCACCCCGATGCTGACCGTCACCGCAGTGGCCTGCTGCTCCCACACGAACTGATCCTGTGCGATTTTCAGCCTGATGCGTTCGGCAATCTGCAGCGCTCCGGCCTGCGCGCACTCCACCAACCCGATCAGAAACTCCTCACCGCCATAGCGGCCGATGATGTCAGGCGGACGGATGATTCCCCTGGCCAGCTGCACCACGTGGAGCAGCACATGATCGCCAAACACATGCCCGTGCCGATCATTGATTTTCTTGAAATGGTCCACATCGAGAAACAGCAGTGCGAACGGGTGCCCGTACCGCCGGCTCCTGTGAAATTCCAACGCCAGCGCCTCCATAAGCGCGCGCCGGTTGTTCACAGGCGTGAGCGAGTCCTGCCTGGAGAGGTCTTCAAGCTGCCGGTGGGTACCCTTCAATTGCCCCAGACTGGCTTCCAACCGTTGCGTCGTCGCTCGATAGTAGGTCTCCACCACAAAGATCTCGTCGAGGGTAAAGATCCTGTTCAACGTGAGGATCAGCGAGGAGAGCCTGAGCACGTCTTCCGGATAACGAGCGGTCAGCCGTTGCACAATCAATTCGAAGAGCTTGTTGTAGGCGCCCAAGTACCATTTCTGCTTCAGCCCGACCCGTTCATGCGTCAATCCAACGCGCAGCCGCCCCTCCGCGTACTCTACCCCGTCGGCGGATTGCCCAAGGCTGAGCAAGTACCGGCGCTGCGCCCACTTGAGTCGGTCCACAAGCTTCCGGTCTGACAGGATCTCGCGCAGTTCCTCGAATTGCAGGAGATGGCCGTAGAATTCCCCGGTCAGCTCGTCGATATGGGAGGCAATCACGTCATGGATCTCAACGAGATTTTGCGCGTCTAGCTCGCCAAATGAAAGAAACGCCCGCCTGGTCTGCAGCTCCGCTGCAGTGATCTGCAGTTGATCGCATAAGCTTCTCGTCACCGGCATATCGCCTGGTTCAGCCATGCAGCCTTTCAGAGGCTTGACCTCTGTTACAGTTCAACGATGTCCTTCCGTCCGGACTTGAACTCTTTGTACATGACGAGCAGGCGGCCCGCTTCGATTTTCGTCGGCAAACGGTCCAAGGCACGGGGAGCCGGGCCAGCCAAGACCTCTCCTGTCACATCATAGACGCTTCCATGGCAGGGACACTTGAACTGCCGGTCCGTCGTATCCCAGTGATAGCCGCAGCCCAGATGTGTGCAGAGCGGCGCGAACACGGTGACAGCTCCGTCTGGCTGTTTCACCGCCCAGACTGCCTTCTGGGTCTTGGCCTCCATGTACCCGTCTCTGGCGATCGTCACATACTCAAGCTGGGTCGGCTCTCCCTCCGGCAAGGCATCGAGCCGACCGACCTCAACCCACGATTGGACCCGGCGTTTCAACGCTGGCGAGATCACATAGCCGGCCAAGGGAATCGCGAGCCCGAGCCCGACCAGCCCTGCCGCAACCCTCGTCACCCAGCGAAAAAACGTTCGTCTCGGACCGACAGGCGTATAAAATCCCCCCTCTGCAGGAATTCCAGATTGCTCACTCACCATATTCCCCCGTTGATCTTCCAGAGATTGTGGCCAATGAGGATCACCGCGACTGCCCAGGCGACGACGGCGAAGGCTCTGGTTAGGAGCATGGGGGAGAGGGAGCGACTGACCTGTCTGCCTGCCAGCATTCCGATAACGGAGCCGGCGATCAGGAACGAGAGGAGGCGCAGATCCGGCGGGGCCAGACGGGCATGCGCAACGAATCCCGCCAGCGCAATGAGCGTGATGATCAGCAGCGAAGTCCCCACCGCCACTCGCATCGGAAATCCGAGTAGCAGGGTCAGTGCCGGCACAATCATAAACCCTCCTCCGACCCCGAAGAATCCGGTCAACAGGCCAACCACCATGCCGACCCCGCTCACTTTCAACCAACAAGTCCGGGGAAACAAATCCGTGCAGATGCTACGCTCCTGAGGATCGTCCCGCAAGGTCGTCCGCCACCACATCTGTCCGGCTGCCACGATCATCAAGACGCCGAAGAGGAGAAGCGTGATTTCCTCTCGCACAAGCCGGTGGCCTGCAACTCCCATCCATCCGCCGATCATGCCGGTGCCGCTCAGCAACAAAGCCGCCTTCACCTTGACGAGGCCCGCCTGGAAAGATTCGATGGCACCGACGCAAGCGGCAGCGGCTACGAGTGCGAGTGACAGGCTCGCGGCTTCCTGCACGCTCGTCCCGAGGACATAGACCAGAAGTGGAATCGCGATCAGCGATCCGCCGCTTCCCGTGATCCCCAACGAAAGACCGACCAAGCCCCCCCGCCACGACGGCGAGGATCGACGACTCGCCGCCCGTCATGCGGCTCTTCTTCTGAGGCTCACGATACTCCTACGCCACGGCTTGGGATCTGATGACAGCTTCAACGCGCTTCAAACTCTCCGGTTGACCCAGCACAATCAACTTGTCACCCTCGGCCAGCAGAACCTTGGGGCCAGGATTGAACTCGAGATGGCCGGACGTACGCTTGACCGCAATCAAAACCAGCCCACGATCCTCGGCCAATCCGCAATCACAGGGGGTCCGGCCATCGAAGCGTGAGCCCTTTTCGACGACCAACTCTTCCATCTGAAGATCCAGGTGTTCGCTCTGCGTCGCCAGTTCGAGAAAATCCATCACGGCTGGACGAATCAAGGCTTGCGCCATTTGCATCCCGCCGATGTGATAAGGCGACGACACACGGTTCGCGCCGGCTCGCATGAGCTTGTGCTCAGACCCTTCGTCGCCGGCTCGCGCCACGATGTAGAGATCCTTGTTCAGCCCCCTGGCCGTCAGCACGATGTAGAGGTTCTCCGTGTCCGTATTCACGACGGACACCACCCCTTTGGCCCGTTCAATCCCCGCCAGGATCAGAACCTCATCCTGCGTGGCATCGCCTTCCACGGCCATCAGACCTTCCCGTTGCAACGCGGCGATCACGTCAGGATTCTTGTCGATCACGACGAATGGCAGCGGTTTCGCACTGAGTTCCTTGCAGATCCGCTTCCCCATGCGTCCATATCCACACACGATGTAATGATTCCTCACTGCCTTCATCTTTCCCTCAGTCCGATACCGTCCGAAAATAACTCTCAGTTCCCCTTCTAGCAGCAGTCGGGCGATATTGCCCAACACATAGAAGAGGGTTCCCACGCCACTGATGATCAGGACGATCGTAAAGGCCCGACCGGCCTGCGACAACGGATGAATTTCCTGGTATCCGACGGTCGCAACGGTCGTGACCGTCATGTAGAAGGCATCGAAAATGGGCCAACCCTCGATCACCATGTAGCCGAGCGTCCCCAACGCGATCACGACCACTACGGCCATGATCGCCAGCACCAGATGTCGCGTAGAGTCTGGCGAACGAGACGCTCCTATCATTCGACGCGATCTTTCACTCTTTGACAATTACGCCGCACGCGATGCGGGGCCCACCCGGCGCATCCTTTGTCGGCGGGTCCGGCAGATACTTATCGTCCAACTCATGGATGATGAAGGCGCTGCCGTCCTTATCGAACAGGGTATTGAGCCCCTCCGACAGGGTCACCCGGCTCGTAATCGTGTACAAGGACCCTTTGCGGTCATCGTTCACGGAGAGGTTTTGGAGATCGCCGAGATGGTAGGGATGGTTCCCTAACCCGGGCGTGACGTTCGCCTCCGGATTCATTGCCGGATCCACATTCCCGTCATAGTGCCCCTTGGCCGCCGAGAAGGGCTCGCAGTTGCCGATCTCGTGAATGTGGATCGCATGACGTCCCGGTTTTAACTTGCTTTCCGGCGTGCCGTCGAGCTTCAACTTGATCCTAACGCGCCCTTCATACTCCTCATAGAGATACGCCTCTCCTGTAATACCGGGACCGGCGATGAGCGCCCTCGCATGCAAGATCTTCTCGTGCTTGCCCGTGTGATAGGACGAGCAACCGGCAAGCGATACGAGCGCTGACGCCACGAGTGCGGTTCCCATCAGTAAACGGTTCATACATCCTCCTTGATGATTCGATTCTCAGACCAGACGGCAGCCCTTATTGGGCGCAGCGCGCGAAGATCTGCTCGCAATGGTTCTCGGCCCCCAACCATTCGGGCACCGACTCATATCGCACATCGGTCACTCGACCTTCCTTGAGGATGACGGTCGCCCGACAACTATGCGGCACACTCCGCGCACCACTCGACTTCGCGCCAGGGATGGAGAGTTCAACGAGCTCGGCCTCCTCCTGATAGACCATCGCGGTCAGCCCCTGCGACGTGCTCTCTCTTCGCGGCGCACCGGCGCAGGCAAGAAGGTCCTGCTTCGTCTTGCCCTTCAAGACATCCACCATCTTCACGGCCTCCGCCCGATCCGCCGGACCGCCGGCACAGGCAACGAACAATAGTCCTCCCAGCGCCAGCATCCCCAGCCTCGTGAGCTGGCACAATCTCATAGAAAATGGGATAAATACTGTATGCATGCCGGCTTCTCCAACGTCACGATACCTAACGCATGCGGGCTCGCTGACAGCGCTCCTCATCCCTTCTTCGTCTGACAGGTATTGATTCCCAGCAAAGTCCAGGCCGGGCAAAAGCCGATCGCGCCCGTGACCAGCATGATCGTCCCGACAACCAACACGATACCGGTTCCTACCGGGGGCAACCCGGCAAAGGCTCCAATCCCGAGCAACGCAATTCCCAGGACGATCCGGATCGGCCGTTCCACTCTCCCTACATTGCATGTCATGGCTGCACCTCCTTGATTGTGCTGAGGCTATCAGCCCACAGCTTTCAGCCATCAGCGTTCGGACTCAGAGGCTGTCGGCTGATCACTGAAAGCTGACCGCTACTTCTCCACTCCGAATCGATACAAATCATGGCACGTCGTGCAGCGCACAGTCATGCTGGAGAGGCGTTGGAGAATCTGTTGTGAGGTCTCTTTCTGGACAACCGCATCCGCGAGGGCATCCATATCTTTATGAATCGACATGCCCATCTGCTTGAACGGAAGCGGCAATTTTTCCATGAGCGCCGGATTCACGTCCGCCGCCATGCCCATTCCCGCCGAGCGGGCCGCCAGTTCAATCTGTGTTCGATCTGCCGCCTGATCCTGGCCGGCCAAGCCCGTCACCACACCATGAACTGCTTTCAAGAGCATCCGCATCTCGCCCAGGATCAGATCTCGCTCTGCCGGTGCTAAGACGATTTGCATCCGTCCATCCGTGCCAGTCACCGTCCACCCCCGCACGAAGAACCACCCCGCCACCACAATCGTCACGATCCACAACCCCAACACGACCCGGCAGAGATTCGATCTCATCGGAGTCCGCTCCCCATGCCGCCAGTTTGCTCAGGCGCCAGAGTTCGCACATAGGCGAGCGCATCCCAAATTTCATCGTCTGTAAGTGCTTCCCTCCAGGCTCCCATCGCGGTATTCGGCTTGCCGTCATGCACGCTCTTGAACAACCTCGCATCCAGCTTCCCTTGCACCGCCGGGGACGTGAGGTCGGCGACCGGAGGAGTAAACTTCATCGGCCCCTCTCCCTTCCCATCGACCCCATGGCAACGGATGCAGATCGTCGAATAGATGACTCTGCCGCTCAACACATCCCGCTCCGGCTGAGATACGTTCAACTCCTTCAGGCCAGCGCCTCCGGCCATCGCCACAACCGCGAGACCGACCAATACAGCTTTCATCGCACCGCCTCCATCATAGTAAGATGCCTCTTCACTCTCATCCTCTATAACTCTTTGCGAGTGAGATGCCAGTCAGGCATGGAATTGTGCATGGCTAAACATCCGTACAAACAATATGTTAGGAGAGAGGACCAGCGGGTTACGCCGACAGATCGCCGTAACTGGCGAGAAAGACCCCGCCGAGAAGCCATCCACTGTCGCAAGATGCTACAGAGAAAAGACACTAGCGAGCTTCGAAAAAACCATTTCGGCACAGCAAAAAGTCGATGGTCTGCACGTCTTGGACAAGAGGAGAACACCCCCGCAGGATGCTCAAAAAAAACCGCCCTCTTCGTACGTCGTTCGTAACTCGTATCTCGTCATTCGTCTCTTCGGTGGGTCTGATCTGAAACGAGATACGAAATACGCTTCACGATTCACGGGTGTCGAGAACGCCGCATGAGAAAAGGCGCGTCCCGGCACGCCGGGGTCGGGCGGGTGAGAAGAGCGACGTTTTCAGCATCCTGCTACGGACCCAACGTCTTTGGCTCTGCTCCATCCGGTTGGCCATCACGGCTTGCGGGAACGAGCGGAGGCATCGCAGTCTTGGCAGCATCGGAAGCCGTGAGATTCCTGGAATGACGGACCGGATCCGCGACCCGGCCCTCCATCCACCGGTACAGCACCGGTAAGACAATCAACGTCAGCAAGGTGGAGCTGACGAGCCCTCCGATGACGACAATCGCCAAGGGCCGTTGCACCTCAGAACCGATGCCGCGGGCGAATGCCAGGGGAAGCAAGCCAAGCAGCGCGACCAACGCGGTCATGAGTACCGGTCGCAACCTGAGCAGACACCCGACCATCACGGCCTCGTCCAGACTGCGGCCCTCTTCACGTAACGTGTTCATATACGAGACCAGCACAATCCCGTTCAGGACGGCCACACCGAAGAGGTTGATGAAGCCGATGGAGGCAGGCACACTGAGGTATTCCCCTGTCAGCCACAGCGCCACGACCCCTCCCACCAGCGCGAAGGGCAGATTCAGAATGATGAGGGTTGCCTGACGGAGCGAATCGAACGACGAATACAACAACAGGAAGATGAGCCCGATGGTCAGGGGCACGATGATCCGGAGCCTGGCCATCGCCCGTTCCATGTTTTCGAACGACCCTCCCCATGTGATCGTGTACCCGGACGGGAGAGCCACCTGTGCGACAATTTTCCCCTGGGCCTCGGACACCAAACTGCCGATGTCACGCCCCAGCGTGTTGAACCCGATGGACACATAGCGCTGCAGCCGTTCGCGGCTGATCCTTCCCGGCCCTTCCTCCACCCGAACAGTCCCAAGATCGCCAAGGGGAACCAGCCTGCCGGATGCGTCGGTCAGCAGAATATTACCGATGGTCTCGGCACTGTTCCGGTACTGTTCCGGAAAACGCACGAACAGGTCGAACCGTTGCTGGCCCTCATACACGCGGGTGGCGGCGCTCCCGCCGATCGCTGTCGTGATAATCTCCCGCACATCGGCGACGTTGATGCCGTGGCGGGCAATCTTGCCGCGGTCGATATCGATCGTCAGGTAGGGCTGCCCGAAGAGTTGCTCGACCTTGATGTCCCGCACCCCGCGCACGGTCGCAAGCACACCGGCGATGTCCTCCGCTTTGAGCCGCAACACCTCCAGGTCGTCGCCGAACAACTTGACCGTCGCTTCCGTCCGCACCCCTGAAATCAACTCATCGACACGTTGTTGAATGGGCTGGCTGATCAGAAAGGTGGCGCCTGGCACCCGCGTCAACCGTTCACGGAACTTCTGCATCAGTTCCGGCATGGTGCGGGCGGTCGTCCATTGATCGAGCGGGCGAAGCCGCACGACGGGATCGCTTTCGTTGGCCTCTTGCGGATCATTCCCCAATTCGGTTCTGCCGATCTTTGACACCACCATTTCGACTTCCGGGAATTCCAGCAGCGCGCGTTGCATGTCTTTTTCAATGTCGATGGAGGCTTGAAGCGACACGCTGGGCAGCCGAATGGTCTGGGGGGCGACGGTCCCCTCATTCAAAGTCGGAATGAATTCACTCCCCAAGAATGGCACGAGCACCAGGCTGGACAGGAGCAATCCGACGGCCACGCTGAGCACGACCTTCCCATTCCCAAGCGCCCAGCGGAGCGAGGGCGCATAGAGGCGCTTGGCCCAGCGGAGGATCCAGGGATCTTCTTCACTTCCCCGTTTTAACATGAGGGAGCAGAGGACCGGCGACAGCGTCAGCGACAGGGCAAGGGACACCAGGAGCGCAATCATGATGGTGTACGCCAGCGGTTTGAACATTTTGCCCTCCATCCCCTGGAGGGACAGCACCGGCAGGAACACGATGATGATGATCAGAATGCCGAACACCACCGGCTGCCCGACTTCTTTCGCGGCCGCCAGGATTACCTCACTGTGTTTCCTGTTGCTGCCATGCTGGAGTGAGAGGTGACGATAGACATTCTCGACCACCACTACTGATCCGTCTACGATCATGCCGATCGCAATGGTCAGTCCTCCCAGCGACATGAGGTTGGCCGTCAGGCCGACCTGGCCCATCACGATGAACGTGGCCAAGGGGGCCAGGACCAGGGTACCGACGACAATCAGCGCGCTCCGAACATTACCCAGGAAGAGGAAGAGGACGAGGACGACCAGCAGCACCCCTTCCGCGAGCGCCTTATAGACGGTGCTCAACGCCGCGTTGATCAGCTCGATCCGGTCGTAGAAGGGCACGATCTTCAGTCCGTCGGGAAGCAGCTGCCTGGCATGAATGTCCTCGATGCGAGCCTTGATGCTTTCAACCACGTCGCGGGCGTTGCCTCCCCGCAACATCAGGACGATGCCGCTCACCACCTCCCGCTCTCCATTCAGCACGGTGGCGCCGTGCCGAACGGCATGATCGATCCGCACCTGAGCCACATCGCCCACGAAGACCGGCGTTCCAGCGACGGCCTTCACGACGATGCGCTCGACGTCCTGAAGGCTGCGAATGATTCCGACGCCCCGCACGATATACTTCTCGGCGTGCTTTTCCAGGATATCGCCACCGGCGTTGGCATTGTTGCTGGCGATGGCTTCAAAGACGTCGTGGAGGGTGAGGTTGTATTTGCGCAACATCGCCGGCTCGACCAGGACTTGATACTGCTTGCTGTAGCCGCCCATCGAATTGACGTCGATGACCTCCGGCGTACTCTTCAACAGCGGCCGAATGACCCAATCCTGCACCGTGCGCTGATCAATCAATTCCCGCTCAGTGGCTGCGGGGTCCTGCGCGGGACGAGAGGGCCCTTCCAGGTAATATTGGAAGACCTCCCCGAGTCCCGTGCTGTTCGGCACCAACATCGGTTCCGCTCCGGGGGGGAGCAGCTCCTTCACTTCGATCAGCCGTTCGAGCACCAGTTGGCGCGCGAGGTTGATATCCATCGAATCGTCGAAAACAATCGTGACGAGCGAGAGGCCGACCTTGGTCAACGATCGCAGCTCCGTCAGGGAGGGCACACCGGTCAGCTGCAGTTCGATCGGATACGTCACCAGCCGTTCAACTTCTGAGGGCGACAGTCCGGGCGACTTAGTGACCACCTGCACCAGCACGCTGGTGACGTCAGGGAAGGCATCGATGGGAATGGTTCGAAAGGCGTACACGCCCCCCGCCGCGATCATGACCGAGAAGATTACGATCAGCATGCGCTGGCGGAGGGATAGTTCGAGGAGTCGCGCAACCATCAGACTTGCTTCTTCAACAATTCAGACTTCAAGAGGAAGGCGCCGTGCGTCACGACCGGATCTCCTTCGCTCAGGCCGCCCAGAATGGTCGTGAAGGTCCCGTTGGATTCGCCGACCTGGACATCACGGACTTCATAGGTATCCGCATCCCGCTGAACAAAGACAAAGGTCCGTCCCTGATCCTGCTGCAACGCGGCATCCGGCACCGCCAGCTGGTCCGGCTGAGGCTCGGAAGAGAGGCGAATCGTCGCGAACATTTCCGGTTTAAGCCGCCCATCCGGGTTTGGCAACTCAAGCCGGAGTTGCATCGTGCGGGTGGCAGGGTCCAGCACATCGCCCACATAGGTGATGGTGCCCGTCATCACCTCTTTCGGGTAGGCGTTGATCCGGACCTCCGCCGTCCGGCCTCCGGAAGCATGGATGGCGTGCACGAACGCAATGTCCCGCTCAGGAATGTTGGCCAGCACCCAGACCTCCGATAGGTCGGCAATGACAAAGAGCTTCTCGGTCGTTTCAACGACTTCGCCTCTCGTCAGATTGCGTCCAATGATGCGGCCAGCGAAGGGGGCAACGATCGGCACATGGGACTGAATGTCCCGGCTGCGGCCGAGGCGAAGAAAGTCGTCGTCCTTCATCCCCAGCAGTTTCAAACGGTCTCTCGACTCATGCGCTTCCGCTTGCATGCTGAGCAATTCTCCCTGTCGACGTTGCGCTTCTGCTTCGCCGATTACTTGTTCCTGCAGGAGAAATTTCGCCCGTTCATACGCCTGCTCCGCAACATGGAGTTTGGCCCGTGCCTTCAAGTAGGCAGATTGGGCGAGGCCTAAGTCACTGCTATAGAGGATTGCGAGCAGGGCGTTCGCTTCGACCTGCTGGCCAAGATCCGCGTAGACGTCAACCACGCGGCCCCGCACCAGCGTGGTAATGTCAGCCATGGCGCGCTGATTCGGCTGGACGAAGGCGGGAAACTCCCGGTGGGTACGGAATTCGCTCCGAACCACCTGTGCGACCGCCACTCCGACACGCGAGGATTCTTTTGCCGACAGGCGGACGAGGCCCTCGACGGGAGCAGCCGCCGGCGGAGCGACCACGGACGTGGAAGGCGAGCTATCGCAACCGGATACTGCCGCCCCCATGCCGAGGAGCAGGCCAAGAGCCGCGACCGTAAAACTTCTTGCCAGCCTTCTCATGCCTGACTCCCTCTCCACGCCTGACTCAGTGCGGCACAGACGGTGTCGCTCATAACGTCCCTCCGACGGCTCGTTCGAGCTGAGCCAGCGACACGGACAACTGATACCGCGCCTGCACGTAGTCCATCAGGATCTGTCGCTGCACCCGTTGCGCGTCCAAGACCTCCAACAGGCTGGACGCCCCCTGCTGAAAACTGAACTGGGCCAGCCGGAGGGCTTCCTGAGCTTGTTTCAACAGACCCTTGTTAAATACGTCGATCAGTTCGGCAGTGGTCCGGGCATCCAGATAATGTTGATAGACCGCGCGCGCGAGTTCGTTGCGCGCCCGCAGCAGCTCCGCTTCTTCCCGGCGTTTCGTGCCGAGGGCCGAGGCAATCTCTCCCTGGCGGCGATACCAGGTCGGGATCGGGACCGAGAGCCCTCCCTGCCACGCCTCCCGTCCGATTTCCCGCCAATAACTGCCGTTGACCGTCACGCTGGGCAGTCGTGACTGGCGCTCGAATTCGATTTTCCAATCCGATTGCTGAACGGATTGAAGCAGGCGCTGGATCGTCGGATGCCGCTCCATCATGCGGGTCATCAGCGCGTCGATCTGGAGATCCAGCGGCATGCCGACGAATTCGCCTTCAACGGTATAGGACACGCCCAGAGCCCCGCCGGTGAGGGTATCCAGCGCAACGCGGTTGATCCGGACCACATTCTCCGCGCGTGCAAGATCTTGCCGTGCCTTCAGCACTTCGACCTCCGCTTTGATGGATTCAAATTGCGGCGCCTCGCCGGACTTCACTCTCGCCTTGACGATCCTGGCCACCCCCTCGACGGTCTCAAAATTCTGCCTGGCCAAACCGGCGTCCTGCTGAGCCAAGAGCAGGTCGCTAAACGCGACTTTGACTTGAGCAATGAGGTGCAACCGGGCCTCCAGCAAACCGGCATTGGCCGTCGCCACACCTGCCTCCGCTGCCTGCCGGCGAGCGGCCCGCATCGATGGCCATTCAAGCGGTTGCCCGACGGTCATATTGTATTCGGTCAGCGATTCTCGAGCGAGTGACTCCCGGATATTCGCCCGCCCGGCATCTCGTACTTCTCCGTACCCTGTATTTCCCGTCACGGTAGGATTCGGATAGGCGCCAGCCGCGACTTGCTGGCCGCGACTGTAGTCAATGTGCCCTTCAGCCAGGGACACAGAGGGGTTTCTGGCGAGCGCCTGTTCGATAATTGAATCGAGATTATACCGATGCGCGGGCGGCTCTACCGCCATAACGGGCAGTGAGACGACTGGTCCCAGCAGCAGCGCGAGCAGACAGAAAAGAACGCGAGAAAGGGGCATAACCATTCACTCGACTCCTTATCAGACAATCCTTTGCGAGAAAGAACGCGAACGACTGCGCGACCCTCCTTGCAAATACCATTTCCTGCCTTCTCGCGATCCTCAGATAAGTGCAGGGTTCGCGCCCTGCGCCCACCGGCCTTGGATCGACAAGTTTTCCTAACAGGTGTCGCTTGTACGATGTTACTGGTAACGCATCGGCAAGCGCAACGCCCGACCTTGTCCAATGACACATAAGCCTGAACGGAGAGCTGTGAATCCAAGGTGAGATGGGTCTGACAAGGTGGAAGTTGGGATCACGGAGGCATGGGGGCCCAGAAAATGGGTCGGGAGTCTTTTCTCACCGCAGTGCCCACCGCTTTCTGTGAGAGAAAGCCGGCGCATTCTATTTTTCGCGTTCGGAATGAAATTCATCGCAGTAGGTGAACTCGGCCTCACTTCGATATCGTGAGCGCTCTGGTGATCAGCACCTGCGTCTCCTCTTCTCAAGCTGGCCTGGTAGATTCCCAACTGCGCGCGTCCGCTCAATCCCTACTTATTTCCTTAAGGGTAGCCTGGTCGATCCTCGAGTGCGCGCGTCGAACGAGCACCTTCTGAGCGTGCGCGTTCCGCGAGCAGGAGGACGAC
>ERZ1292640.264-Hain-H43-02um-R1-264-length-42346-cov-9_pt2 | contig 13857 bp, 12 predicted proteins | sample MGYA00564404_ERZ1292640 | MGnify/ENA primary metagenome ERZ1292640 (study PRJEB36523, sample SAMEA6512636) | groundwater metagenome | collected 2019-01-08 | study: AquaDiva: Metagenomics assemblies of 32 groundwater samples
AAAGTACTGACGACCGAACAGCTGTGGCAGCTGTTCACGCCTTACCCGGGCGAGGCACCGGCTTCCAGAACCGACTTCGCCAAGCTGTATGCCGGGCTCGGCATTTACAAAACCGTGCCGGATGCTATTAAAACAGGAGCTGCTGGCGCAGGTACGGAAAGGGCTGAAGCCCGATTTGATACGGAAAACCAGCAGGGGATGCGGGGTCTGATGGCGCAGGACATCAATGGCTGGGCGACTGACATCGGCAACATCGAAGGCAAGGGCTCCAACAACTGGGTGCTTCCCGGCAGCCGAACACGCAGCGGCAAACCCCTGCTGGCGAACGACCCGCACCTGGGCCTGTCGGCACCGGCCATCTGGTACTTTGCACACCTGCAGGCACCTGCCGGCAAGGCCGCGGACGGAAGCACGCTGCCGGGCATGGACGTGATCGGCGCCACCTTGCCCGGCCTGCCTTTTGTGGTGCTGGGCCGCACCGACAAGGTGGCCTGGGGCTTTACCAACACCGGTCCCGACGTGCAGGACCTGTACCTGGAGCAGATCAACCCCGCCAACCCGCAGCAGTACCGGGTGCCGGGCCCTGCGGGTCAGCCGTTATGGGCCGGGTTCAAGACACGCCTTGAAACCATCGCCGTCAAGGGCAAGCCGGACGTCAGCCTGACGGTGCGTGCCAGCCGCCACGGCCCGGTGCTCAGCGACGTGCAAAAAGCGCATGGCGAGGTGCTGGACACGGGCAAGTACGTGCTTGCGCTGCGCTGGAGCGCCCTCGAGACGGACAACCTGACCGTGGTGGCCGGCATGCGTGGCAACCAGGCGCAGTCCGTGGACGACTTGCTGGCTGCCTACGCGAATTACCACTCGCCCATGCAGAACCTCGTGATGGCCGATGTGGCCGGCAAGGTGGCCTACAAGGCCGTGGGTAAGGTACCGCTGCGTCAGCCGGACAACGATATCCGGGGCATTGCACCTTCACCGGGCTGGGAGGCGAAGTACGACTGGGCCGGCTGGTTGCCGTATGCCCAGACGCCGCAGACCGACGCGGTGGCCATCGGCAAGAAAGGCTGGTTTGCCAATGCCAACCAGAGCGTGACCCCGCCCGGTTATGACTTCTTCATGGGCCAGGACTGGGTGGCTCCTTACCGCTTTGACCGCATCGAGAAGCTGCTGGGTGACACCCCCCGGCATGATCTGGCGTCCATGCAGAAGATCCAGGGCGACCCCTTGTCGTTGGCCACGCTGACGCTGCTGCCGTTGTTGCAGAAGACCGCATCGCAGCATGTGCTGGCCCAGCAGGCACAAGCCGTCCTGGCCGGCTTCGACGGCCGCATGCGCGCCGACAGCGCGGCCCCGCTGATTTTCTCGGTCTGGGCCGATGAACTCACGCGTGGCGTGATAGGCGCCAAGCTGGGCGAGGAACGTTTCAAGGCCATGTATGGCAAGCGCCATTTCCGCAGTGCCATCGAGGAGATTGTCCAGCGCAACGACGCCTTCTGGTGTGGCGCCGCAGGTTGCGCTGCCCAGTCCACCGCCGCGCTGGACCGCGCGCTCACGCGCCTGCAGGCCAGCCATGGCCAGGTACCGGCCCAATGGAAGTGGGGCGATGTCCACTATGCGCTGTCGGTGCACCGGCCCTTCGGCAGCGTGCCGGCGCTGGCCCGGGTGTTCGACGTGCGGGTGCCGACGGACGGGGACTCCTTCACCATCAATGTCGGCCAGTACTGGCCCAACGACGCCAAAATCCCGTTTGCCAACCGGCACGCGGCGTCGTTGCGCGCCGTGTACGACCTGGCCGATCTGGAGAACTCGCAGTTCATCTACCAGACCGGGCAGAGCGGTCTGGTGTTTTCAAGCCGCTACCGCGACATGCGCCAGACCTGGGCGGCGGTGGGTTACCGCCCGCTGCAAATGAAGCCGGCGGCGTTTGTCCACGAGCTTCAGCTCAAGCCCTGAACCCGTGCCGGCTTCATGCGGGGACAGCGTCCACGTTGAGCCGGTCCCAATGGCGGTGGCGGGCCATGGCGGCGATCAGGGCCTGCAAAATCTGGCCGTCGGCCGCCTTGCGCGAGTCGCCCAGCAGAATGCCCGCGGTCGGCTCCATCAGCGCGCCGTCCCTGGTGTCGAGCGCAAAACCCAGCGTACCGAGCAACTGTGCGCCTTCGTTGAGGGCGCAGACGGTCTTGCAGTGTTTGTAGGCCTCCAGCACGAAATGGACCGCGTCGCCCAGCTGTGCCAGCGTGGCGGCGCTGGCTGCGCCGCCCGGTATCACGACCGCGTCGAACATGATGGACGAGGTGTTGGAAAACGTGTGGTCCGCGGGAAGCTGCTTTCCTGACGAGGTGGTGACAGGGCCGAGCTGGGGCGCGACCACCTTGCACTGGGCGCCGGCGTCCAGCAGCTCCTGCTGCAGGCGCTTGAAGCTCAGCAGGTCCACACCGTCTGCCACCAGAATGGCGACCTTGCGTGTCCGGATGTTGTCGGTGGCCGGCCGGCCTGCCATGCTCAGCGCCGCATCTTCGTCGATGGTCTGTGCGATCCGGTAGTCGCGAAAGCCCAGCCGCCCGGCGGCAGCCTTGGCGTCGGGGGCGTTGATGCCCAGCGGCGCCGCTACCCGGGCGGCCAGCCTGGCATCCACATGCGCCAGGTTGTCGACCATGCGCTGGCGGATGTCGGGCACCTCGACCTTGGACAGTTCAAACCGGAAGGCGGCCACGATGTGGTCTTTTTCGGCCGGACTCTGGCTGTTCCAGAACAGCGTGGCATGGGAAAAATGGTCGTCAAACGAAGGGCTGCGCCTGCGGATTTTCGGGGACTCCAGCGCCTGCGGGTGGGTGTGAAATCCCTGCGCACCGCCATCGACGCGAAATTCCGCGCCTGTCGCCAGGGTGTTGGGCTCGTAAGCCACCCGGCCCTTGCTGATGGCTTGCCGGTGCATGCCGTCGCGCTGGAAATTGTGGAAGGGGCAGACCGCCTTGTTGATCGGGATCTCGTGAAAGTTCGCCCCGCCCAGGCGTGACAGCTGGGTGTCCGTGTAGGAAAACAGGCGCCCCTGCAGCAGCGGATCGTCGGTGAAATCGATGCCCGGCACCAGATGGCCGGGGTGAAAAGCCACCTGTTCGGTCTCGGCAAAGAAGTTGTCGGGGTTGCGGTTGAGCACCATCTTGCCGATGAGCTGCACCGGCACCACCGACTCGGGGATCAGCTTGGTCGGGTCCAGGATGTCAAAGCCGAGCTTGTCTTCCTGGCCTTCCTCGATGATCTGCACGCCGAGCTCCCACTCTGGAAAATCGCCCCTGTCGATGGCTTCCCAGAGGTCCCGGCGGTGGTAGTCCGCGTCTTTGCCGGCAATTTTCTGGGCTTCGTCCCAGGCCAGGCCATGCACGCCGAGTTTGGGCTTCCAGTGGAATTTCACAAAATGCGCGTCGCCGTGCGCATTGATGAAACGGAAGGTGTGCACGCCAAAACCTTCCATCATGCGGTAGCTGCGCGGAATGGCGCGGTCCGACATCGCCCACATCAGCATGTGGGTTGACTCGGGCATCAGCGAGACAAAGTCCCAGAAGGTGTCGTGCGCGCTCGCGGCCTGCGGCATCTCGTTGTGGGGCTCGGGCTTGAGGGCATGGACGAGGTCGGGGAACTTGATCGCGTCCTGGATGAAGAAGACCGGGATGTTGTTGCCCACCAGGTCGTAGTTGCCTTCGTCGGTGTAGAACTTGACGGCAAAGCCGCGCACGTCGCGCACCGTGTCGGCCGACCCCCGTGAGCCGGCGACGGTGGAAAAGCGCACGAACACCGGGGTTTCCAGCTCGGGATTCTGCAAAAAGCCGGCGCTGGTGAACTGCGTCATCGGCTTGTAGAGCTTGAAAAAACCATGCGCCGCAGAGCCGCGCGCATGCACGGCGCGTTCTGGAATGCGTTCATGGTCGAAGTGGGTGATTTTTTCGCGGAGGATGAAGTCCTCCATCAGCGTCGGACCACGCACGCCGGCCTTGAGCGAGTTGTGGTTGTCCGGAATGTGCAGGCCCTGGTTGGTCGTCAGCGTGCTGGCGGCATCGGCAGTAAAAGCCTGAAGCTGTTTTTGCTTGTCGGTGGCCCCGTTGGAAAGCTTGGGGGCACTGGCTGTACTGCGCTTGGGTTGCGTCATCTGGGTTCCTTGAAAAACGGTTCAAAAAATGGGAAAAATGGTGGCCGGACAGGCGGTCCGCGCGGCGGCTCAGGCGCGCTAACTGGACTCGCACTCAAGCAGGCGCTCCAGCCCCCTGGCGACAAGGATTGCGGCCAGGGTTGCCACCATGGCGACCATCAGCCAGGCAATGACGGTTTGCAGCGGCTCGGCCGTGCCTTCGGGCAACATGGCCAGCAGGGTGCCCAGGCCAACCAGGGCCACCGCCAGCCAGGCCGCAGGTCCGAAAGCGGAATGCCGCTGGTGCGTGCCCGCTGTGCCGGGGGTGTCGGTGGGGGAGGATGCTGCGAGTGCCATCGGATGTCCTCATGGGAAGGGGCGGTGGAAGAAAAACACGGCGGGAAACACTGAGGGGAAGAGCAGTTCCCACCTTACAAGGCGGGGCGGCCAGGGGCCGTAGTTGCCGGGCGCCAGTGGCTGTAAGGTCAGTCGCGAGCCCTTGTAAGACCTGTCTTACTTCGATGCGTCGCACTGCCTGACCGCCGCGTGGGCCGCACAAACGTTGTGCGAGGCCCCGTCGCAGGCGCGGCCGCGCCGGGGCTTCCTCCTACAGGGCGACAGTGGGCTTTCCCGCATGACGGGCCGGCCAATCCTTTTAAGGTTTCAGGACTGCGAGAAAAGCACGCGGCCCGGTTGGGGTCCGCCATTTTTACTGAACCGGAACTGACCCGGAGAAAGCGTCCTGATGATCACGCCCCGCATTGAAGAAGAAAACGCTGTATCTGCCCCGCCGTCGCGGCCGCTGAACGAGGACGTGCTGCAATCGGCCGAACAGGCCGTGCTGAGCAACCCTGCTTCGGACGGGATTCTGGCCTCCGCCGGCCATGACCCGGCAGCACCGGGTGTGCTGGCGCGTTACCGCGAGTCGCTGGCCAGCCAGGTGGCCCGCAAACCGGGTCAGTCAGCGCTGCTCGCCCTGGCGGCGGGTGCCCTGGCCGCCGCGGCGCTGCGGTCCGTGGTCAGCCGCCGCAGGCGCGACCACCGGTCATGATCCTTCATGCCATGCCTCGTTCCTGGAAGGCCCACGTGCCACCCGGCAGTCCGCCGCCCGTGATGCCCCCGTCACCGGAGCCCCCGCCCGAGGTGATCGACTTGCCGCCCGGCGAGCCCGTCCAGCCGGTGCGCGAGCCTGGCCAGGTCAATCCAGCTCAGGCCTGAGGCGGTCGCGACGACAGGTCGCGGATGGCGTTGCGCGCCTCGTCGCCTTCGGGAATCGGCTCGCCGCTGTCTCGCCATTGCACGGCGGCCTTGAAACCTTCGGCCTGGGCATAACGGCGAAACCACATGCCCTCGGGGTTGTGGCGCGTGATGCCGTCGAACACGGTGGCCATCATTTGCGTCTGCTCCAGCCCCATGGTCAGCATCACCTGGTTGACCACCATCTTGTGCATGGCCAGATGCGAATGCGGCACGCCGGCGATGCGCTGCGCGAGTTTCAAGGTCGCCGCTTCCAGCTGGTCGATCGGCACACTCTCATTGGCCAGGCCCCAGTCGGCCGCTTTTTTTCCGTCGATGGTGTCGCCGGTGAACATCAGCTGCTTGGCGCGGGTCGCGCCCAGCCGGTAGGTCCACATCGCCGTGGTGGGGCAGCCCCAGACGCGGGTCGGCATGTAGCCGATGCGTGCATCGTCGGCCATCACCAGCAAGTCGCAGCACAGGGCAATGTCGCTGCCGCCTGCGGCGGCGTAACCGTGGACCTTGGCAATCGTCGGTTTCGGACTGCGCCACAGGCTCATGAAGTCTTCGGTGTTGCGTTTCATGTAGGCGTAGTCCACCATCGGGTCCCAGGGAAACTGCTCCTGCTGGCAAGGGTGGTCGATGCTGCCTTCGCCGAAGTGATTCAGGTCGTACCCGCCACAAAACCCCTTGCCCGCGCCTTCGACAATGATCACGTGGACCTCGTCCTCGGCCGCTGCCCAGTCGATGGCAGCCCGGATCTCGCGCGGCATGGCGTCGTTGATGGCGTTGAGCCGCTCGGGACGGTTGAGCAGCAGGCGCGCGATGCGCGGGTGGGCGGCGTCCTTCTCGATGCGCAGGGTGCTGAATTCGGGCATGTCTTGTCTCCGGTGTTGTGATGAAAACCATCATAGCCAAGGGTGGCCCGGGTGCCATGACGGACAGGGACTGAATGGCGGCGGCAAACTGGTTGCGCCTGCAACCAGTTCGCCTTATAGTTGTGTCCGCAACCAAATAAGTACCTGCCCATGACTTCCATGAATTCCCCGTTCCCGGACCGTGTTCCGGTGCTGATTGCCGGCGGCGGACCGGTCGGTCTCACCCTGGCCGCTTTGCTTTCGCGTTACGGCATCGACTGCCTGGTGGTGGAAGCCGATGAGGCTTATTGCAGCGGCAGCCGCGCCATCTGCATGTCGCGCCGCTCGCAGGAAATCCTCGGCTGGATCGGCGCCGACAAGCCGCTGGTGGACAAGGGCCTGTCCTGGGTCGGCGGGCGCAGCTACTGGCGTGATGCCGAGGTGCTGCATTTCCAGATGCCCAGCGAGCCGACCCAGCGTTTTGCGCCCATGGTCAACATCCAGCAGTTTTATGTGGAGGAGTTTGCGCACCGCGCAGGCACCGCAGCCATGGACGTGCGCTGGTCCAGCCGCGTGACGGCCCTACGCAATGTTGCCGATGGCGCCGAGGTCGAGGTGCAGGGCCCGGCGGGTCTGCATACCGTGCACGCCGACTGGGTGGTGGCTTGCGACGGCGGGCGCAGCACTGTGCGCGAGCAGTTGGGCCTGCAGTTGCAGGGTACACAGTACGACGGCAAATACGTGATCGTCGACATCGTGCAAAAAACAAAAAGGGCGGTCGAGCGTCTGGCCTGGTTCGACCCGCCGTCCAACCCGGGCTCCACCATCCTGATGCATCGCCAGCCTGACGATGTCTGGCGCATCGACTACCAGATCCGCGACGACGAAGACCCCATCGAGGCGGTCAAACCCGAAAACGTCTTGCCGCGTGTGCAAAGCCATTTGCGCATGATCGGCGAGGACGAGCCGTGGGAGCCGCTGTGGATCTCGATTTACAACGCCAAATGCCTGAGCCTGGACAGCTACCGCCACGGCCGCGTGTTGTTTGCTGGTGACGCCGCGCACCTGGTGCCCATCTTCGGGGTGCGCGGGCTCAACTCCGGGCTGGACGATGCCGGCAATCTGGCCTGGAAGCTGGCCGCCGTGATCGAGGGCAGGGCGGGCGAGAACCTGCTCGATTCGTATTCCACCGAGCGAGTGCACGCCGCGCGCGAGAACATCGCCTATGGTGCCAAAAGCACCGAGTTCATGGCGCCGCCCAACTTTGCGTTCAAGCTGATGCGTGAAGCCACCTTGCGGCTCGCGCTCAGCGACGACAAGGTGCGGCCGCTGATCAACCCGCGCCAGTCCTCGCCCATCACCTATGTCGATTCACCGCTCAATGTCGCGCAAGCCGGCGCGTGGGCCAGCGACTTGGCTGCACCCGGCGCGCCCGCGCCCGAGGCCCTGCTGGCCGGCCCGCACGGCCCGCTGCACCTCACGCAATGTTTTGGCCGCGACATGCTGTGCCTGGTGTTCGCCGACGGCACCATGCCCGAGGCGCTGCGGGACTTGCCGGACCACGGCGTGGCGGTGCTAGCGATAGAACCCGAGGCCGACACCCTGGGCCAGGCGCGCCAGCGTTACGGCCTGCCCGATGCCAGCGCCGAGGCCCTGGTGCTGGTACGCCCCGACGGTTATGTGATGGGCCGCTGGCGCGGCCTGGACCCGGCGCCGCTGCTTGCCGCCTTGGAACTCAAAGGATTCGCTGTATGACCGATGCCGACCTCGACCGGAGTTATTCCGCCCTGTGCGAAGCCCTCGCGCAGGCGGGCGAGGCCCGGGCGCCGCTCCTGCTGGCCATGCTGAGCCTGTCGCTGATGAGCCGCTTCGAGCGCGCCGACCAGGTCTTGCCCTTGATCGCCAACGCGCAGACACAGTGCGCCGCCGGGGCCGCTGATGCCGCGTAAATCCCCCGGCTCCCCGCGGCTGGACGAGTTCCTGACTTATCGGCTGCACCTGGTCAACAAGCTGACCGACAAGTTCAGCAGTGACGCCTATGCCGACGAGTTCAACCTGCCGGTCGGCGAGGCGCGCTGCCTGGCGGCCATTGGCAACTTTGCGCCGCTCTCGGTGGTGGAACTCGCGGCCAAGGCCAACCTCAACAAGGGCCAGGCCAGCCGCGCGGCGCAGTCGCTGGTGGACCGCGGCCTGGTGTCCAAGGAGGCCAGTACCTCCGACGGTCGCGGCGTGGTGCTGACGCTGACCAAGGCAGGCAAGAGCTTGTGGAGCCGCGTGATGGCGCTGATTGCGCGGCGCAACGAAGAGATTTTTGGCTGTCTGTCGGCAACTCAGCAGCAGCAGCTGGGCCGCATGCTGGACCGGCTGATTGCCCATGCCCGGGCCTGAATCGGGCATTTAAACGCCGAATCGGCTTGATTTGGGTTGATTCGGGGTGTGAAGTACCCATGTGAGGAGCACAAGCGGGCTTAAAACCTTAAAATCAAAGGTTGCCCTTTCAGGTCCTCTTTAGGCCCCCATGAACGCCCCCATCGACGTCTCCTTCTTCGCGCGCGCCGCCAAACCCCTGACCAGCTATCGTAAGTACTGGGCCAGCCGCTTCGGCACGTCGAAATTCCTGCCCATGAGCCGGGCCGAGATGGACCAGCTGGGCTGGGACAGCTGCGACATCATCATCGTCACCGGCGACGCCTATGTGGACCATCCGAGCTTCGGCATGGCGGTCATCGGCCGCATGCTCGAAGCCCAGGGCTTTCGCGTCGGCATCATCGCGCAGCCCGACTGGCAAAGCGCCGACCCATTCAAGGCCCTGGGCAAACCGAACCTGTTTTTCGGCGTGACCGCCGGCAACATGGATTCGATGATCAACCGCTACACGGCGGACCGCAAGATCCGCAGCGACGACGCCTACACGCCCGGCGACATCGGCGGCAAACGGCCCGACCGCGCCGCCATCGTCTACAGCCAACGCTGCCGCGAGGCCTACAAGGACGTGCCCATCATCCTGGGCGGTATTGAAGGTTCGCTGCGCCGCATCGCGCATTACGACTACTGGTCCGACAAGGTGCGCCGCTCCATCGCGGTGGATGCCAAGTGCGACCTGCTGCTGTACGGCAACGCCGAACGCGCGATTGTCGAAATTGCCCACCGCATTGCCGCCAAGGAGCCGGTCGCAACCATGACCGACATCCGCGGCACGGCCTTCATCCGGCGCACCGGTGACGAGACCGCCCAGGGCTGGTTCGAGATCGACTCCACCAGCGTTGACGCGCCGGGCCGGGTCGAGGCGCATGTCAACCCTTACCTGATGATTTCGGAGCAGGCCAAAGAGCAGGGCGCCAGTTGTGCGCGTGAGGACGAAGCCGCCGAGGTCGCGGTCCAGGCCGAGTCGGCCGGCTCGCCGGTGCTGGACAAGGTGGTCAAGGCCCAGCAGGCCAACCCCGCCATCAAACCGCTGACCTTCGTCCCCAACCCCGCTTTGTCCCACATGCAGGGCAGAATCAAGGTGCCGCCGCGTGACCGCTCGGTGATCCGTCTGCCGTCTTACGAGCAGGTCAAAAGCGACGCCGTGCTGTATGCCCACGCCAACCGCGTGCTGCACCTCGAAACCAACCCCGGCAACGCACGCGCGCTGGTGCAGGCGCACGGTGAGGGCGCGACCGCGCGCGACGTGTGGATCACCCCGCCGCCGATACCGCTGACCACGGCCGAGATGGACTACGTGTTCGATCTGCCCTACGCACGCGCCCCGCACCCGGCCTACCAGGACGAGAACGGCAGCCACGACGGCGCGACCAAGATCCCGGCCTGGGAAATGATCCGCTTTTCCGTCAACATCATGCGCGGCTGTTTTGGCGGCTGCACCTTCTGCTCCATCACCGAGCATGAGGGCCGCATCATCCAGAGCCGATCCGAAGACTCGGTGATCCGGGAGATCGAGGCGATCCGCGACACCGTCAAAGGCTTCACCGGTTCGATCTCCGACCTGGGCGGCCCCACCGCCAACATGTACCGCATCGGCTGCAAGTCGCCCGAGATTGAATCGGCCTGCCGCAAGCCGAGCTGTGTCTACCCCGGCATTTGCCAGAACCTCAACACCGACCACAACCCGCTGATCAAGATGTACCGCCGCGCGCGGGCGCTCAAGGGCGTGAAGAAGATTCTGATCAGCTCCGGCCTGCGTTACGACCTGGCCGTGCAAAGCCCCGAGTACGTGAAAGAGCTGGTCACGCACCACGTCGGCGGCTACCTCAAGATCGCGCCCGAGCACACCGAGCAGGGCCCGCTGACCAAGATGATGAAGCCCGGCATCGGCAGTTATGACAAGTTCAAGCAGATGTTCGAGAAGTACAGCCTCGAAGCCGGCAAGAAGCAGTTTTTGATTCCCTACTTCATCGCTGCCCACCCCGGCACCAGCGATGAAGACATGATGAACCTGGCGATCTGGCTCAAGAAAAACGGCTTTCGCGCCGACCAGGTGCAGACGTTTTACCCCTCGCCCATGGCCACGGCGACGACGATGTACCACACCAACAAAAACCCGCTGCGCAAGATCACGCGCGACAGCGAGACGGTGGACATCGTGCGCGGCGACAAGCGGCGCCGCCTGCACAAGGCCTTTTTGCGCTACCACGACGCCAACAACTGGCCACTGCTGCGCGAGGCGCTCAAAGCCATGGGCCGCGCCGACCTGATCGGCAACGGCAAGCACCACCTGATTCCGACCTTCCAGCCGATGACCGACGGCGGCTACGTGAGCGCGCGCAAGAAAAACTCGACCACCGTGGCGCTGAAACCCGTCACCCCGGTGAAGGGCCGCATCCTGACCCAGCACACCGGCCTGCCGCCACGCGACAACGGCTCTGGCAAACCGGGTGGCAAGCCCTTCGTGCGCAAGGCGCGATGAAGCCGGAGACGGTCATACGGCCCATGCGGGCAGAAGACATGGCCTCGGTGCTTGAGATTCAATCCTGCTGCTACGACGAGACCAAGCTGGAGTCGGAGCAGTCGTTTCTCGCCAAGCTGAAGGCGTCCCCGACCTCGTGTTTTGTTGCTCTGGTGCCCGACGGCCTCGCTGGTTATCTCGTTGCGGTACCTGCTGAAGCTGGCAGTCCTCCGCCCTTGAATGCTCCGTCCTTCTCCGCTCCGTCCACGGCAGACGCTCTCTACTTGCACGATCTCGCGATACACCCTGCGGCACGAGGCAAGGGTGCTGCGGTCGCACTGATCGAAGCCTACTTTCAGGCGCTCGAACAGTTGAAGGCTCAGTTCGCCTGCCTGACGGCGGTCAACGACTCGAAATCGTTCTGGGAGCGTTACGGTTTTCGGGTGGCGGCGCCGACCGGCTCGGCTGCCGGGCACATGGAAACCTACGGAGAAGAAGCCCGATACATGAGCAGGCCCGTGAATGCTTGAAAGGTATCTGCGCAAATCGCTTGCTTGATAAAAGTCTCAGGGGCGGGCGTTGGCGCCTGCGGCTGGTCATGGGAACCCTGCAGGATCTGCGCGCCGCCTGCCTTGAAGTGCCGGCTGGCCCAAAGCTTCACCAGTGAAATCAGCGACTGACCCGGCTGTCTTGCGCCGGCCTGCCATGGTGGCTTGCGGGGCGGTTTCAGGCAGAAAAAATGGCCTCCAGCCCAGAAACAGCGTGCGCGAGCAGCTATTAAATCGATAGTAATTTTGCAGCCAGGCCACGCCAGCCGCACCTCGTTTTATAGTGGAGGCCATGCCCCAGAACCGCACGCTGCTGCAGCAAACCACCACCCTCAAAGTCGAGCGTGTGGTGCTGCACGCGCCTTCCGCGCAATGGAGCCCGGACTACGTCGTGGCCTCGCCGCGCCTGGTGCTGCCGGCCAGCGGTGCCACCGAATTCCGCATGGCCGGGCAAAACGTGCTGCTTGACGGCCTGACCGCGCTGAGCCTGCCGACCGGCCTGCTGTACCAGATGAAGCCTTGTGCCGATGCCGCGCGTACCAGCATCGTCGTCAGCGCACAGCCGGGCGTCGGTCATGCGTTGCTGGCGTCCGATGCGTGGGCGCTGAGCCCGCGCGCCGTGTGGTTGCTCAGGCGGCATTGGCGCGCGATCGGTCTGGGCAGGGCTGGTGAGTCCACCCAGGTGCTTCTGCAAACCGTGCTGCGATACGCACCACCCGTCGCGCCGTTTCAAGGCCGCTCAGCACCCGCGGTGCAACGTGCGCAGCGTTTCATGGTGGCGCGTACCGCCGCAACCGACGCCACACCGTGGACGTTGAACGACGTAGCGGATGCTGCGTGTAGTTCGCTTTTCCATCTGGCGCGCTCCTTTCGCAAACACACCGGCCTGAGCCTGCACGGCTACCGCCAGCGGCTGCGCTTGGCCACGGCGCTGCAACGGCTGGAAGAAGGCGAGCGCGACATTGCCGCGCTGGCGCATGAGCTCGGCTACAGCAGCCAGAGCCATCTGGGCGCCGCCTTTGTGCGCGAGCTCGGCATCACGCCCGCACAAGCCCGGCGCGAACTCACGGCCTGAAACCGCAGCCGCCACAAGCGCAGGAATTTGATAGCCGCGGCCGGGTCGCGCAGCCAGACTGCGCCCATGAACCGCAACCTCGCTCTCGGCCTGCTGGCCGCGCTGGCCGCCGCCCTGATCGGCAGTGGCTGGCAAATCGCCTCTCGCCACGGCGTCACCACCACCCTGGGTCCGCTGGAAATTGCCGTGCTGCGCTACGGCGTGCCCGCGCTGGTGCTGCTGCCGCTGCTGATCCGCACCGGTTTGTTGCCACCAGGGCTGCCGCGCCGCCGGCTTGGGCTGCTGGTGATGGGCGGTGGTTTGCCGTTCGGCTTGCTGGTGCTCGCCGGCGCGCAGTGGGCGCCGGCCGCCCACATGGGCGTGTTCATGGCCGGCAGCGTGCCGCTGTTCACGGCGCTGGGTGCCAGGCTGGCGCAGGGCGAGCGCGTTACTTGTCTGCGCGCGGCGGGCTTGTTGCTCATTGGTGGTGGCATGGCGGTGTTCGGTGCAAGCAGCCTCGCCGACGCGGCGCAAACCTGGCGCGGCGACCTGCTGTTCATTCTGGCGGCCATGATGTGGGCGCTCTACACGCTGGCGTTTCGCAACAGTGGCCTCACGCCATGGCAGGGCGCGGCGGTCATCAACGCCTGGTCGAGCCTGCTGCTGTTGCCGGTGCTGCTGATCTTCGGAGCGCCGAAGCTGTTGACAGCGCCGTGGACTGACGTGGCCTGGCAGGCGCTGGGGCAGGGCGCAGTCGCGGGTCTGCTTGGGCTGGTGACCTACATGATCGCCATTGCACGGCTGGGCGCGGCGAGGGCGTCGCTGTCGGCGGCGCTGGTTCCCATCAGCACCGCTCTCGGCGCGACCTGGCTGCTGGGTGAGCCGCTGGGCGCCGGGACACTGGCCGCCAGTGTGCTGGTGGCCTGCGGTGTGGCGCTGGCCAGCGGAGCATGGGGACCTCGCCGGTGATAGGCGTTTCACCCGTCGATCATTACAATTTCGTTTTGCCAGGTTTACGGTTCAATTTAATCGTGCGAGATAAACAACAGATGCCTGAAAACCGAATCACGACAAGCACTTACGCTGCCGGGTTTCCGGAGTTAAACCGTAGCCGCCGAGTTATACCGCAGGGTTTGCGGTCTAAATTACGTTAG
>ERZ1292640.2796-Hain-H43-02um-R1-2796-length-13852-cov-7_pt1 | contig 13852 bp, 12 predicted proteins | sample MGYA00564404_ERZ1292640 | MGnify/ENA primary metagenome ERZ1292640 (study PRJEB36523, sample SAMEA6512636) | groundwater metagenome | collected 2019-01-08 | study: AquaDiva: Metagenomics assemblies of 32 groundwater samples
CCAGCCTCCAATCCCAAGAGGTATCAAATAATGCGCCGCAGCTTCCGTGTTCTGATCCTGTATCCATGCTGAACTTCCAGTTAAACGGCCTCGCACAGATTTACAGCAAGGGCCAATCAATCGTAGCGGATTTTCCGCACGGCTACCTTCTGGAGCGAACTTGCCTCACCGCCATCCCGAGGTAACTCCTCCCACGGGCAGGGCAAGCGGCAGTCCTCACCATTGATACTTCTGCAAGCTGATAATTTCTGTCGCCGCACGCCGTTACGATTATCTCGACGCGATCAAATTCATCCCCCTCAGCACCAATGGAGATTGGCACCTGACACTCGAAAAGCCCACCAAACCCTGGCGGGACGAAGCCGTTGAGGCGGGGCGTTACGAATCGAAGCTCTGGCACGACAAGGATTATCCGAAAATCCAGCTTCTCACGATTGAAAACGGGTCCCGGCAATCGCCCAGTCGAGCATGGGAAGTCGTTCGGCATTGGCCAATAGCCGGGACTGGCCCCTCCTTGGAGGTCGCGGAACAGGAGCGCGGTTTTGCCTCCGACTTGCTGAAGGGTGGCCAGGGAGCGAGCGGCCAGGCGGTCCGTGCAGGCACGGGTCTTCGCGGGCGGAAGAGCCTGTTTGAAAATTCCGAGGCGTGCTGTTTTCGCGGAAAAGGCCGAATGGCGAGGCGCGACGAGGGAGCATACCCGCAGCGGTCTGTGACCGAGGAGCAACGAAGCCAGGCGGTCTTTTCCGCGAAAACCCTCCGGGCGGCGGGTCATTTGTCCGGGGCCGGTGTTGGCTCGGCCGTTACAGCCCGCTGCGGGGATGCTCCGGCCTCGCCGCCTTGGCCCCAGCCAAAATCCCTCGCCGCAGCGCCCCTCGCAATTTTAAACAGGCTCTAACGCCCCCGAGCACTTGCAGCGGGCCTTGGGGAATCGGCTCGTCCTCGGGGAACACCGCCAAGTCGAGGCAACGGTCGCGGTCGTCGGCGTGTTCTACCCGCCTGCAACCATCCAGCCCCACGGCAGCGCCAGAATGTCGGTGTCCAGCGGACGCCCCTGGCCCGCGTGCAACACGACGCTTCGCACCAGGGATGGCTTCTTCTCGAGCGAATCGCGAAACGCTCGGATGCCGGCCGCGTCAGAACTGGTCACGGTGCTGCCAGCCTTGATTTCCAGGGCGACCAGTCTCCCGTTCTGTTCGAGGATGAAGTCCACTTCGTGACCAGGGCGGTCGCGCCAGAAATGGAGCTTGCGCTGGAGCGGGTCCAGCGCCCGCCAGGTTTGCAGCGTCTGGAACAGGGTTTGTTCCAGCCAGAAGCCGGCATCGGGACGGGCCGTGACCTCCGCCGGGGTTTTGAGGCCGGCGAGCGACGCCGCGAGGCCGCAATCCGTCCAGAGGAGTTTGGGCGTTTTGACGAGGGCCACATTGGGATTGGTGGCGAAGGGCCGGATGCGCGTGACGAGGCAGCCGGTTTCCAGCAGGTTCAGGTAGCGATGGGTGGTGGGATGCGTGAGCGCCGCGTCGCGGGCAACGTCAGCCTGGTTCAGCAGTCGGCCCGTGCGTTGAGCGGCCAGCGCCATCACGCGCTGGAAGTCCGGGAGGCTGGACACAGCGCTCAGTTGACGCAGGTCGCGTTCCAGGTAGGTCTGCACGTAGGCCGAAAACCACAGCGCGCGGTCGGAGTTGCTGCCGAGGGCGAGCGCCGGAGGATAACCGCCCCGCAGCAACCAGGCCGGCCAGTCGCCGGCTTCGGCCGGCCATTCCCGGAAGTCAAAGTCGGGGGCGAAGAGCCGGTCGAGCGGGAGGAGGGCGTCCTTCCGCTGCTGCCATTCCGCCGGGCAGAAGGGAGGCAGTTCCAGGTAGATGGCCCGTCCCGCCAAAGTGTCAGCCACGCGGCCCATGAGCAGCAGGTTGGCCGAGCCGGTGAGCAGGAAGTCGCCCGCGCGACGGCGCTCGTCCACGGCCCGTTTGACGGCCAGGAGCAGCGGCGGGGTGCGCTGCACTTCATCCAGCGTGACCGGGGCGGCTGCTGAGCAGCGCATCGGGATGACGCTCCGCTTGGTCGAGCACGCCTACATCATCCAGCGTGAAGAAGGCGCGGGACGGGCCGAGGGATTTGACCAAGGTGGTTTTGCCTGTCTGGCGAGCGCCGGTGACGACCGTCACGGGCAGCACGTTCAGGGCAGATTCAAGATTGCGGAGGAACCAGCGCGGACGAATGCCGTTCATGCCGTGAAATAAATCATTTCACGCCATGAAAGGCAATCCCATTCAACTGGCAGCGGGCCTTCGGGAATCGGCGCGTCCCCGGGAAACACCGCTAGGTCGAGGTAACGCTCGCGGTCGTCGGGCGGCAGTTCGTCCACGCTCACGGCGATGGCGCGCAGCAGGTGGGGATAGTCTGGGAAGGCGGGACGGAACTCCTTCAGGTCGCGGCTGCGGAGGAATTCCATGGCGTCCAGCCAAGCCGTGGGGCGCAGATGCACCATCGCGCCAATCATCGCCGGGGCGAGCGGCAGGCAGCCACATTCCCGGGCGACATCCGTGGCCTCTGGGGGCAGAAGGGAAGGGCTGCCCACTGATCACTTGGCGCGACACCCGTGGCCTGCGGAGGCAGAAGGGCTGTCTCCTTCACGCCCGCCCAGTCGGCCAACATGCGCAACGCCCTGGGCAGGCTCAGCACGTCCACACTAATCGGCACGGCGGTCGCCGGCGCCATCAAACGGGCGCGGAATCGGCTCAACTGAACTTGTTCTTCTTGTAAGCCCCCATCTCCGGCGCGTCTGGGTTCGCATCGGGACCAAAGTAACGGAGCACGACCAGCGGCTCGACCGCCGACGTATTCTCGAAGGTGACGCCCGCCTTGGCCGCCGTCTCGGTGCAGAAGACTTCGTCCTCGGTCAACTCGTGGAAACGGATCAGTTTGGGACAATCCAGCGCGATCTGATTCATCCGGCCCTTGCCCTGGACGGTGATCAGGCCGTAAGCGCCGTTGTCTTTGATCGTGCATTTGACGCCGGGATCGACGGTGAGTTCTTTGGCGGTGAAGAGTTGCTGCCCGCCCACCTTGCCATAGACGATCCAGCGATCGACGAAACCTTCCTTGCGCGTATCGGCCGCGGGGACGGGTTCAAGGTAATGATTGTCCTTGAAGTTCGGATCGACGTTGGCTTCCCAATCGAGCTGGTTGACGATGAAGTCGAGGTCGCGGTGCTTTTCCTTGGGCATGTCTTTGACCAGCAGCGACCAAGGGACTTCCCGGCCTTCGACGAGGCTTTGATACATGCCGAAGACGTCCGAGCCCCATTGCGGCTCATAGGTGCAAAACGAGCCGGGCGCATGCAGGATGCACGGGCCGACCAGCCAGCCGGTGCCGGGCTTCAGGCGATACGCCGCCGAGAGATCGAGGATGCCGTTGTCGCCTTTGTTCCAATTCTCCAGGCAACGGCGCACTTGCGCCTTGGTTGTGCCTGGGTTCAGTCCAAAGAACGTGTAGGGGAAATTGTTGCCGACGTTGTTGTGTTGCGGCGGGAAATAGTAAGACTCCGGCTTGCCTTCCTGGCCGACGAGCCGGGCTTGCTTTTGGGACTGGTGCATGTGATGGGGAATTGGCCCCATGTTGTCGAAGAACTTGGAATAGACCGGCCAGCGTTTGTACTTGTTCCAAATCTTCTTGCCGATGAGATCGGGTCCGCATTCGGCCACGGCTTGCTGCAACGTGAAACGCTGGCCGTCCACGATCGCGTAACTCAAGCCTTCATCCGGCGTGCGGTTCTCATTCGCGCACGGGGTAGTGGAGGCGAACCAGCGCTCATCAATGCCGCCGCGGTTCAGGCCGTAGGCGTAAGTGTCATCGGGATGAAGCTTGAGCCGCAGGCCGGGCTGGAGAAAGGAACGGGGCACCCAGCAGGGCGCCAGGCGCAGCAATCCGCCTGAGTCGGCCAGAGCGGCTTCCACGAGGCTGCGGACGTTTTTGGTGACGGTTTGGAGGGAGGTGACGGTTTTTGTGCTCATAAATGTTCTCTGTGAAATAGTGCGATTTGATTTCTCAGGCAAGCTTGAATTGTTTCATGCCGATGGCCGCACGTGAATTCTCCAACGGCCAAACTCCTTCCCTTTTACTTCCCAAACGCCGCCGTGTCCGCTTTTCCGCCGGATTCGAGATAAGCCAGCAAATCCAGAATTTCTTCCTTGGCCAGCACATAGGCCAAGCCTTCCGGCATCGCAGAAACCGTAGAGACCACTCGCTTTTCAATGTCGGCCTTCTTGACTTCGGTGCGGTCGTTGGTCAAGGCATTGGTCACCAGGACCACTTTCTGGTCGGTCTCTTCCACGACGCGCCCGGTCACGTCATCGCCGTTCTTGAGGAAAAGGGTCATATTCTGAAACTGCTCGGAAATCACTTTGGAAGGTTCGAGAAGCGATTCCAGGATGTCGCGGCGGGTGAACCGGCTCGAAATCGCGGTCAGTTCGGGGCCAACCGAGCCGCCTTCGTTGTCAAACCGATGGCAGGTGACGCATTGCGCGGCGGCAAAGGCCTCCTTGCCTTTCTGGAAAGAACGTCCTTTGGCCACCTGATCCAGATCGGCCAGCAGGTCCTCCACTTTCCAATCTTTGACAAAGCCGCGTTGGGCCACCGACCTGGCCGCCAGCGTATGATCCGTGATGATCGGGGCCAGTTCAGCCCGCTCCTGATCAGTCAGCGTGGCCAGGGCGTCTTTGCGGAAGTAGGCGATGAACTTGGGAAAGCTGGCGCCATCGCTGTACTCGCGCCCGGCATCCAAAAACCACTTGATCACCTCCGCCGGATGTTGCAGGCCGTCGCGGCTGCGATTGAACCAGTTGAAGTAGCGCGCGCGCTGTTCCATCGTCCAACCGCTCCTCAACGTCCGCAAATGGAAGAGGTAATGGATTTGCTCCTCTTGGTTTGGAGCCGCTTCGAGCAGCGCCAGCGTTTTGGCGATCACACCGGGCGCTTCGAGATAAATCATCAATTGAGCCAGCTCGCGATTCAGCTTTTCGTTTTGCGCCGGATAAAGCGTCTCCAGCGCGGCCACTACCTGCCGGGCGATCTCGGCATCGGGTTGGCCCATGCGAATGAAGGCCAGGCTCAGCACGCGCAACGCTTCCAGTTTCTGCGTTTCGCTCAACTCTTGGGGCGAGAGACGGCTCAAGGACTCCAGCAGGTCCGGTTGCAGGCTCGGTTTCCCCAGGCGCGCCAAGGCGAGCAAAGCCGTGAGCGAAGCGTTGCTCCGCTCTTCTTCCAAGGCCCGCCGTTGCCAAAGCTCGACCGGCTGGCTTTCAATGGCGATGCGTGCCGCGTAGCGAATCCAGTGGTCTTCGCTGTTCAAGTGCGGCCAGGCAAAATCCAGCGCCGCCAAGTCCTTCTTCCCGTGGAAAGCCTCCAGTTTATGACGCAAGGCGCGGGCCTGGGCCGCTTCGTTCTCCGCCTGCAATTCTGCTGCAGCGGGCGGAGGGGTTGAAGGCCGTGGCCCAACGTAGGTCACGCGGTACAAACCCGATTGCGTGCCGCGTCCGCCGGTGGTGAAGTACATGGCGCCGTCCTGGCCAAATTCCAGGTCGGTGACGTTCAGCGGCTTGCCTTTGACGAAGGTTTCGGCCGTGCCGGAGTATGTGGAGCCTTTGGGAGTCAGATGCACGGCGATGATCCGGCCGTAAGACCAATCCATGACGAAGAAAACTTGTTGATATTGGGGCGGAAAGGCGCTGCCCGCGCCGAATTTCACGCCGGTGGGCGAGCCGACGCCGATATCGACCGTGGCCGGAAGGCTGTCGGGATAATAGCCGGGCCATTTCCCGGTGCCCTCGCGAAAGCCGTAATCACCGCCGCTGACGACATGATTGATGCGGATGGGCCGGTACCAGGGCATGCCCCAATCCCATTCCATGTCGCTGTCGAACGTGAACAGTTCGCCGTCGGGATTGAAGGCGATGTCATAGGCATTGCGAAATCCAGCCGCAAAAAGCTCGCACTGCTTCGCTTCGGGGTCCATGCGCACCACAAAACCGCCGGGCGGCTTGATGCCGACGCCGAACCCGTTGCCGTCCTCGCCTCGGGGCAGGAGCTGGTCTTCGGCATAATGTCGATGGGGCGAGTCTGGGGAAAGGTCCGCCGGCATCTTCACGAAATTGCCATGCACGTAATAGAGCATCTTGTCGGGGCCAAGAACTAAGCCATGTGAACCATGCTCCCCGCCCGCGCCGTCGAATCTGCGCAGAAACTGAACCTCGTCATAGCGATCATCGCCGTTGGTGTCGCGGAGACGGTACAACGCCAGGCCCTTGGGCCCTGCTCCGCTGACATAAAGGCTGTCAAACGCGTAAAGCAACCCCATCGCCGATCCGACCGGGAGATCGATTTTTTCGAGTTTTTCCAACTGGCCGGATTGATCCAAGGTGACGCGCAGCATATTGCCGGTGCCTTCCTGCGGCGAGAGGATCAGACGTCCCTTAGGATCAATGGCCATGCTCACCCACGAACCTTCGCCGGACTCCGCGGAACGAAGCAGTTCGACTTTGAAACCGGGCAGCAAGGCCAGCTTTTCGGCCGGCGGGGCGGCCGGTGGGGCCATGACATCGCCCCAGGGATGAACTCCCAGCTTGCCGAGGCTGACCGGCTTGGTCCAACCGGTGGCGGCAAAACCGGGCTGAAACCAATTCTCCGTTTCCACTGCGGATGAAACCCAGCTCGTGTCACTGATGATGAGTTGCTTCTGATTGTTGGGCAGTGCCAGTTCCAGTTTTGCGATGACGGCGGCAGCGCTGCTTTCGTTCCGGCCGCGAATGGCCAGCAGATTCTCGCCGGCTTTGATCTCTTTGGTGACATTGACCCTGGCCGGTTTGTTCCAGTCCCTGTTGGCTGCGACCTGCTTGCCGTTGAGATAAACGGTCGCGGCATTGTCACCGGCAGCAGTCAGGACGGCCTTTGTGACCGGGCCATCGACCGTAAAGGATTTGCGGAAGAACCGGACTTCATTGTCCTGCGGAGCGATTCCCTTGTTGTCGTGCCAGATCCATTCCGGGGTTTGCGCGCAAAGCTGACCGGCCTGCAGCCAGAATACAACGAAAGAGAGCGATAAAACAGGCAATTTGAAAACATTCATTGGCATGACTATGAAATCGTGATGACGCATCTCTGGGATTGCGAATTCAAGATAGGGTCGGCCCTGACGAAAGGGCAAGGAGTTTCTGGAAAAGCTGCCGAGAAACAGCGCACAGCCAATTCGAAGGTCTTGCCTGGCCTGCTGTTGGCGGGGTGCGATTCAAATCGGCGGCGGGACCGCGGCCAATTGAACCGCTGAGACGCAAGGGACGCTGAGAGGAATAAAGATGAGCCAAAGCAGATTCGGTCACTGGATGATGGATGGTTTCCACCCACCCAAGACCAATCTTCTCTGCACTGCAATAGTCCACATTGTTCGCAGGCTGCGATGAAATTTTGCATGCGCTTGTTGCTTCGATTCAACGATTCAACGATTCGGCTGCGGCTTTGCCTCGCTGCGTCCATCGCGTCTCGGCGGTTTCTTTCCGACAAACCTTATTGCATAGAGACGGCTAAGAGAACGGCTGCGCCCCCGCTGATCTTAAGCACCTTCGTCCGGGCCAGCCCACTTGCGGTTTGTGCGCAGGTGGGCTAACCATCCCTGGTGACGACCGACGATTTTTCAGACGCCGCGCTCGTGCTGGTGGGACATGGCTCGACGCTCAACGCCGATTCCGCCGCTCCCATCTCCCAGCACGCGCAGGAGCTTCGGCGCCGCAGGATTTTCGCTCAAGTTCTGGAAGGATTCTGGAAACAGGAACCGGGCATCGCCGGCGTGGTGCGCGGCGCGTTGGTGCGGCGCGTCTTCATCGTGCCGCTGTTCATCAGCGAGGGCTATTTTGTGGAGGAGGCCATCCCGCGCGAATTGGGCTTGCGCGCGGCCGGCCAGCCCGATTTTCCGCGGGTGCAAGAGCGCGGCAGCCAAACGCTTTTGTACTGCGGCCCGATCGGAACGCATCCCAGCATGACCGGCGTGCTGCTGGCCCGCGCCCGCGACATCATCGAGAAGCACCCCTTCCCCCGCGCGCCCCGGCCGCAGGAGACGGCTTTGTTCGTTGCCGGCCATGGCACCGGGAGGAATGAGAACTCCCGCCAAGCCATCGAACGCCAGGCGGACCTGATTCGGGCGCAGAATGTTTATGGTGAAGTCCACGCCATCTTCATGGAAGAAGAGCCGCGCATTGGCGACTGTTACCGGCTGGCCCAATTGAGAAACCTCATTGTGGTCCCCTTCTTCATCAGCGACGGCCTGCATTCGTATGAGGATATTCCGGTCATGCTGGGCGAACCGGAACGCATTGTCCGTGACCGGCTCAAGCAAGGCCGGCCAAGCTGGCGCAACCCAACCGAGAAGCAGGGCAAACTGCTCTGGTACACCGCCAGCATTGGTTCCGAGCCGCACATCTCGGATGTGATCCTCGAGCGGGTCCGGGAAGCCGCTCAAGGCAAAACGTAGATTCGACCTTCGGGCTTCGGAATTTAGAGCGTGTCCGGAAATTCCAGAGCGTCTGTTCGTCCTCGTTTTCGTCGTCGTCCTCGTCCTCGAAAATGAACTCCACATCAAGCACGAGGACGAGAACGACGAGGAGGACGATGGCCACAATCGATTTTCCGTACCCGCTCTTGGAGCCGCCTTGGTCCGCGCAGCCCGTTTTTCCTTTTTCCTTCTACAGTTTTCTCTTTTAATGCCGTTCCATGCCCTGGCAAAAAGTGACATTGGTTGGCGTTGGCCTGCTCGGCGGCTCGTTGGGGTTGGCCCTCAAACGGCGCGGGCTGGCCAATACGGTCGCGGGCTACGTCCGCCGGACCGCCAGTATTGCCGAATGCCAGAAATTCGGCGTGGCAGACTGGGCCACGTGTGATCTGCACCAGGCGGTCGAGAAGGCCGACCTGATCGTCCTGTGCATCCCCCTCGGCCAGATGCGTTCCGTGGCTGAGCGCATGCTTCCTGCCATCAAACCCGGCGCCATTGTGACCGACGTGGGCAGTGTCAAAGCCGGCGTGATCCAGGAAATGGAACCGCTGGTCGCCGGCGCGGGCGGGCATTTCATTGGCAGCCATCCCATGGCCGGCGCGGAAAAGATGGGGATGAGCGCCGCGCGCGAGAATCTGTTTGTGCAGGCGATTTGTGCCATTACGCCCACGGCCAAGACCCCGCCGATGGCGGTCCGGCACGCGGAGGAACTTTGGCAGGGCGTGGGCGGGCGGCCTTTGGTCCTCAGCCCGGAATTGCACGATGAATTCGTCAGCCGCTCGAGCCACCTGCCGCATGTCGTCGCGGCCGAGCTGGCCAATTACGTCCTCAGCCCGGCTCATGCCAAAGAACAGGCCATGCTCTGCGCCAATGGCTTCCGAGACACGACCCGCATTGCGGCCGGCTCCCCGGAAATGTGGCGCGATATCGCGCTGGCCAATCGGAAGAATCTGGCCCGCGTGCTGGGTGTTTTCATCGAAGATTTGCAGGAATTCCAACTAGCCTTGGAAAACCAGGACGAGAAGGCCATCACCGAATTCTTTGAAAAAGCCAAACAACGGCGCGACCAGTGGTGCAGCCAGGCCGCCTCGCCATCGCCGGAATGAGTCCACCCTGCGCTTGAGCCCAAATTCGAAATCTCAAACTGCAAATCTCTTAATTGATCCTGGCCGGTGACAAACGGTGAAAAAGTTAGATGGTTAAAAGCGTTAAACAGGTTCAATGCTCGCAGATCGCGCTGCCGCCCTTACCATTCAACCATTTAACCATTGACCATTAACCATTCAACCATTGACCATTTAACCATTTAACCATTTAACCATTTAACGGCTTAAACCTTTCACGCCTCACGCCTCACACTCAGCAGACCGCCATGCCCTTGCCCGAACTGATCGAAATCATCCCGCTCTCGACGCCCGTGCATGCCGAAATCACCGTGCCCGGCTCCAAGAGCATTACCAATCGGGCGCTGATCTTGGCCGCCTTGGCCGAAGGGGAAACCACGCTGCAGGGCGCGCTCTGGAGCGAAGACACGCAGGTCATGGTCGAGTCGCTCCAGGAACTTGGCTTCATGGTGAACGTCGCTCCCGACCCGCAGGAAACCTGCAACCGGACCATCACCGTTTACGGTCTGGGCGGCACAGTGCCGCGGGGCGGCACGCTGGAACAGCCGCTCGAACTGCTCGTCGGCAACGCCGGCACCGCGGCCCGTTTCCTGGCGGCGATGGTTTGCCTTGGGCAGGGCGTTTATCGCTTGAGCGGCGTGCGGCGCATGCACGAGCGCCCGCAAGCCGCGTTGTTTCAGGCCTTGCGCGACCTTGGCTATCGGATTGATTCGCCCAACGACCAGTTGCCCGCCCTGATCCATGGAGGCGGGCCGCGACCTGGAAGATGCCGGGTCAGCATCGAAGAAAGCTCCCAGTTTGCGTCGGCGCTGTTGTTGTGCGCGCAGACGGGCGGCTGGCAGGTCGAGATAGCCGGCGAAAATGCGGAGGAATCGCCTTATGTGCGGATGAGTTCGGAGCTGGTCAAAGTCTTTCCCCATCGAGGCGGGAGATTCCGGATAGAGGCGGACGCTTCCAGCGGCAGTTATTTTTGGGCAGCCGATTGGCTGTTAAGGAGATCACCTAGTTCGACTGTCAATGTGAAGTCGTGGCCAAGCTCAGGTTGGCAGATTGACGAACAGTTTCACAAAGCCCTCTTTGGCTTTTTGAAGCTCACCAACATTCTTTCACGCGCAGGAGACCTGGGGGATAGCATCATGATGGCGGTGGTTCTCGCACCAATTGGAGAAGCGCAGTTCGACCCGGGTGTCGGCGGGCCGTCTTACAGGTCGGCGCGCTTTACGAACCTGGGCCGCCTGCGCGTTCAAGAATGCGAGCGCGTGGTGGCGCTCCGCACGGAGCTGACCAAGTGCGGCGCAAAGGTGATCGAAACAGGCGACACTCTCGAAGTCTATCCATCCGAACTCCACGGCGCCGAGATCGAGACCTACAATGACCATCGCATGGCCATGTGTTTTGCGATTCTGGGATTGAAAGTTCCGGGCATAAAAATCAAGAATCCGGCGTGCGTAAAAAAGACGTTTCCGAACTTCTTTCAAAAGTTGGCCGCGGCCGAGCCTCGGGGCCTGGGCGCCACCATTCTCGACGCCGCCAGCGGTCGGCGCCTGGACGAAGCGGACTTGTTTGCAGACTAAGCCGCATGCAATTAGTAAGGGGAGCGCGGGCGTCGCGCCCGCCGTTTTCGGCGTCCCGCCGAAAACAATTCGCCGCCGAAATTGAACCCTGTTTGGGGAGACGACCACCACCGTGGAACCTGTCGGCGGGACGCCGACTGGTGCGACCGGGACGGTCGCGCTCCCCGAATCCAACTGCATGGTTACGGCCAGGCGCATCTTCCCGCCAGCCGACGACAGCCTTGCCCATTCGCCATTCCTGGCTGGCACGAAGGCGGGTACTGATGCGCCCTGCAAAATCCGCACTCCGCAATCCGCAATCCCCAATTGATGATCTCTCCCATTGTCATCGCCATTGACGGCACCAGCGCCAGCGGCAAGAGCACCAACGCCAAGCTGGTGGCCAAGGCGCTGGGCTGCATTTATGTCGATACCGGCGCCATGTACCGCACCTTGGCCTGGCATTGCCTGCGCCAAGAAGTGGACGTGCACGACGCGAAAGCAGTCGCCGCCGTGTGCCGCAAATGGAAGACTTCCCTGGAATGCGACCACGGCCAGGTGCGGTTGCTGGTGGACGGTTATTATCCCGAAAAGGAAATTCGCACCGCCGAAACCAGCGCCGCAGTGCCGCACGTGGCGGCCGTCCCCAAAGTCCGCGAATGGATGAAGAAGCGGCAGCGCGAATGCGTCCGTTTCGGGAACCTGGTCATGGAAGGACGGGACATCGGGTCCAATGTTTTTCCCGATACGGAATTCAAGTTTTACCTGGACGCGACCCTCGATGAACGCGCCAAGCGCCGCGCGGCCGAAGGGGTGCAGGAAAACCTGGCCGCGCGCGACCATCGCGACAGCCAGCGCGCCGCTGCGCCGCTCATGATCCCGCTGGGCGCCACTGTGATCAATAATTCGGCCATGACGTCGGAGCAAACCAGCAGCTTGATCATCGCCGAGATTAAGAAGCGGCTTGGGTCAAAGGCATGAAGTTCATTTACTACGTTGCCTGGCTGCTCTTTCGGCTGATTTTTGCCGGCTATTTTCGCCGGCGCGTGTTCAATGTGGAACGGGTGCCTTTGTCCGGCCCGCTGATTCTGGCCGCCAATCACGCCAGTTTTATGGACCCGCCTTTGATCGGCTCCGCCATCGATCGCGAAATCAATTACCTGGCGCGCGATACTCTCTTTCGGTTCCCCTTGGTCGGGCCCATTCTGCGTTCTGTCCACGTCGTGCCGGTCGATCGCGAGGGCGGCGGCGGTGCCGGACTTAAAGCCATCCTGGAACGTTTGCTGGCCGGCGGGGCGATCATCTTGTTTCCCGAAGGCACTCGCACCAGGGATGGCCGGCTCCAGCACGCCCGGTCGGGCATTGGCCTGACGGTGGTCAAATCAACGGCCCCGGTGGTGCCGGTGCGTCTTTTCGGAACGTACGAAGCGTACCGGCGGCAGCACCGATTTCCCCGGCCCTTCCGCGTGATAGTGAAGTTTGGGCAGCCGCTCGATTTCGTGACGCTTCGGGCGGAAGCAAAAAGCTGCTCGAAAGCGCGGCTCAAGGAGATTTACCGGCAAATCGCCGATGAAATCATGGCCGCCATTGCCAAGCTGGAGCCGCACGAAGATAAGACGGCATTTCCGTGACGGGTGATGGGTGATGGGTGATGGGAAATCGGTGATTAGTAATTGGTGATTAGCCCGCCAGGAGACCTTTCGGCTTTACCGGAGGACTCATCCAGTTTGACAGTTCTGGAAATAGACTCTTGCCACCCCAGGCGATCTTGATGAGCAGCATCTGGTTGGTATAGTGGTCGCCGAGGACATGGTTGAGCCGTTTCATCTGCCAATCTGCCGTGCCCGCCTCTTCCGAGACTGCCCCCAGTTCGCAGACAACCAGACAAAATCCACTCGCCACCCGCCGCAGCTTGCAGCACCATGGCCCCGGATGCACTGGATCGCCCCATCGGAAAAGAACACCGCCGCCGCTACGCTGGAACAACGCCTCTGGGACGCTGCCGACCAGTTCCGCCCGAAGAAGTCCGAAGTGCGAAGGGCACATAGTCCGCCACTCGAAATTCGTCATTCGACATTGCCCCGCCCCGCACCACGCCACCGGCCGCTTCGACTTCCTCCTCGCCAACCCGCCGTTCAACGTCAACGCCGTGGACAACGGGCGAGTGAACCGGCCTGGTTTTGTCGTGAAGCACAGCGATGCGTCGAAGACGAAGCGGAGCGCAAGAAAGCCCTCAAGGAAGCCGCGAAAGTGAAGAGCCCGAAACCCTGAAACACCCTATTGAACTCTCTCTATGTCCACCGAACTCAACCTCCGCTTCCCGGACGCCCAGCACGTTATCGTCCGCCTCGGCCCCAATGACGACGGCTCCAGACCATTGTCTTTCTCCAATCCCATCACCGACATAGAACTCCTGGAGATCCAGTGGTATGTCGAGACCTACGGCGCGCACTCCCTCGGCGACCCGGACGACACCGCCGCTGCGCACATCAAGGGAATGCTTCCCGTTTGGGGCAAGAAGCTCTTCGAGGCCGTGTTCAAGGAGCGCGAAGCCTTGGAACGTCTGCTCGAGTTTCGGAAAAACGAAGACGACTCCCGCCTGCTCACCATCTCGACCGAGCATCCCGCCATTCTCGTCCTGC
>ERZ1292640.2798-Hain-H43-02um-R1-2798-length-13851-cov-4_pt1 | contig 13851 bp, 12 predicted proteins | sample MGYA00564404_ERZ1292640 | MGnify/ENA primary metagenome ERZ1292640 (study PRJEB36523, sample SAMEA6512636) | groundwater metagenome | collected 2019-01-08 | study: AquaDiva: Metagenomics assemblies of 32 groundwater samples
AAGAGGAGATTTTGATGCCCCTTTTAGTCCCCCGATGATGTTACTTGCTTCCCCTATAAATTTTTCGGGGACATTTGAAACAAGCATCACATAACGAGATGCCTGGAAAGCACCCTTAAGAAGTGCTGTGAGGCAATCGAGATAAGGTCTTTTTTCAATGTCGCAGTATGAGGATGGATTCGCTATCAAGACGGTGTTTGACTCCATGAGTTCAGCAACGACTACGAGGCCGTTTTCCTTCAAAGATTCACCGCTTTCGGTAATATCCACGATAGCTGAAGCACCGAACTGAGTTTTCTGCTCTGTGTTGCCGTAAGAGGGCATCACAAGGATATCGTCTCTACCTGCTGTGGCAAAGAATCTTTCCGTGAGCTTTATATACTCGGTTGCCACTTCGCAGAATCTGGGTAAATCCTCTATACTTCGAAAACCGCTATCCTCCCTCACGGCGAGGACAACCTTAACGGCTTTTTTGCCAGACCTTCCGATGGGAAGCTTGAGCAGAACAGGGGAGTCGTATTCTGCTCCCCAATCTGCGATCCAATCTTCTCCAACAATTCCAACATCGAAATCCCCGTGCTTGATGTAGTTTGGAATTTCTTGCGGACGTTGGAAGGCAATACGATTAATCCAGGGGACAGCGATTTTTCCTTGTTTTGTTCGCTTTCTTCCCATAATTATCTCAAGCCCGGCTCTTGCGAGAAGTGTGGTAATTGCTTCTTGCATGGAACCATCTGGGATGACGATGTTGAGTGTTTTCATTCTTTACTTGGTTGATTCTTGAACGCGTTTTTGCGCAAGGCTGACCGCCAACTCGACGGCCTGCTGCGGAGTTGTTGCTGCTTCGGCTTTAATCCGATTTCTCGCATCGAGGAATTGTCCAGCAAGCCGCTCACTCCAACCGCCGGTTTTGTCGAGGACGACGATCGGAATGTTGGCTTGATAGGCGACAGCAATCTCGGTGAGTGTGCCAGAACCGCCGCTCACCGCAATGATGGCGTCGCAACTCAGGACGAGAACGAACTCCCGTCCACCCCCGCGTTCAAGGCCACTGCCGATAATGATGTCGGCATTTTCCTTTTCGAACACGTTGAGGCCTTTGCCGTAGGTGACTCCGACAGTCAATCCGTAGCCTCTTTTGGCACCACGGCAAGCGGCAGTGGAGAGTGAATCGTAGTCCTTTTCGGCTCCGAAGATCAGAGCCGCTCCACTTAAGGCCACCAAGTAGCCGATCTCTTCCGCCAGTGTCTCAATGGTCTGCGAATAGTTGAGATCCGCAGCCGAACCCATGACGCCGATTTGTAGTTTCCTTTTCATAGTTTCCCTTATTCTTTTTTCGATGAGCCTAAGCTTACCCTGTAATGGCGGGTCGCCAAGTGTTTTAGCCGGTGTGGCAGGTAACGCAAAACCCCTTCCTAAAAATTAGGAAGGGGTTAGTTTCGAAATATGTAAAAATAATTACGAGCTCAAAAGCAATCCCTTCCTAAGTTTAGGAGGGGTATGATGATTCAAACGGGAAAGTATTAGGCGATATCCGCCCAAACTGCCATTAAGCCACTTGGCGATACGAGCGATAGTGGCGGAAGAAAGACCAGTATCCTCGGTAATCGCATTGTATTGCACGTCTTTGGAAAGCAGGGAAGCAGCTTCGAATCTATTGGCGAATTCGTTTATTTCTCGCGGAGTCATGAGATCGCGGAGAAAGCGCTTTGTTTCGTCAGCATTTTTAAGCGCCAAAATAGCATTAACCAATCGCTCGGCTTTTTTATCCCAGTTCATTTGAGGTCCAATACCTTGAACCAGCTTTACTGTCCCAATATTCGTATTTTTGTTCATTCCTTTACTCATACCGTGACTTTAGCGCACTAAAGTACTTTAGTCAAGTAAAGTAAACAAAAGGGGTGTGGATAACCTCAAAGTTGTCTCACAAAACGAATTGGCCGTGTTTGTAGATGACGATTTCTTTACCGTTTTTGAGGTGGGCGGTAACGGTGCGGGGCGCGGTTGAAATCATGTCCGTATGCACCGAGGAATCATTAAAGCCCAAGCCCTCGGCTTCTTTTTTAGAAAGTTTGGAGGGATCGCCGGCGTAGGTATCGCGATAAGACATGCCCACTGCAATATGAGTATTGCCGTGCGGGCCACCCATGTTTTCGTCGAAAAGGGTCTCCGCCATGAATTTAGTAATGCGTGAGAATCTTTTGTCCGTTAAAGAAAATTCTCCGACTTTATCCGCGCCTTTTGTGGCGATCATTTCTTTGAGCAATTTTTCATTAGTCTTAGCTTTGGATTTAACGACTCTGCCATTTTCAAACACCAGTTCAATGCCGGTTATTTTATTACTATACCGATAAAGGGGCTGATTGAAGCGAATCCAGCCGGAAGTTCCGCGCCAGTCTGGCGAAGTAAACAATTCAAAGGAAGGAATATTGCGACCGCTACCTCCAAGCCAGTTTCGTTTTTCTCCGAGCTTAATCCAGAGATTTACATCCGGTCCGACGACATGAAGCCGATCGGTATTTGGAGCCAGTCGGTTTAAGCGAGTGCGGTAGTGCTCCATTTGACGATACACCTCTTTCCATTTTTTGATTGGGTCTCTTTCGTCCAGAAAACAAGCCTTGATAATTTGCTTCCAGTATTCGCGCTCCTTCAGTCTGGCCTCGCGAGCCATTGCCGACGTGCCGTACAAAGCGATGGTCCAAGTAAATTTTCCCCGCCATTCCTTTTCATGACGCCAATCCATAAAGCGCTTGAGCGCGACGCCGCGACGCATGATTTTTTTTGGGTTTACGCCCCGAAGCGCATGAGGGTTAGCATCCGCCAGAATAAAAACAGAATGGTCCATCTGGTCCACTAACCCCTTAAGATATTTATGGGGAAAGTGGTCCATCTGGTGGTCCTGCGCATGTTCGTAAAAATATCTGGTAAAACTTTCACTGCGCCGGCGATCTCCCTGTTCCGCGTCAGGCGAATAGTTCGACAATACATGGCCACCAGCGTCAATAATGGCATTACATACGGCAAAATAAAGCCTGCGGGCAGATTCAGAACTGCTGACCTGGACGACATCACCCTTCTTTATGCCTTCTCCGCCGCCCAGAGCGAAACGAACCAAGACTTTAGCATAGCGGTCAAGAATTAGTCTACTCGGTTCATATTTTCTTTTCATGCGTTTCATTATATCTTTTTTTGCCAAAAATGCTAATATATAAGGGTGGAAAAAGAAAAATTTAAGATAAAGACAATGGGTTTCGAAGGGCCGTTTGGACTGCTTTTAGAGCTAGTGGAAAAGCGGAAGCTATTCATCAATGATGTGTCGCTCGCGGCGGTGACCGAAGATTACCTGAATTATATGAACAAACTGGGTGACCTGCACCATTCGGAAATTGCCAGCTTTGTGCTGGTGGCTTCCACGCTTATTTTAATCAAATCAAAATCGCTCCTGCCTAATCTAAACCTTACTTCGGAGGAAGAAGGGGACATACGCAGTCTGGAAGAGAGGTTGCGCCTGTATCAGCTTTTTATAAAACTCGGAGGAAATATAAAAAGCAATTTCGGCAAGAGGATAATTTTTGCGCCCCTGGAAAGAAAAAGCGAAGTTCTGGTATTTTTGCCGGATGAGCAGATAACCAAAGAAAGCATGATGGGTTTTGTCCGCGATGTATTGGGCTCAATGCCTAAAAAAGTATTTCTGCCGGAAGTGGAAGTGCGAAAAGTCATCAGCATAGAAGAAATGATAGAAAAACTCACGGCGAGAATCACAACTGCGTTAAAAACCAGTTTCAATTCCATGTTTAAAAAGGAAGACAAACTAGAAACAATAGTTGGATTTCTGGCTATGCTTGAGCTAGTACGACAAGGCATACTGAATGCGGTACAAAATGAAAATGATATCGAAATTAATAAACTAGAACCTAGCAACTAGAACCTATGAACCTGGAATGCAAGATAGAAGCGATATTGTTTTGGAAAGGGGAGCCGATTTCGCGAAAAAGACTCGGAGAGATTTTGAAAGTTGGTCAGAGTGAAATAAATGAAGGCATAGAAAAACTTAAAGAAAATTTAAAAACGCGGGGTATAGTGTTGTTGGAAAAAGAAAACGATCTTGCGCTCGGCACAGCGCCGGAACTTTCCAAGCTGATTGAAGACTTGCAGAAAGAAGAACTGAACAAAGATCTTTCTAAAGCCAGTCTGGAAGCGTTATCTATTATTCTTTATAAAAACGGAGTAAATCGAGCCGAAATTGATTACATTCGAGGCGTGAATTCCAGTTTTACTTTACGCGCTTTGTCTGTGCGCGGATTGATAGAAAGAAGTGTAGATCCAAAAGACAACAGACGTTACATTTACAAGCCCAGTTTTGAACTTTTATCATATATAGGCGTAAAATCGGTGACAGAATTGCCGGACTACTCGGAGGTGAGTAATTCCATGAACATTGCCGCGGAGAATTTGAAAGAGGAAGAAGATACCTCTCATACCCCCTCCGCCCCAAGAGATTAACTGGGCACCTCCCCCTAAATAGGGGGAGGATGGGTAGGGGTAAGGTGAATTTATGAAATCAGAAATAAAAAATTGCCAGAATTGCAAACAAGACTTCACTATTGAGTCGGATGATTTTGGATTTTATGAAAAGATAAAAGTCCCTCCGCCGACGTTTTGCCCGGAGTGCAGGAGGCAGCGCAGAAATGCTTGGAGAAATAATATTTCTTTGTATAGTGGGGTATGTGGCTTATGTAAAAAATCAGTGGTGACAATTTATTCTAAAGAATCTGGCGTTGTCATTTACTGCAACAAGTGCTGGTGGAGTGATGCTTGGGATCCATTTAACTACGGACAGGACTATGATTTTTCTCGTCCTTTTTTTGAGCAATTTCATAAGTTTTCATTAAAAATTCCGCATATGGCATTGATAAATGATAATGGTATCGCGAGTTTAAATTGTGAATACACACAAGATTTTTCGTTTGGGAAAAATTGTTATATGGTTTTTGTCGCTTGGTATGTTGAAAATGTTTTGTACAGTTATTTTATACTTGCAGGCAAGGACATAATGGATTGTATGAATATCAGATCCAAAAGCGAATGGCTGTATGAATGTATGATTGTGAGTCTGTCTTATAGGGTCAAATACTCCCAATTTTGTCTGGCTTGCATCGATTCCCAATTTTTATACGATTGTCGGAATTGTTCCAATTGCTTTATGTGTGCCGGATTACGTGATAAGAAATTTTATTTTAAAAACAGACAATACTCCAAAAAAGAATATGAAAAAATTTTAGAAAGCTACCGATTAGATACTTTTAGCGGGGTGGAAAAAGCGCAGAAAGAATATGATGATTTTATTCTAAAATATCCCCGCAGGTATGCACATAATTTTCAAAATGGCAGAAATATCACTGGCGACGTCGTTTCATACTCTAAAAATTTAAAAGATTGTTTCATTGCCAAAAAATCAGAAAATTGTCGATCTTGCGATTTGGTTGCCGACATGAAAGACTCCTACGACATGTCCGGTGGAGGAGAATTAAGCGAGTGTTATGAGGGTCTGGTATGCGATCATTCTAGCCGGAATTTATTTGGGATTTATTCTTGGAAAAGTCAGGACGTATTGTATACAGAACATTGCCATTCCTCTAAATCGCTTTTTGGATGTGTGGGGCTTAAAAGTAAAAAATATTGTATTTTTAATAAGCAATACACCAAAGAAGAATACGAAAAAATCTTGCCGAAAATTATACAACAGATGGGGGAAATACCCCATATTGATAAAACAGGAAACAGCTATAAATTTGGGGAATTTTATCCGATAGAGCTTTCGCCATTTGGTTATAATGAAACTGAAGCGATGAATCATTTTTTATTAACACGAGATGAAGCACTGGGCAAAGGTTTCAATTGGCAGGAAAATATACAGCGAACAACTGGCAAGGAAACATTAAAACCAGAAAGTATTCCTGACAGCATAAATGAAATAGAGGATTCAATATTGGACGAAGTGCTTGTTTGTGTTGATTGTAAAAGAAATTATAAAATTGTTCCAAACGAACTAATATTCTATAGAAAAATGGAAATTCCAATTCCAAGAAGATGTTTTTATTGTCGTCATGAAGCAAGATTGAAACGCATAAATCCCTTCAGGCTTTGGCATAGGCAGTGCATGTGTGACAAAAAGCATAATAATCACAAAGGGAAGTGTGAAGTAGAATTTGAAACTTCGTATGCGCCAGAGCGGCCGGAAATTGTTTATTGCGAAAAATGTTACCAGCAGGAAGTGTACTAAGTATATTATGATATTATCGATAATGTCATAATTAAAAATTATGAAAAGTGAAAATAAAATTTGCCAGAATTGTAAAAAAGGTTTCGTGATAGAGCCGGATGATTTTGGTTTTTATGAAAAAATAAAAGTCCCTCCGCCGACTTGGTGTTGGAAATGTCGAGCGATACGTAGAATGGCTTTCCGGAATATGCGTCATTTTTATATGCGAACTTGCGATGCAACAGGCGCTAAAATATTTACATTTATTCCACCCGGGAATCCAATGCCAGTATATAGCAATGATTATTGGAACAGCGATAAATGGGACCCCCTTGATTATGGCAGGGAGTATGATTTTTCCAGGCCTTTTTTCGATCAAATTCGCGATCTTTATAATGCAGTGCCGTGGGGCATAATGTGGTCAATGGAAATGGTAAATTGCAATTACAGCGTTTCAGCTTTTTCTAGAAATTGTTATATGTGTTTTGATTCTGGTTATGATGAAGATAGCGCATATAATGTAACCTTGCTTTATAGCAAACAATGTTTTGACGCTTTAAATTTAAAAGACTGTGAATTATGTTATTACTGTCTAAATACTAATCAGTCATATAAAACTTATTTTTCTAGAGATTGTACCGCATGTGTAGATGTTTGGTTTAGCCAAGATTGTGTAGGGTGTATAAACTGTTTTGGTTGCAGTAGTCTCCGAAATAAAAATTATCATATTTTTAACAAGCCATATGATAAAGAAACTTATAATATTAAGCTAGCTGAAATGAAACTTGATTCTTGGTCTGGTATTCAACAAGCAAGAAAACTTGCCGAAGGATTATGGCAAAAATCCCCAGTTAAATTTCAGCACAGTATTCAAGTGACGCATAGTACAGGAGATTATATTTATAATGGCACGGAATTAGTTAACTGTTTTTTTGTTGGAAACGCAAAAAATATGAAACATTGTCAGAGTGTGATTTATCCTCCTAATAATGACAGTATAGACATAACTTCTAGTGAAGGAACAGAGCTTGCATACGAAACAAGTTGTTGTGGAAATGGAATACATAAAACAGTCGGTGTAACTGAATGTGCTGTCGTAAGTGATAGTTTTTACTCAATAAATTGTCGAAATATATCGAATGTTTTCGGGTGCGTGGCCTTGCGGAGCAAAAATTATTGCATATTAAACAAACAATATAGCAAAGAGGAATATTTTAATTTGCTTCCAAAGATAAAAAAACATATGGATGAGATGCCTTATATTGACGCAAAGAAACGAGTTTATCGATTTGGAGAATTTTTTCCGGTAGATATAGCTCCTCATGGCTACGGTCAGTCGCAAGCCTCCGAGTATTTTTCGATTACTGAAGACGAGGCGAAAAAGAAAGGGTATTGTTGGAAAAAGCCAGAAAAAAGAAATTATATTATTACGAAAAAAGCCAGCGAACTTGAAGATAATATCGATAAAGTATCGGATAAAATTCTTGAAGAAGTAATTCAATGTGAGCACGAAGAAACTAATAGTCATACATTTGGTTGTAATGTTGATTGTGCAACCGCCTTTCGTATTACCAAACAAGAATTAGATTTCTACCGTCAAGCAAAGTTGCCTCTACCCAGATTTTGTTTTAATTGCAGACATGTTGATAGAGTTAAGTGGCGTAATTTACCAGAATTACATCATCGACAATGTATGTGTGACAAAGAAAACCATTTTCACGGGGCAGGGAAGTGCAAAGTGGAATTTGAAACAAGTTATGCTCCCGACCGTCCGGAAATTGTTTATTGCGAGAAATGTTATCAGCAGGAAGTGTACTAGGGCTATTCTAATATTCTATAGAATTATAGAATGTGTTTCAGATACAGGCGGGATTAATGGCTGAAACATAATTATTCATCAAATCCAAAGCTGGGATATTTTCGTCTCCCAGGAATCCTTTTATGTCTTCCTCTGTTATTATTTTTCTGTATTCTTGCGTAAAATCTCTGGCCAGCGGCAGGTAGGACCAATGCCACTTTTCTTCATTGTAGCCGGTTGACCTGATGCTACCTTTCAGATTATAAGTTTGGCAGAATCCAAATCGAGGTGCATTTTTTGTAAGCCAGTCATACACTTTTTCACCTTCTGCTGTCTCAAAATATTCCAAATTCGCATTATTTATGTCTACATCCGTGCCCCAATGATGACGAGAAGTTCCCGGAACTGAACTATACTCCAGAATTTTTTGAAATCTTTCTAACCCATCAAGCAAACTTTTTGATAAATCTTGCCCATCTACAAAAGTAAAACCAGTCCATTTTTTCTCCCAAATATCTTTTTGATAGTCAAAATTGCGAGTAGCCGAAGCAATTTTCAATTCTATTCCATCCTTTTCAGCGGTTGCTGACATCCACAAAAAAGCTTCTAAAGTTTCTTTTCTTAAATATATTTTATTAGGAACTATGGTGTATTCTTGAGGTACTAAAACAAAATCTTCTCTTTGCGCTGGATCAAACTTGCCCATTAAATAAATTTTTTGCTCGGCTTCTCTTTGGACACGCTCTTGTTCTAAAAGCAGTTCATTCACTTTTCTTTGCTCTAAATCCAAGAGGGAAGAAGTAGCTATCGGCATCAATAAAAGAACAAACACCAGCATAGGCAAAACGCGTTTTAAAGTGTCTTTATTCATTTTAGTTATTTCGGAACAATAACACACTAGTGTATTTTAATCAAAAAAATATATGTTACAATGGTTCTATGTACCTAAATTTAATTAAAATTTTTGTGCCGACCACAATGGCCTTTTTCTTTGGATTATTCCTAACGCCGATTGCCGCCCATTTTTTCTATAAGTACAAAATGTGGAAAAAATATTCCAGAAATACAACTATAGCCGTTTCTGATTTTTCTAGAATTCATAACGAAAAAGAGGAATTAAAAACTCCGCGCGTTGGCGGAATAATAATATGGGTTTCGGTGCTTTTCACCATACTTATTTTTTATCTGGCATCAGTTTTATTTCCTTCAAATCTCAATTATGAAATGAATTTTTTAAGCCGCAATCAAACCCTTATACCGACCTTCACGCTTCTTTTCGGATCGCTTATCGGACTTTGGGACGATTTTATTCAAATTTACGGCAATGGCAGGTTTGCCCGTGACGACAAATCTTGGCGCAAGTGGAAAGTTTTTCTTGTCAGTTTCATTTCCCTTCTCATCGGTCTTTGGTTTTTTTATAAATTAGGCATAACATCTTTTCATGTTCCTTTTGGCGGAGAAATGTATTTAGGTATTTTTATCATCCCATTTTTTATAATAGTCGCGCTGGCGACGTTTTCTGGAGGGGTGATTGACGGTATCGACGGACTCTCGGGAGGAGTTTTTGCCTCTATTTTTGCGGCGTATTCCGCAATCGCGTATGCCAACAATCAAATGGACCTGGCCGCCTTTTCCGCGGTTGCGACTGGGGCGATCCTGGCATTTCTCTGGTTTAATATCCCGCCGGCCAGATTTTATATGGGTGAAACAGGCATCATGGGGCTGACTATTACTTTAGCGACTCTGGCATTTCTGACTGACTCGGTTTTTATTCTTCCAATTGTCGCGTTGCCTCTTGTGCTCACTTCTGGTTCAGTTATTCTGCAATTGGTTTCAAAAAAATTAAGAGGAGGAAAAAGATTATTCAAACTTGCTCCGCTTCACCACCATTTTGAAGCAGTTGGCTGGTCATCTTATAAAGTTACTATGCGTTTTTGGATTATCTCAGTCGTCTTTGCCATTATCGGCATAATTTTAGCAGTTATAAGCAGGTAAACATGAAAGAAAAAAAACTGGACAGATTTTTTTTAATAATCGTGTTTCTGCTTATTACCGTTGGAGTTCTTATGTTTATTTCTGCATCTCTGGGAATTCTGGCTAAAAATGAAAAGATTTTTTATTCTGTGCTTTTCAGCCAGTTAGTTCTAGGTCTTGGTTTGGGACTTATTGGAATGTATCTTTGTTCAAAAATAAATTATAAGTTTTGGCGCAAATACGCTTTTTTTATTTTTTTAATATCGATACTTTTAACCGCAGCTGTTTTTATCCCTGATTTAGGATGGAGCCGCGGAGGAGCGCAAAGGTGGATACAATTTTTTGGTTTTTCTTTTCAGCCGGTGGAAATTTTAAAGTTCGGATTTGTAATTTATTTTGCGGCTTGGCTCTCTTGGGTAAAAAATAAAGTGCAGGATTTTAGATTCGGAGTTCTGCCATTTAGCATAATGCTTGCGGTTATCGCTGTAATTTTATTTAAACAGCCGGATACGAAAAGCTTTATTTTGATTGTTATGACTGGAATCTCAATGCTCTTTATTTCTGGCGTTCCTCTGAAATATATTTTAGGCATTGGGACAGCAGTGGCGCTTGTATTAGGCGCTCTCATCTTTTTTACGCCCTATCTTCAGGAACGGGTTAAAACCTTTATCGATCCATCCAGTGACCCACGAGGCTCTTCTTATCAAATTCAGCAATCGCTTATCGCCCTAGGCTCGGGGGGGATATTTGGACGAGGATTCGGTCAAAGTATTCAGAAATTCAGTTATCTTCCGGAGCCGCAGGGCGATTCCATTTTCGCTGTTCTGGGCGAAGAATTTGGTTTTGTCGGGGTAGTGGGGGTACTATTTCTTTATTTGCTTTTTGTTCTGCGTGGGTTTCGGATTGCCAACAATTCTCCGGACCTCTTTAGTAGACTTTTGGTGTCCGGAATTGTTATACTCATCACGGTGCAATCATTTATGCACATTGCCTCCATAACTGGAGTATTGCCGTTAACGGGGGTGCCGCTTCCTTTTATGAGCCATGGTGGCACTTCGCTTATGATCTATCTCATGGCAGTGGGTATTGTGTTCCAAGTGTCAAAATATAACAGAAATTAATATGAAAATAGTTTTTACAGGCGGAGGAACAGGCGGGCATTTTTATCCCATTATCGCTATTGCCCAAAAAGTTAATAAAATAATAGACCAAGAAAATATACTAGGGGTCAAACTATATTATATTTCTGATAATCCTTATGACAAAGAAATGCTTTTTGAAAATGGAATTTTGTATGAAGCAATTAAGACTGGCAAAATGCGCACTTATTTTTCTTTGAAAAACTTTTTGGACATCTTTCGGACTTTTTTTGGAGTGATCAATAGTCTTTTTAAAATATTTTCAATTTATCCGGACGTAATTTTTGGCAAGGGCGGATACGCTTCGTTTCCAACGCTTTTTGCCGCCAGAATTTTACGCATTCCCGTGGTAATTCACGAATCAGATTCTGCTCCCGGCCGAGTAAATAAATGGGCTGGGCATTTTGCCAAGAAGATCGCCGTTTCCTTTGCAGAAACTGGTTCTTTTTTCCCAAAACAAAAAGTAGCTTGGACGGGTCAGCCGATCAGGGCCGAAATAGAGCATCCTGCCGCGCGCAGGGAAGCTCTGGATTATTTTAAGCTGGAAGGAGATATACCGATTATTCTTGTCCTGGGGGGATCTTTGGGCGCGGAACTTATCAACAATACTGTTTTGGACGCGCTTCCCAGGCTGGTAGGTAATTATCAGATTATCCATCAAACCGGCATAAACAATTTTCAAGCAGTTCAAGATCGAGCCAATGTTATATTGGCTGATCATCCGCATAAGCTAAGATATTTACCTTTGTCTTTTCTCGGCCCGTTGCCTTTGAAAATGACTGCTGGGGTGGCTACCATTATAGTTTCTAGAGCTGGATCAATGTTGTTTGAAATAGCCTCTTGGGGTATCCCGTCTATTTTAATACCTATTACCAATACAAATCTGGATCATCAAAAAAAGAACGCTTTTAACTACGCTCGTTCCGGCGCCTGCAGTGTTATTGAAGAAATAAATGCGACTGCCAATATTTTAAGCGCAGAAATTGAGAGGATTACAGGAGATCATGAAATTTACGACAGCATGTCGCAGAGCGCGAAAGTTTTCAATAAACCCGATGCGGCGATGAAAATCGCCCAGGCCTTGGTGGATATCGCTTTAAGCCACGAAAGATAAATTAAAAATTAAAAATATAACCCTCCTAGCCTCCCTTATCAGGGAGGAATAAAATGCAACCCCCTCGTTCCCCCTTATCAGGGGGATGTAAATACGAAGAGAATTTTTTCTCCCCTGATAAGGGGAGATGTAAGAGGGGTTGAATTTGATATAATTAAATCAATGCAAAAGTATAACATTCCTTTTATTCCTTACGAAAAAAATCTAGTTTCTCGAGCAAGAGAATTAAGAAAAGAAACCACAGAAGCAGAAAAAATCTTCTGGAATAGAATTTTAAAACATAAAGATTTGCTGAATTTTAAATTTACTAGACAAAAGCCACTTGATCATTTTATTGTCGATTTTTATTGTTCAAGTTTAGGACTTGTGATCGAAATAGATGGGATTATTCATGATTTTCAAAAAGTGAGAGATCAAGAAAGGGACACTATTTTGCAGGAAAAATTTGGATTGAAAATAGTAAGATACACAAATGAAGAAGTTATTAATAATACAGAAAAAATTATTCAGGATTTAATAAGAAGAACTAAAACCCTCTCCCGACCTCTCCCTTATCAGGGTGAAGGGTAGGGTAGTATAAAGTCCCCCTGACAAGGGGGATTTAGGGGGTTGAATTTTTATGCTATTATGTAAATATGTCAGAACTAAAAGTTGTAACTAGATTTGCACCGTCACCGACGGGCCAATTTCATTTAGGCGGTGTTCGTTCCGCTTTGTATAATTATCTTTTTGCCAGGAAAAATAAGGGTATATATATCCTTCGCAGTGAAGATACGGACAAAGAAAGATCAAAAAAAGAATATGAAGATGATTTTCTGAAGCTTTTCGAATGGCTGGGGTTGAAGCCTGACAAATTTTTTAGGCAATCGGAAAGAACGGAAATATACAAAAAATATTTAGAAAAAATGATAGCTGATGGTTTTGCCTATGTTTCCAAAGAAGAAATAAAAGAAGCAGGGCAGAGAAACGAGGTGATCCGTTTTAAGAATCCCAATAAAAAAATCACTTTCAACGACATTATTTTAGGCAATATCACTTTCAACACAACAGATCTAAAAGATTTTGTTATCGCCAAAAGTTTGACCGAACCGCTTTATAATCTGACCGCCGTAATAGACGATTATGAAATGGGCATAACTCACGTAATACGCGGACAAGAACACATTGCCAACACACCGAGACAAATTCTAATTCAAGAGGCAATTGGCGCCTCGCGGCCGTTCTATGCCCACCTGCCTCTTATTTTAAGCAAAGATAGGGCCAAACTTTCTAAAAGAGATCCCGAAGTGATACCCGCCCTGGAATATAAGAACTTGGGTTATTTACCAGCAGCAATTATAAATTTTATGGCGCTCATCGGCTGGAATCCCGGTGGAGAGCAGGAGGTTTTTTCTTTGACTGAACTGATAGAAAAATTTGATATAAACAAAATACAAAAAAGTGGGGGAGTGTTTAATTCTGAAAAGCTTGATTGGCTGAATAAAGAGCATATAAAATTGCTTTCACCGAAAGAAATAGAAAAAAACATTTTGGCGTGGCTGCCTCCGGATAAGAGAGAGTCCAA
>ERZ1292640.2099-Hain-H43-02um-R1-2099-length-16225-cov-13_pt2 | contig 13848 bp, 20 predicted proteins | sample MGYA00564404_ERZ1292640 | MGnify/ENA primary metagenome ERZ1292640 (study PRJEB36523, sample SAMEA6512636) | groundwater metagenome | collected 2019-01-08 | study: AquaDiva: Metagenomics assemblies of 32 groundwater samples
CGCGGGGATCGTTGTGATCCATTCGAGGGGCGGCGGACCCAGTGACTTCATGGCCGCGATGCTGGCGTAGGGGTTGGCGGGCGTCGGCGTCATCGTCTCTTCGACCCACGGCCAGCGCAGGATCTCGCCCGTCTTCCGATCCACCTGTACGCCGGTCGGGTAGGCACCCGATGAGAACGACAGCCCATCCTTGCCGACCAGTTCCCGGACGGCCTCGTACCACTTTGACCGCAGGTCGAGTTGGGCCGTGACCCAGACGCCTTCCTTGCGCTTCTCGAAGTCCACGATCCCGCCAAGGCGGTCCGTCCCGACGCTCTTGTCCCAGGTGTGCTGGTAGAGCAGCGGGCGCTCGCCCTTGAACCAGTCGAACAGGAAGTCGGTCCGCGGCGAGAAGTATTCGCCGTCGAAGTCCCGGCCGATCCCATCCTCGCCCGCGAACGGGCCGAAGAACGGCATCCCCCATCCCTCGACGCTGATATCGGAGCCCTTGACAAAGCGGATGGGCTCGATAAGCGCCTTCATCATGTGCTCGTGTCCAGCGCTGCCCTCGTGCATCGCGTCGTGGCGGGACCGCATCGCGGCCATGTCGGCGGGCGGCTCGGACATGCCGTGGCCAGCTGGGGGCTCGGTCATCAGGTGGCGGCGCATCGCCTCTTCGGTCTGGGGCATGGTTGGCATGTCAGTTAATCCATCCTCTTGAAGCGCCAGGCCACGAGGGTTCGAGGTGTGCCCAAACTCGCCCGAAGAGTTCGTCGCTAGCGATCTCGGGCCGGCAAGATCGACATGCCAGCGACGGTTCGTGACCTCGAGCCGGTCGTCCATCCTCAGCTGGTAGAACATGGACGTCAGGCATCGCCCTACCTCTGGAATCCATGACCTCGCGGCATCTGCGGCATCGGGTTACTCCATCAGCGCGAGGAGGCGCAGCAGTTCCTCCTCATCCAGTTCGTTCCCGTCTTCGTCACGCTTGCGCGGGACGATCCACGGCGCGTAGGACGGACCGCGGCGCGAACGCCCGCCGGCGGCCTGATCTGACAGGCCGGACACGGTCACGCCGGGTACGTAGGCCGTCAGGATGAGTGCGAGGGTTGTCGGGGTGACGGTGACCGGCCCGCCCGAGGTCGCGGTGACCGTAGGGGCAAAGGTGGCGAGGTTGAGCGCAATCACGCCCGGCGTGACCACGATGTTGTCCGTGGCGGTCACGATGGGTGCGAAGGTCGCCAGCGTCAGGCCGAGCGTGCCCGGAGTGACGACCTGCTGGCTGCCAGCCGTCACCGTCGGCGCGAACGTCGCTAGCGTCAGAGCCAGTGTCGTCGGGATGACTGTGACGTTGTCCGAGACCGTGATAGACGGTGCGAAAGCCGCCAGATTGAGCGCTACCACTCCCGGCGTCACGACGATGTTGTCGGAGACCGTCACGTTCGGCGCGAACGTGGTGAGGGTCAGCGTCGCCGCCGCTGGGATGATCCCGAGGCCCACGACCGGAGCGAAGGTCGCGGTCGTCAGGGCAACCGTGCCCGGCGTGACCGTCTGATGATCCGAAACGGTGACGGTTGGCGCGAAGGCGGCGAGTGTGAGCGCCGCGGTCGTCGGGGTGACGGTGACGTTCTCAGTTGCGGTGACGGTTGGCGCGAACGTGGCCGTAACGAGGGCCGCGGTGTCCGGTGTGACGACCGTTCCCACGATCGCCGATGGTGCGAATGTCGCCAGCGTCAGGCCGACCACACCGGGAGTAACGGTCTGGTGATCCGAGGCCGTCACCGTCGGCGCAAATGTCGCGATGGTCAGCGCGGCAGTGGTCGGGGTAACGGTCGTGCCGCCCGTGAACGCGGTGATCGTCTCGGTGAAGGTGACGAAGCACTCGGCCGTATTGGCGACATCCTGGTCGAACCACACGTTGAGGGAGCCCGTCCCCATCGTGCCGGCCGCGTCGGCGTGAACGATCACGCCGATCCAGTCCCCAGCGCTGAAGTCCGTGCTCGTTGGCGTGGCCGTCCAGTTGCGGACGGTGGGCGGCGTTCCGCTGCTCGCCTCGGTCGCGGCCGGGTGCCCGGCATTGGCGTTGGCGATCACGTCCGACAGGATCGTGCCGCTGTTGTCGAGCCGGACGATCCGGACGGCAGGCCGCGCATTGCTGGTCATCTCGCTCTCGTATGACCAGATGTTGCACGTCACCGTGCCCGAGATCGTGACGGCGTTGACGCGGTAGACCCAGATGAGGTTGCTGAGCCCGATGATGTGATTGCCGGAAGCGCTGAGGGTCCACTGGCTCTGGGCCGCCGCCGTCCCGGCAGTGGTCGCGAGCTTCAAGTCATTGGTGAACCCCGGCGGATCGAGGGCTTCGGTCTGATTGCGCAGATAGAGCGTCGTCGCCATCTAGTGCCACGGCCTCCAATGGCGCCGCTCGGCGTTGAGGTCATGCCACGGCCAGCCGTCGAGCCAGAACAGAACACGCTTCCAGAACGGGGTCTGGAGCGTGTCGAACCGCTGGGCGTGGTCGCTCACGGTGTGCTCGAGGTAGTTCAGGCGGGCGATGACGCTCTCGTGGAGGACCTTGCACTCCTCGGAGCAGTAGAGGTCGTCTGCCACTAAGGCCCCCACCACCAATGCGGGTTGCCGAACAGGGAGTAGGTGGCGCATGACTCCGGCCCGACGCCGCGCATCCGCAGCGTGAACTCCGCCCGCTCGACGCGGATGCGGCGGTCAGATGGGTTGGCGATCGTGAACGTGGCGACGTGGACGACGCCTACCCCGCCGTTGCTGTCGGGGATGATCGGCAGCGCCGAGCCGTAGTCGTAATCAGGGCCGCGGACACAGGCCGCAGTTGGTCCGCCCGAAACGGTCACGGACAGGCTGGGCTGAACGCTGGACTTGCTGGTGAGCGCCCAGCCCCATGCGTCATGGGCCGCCCAATCCCCGATGATGCACGTCGACACGGACACCGAGGCGCCCGGATCGAGGTAGCCGTAGCCAACGGCGAGCCACTGGTCGTCGGCGTCCCAGATGCAGTCGGTTCGGTTGACGACCCACAAGCTCTGATCGGGCTGGGTGGCCCCGCCAGGCGTCTGCTGCTCGACCGGCTGCTGGTGCTGGAAGCTCGTCTGGCCGATGGCGAACGCGACCGGCTTGGCAGCCTCCGCCACCGCAACTGGTGGGGCCACGAGGAGGGCGAGCGCAAGGCCCGCGAAGAGGCGGCGCATAGTGAACCTCCGGCCTGGGCGGGGACCTTTTCGGCCCATAGCGTCACGGTGCGTTTATGCCAGCGTGAAGACGCCCGATGCATTGGCCGCGACGGTCAGGGTATTGCCGGTCGTCGCGGTCACATCGGCCGGCGTGCTGTCGAGCAGGCAGTAGCACAGGACATCGCCGGCGACCTCGTAGATGACCGCGAAACGGGCAATGATGCTGCCACCAGAGGCCGTCCAGACAGGATCGGTCGTGATGTCCACCGTTACCGTCGTGGTGCCGGCAAGGGTCAGGGCGACGGCGATCCCACTGGTGGTGTAACCGTTGGCGTTGGCGTGCTCGTTCGTGACCCCGGCGTAGGTCGTACTGGCCGCGCCAATGTTCGACGTGGACAGGAAGAGCGCGCATTTATAGCTGTCCGTGTCGATGTCGAACGTGCCATTCAGCAGACGAGTTCGTCCGCCGTTCGTGAAGGTCCAGGCTCCTGCTGCCATGTCTTACTCCTCAGAGGTGATCTCGGCGATACGGCCGAACTCGTCGCGCTTGACCGTCTGACGACGGCTCTTGCGTGGGACCATCGCCTTGGCGACCGCCTTCCCAACGGCCTCCGCGAACGGCGCCATGTCAGGGGCGGCCACGGTGATCGCCGGTGAGACGTTGACGATCGGGGCGGGAAGGTTGACCACCGGAAGCGGAAGGGGTTCGGGCATCATCTCGCGGAAGATGGCCCGGACCTGAGCGTCGTTCATGTCAGGCTCCCGGAGGACCATTGACTTCCCGACTTCCGGAATCCATGACCTCGTGCAGTTCGGATGACCAAGCGGGCTACCCTCGGCTTCCTCGAGCGTGGCAAGGCGACCGTTCCACGGGGCACAGATCGCGTCCCCGTCCCCGTCCACGACTCGGACGTAGCCGATCCCGGCCTCGCGATATTGCCCGAGCGAACCGAGGTTGTACGCCGCGGCCGTCTCGGTCCGGGCGATGCGGTCCAGACGCCAGTCCTGATAGTCGCTGAACAGCTCGCCCAGTGCCGTCCGCATCTCGGCGTGCGTGCCGCCGGCCTCCAACTGTGCCGTGATAACGCGGCGCACGTCCGCGACAGTCGTGTTCTCGATGCCCTTGCCGAGCAACTCCAAATGATTGGTCACCTGTGCCAGTGCGGCCTCGGATGCGGGGATGGCGAAGCTCACCTCGATCGCGAGCCCGCGCGCCGCCTCGGTCGCGCCGAACGTGACGGATTGCCCGATCGGCCCCTCGCTGATCCGGCGCAGCCGGTCGCGGAAGCGCTTCGACCCGAGCAGCGAGAGGAGACTGTCGAGGAACGCCTCCTCTTCGGGTGACGCCTTGCCCCACGCGTTCTGGACCGCGTTGGACTGCGTCTCGAAGTACCGCCCGAGGTCGCGGGCGTAGGAAGATCGGATCGGCGCGAGGACCGTCTCCTTATCGAACGGCTCGATGCCCTTGACCGTCTTCGGCGTCTCTTCCGGCATCTCTTCTGGCGGCTCTTCTGCGACCGGCGGCTCCGGCGGCTCCGGCGGGGCGGTGATCGTCTCGGGCGTCGAGAGGGCGATCGTCGTGGGCACGAGTTGCATCGCGCCGATCGCCGTATCGGGATGCGGTGACAGTCCGAGCCGGGTGCGGACCTCGTCCACGATGACCGCACCCGTTCGGGACCACTCGCCGGCCGTCTGGGCAGCCTGGAGGTCGTTCTCGCCGAGCGCTTCGATGTTGCTGTAGTCGTAGCGCAGGACCAGCGGCTCCGACGTAAGGAGCGGCACGGCCCGGGCGGTGAGCATCCGGGCGATCCGGTTGAGACGCGGCTGAAGCGTCCCCTCCCAGAGTTCGGCCCGGGCGTCCTGGACATTGCTGAACGTGGCGTCCTGCATCCGGATCAGGGGCAGCGGCATCCCCCATGCCCCGGCGATGATCTCCACCCGGTTGAGCCGGGTGGCCAGCCATTCGTTGTCCTTGCGCGACAGTTCGATCGGCTGGAAGGTCGTCTTGGAGCCAAGGATCGCGATCTTGCCCGCGTTGCGGTAGCCGCCGACCGCCTGCTGCCAGCGCTTCTGGAGGAGTTCGGCCGTGGGGTCGCCGATCGGCTGCTCCGAGGTGAGGATGCCGGGCGGAACGCCGAGGTTCTTCTCGAACTGGCGGTCCCGGATGGCCGCGTATTCTTCAGCCATGACCGCCTCACGGACGGCTTGGATGGCGCCCTGCCCGTACCAGCGGTTGTTCGGGTTGGGCCAGCGGACGTACGTCATCTGCTCGGGCGTCCAGGCGAGGTCTGCCTCGCCCACCGACTTGGCCTCATACAGATAGCCCTTGATCGTGCCGTCGCTGTTGGCGACGATCCGCCACGGTCCGGGGTTGTGGAGCCACAGTTCGAAGCCCGCCCGCGTCCGTCCGATCAGGCGCCGTCCCGCGACGGGCCGGACCGCCTCGATGGGGCAGTGGCCGGCGAAGCCCATGTAGAGCAGGAGGAGATGGGTGAACTCCCCACCGTCCATCTGCGGGTTGGGCGCGTCGAAGACCTGCTGGACCGGATGATCCGGGCCGACCGGCGTCAGTTCGACCCGGCCATCCACGGTCTTGGACGTGCAGACCTGGATCGGCGCTTGGCTCGCCTGTTCGCCGATCTTGTTCGCGACGATATACGGCCACGCATCGTCGCCGTAGGTGGACAGGAGGGTAGCGTCGTCCCAGCCCTTTTCGAGCGGGCGATCGGGGATCTGGTCAGTCGGCAGGCCGAGGATGCTGGCCTTGGCGCCGAACAGGCGCGCGAGCGTGTCACGGATCGCCAAGGCAGGCTCCTAGTCAGACGTAGAGGAGAACGCCGGACTCCGCGAGGGCCATGACCGCATACCTAAGGGCATCCATTGCATCGTCGCCCTCTTTGATCGGCATCTCCCTGAAGGCGCCCGTGGAGCGCTCGGTCGCCCAGCGATAGTTCGGCAATTCGGTGAGGAGGCCCTGACACGCCGGATCGACGGTCAAGCCCTGGCGGATGGCGGCGGCAACGGCATTGATGCCGGGCGCGACGTCGTTCGTGGCGGGTACGACGGCGAGGCCCCGGCGTTGGCAGGTCGCGATGTATTCCGGCTCGGACGGGTCGGCGTAGAAGGCGTCGATGTGGAGAGCATCCTGCAACCGCAGGAGGCCGGGGATGATGTCTTCCAAGAGCGAGCCGCGACGGTAGACCTCGCCCAGCACCGCCAGCCGGCCCGATCCTGACACGCCCACGATCTCGCACGCGAACGCGTGAATGAAACCCCAGTCGATGCCGGCCACGATCCGCTTCCACGGCCCCTCGGCCCGGCGGACCTGGTCATCGGGCAGGTGGTAGATCGTGCCCTCGGCCGCGACCCACAGGCCCCGGCCGAGCCGCTGACCGAAGACGTTATCGGGCAGGCCTGCGATGGCGTGCTGGTAGTCGGGCGGCAGGAAGCGGTTGTCCGCAGCCGTGGCGAAGCAATAGGCCCGTTCGACGGTGGGAGGCGTGAACCGTTGCTTGAGCCAGTGCTTCGGATGGCTCGGGTTCGTCGCCGCCATGATCTGGTGCCACGGCATCCGCGGATCGCGAAGCCGACCGATCAGCAGGATCCAGTCGCCCTCAGAAAGTTCCACCGCCTCGTCAACGAAAACGGCCGCGCCGTCGAACGAGCCGACCTTGGACGGGACGCCCGTGATCGGATCCGGGTCGAGCCCCATGAACCAGATGCGCGATGGCGTCCGGCCCGGTCGTGCCACCTCTACCCAATTCTCGGAGCGGTTGCGCCCGGTCACATGGGCCGGGTTCACCACGTCCCGCCAGAAGGTCCGCTCGGTCGTCGCCTTCAGCGAGGCCGCAGTCTTGCGGATGATGGCGAACTGCGCGCCGGGGTAGCGGAGGGCCAACCAGTAGATCTTCTCACAGCCGATCCGGCTCTTGCCGGCGCCCATCGCCCCGGAGTACAGGAGCTCGGGGGCTCGCGAGTCGTAGAAGTCGCGCTGCGCGACATTGGCGAACTGGGGGCCGAGCTCAGCCCGGATCGCCGTCAACAGGGACGGCGGCAGCTTCCTCAATCGCGCTATGGAGGAGTTCGCGGAGAATGGCTGTCTCGTGGTCATCGAGTTCATCGGTGAGCGTTCGCGTCTCCGTCCGGCTCGTGGCCCCACCGCCAAGCAGTTGCGCCTTCTCCGCCGCCACGCCGAGCAGGATGGTCAGGTCACGCGGCTCCATCGTGGGCACGAGTTCCTGAAGCCGTTGCTGGGTCATGTGGATAAGGATCGAGAAGCCCGCCGCCGCTTCCTCGCGTGTTTTCGCACGCACTTCCGCATAGCGAGGATCGTCATACCAGACGCGGATGCTGCTCTCGGGTACGCCATTGGCCTCTGCCGCGGCGGCCACCGACGAAAGCTCGGCCGCGATCACCAGCGTCGCTTTCTCAGCCTTGGTGTACCGGCGCCTCGTCCTCGTCGTCATCGTCATCTTTCGGGTCATTGATGATCCTGTCTAGGTCAGAGGCGTAGGGGCTCCCGACCAACATGAGGCTATTCCGGAGCTCTTCGAGTTGCCAGAGCATCAACCGAACCCGCTTTAGATCGCGGATGCGGACGCTAATTGTCAGTTGCGCCGTCGCCACCCGTCAGCCTCTCGATCAGCGCCGCGATGTCCTCCTGCGGCTCGGGTTCCTTGGGGTGGGCGGCCTCGCGGATCGCCTCATCCTCAGCCACCAATGTCGCGGCATCATCGCGTTCGGCATCAATCAGCATTCCACAGACGCCCCGGACTAGGTGACCCGTCCGCCGGTCACCCGCTCAACGAGCTGGCCGACCGGGTCGCCAACGACGTTGTACAGACCTGATGCCAAGGCGCCAGCGACGAACCCGGTGAGCGCGGCTTGGCCGACATCGACCACGGCGCCCTGGGTCGCGAGCCAGCCGGCCGCAGCCTCGGCGAGCAAGATCCCCGAGCCGATCGAGAGAACCGGCCCCGTGCGCTTGATCGCATTATCGGTGAGCGCGAGGAGGCGCTTCACAGCCTCAACAAACACCATGACGATGGGGGTCAGGCCGACGAGCGTGAGCAGGTCGGCGACGGTGACTTCGGGGATCATCTCTACCCTCCGTGCAGGATGGCGGCGATCGCACCCGCGTCGCCGAGGATCGAGTCGTGGTCCGCTCCGTCGATCACGAGGAACGTGCCGGGATGCCCGGTCGCATGGAGCGCATCGACGATGGCCTGCGCCTCGGCGACCGTGGTGACCGGATCATCCGAGCCGGCGATGACCGTCACCGGCACCTTGCTCGCGGCCATGAGCGCGCGGACGTGCGGTGCAGTGCCGAGCGCGGCCCGGTACTCGGAGCCGACTTGATCGTCGGCGGCCAGCAGGACCAGCCGGCGGACCGGGCGGGGATAGGCGAGGAGCGAGGCGAAGTAGCCGCCGAGCGAGTGGGCGACCACCGTCGCGTCGGGATTGGCCGCGAGCGCGGCATCGAGCGGTGCGAGGGCATCGTGCCAGCTCGTGCCGGGCATCGTCGGGTAGCGGACGGCGATCGCCCGAGCCCCGCTATTGGCGAGCCGCCCGGCGAGGTTGTCCATCCCCCCGAGGCTGTCATCGTCATCCGGCCCACCGTGGACGAGGATGAACGTCCCCACCGCCCGCAGGCCGTCGGCGATCCACGTCTCGCCGACCCAGCCCGCCGTCCAGAACGCCCCGATCGTGGGCAGCCATGGGTGGGCCGCGACGTGAACCGGCGCGACGGGGATTGCAGGCGGGGGCGGGGGAGGCGGAACCACGACCGACGGTGTGATGACCGGTGGCGGTGCGGCCACGCTCCCGGTCGCCTGGTTGGCGATCCGGCAGATGTTGCCGATGTAGCCGGTCCCGATCCCGCCGAGCCACTTCCGGCACATGGCGCCGATCGACGGCGCCCAGCCCTTCGGTCGATAGATCGCGCTGAGGAGGTAGGCGTACGCCTGCGCCCCCTGGCGCCACGTCGGGAAGCTCGCGTAGGTGTAGCCGTTGCCCGGGCTGTACCCCTTCGCCCCGAACCTGCGCGACCAGTGCCCCGCGATGACAAGCTTTCGGAAGGCCACACGGGCAGCGGCAGTCGGGATCTTCCGCCCGGTGCCCGGCGTCGCCATCGCGATGTTGCCCAGGTTCTTCGTGACCCGGGCATGGCCCGCCCGCCCGAACGTGCTCTCGGCGCCGAACTGCCCGAGGGCCACCGCAGGGTCGACCGGGCCGAGGGTCGCGAAGATCGCCGACGCCTCGATGACGGCGGGGGAGCCCTTGCGCCGGAGGAACGCGGCGAAGGCCGCGGCCGTGATCCGCGGCGGGGCGAAGACGGGGGAGTTGGCGGTGTAGGTCATCGCACGCCGTTCATCATCTGGACGACCGCGAGGATGGACACGACCGCCGACAGGATCGACGCGCCGAAGGCCACCTTCATGAGTCCCAGCGCGCCGCGGATCTCCGATCGCCATTCCAAGAGGAGGTCGAGTTTGCCGTCATGATCGAGCACCATGTCACGGATGCTCACTGCGGACAGATCGTCGAGACGCCGTCCACGGGCAGTGTCGACATCGCTCATACGACCTCCAAGCGGGCTAAAACACGACGACAGGGACGGCGAAGCCAAAGCTCCAATCCGTCCCTGTCCGGGAAGCGGCACGATATGAGGTGCATCCGCACCTGTCTCGGGGTCATCCTACACGACCGACGCAACCCCTATGCCGTCGCCTCCGCTGCACGCTGCGCGTCCGAGCGCTCGAGCCAGCCCGCCCGCGGCTCAGGCCGTTCCCGGTAGTTCCCCCACAGCATCGACAGCGACTCGTGGATGACGTCCGAGACGCACCACGCCGGGATATCGTGGAGCAGGGCCACCTCGGTCGGGAAGAAGAGCTCCGGCACGAGGTCCCGGAGGAACAGGCGGCGTGGTGCCGGCAGGACCTCGATCGCCCTGCGAAGCGGTGTCAGGTAGAAGCCGTCGGGGTCGGTCCGGGAGGCGACATCGAGCCAGTCGTCCCGGCGATCCTTCCACCTGCATCCCGGTTCGTGCTTCGGGAAGCGACGCCGGCACTTCGGACATGTCTGCGGCTCGGAGAGGCCGAGGTACCGGCGGGCTGCCGCTGCCATCGTCGGGGCACCGTCATCGTCGAGGTGGACGGAGCTGTGGTCGAGGTTCGGGGTTTCGGAGACGTAGGACTGGTGTGCCCAGCGGAGCAGGGCGCGGAGGGTGCCGGGATGCTGGCGTCGGGTACGGGAGATCGTCATGCTGCGCACCCGCGCCGGTGCTTGCCGTCCCACGCCATGCACTCCTGGCACTGAAACCGGAGGCGATGCGTGCCGGGGTCCCAGCGGTATGAGGTCACGGCTTCGATGTAGGCGGTCGTCGCGGCAAACTGGAGGAACCGCCGTCCATCCTCGTATCGTCGCTCTCCGATGACGACGTACTCATCGGGGAGGTGCGCTGGGATCGTCTTTGCCAGTGAATCGAGGACGTACCACGGCAACTGGAGCGTGGACGGTTCTGAGCCGGCGAGACTTTGCGACTCCCGGACTGATCGCGGAGTCGGGTAGCGCACGTAGGTCCCGATCATGCGTTGATCTCCTTGATGATGGACCACTCCTCCAGGATCGCTTTGCGTTGTCGCTCGGCTTCCGCGATCTCCTCCGCTGATCGGATCATCCGAGGCTTTGGCTTGGAGCGCGCCCGTTCGGCAGCATGTGCGTCGGAACGTAGCCGCGCCTCCGTCCGGGACAGGAAGGTTTTCAGGTCGCTATCCGCCCGCCATTCGGTGGCCAGTGATCGCCCCACGTCATGGTCCCCGAACTCGCCCACCAGCTCGCGTAGCCATTCCTCGGTTCGCCCCTTCGGGTAGCGGGTGGTGAGGGAATAGTAGTCCGAGAAGGCGTCCGCATCGTCGCTAGCCGGACGGACGGACGGTTCGGTAGGAACGGACAGACCGGACGGAACGGAAGTCGCGGTATCCGCGTCACTACCGCGTGGTACCACGGTGGTATCTGCATCGCGTTTCTCGTTGTACCGGCGCCATCGCTCGCGTGACTTCTCGCGTCTCCGCGCGGCAGGTTCGAACCATGCGGACCAACTTTTCGGGCGGATATAGCCCCGTGCATCGACGAATCCGGCGTCCATCAGGGCCTTGATCACGGCTCGATCATAGGGGAGCAGCACTGGCCAGCCGTCCTCAACCTTTACCTTGTGGCCCGCCTTCCAAGACTCGCACATGGCCGACGTGTACGCCATGAACGCTGCGGCCAATAGCTCTGGCGACGCCCTGTGGAGCCGTCGCCACTTCGGGTCATTCACGTAGTCCGTGGACAGGTCCATGACGGGGAACCCGTCGTCTCTGCTCACTGCCTCAACCTCCAGACATGCGACCCGGATGGGCCAGGTGAGGCGGACGGGCGACCTGGGGTGTCTGGTCCCGCGGCCGCCCGCCGCATCATTCCGAGGTCCGGGGGTATGACACCGTGAAGGGGGGCAACCGGCGCCAGCCGGACCTCGTGGGGATCATTCTACGCGCTCTGCTGGGCTATTCCCTTTTCCACGGTAGGCGCGTCGTTTTCGGAGCCGATCGCGCTCGCGGATGCGTTCGATGTTCCTGGCCCGATAGGCGCTCTGGTGCGTCTTCCGGGAACGGGGTCGGCCGGTCATGTTGTCCCCGGGCGTGCCGTTGCAGAGTCCCTGGTCCCGCATCGCCTCGGCCCACACGAGCGGGCAATCCACGCACGGCGATGAGGCCGGCCGGGCGTGCCTCCGCGCCACGAGCGCCGCCTCTAGCCACAGCTTCAACTCGTCCGATGTCATGCAGTCGGGGCGGAAGCCATCGGCCAACGGGCGGTCGGGTGGCGGGATGAGGACGGAGCGCGGGTAGGCGGTCATGGAATGGGCGCGGGCGGGGCGGTGTCTAGGGCCGATGCACAAAGCGGATGCACAAGATCCGAACCGACCATCCGAGCCTCATTCTTGATGGGCCGACCGCATACGATGCAAACGAGAACCGGCCGGACGTACCGACGCATCGGCCGGGGACTCACGGCAACGCCAACGCGAGCTGCCCCGCCTCCACCACGCGGTACCGGAATACTCCGTCCACCCGGCGTACTTCGATCACATGTCCTTCGGCGCGCAAGTCCGAGATGCGGCCGGTGACGTTGACGAGCGCGAGGGCGCGGGTGATCTCCAGGGATGAGGCGCCGGGGTTGGCCCGGAGGTAGGTGAGGAGACGTTCAGTTTGAGTCATTGTCCGCCTCCCGGAGTCGCGACGCATGTGACGCCAGGGGCGTCACGGCCGCACACTCCACGCATCCCAGTACTCGTATTCGATAACCTCCACCATATCGCCGGGCCGGAGGCAAAGACCCACGCCCTCACCCGAAAGCGGCCACCGCAGCCAGCGAGCGATGACACGGCATGGCCCGCCGTTGACTTCGACCACGTCCCCGACTTCCAGGATCACCATCCCCGGTCGGAATGCGCGGTGATCGATGAGACCGCCGCGCAGCGTGGTGAATGGTCGATTAGGCATTACCGGCACGCTCACGTCAGCGCCGCGTCCAGTTCCGCCTCTACGTCCCCGAACAGTGGCAGGGATGCCGCCTCGGGAGCCGATGCGGAGGGGTATTCCCATTCGTCGGCGGTGACCCGCTCGGCGGTGACGCGCTGGTAGCGGACGATCCGATCGCCGACGTGATCCTCGGCCCGTTCAACGGGGCCGTAGACCTTGAGCGGCAGCCCCGGACGCAGGTCGCGGTTGTCCTGTGCGATGGCGAGCGCGAGGTCATCGAGCAGGAGCACGCGTACCCATGCCCGCGGCCCGGTCGTCAGGTTGAAGCCGAGTGCCCAGCCGTCGGGCGTCTCACGGAGCCGGCCGTCCGACTGGTTGGACGTGCCGATGGACAGGATGCCGGTGATCTCTTCCCGGTGGACTATTGGCGACGCAACATCGACTCCTACGGGCGGCACCTGCTTGCCCGACATCACCCTGTTCCCCGCCGCCGCGTTGCCATCGTCGTCATCGTCGGCTGCGATCCCGAGAATGGCTTGGAGTGCGTACCGGCGGAGATAGGTGATCGCGCTCCCGAACTCCTGGATGCCGCTGCCGCTGACGATTGGCACCCGCGAGGTCAGGACCGCGCCGGAGCCGTGCAGTAGCAGCGTCGTGAGGCTCGATCCGTCGAGGAGTTGAGTTACGGCCAAGTCATTGTCGGCCAGCGGCTTTCGGATGGCGGCGAAGATCGAGTCGAGCGGGGCGTACTTGAACGAATACGATCCGCCGGCTTTAGTCGTGACCGTAACCTCGCGGCTCCGTGTGATCGACGGGAAAGCGGCTTGCGCCTTCGCCAGCGCAAGCGCCAGTTCCCCGATGTGGTCGTCATACTGGCCGCTGCGCGGGTCGAATTCGATAGCGTCCATCAGCCTCCCCCTTCCGGCAGGATCACCTGCCCCGCCGCATCGTTGACCGCCCGCCGGATATCCGCGTGCTTGTGGACACCGTTTGGGCCGGCTGCTGTCCATGGCCCCTTCGGGGTGCGTCCCGCCAAGCTCGTAAGTCGCGATGCGCGGACGAGCGCCTGTTCCTCGCGGGTGAGCGCGCGTTCGGCCCACGGTGTCATGTCGCCCCTCCGGTACATGGTCATGGGAAGATGCTCC
>ERZ1292640.2799-Hain-H43-02um-R1-2799-length-13848-cov-11_pt1 | contig 13848 bp, 14 predicted proteins | sample MGYA00564404_ERZ1292640 | MGnify/ENA primary metagenome ERZ1292640 (study PRJEB36523, sample SAMEA6512636) | groundwater metagenome | collected 2019-01-08 | study: AquaDiva: Metagenomics assemblies of 32 groundwater samples
AGGATGACGCGCACATCGCGCGCCATGGCCAGCAGCATCTTGCGGAAGGACTCGGCCTGGCTTTCCTCGCGGGTGTTGAACTGCAGCTTGTCGAGCTTGGTCAGGCCATCCACCAGTTCCGCCACCGGCGAGCCGAAGCGCTCGATCAGTTCGATCTTGGTGACACCGCAGTCTTCCAGCGCATCGTGCAGCAGGGCGGCCATCAGGGCCTGGGCATCGAGCTTCCATTCGGCGCATTGCGCCGCCACGGCGATCGGGTGCGTGATGTAGGGTTCGCCACTGTTGCGCAACTGGCCCAGATGGGCCTCGTCGGCGAAGCGGTAGGCCAAGCGCACCTGTTCCAGGTCGGTGGGCGACAGGTAGTCGAGCTTGGCGGTGAGTCCGGCAAAACTGGCCGCCGCGGCATTGGCAGCGGCCGGATTGGACGCGGCAAGTTGCGCGCCTGCGGGCAGACGCGCAGGCGTGGCGGTGGTGGATTTGAGCAGGCTACTCACCCCTCAAATATAGCCGGTGGCCGTGGTCTTCGCCGGGGCATAAAAAAAGCACCGCAGCGCGGTGCTTTTTCAAAGGGGCGAACCGTGGGTTCAGACCGGCACTTTCTTCAGCATCTCAATGCCGACCTTGCCGGCGGCGATTTCGCGCAGGGCAGTGACGCCGGGCTTGTTCTTGCTCTCGATCTTGGGCGTGTGGCCCTGGCTCAGCATGCGTGCGCGGTAGGTCGCGGCCAGCACCAGCTGGAAGCGGTTGGGGATCTGCTGCAGGCAGTCTTCGACGGTAATACGGGCCATGAAATTTCTCCGGAAAGCCTGGGGAGTCGGCAATTAAGGCAGTTTCAGCGCCTGGAACGTTTCTGCACGGACGCGGCGCTGGGTCGGGTACCTGAGCCGCTGGGCGTGCACCACCGACTGGATGTCGGCAAGCGCGCGATCGAACAAGTCGTTGATTATAACGAAATCGAATTTTTCGGCCTGCGCCATCTCGGTGGCGGCGTTCTGGAGCCGCAGCGCGATCACTTCCGGCGAATCCTCGCCCCGCTTCTCCAGCCGGGCGCGCAACTCGTCCCAGCTCGGCGGCAGGATGAAGAGGGTAATGGCATTGGCGAACTGCTTCTTGATCTGCATCGCGCCCTGGAAGTCGATTTCCAGCACGATGTCATCGCCCGCCAGGATCTTGTCCTCGACCGCCTGGCGCGAGGTGCCGTAGCGGTGGTTGTGCACATGCGCCCATTCGACGAAGGCATTGGCCAGCACCATGGCGTCGAAGGCGGCGGGCGAGACGAAGAAGTACTCGCGGCCGTTCTGCTCCTGGCCGCGCGGCGCCCGCGTGGTGTGCGAGACCGAGAGCTGGAGCTTGGGGTCGCGTTCCAGCAGCGCCTTGACCAGGCTGGACTTGCCGGCCCCACTGGGGGCGGCGATGACAAACAGGTTTCCGGGATGATGATCCATGTGGGGTGGGCGGCTGCAGGAGGATCGGCTTATTCTATGTTCTGCACCTGCTCGCGCATCTGCTCGATCAGCACCTTCATGTCGACCGAAATGCGCGTGAGTTCCAGCGCGGCGGATTTGGAGCCCAGGGTGTTGGCCTCGCGGTGCAGTTCCTGGATCAGGAAATCCAGCCGTTTGCCGATTTCACCGCCTTTTTTGATCAGGCGCTCCAGTTCGTCCAGGTGCGAGTCCAGGCGCGTGATTTCCTCGGCCACGTCGATGCGGATGGCGAACGCGGTGGCCTCGGTCAGCGCGCGGTCCTGCGCCGCTTCGGGCAGCGTGCTGCCATCGGTCAGGGCCATGGCTTCCTTCCAGCGTTCCAGGAAGCGCTGGCGTTGCTGTTCCACCAGCTGCGGCACCAGCGGGCCGGCTTGCTGCGCGAGGGCGCGCAACTGGCCGATGCGCTCCAGCAGCATGGTCGCCAGCCGCTCGCCTTCGCGCTGGCGTGCCGCCAGCAGCGCCTTGAGCGCCTTCTCGGCCAGGGGTACGACGTCCTGGCTCCAGTCGCGCGTGCCGGTCTGCTCGCTGGCTGCCAGCTTCAGGATGTCGGCCACGCTCAAGGGCTGGGCTTGCGGCAGCCAGGCCCTGATGCTGTCCTGCACGGTATTGAGCCGCTGCATCAGCCGGGGCGTGGGCTCGCTGACGGCGGTTGAACTGCTGCTTTCGATGAAGGCGCGCACTTCGACCTTGCCGCGCTTGAGCTTGGCGGTCAGCAGCTCGCGCAGCGCCGGCTCGAACGGTCGCAACTCCTCCGACAGGCGAAAAGTCAGGTCGAGGAAGCGGCTGTTGACCGAGCGGATTTCAAGCCCGAGCTGGCTGGCCGCCGTGCTGCGGGACTCGGGCTCGGAGGGGGTACTGGCTGCGCCGTGCTGGGCACTGGCATAGCCAGTCATGCTGTAAACTGGCATTGCGATGTCTTAATCTGTGGAATGTGCCCAAGAATAACCGGGTTGCGCCCGATCATCGAGTGCTCGCCGCTCTGAATTATGTCAAAGCTCAAACCCGCACCCTTGCCTCCGGATACCGCCATCGGCGGTTACCGCGTCCTTCGCAAGCTGGCAGCCGGCGGGTTTGGCGTGGTTTACCTGGCACATGACCCGGAAGGCCAGCAAGTCGCCATCAAGGAATACCTGCCGGCTTCCCTGGTTTCGCGTTCACCAGGCAAGCTGTTGCCGGAGGTCCCGCCGGAGAAGCTGTCGCTGTACCGGCTGGGCCTCAAGAGTTTTTTCGAAGAAGGCCGCGCCCTGGCGCAGATCTCCCACCCCTCGGTGGTGAGCGTGCTCAACTTTTTCCGTGAGAACGAAACCGTCTACATGGTGATGAACTTCCTGGAAGGCGCCTCGCTGCAGGAGTTCATCATCACCGCGCGCGACCTCAAGCAGCAGAAGGTGTTTCGCGAGTCGACCATCCGTTCGCTGTTCGACGAGATCCTGCGCGGCCTGCGCATCGTGCACCAGCACAAGATGCTGCACCTGGACATCAAGCCGGCCAATATCTTCATCACCGATGACAACCGTTCGGTGCTGATCGACTTCGGCGCTGCGCGCGAGGTGCTGAGCAAGGAAGGCAACTTCATCCGTCCCATGTACACCCCCGGTTTCGCGGCGCCCGAAATGTACCGGCGCGATGCGGCCATGGGGCCGTGGACCGACATCTACGCCATCGGCGCCTGCATCTATGCCTGCATGCAGGGCTATCCGCCCAACGAGGCGCCGCAGCGCCTGGAGAAGGACCGCATCGCGATTGCGCTCTCGCGGCTGCGCGGCATCTATTCCGACAACCTGATCGAGGTGGTGGAGTGGTGCATGGCGCTCGACCCGCTGTCACGGCCGCAGTCGGTGTTTGCCCTGCAAAAGGAGCTCAGCCGCGAAAGCGAGCGCCGCTACACCAAGCTCACGATGGGCGAGAAGGTGCGTTTGCAGTTCGACACCATGGTGGCTGATACCAAGAAGAGCGTCAAAGGCATGCCTGGACTGGGTACAAGACAACGATGAGATTTTCGGTTTACCAGATCAGTCGCAAGGGCGGTCGCGAGACGAACGAAGACCGCATGGGCTATTGCTACACGCGCAATACGGGACTCTTCCTGCTGGCCGACGGCATGGGCGGGCATCCTGAGGGCGAGGTGGCGGCCCAGATGACGCTGCAGATCATCGCTGCCATGTTCCAGAAGGAAGCCCGGCCCGAAATCGCCGACCCGCGCGCCTTCCTGGCGTCGGCGGTCATGGCGGCGCACCGCCAGATCCTGCGTTACGCCGTCGAGAAGGGCATGCTCGACTCCCCCCGCACCACGGTGGTGGCGGCCCTGATCCAGGGCGGCAGCGTGACCTGGGTCCATTGCGGCGATTCGCGCCTGTACATGGTGCGCGATGGCGAGATGCTGGCGCGCACGCGCGACCACTCCTACATGGAGCAGCGGCAGGACGAGGTCCCGCTCACCAAGACCGGCGACAAGATCAACCGCAACATCCTGTTCACCTGTCTGGGTTCGCCGGTCAATCCGGTGTTCGACATCACCGGGCCGGTCAGCCTGCAGCAGGGCGACAAGGTGCTGCTGTGTTCCGACGGTCTGTGGGGCAGCCTGAGCGACATCGAAATCGTCTACGAGCTGGGCCACAAGCCGGTGTCTGATGCCGTGCCCGATCTGGTCGAAAAAGCCCTGGCCAAGGCCGGCAGCAGCAGCGACAACGTCACCGTGATCGCCCTGGAGTGGGAAACGCCGGACGCCTTCGAGGCCACCCGCGGTGGCGTGACCACCGACACCATCAACGAAGGCGTGTTTGCCTCCACGGTGCAGGCCGGCCTGCTGGACAACCTGGTTGAAGACCTGGACGACGAGGCGATCGAGCGCTCGATCGCCGAAATCAACGAAGCCATCCGCCGCACCGCCGCCCGCCGCGGTTGAAGCGGTCGGCCCCGTATTTTCTGAACTGAAAGAACCATGAGCGAATTCATTCGAAGCGGTGCGCGTGCCGCCAACCAGTTGCGCCCGGTGCGCATCACGCGCGGCTACACCATGCATGCCGAAGGCTCGGTGCTGATCGAGTTCGGCAACACGCGCGTGCTGTGCACCGCCTCGGTGGAAGACCGGGTGCCGCCGCACAAGCGCGGCAGTGGCGAGGGCTGGGTCACGGCCGAGTACGGCATGCTGCCGCGCGCCACCCACACCCGCAGCGACCGCGAGGCCGCGCGCGGCAAGCAGAGCGGCCGCACGCAGGAAATCCAGCGCCTGATCGGCCGCTCCATGCGTGCCGTGTTCGACCTGACCAAGCTCGGCGAGCGCACCATCACGCTGGACTGCGACGTGCTGCAGGCCGACGGCGGCACGCGCACGGCGGCCATCACCGGCGCTTTCGTGGCGGCGCAGGACGCCGTCAACACGCTGCTGGCCGCCGGCAAGCTGACCGAGTCGCCCATCACCGGCCACGTGGCCGCGGTGTCGGTGGGCGTCGTGCAGGGCACGCCGCTGCTCGACCTCGAGTACACCGAGGACTCGGCCTGCGACACCGACATGAACGTCGTCATGACCGGCGCCGGCCATTTCATCGAAGTGCAAGGCACGGCCGAGGGCGCCGCCTTCAGCCGCGAGGAGATGGATCAACTGCTCGAACTGGCTGACCAGGGCATCCGCGAACTGGTACGCCTGCAAACCGAATCGCTATCAAAATAATAGCTAATAACGACCTGTTGACAAGGGCTACACCCTGTTTTTATCATGAAAATCGTATTGGCCTCCAACAACCCCGGCAAGCTGCGCGAGTTGCAGGACATGCTCGCGCCCCTCGGGCTGGAACTGGTGCGCCAGGGGGATCTGGGCATTCCCGAGGCCGAGGAGCCGCACCGCACCTTCGTCGAGAACGCGCTGGCCAAGGCGCGCCATGCGGCCCGCCTGAGCGGCCTGCCGGCGCTGGCCGACGACGCCGGCCTGTGCGTCGATGCCTTCGGCGGCCTGCCGGGGGTGGACACGGCGTTTTATGCCACCCAGTTCGGCTACGCCAAGAGTGACGACAACAATGTGCGCGCCCTGCTGGAGCAGATGAAAGACATCGACAACCGCCGCGCCGCCATGGTCAGCACGCTGGTGGCGCTGCGCTCGGCCGACGACCCGGAGCCGCTGATCGCGGTGGGCCGCGTCAGCGGCGAGATTGCGCGCGCACCGGTGGGGAGCAACGGCTTCGGCTTCGACCCGGTGATGTTCATCCCCGAATTCGGCCAGACCTTCGCGCAGCTGCCGATCGAGGTGAAGAACGCCAACAGCCACCGCGGCCGCGCTGCGCGGCAGATGGTGGAGTTGATTCGCCAGAATTGGTTGGTATGAGGCTCCCCCCCGTGGCGGCTGTCGCCGCCTCCCCCCTCAAGGGGGCAACGCCAGTGGCCCGGCGAAGCCGGTTCCACGGCGTTTCCCGCATTGGCCCTTGCGCGTGTCGCGTTTGTTCATTCCGCGCTGCTCCACTACGCTGACACTTCATGCCCGATATCCAGCACTACCTGCGTCCCGGCACGCTGCAACTCAGCAGCCTGCCGCCGCTCTCGCTCTATGTGCATCTGCCCTGGTGCATCCGCAAGTGCCCGTATTGCGACTTCAACTCGCACGAGATTTCCTTGGCCCCCAAGACGCCTGGGGCGTCGGCCCCCCAAGGGGGCGCATCCGGCTTGGGGCGGCCCGGCGCCGGATCGGCCGGCGACCTGCCGGAGCGGCGCTACATCGACGCGCTGGTGGCCGATCTCGAATCGGCCTTGCCGCTGGTGTGGGGCCGCACGGTGCACAGCATCTTTCTCGGCGGCGGCACGCCCAGCCTGTTCTCGCCGCAGGCGATCGACCGGCTGCTGGCCGCCATCCGTGCACGGCTGAAACTGTCGGCCAATTGCGAGATCACGCTGGAAGCCAACCCCGGCACCTTCGAGAAAGACCGCTTCCGCGCCTTCCGCAGCGCCGGCGTGACGCGCCTGTCGGTCGGCGTGCAGAGCTTCAACGACGCGCACCTCAAGGCCATCGGCCGCGTGCACGACCGCGCCCAGGCCATCGCTGCGCTGGAAGAGGCGGCGCGCTCCTTCGACACCTTCAACCTCGACCTGATGTATGCGTTGCCGGGCCAGACCCAGGCGCAGTTGCGGCAGGACGTGGACCAGGCGCTGGCCTTCGCGCCGCCGCACCTGTCGATCTACCACCTCACCATCGAGCCCAACACCTGGTTCGCCAAGTACCCGCCCAAAGTGCCGGAAGACGACGAGGCCTACGCCATGCTCGACATCCTCACCGAGCGCACCGGCCTGGCCGGCCTGCAGCGCTACGAGGTGTCGGCCTACGCGCGCAGCGGCCACCACTGCCGGCACAACCTCAACTACTGGCAGTTCGGCGACTACCTGGGCATCGGCGCCGGCGCCCACAGCAAGCTCAGCTTCGCGCACCGCATCGTGCGCCAGGTGCGCCTGCGCGAGCCGCGGCTCTACATGGACCAGGCGCTGCAGGGCTTGCCGCTCGCGCAGGAAGAAGAGATCCGCCGTGCCGACCTGCCTTTCGAGTACATGCTCAATGCGCTGCGCCTGCGCCAGGGCTTTGCGTTGGCCGAATTCAGCGAGCGCACCGGCCTGGCCATCACGGCCATCCAGCACGGGCTGGAAGAGGCGGAACGCAAGGGCTTGGTCACGCGCGACCTGGCGCGCGTGATGCCCACCGAGCGTGGCTTCGATTTCCTGAGCGATCTGCAGTCCCTGTTTCTGGCCGAGGCCTGAAGTCCGCACCGGACGCGAGGCGGGGCCAGGCCGGTATATTGCAGACTGTGGGCAGCGTATCGGCCGCGCTTGGGGCGGCGCAACAAAGGGGGCACTATGTTCTCGGTCTACGGGGAAACCGGTCGGATCTTCAGGGGGGCGATGGAGGAGCTGCGGCAAGTCACGGCCGTGCGCGCCGTGACGCGCACGCGCACGGTCGAACCGTTGAACCAGCAGGTGACACCTTCTTCGACCTCCCTCGGTGCAGCCTCGCATGGTACGGCCGCGGCCGGCCACCGCAGTCCGCTGGCGGCCTACGCGCAGGCCGGTGCGACCCAGGAGGCGCGCCATCCGCTGAGCCGGGTGCTGGATGTCATGAGCCGTGGCGTTATCACCGTGCCGGCCGACATGCCGGTGCTGGATGCCTGGCAACTGCTGGCCGAACGCGGCGTGGGCCAGGCACCGGTGGTCGATGCCAGCAACTGGCTGGTCGGCCTGCTCACCCGCGCTGACCTGCTCAAGCCCGACCAGTTGCCATTGGCGGGTGCCAACGCGTTGGTCTGGCGTGCGCTGCTGTCGCAATCGGTGGCCCAGATCATGTGGACGCCGGTGCCGGCGGTGGCCGAAGAAACCGACATCCGCAGTGTCGCCCGCGTGCTGCTCGACACCCATCTGCCCGGCCTGCCGGTGGTCAGCGATGACGGCACCGTCACCGGCTTCGTCTCGCGCACCGACATCCTGCGTGCCGTGGTGCACGACCCGCCACTCGATCTCTGGAGCTGACGCCGGTGCGTTGGGGGAGAAAGAACAACGGGCCTGACAGGCCCGTTTTGATTTGGCGGAAGCGACGGCTTTCGAACAACTCTCCAAGAGCCCGGTTCGCTGTGCGTTTCTCACTCAACTTAAAGAAAGGGCGACCTAGATTAATACTTTGGGGTTCCGTCGAGCGCCGAACGCCTCACCTTTAGATCTTTCCAAAAACGGCGCGCGGTCTCATTCACGACATTCATGAACCAAGGTTCAGAGGTCGGTGCGACGTAGATGTTTTCAATCAATAGATCAAGATCTACAGGTACCAAATAACCATGCTCGATCAGCGGAGTGTCACGCCAATTTTCAGGATAGCGATGAATAATGCATCGCACCTCACGCTCATGCTGAAAGCTATTTAGCTTGTGCATATACAGGGCGTCAATGCTATTGGTGTTGATCGAATCGTTCCGATAGTCGATGTAGCTAATGCAGCCAACATTTATCGGCTCCGTTGTTTGAGAGAAGCTTTCCAAAAGACGACGATACGTTGTCTGTATTGCTACTCCATCTCGCGAGCTCAAGTAGAGCTTCCACATCGCCATAGACTCATCAGGATTAAGATGCCAGCAATTCGCGGCAACAGTCCTTCGCAACGCTGCAAGTGTCTCTGGGACATCAGCATACGAGGCCAGAATCTCTGCTCGTTTTTCATCTGTGTACTGGGGATCTTCTCGTATTTGAGCAAGCATCCTCTCTCTTTGATTGACCCAGAAATCCGGCGATGATCCCTCAAATGGATCCGCAAATCGATCTAATCTCGTAAAGAATAAGCCTCGCGTATGGAGAAGAGAAACGAACTTAGAGAAGTCCATGTAACGCCAAACTTTTTCGTCGGCATTTGTAGGCTGAAGAAAAATCGATTTGTACTCGTACATTTGCTCTCCAATTCAAACAATAGGTACAAGGCCGCCGATCACTTTAAGCTTGAGTGTCATGGCTTGTAAACCCTGTAAATCGCCCGCTTAACGCTCGACGGGTGGATATTGAAAATATTGGCCAGGGTGTCCAAGGTGTAATAGCCCTGCTGCCAAAGTCGCACCAGGGCAGCTTCATCTTCTACTGGCAGCAATTGAGAACGGCCATAGTGCACGTCTCTTAGCAGTGCGGCCTGCTGACCAGCCATCGAACGCTCGCGATCAGGCCTCGACGAGTGATGTCGGCATTACTCAGTACGACGGAAATTCAAGATGTCTTGATGCTCTAGACCGCATGAATACTGCGGAAACAGCTATTAAATCAGGAGTATTCGAGTGAGGTAGATGGCCATGACGGCCACCGAACTGAGCCAGTCAGCCGTTGCGGCGACTGTCAGGGTATTTGGCGGAAGCGGTGAGATTCGAACTCACGAACGGTTGCCCGTTGCCGGTTTTCAAGACCGGTGCAATCGACCACTCTGCCACGCTTCCGGAAGTCGCTGGATCGAAGGCGTCATTCTACCGTTGAACCCGTCCCGGCCTCGATCCCCGACCCGGCAGCGCGTGCGCCGCTTCAGGCGTCGGGGGCGACCTTGTGGTTGGCCAGGGCCTCGATGGCCTTCACCAATGCCGAATGGTCGGCCTGGTCGTGGCCGAGGGCGGCGCAGGCTTGCATCAGTTGCGCGGCATTCGCCGTCTGTGGCAGTGCCATCTTGAGTGATTTGGCGCCTTGCAGCGCCAGGTTCAAATCCTTCTGGTGCAGCGCGATGCGGAAGCCCGGGTTGAAGGTGCGCTTGACCATGCGCTCGCCATGCACTTCCAGGATGCGCGAGGAGGCGAAGCCGCCCATCAGGGCCGCGCGCACCTTGGCTGGATCGGCGCCGGCCTTGGAGGCGAACACCAGCGCCTCGCTGACAGCGGCGATGTTCAGCGCCACGATGATCTGGTTGGCCACCTTGCAGGTCTGGCCGTCGCCGTTGCCGCCGATCAGGTTGATGTTCTTGCCCATCAGGTCGAACAGCGGCTTGACGCGGTCGAACACGGCGGGCTCGCCGCCGACCATGATGGTGAGCGAGGCCGCCTTGGCGCCCACTTCACCACCGGAGACCGGGGCGTCGAGGTAGTCGCAACCGAGTTCGTTGATCTTCTTGGCGAAGGCCTTGGTGGCGATCGGGTCGATGGAGCTCATGTCCACCACCACCTTGCCCTTGGCGCCCTTGAGGCCCTGGGCCACGCCGTTGTCACCGAACAGCACCTTCTCCACGTCCGGGGTGTCGGGCACCATGGTGAAGATGATGTCGGCACGCTCGGCCACACCGGCCGGGGAGGTGCACACCGTGGCGCCGGCTTCTGCCAGTTCCGGCGCCACCTTGCTGCGCGTGTTGACGAACAGCACGTGGCCGCCGTTGATGAGGTTCATGGCCATGGGCGTGCCCATGATGCCCAGGCCGATGAAGCCTACTTTGAGTCCGGATTTGGTCATGTTGTCTCTCTCACTCTCTCACTTGTTCAGGTTCTTGATCCAGCCCAGGCCTTCGACCGTGCTGGTCTTGGGCTTGTACTCGCAGCCGATCCAGCCGGTGTAGCCGATGGCGTCGAGGTGGCGGAACAGGAAAGCATAGTTGATTTCACCCGTGCCCGGTTCGTTGCGGCCGGGGTTGTCGGCCAGCTGGATGTGGGCGATGCGGGCCAGGTATTTCTGCACCGTGGCGGCCAGTTCGCCTTCCATGCGCTGCGCGTGGTAGAGGTCGTACTGGATGTACAGGTTGTCGCTGCCCACCGCGTCCAGGATGGCGGCGGCCTGCGCCGTGGTGTTGAGAAAGAAGCCCGGGATGTCGTAGCTGTTGATCGGCTCGATCAGCAGCTTGAGGCCGGCGGCCTTGAGCTTGTCGGCGGCGAACTTCAGGTTGGCGACGAAGGTCGCCTGCGCCTGCTCGCGGGCAACGCCTTCGGGCAGCTTGCCGGCCAGGCAGTTCAGCTGCGGGCAGCCCAGGGCGGTGGCGTAGTCGATGGCGCGGTCCACGCCGGCGCGGAATTCGTCCACGCGGTCGGGGTGGCAGGCGATGCCGCGCTCGCCCGCGTCCCAGTCGCCGGCCGGCAGGTTGTGCAGCACCTGCTTCAGGCCGTGGGCCTTGAGGGCCTGCGCCAGTTCGTTCTTGTCAAAAGCGTAGGGGAACAGGTATTCCACCGCCTCGAACCCGGCCGCCTTGGCTGCGGCGAAGCGCTCCATGAAGGGCACTTCGTTGAACAGCATGGTCAGGTTGGCTGCAAATTTGGGCATCTCAGTCAGTCTCCGTTGTCTTCGTATCAGTCCAGCATCGAGGCGATGGCGGTCGGTGCGTCGGCACGCGTTTGCGCCAGGTCCTCGAACTCCATGATATTGTCGATTTCCGTGCCCATGGCGATGTTGGTCACGCGCTCCAGGATGACCTCGATCACCACCGGCACCTGGTGCTGCGCCATCCAGGCCTCGGCCTGCTCAATGGCCGACGCCAGCTGCTCCGGCTTGTGCACGCGGATCGCCTTGCAGCCCAGGCCCTCCACCACCTTGATGTGGTCGATGCCGTAGCCCTTGGCCACCGGGTCGGTTTCGGTGTTGATGTTGTCGAAGCCGAGCTGCACGCAGTAGTCCATCTCGAAGCCGCGCTGCGCTTGGCGGATCAGGCCGAGGTAGGAGTTGTTCACCACCATGTGGATGTAGGGCAGTTTGAACTGCGCGCCCACGGCCAATTCTTCGATCATGAACTGGAAGTCGTAGTCGCCCGACAGCGCCACGATCTTGCGCGTCGGGTCGGCGGCACGCACGCCCAGGGCGGCGGGGGCCGTCCAGCCCAGCGGGCCGGCCTGGCCGCAGTTGATCCAGTGGCGCGGCTTGTAGACGTGCAGCATCTGCGCGCCGGCGATCTGCGACAGGCCGATGGTGCTGACGTAGCAGACGTTCTCGCCGAAGGCCTCGTTCATGGCCTGGTAGACGCGCTGCGGTTTCATCGGCACGACATCAAAATTGGTCTTGCGGTGCAGCGTGCCCTTGCGCTGCAGGCACTCGGCGGCCCAGGTGCTGCGGTCGGCCAGTTTGCCGGCGGCCTTCCATTCCTTCGCCACCTGCACGAACAGTTCCAGCGCCGCCTTGGCATCCGAGACGATGCCGTAGTCGGGCGCGAAGACGCGGCCGATCTGCGTCGGTTCGATGTCCACGTGCACGAAGGTGCGGCCCTTGGTGTAGACCTCGATCGAGCCGGTGTGGCGGTTGGCCCAGCGGTTGCCGATGCCCAGCACGAAGTCGGACGCCAGCATGGTGGCGTTGCCGTAGCGGTGGCTGGTCTGCAGGCCGCACATGCCGGCCATCAGCGGGTGGTTGTCGGGAATCGTGCCCCAGCCCATCAGGGTGGGGATCACCGGCACGCCGGTGAGTTCAGCGAACTGCACCAGCAGCTCGGAGGCGTCGGCGTTGATGATGCCGCCGCCGGCCACCAGCAGCGGCTGTGCCGAGGCGTTGAGCATGGCCAGCGCCTTCTCCACCTGGGCGCGCGTGGCGGCGGGCTTGTAGACCGGCAGGGGCGAGTAGGTGTCGGGGTCGAACTCGATCTCGGCCATCTGCACGTCGAACGGCAGGTCGATCAGCACCGGGCCGGGGCGGCCCGAGCGCATCAGGTGGAAGGCCTGCTGGAAGGCGCGCGGCACCTGCGCCGGCTCGCGCACGGTGACCGACCACTTGGTCACCGGCTTGGCAATGGACTCGATGTCCACCGCCTGGAAGTCTTCCTTGTGCAGGCGGGCGCGCGGCGCCTGGCCGGTGATGCACAGGATCGGAATGGAGTCGGCCTGCGCCGAGTACAGGCCGGTGATCATGTCGGTGCCGGCCGGGCCGGAGGTGCCGATGCAGACGCCGATGTTGCCGGCGTTGGCGCGCGTGTAGCCCTCGGCCATGTGCGAGGCACCTTCCACGTGGCGCGCCAGGATGTGGCTGATGCCGCCCTGCTTGCGCAGCGCGGCATAGAGCGGGTTGATGGCGGCGCCGGGCACGCCGAAGGCCTGCGTGATGCCTTCCTTCTCCATCACCCAGACGGCTGCCTCGATTGCTTTCATTTTGGCCATGTTTGTATCTCCTCGGATTCCATCGAACGATGGGCGGACTGTATGAACTCCTGCCCACTTGCGGAAGACGGCTGCAGTCCATAACATCTATTCCAGATTGGAATGAATCAGGAGAAGGTGATGGATCGACTGCAAGCCATGAATGTGTTTGTGCGGGTGGTGGAGACCGGCAGTTTTTCGCGCGCGGCGCGCGAGTTCTCCATCACGCAGCCCACTGTGACCAAAATGGTGGCCAGCATCGAGGCGCGCCTGAAGGTGCGCCTGCTCAACCGCAACACGCGCGGCGTCAGCGTCACGGAATCGGGCGCGCTGTATTACGAGAAGTGCAAGATCATCGTGCGCGAGTCGGACGAGGCCGAGAACATCGTGCGCCTGCGCCAGACCCAGGCGCAGGGCCTGCTGCGCATCGGCACCTCGGTGGCGTTCGGGCGGCGCGTCATCACGCCACTGGCGCTGGAGTTCATGGCCAAGCACCCGCAGGTGCAGCTCGACTTGAGCTTCGAGGACCGTTACACCGACCTGGTGGCCAACGGCATCGACCTGGCCATCCGCATGGGCAAGCTGGCCGATTCCACGCTGGGATCGCGTTTTCTCGGTGTCAATCCCTGGCTGATGGTGGCGGCGCCAAAGTACCTGCGCAAGCACGGCACACCGAAGCAGGCCATGGACCTGAGCCAGCACCCGGCGCTGATCTACAGCAGCGTGCTGGGAGACGACGTCTGGCGCCTGACCACGCCCAAGGGTGACACGGTGACGGTGCCGGTGGCCGGTCGGCTGCGTTCCAACAACCTGTCGGCCGTGCTGGCGGCGGCGCGCAACGGCTTCGGCAT
>ERZ1292640.535-Hain-H43-02um-R1-535-length-30963-cov-8_pt1 | contig 13846 bp, 13 predicted proteins | sample MGYA00564404_ERZ1292640 | MGnify/ENA primary metagenome ERZ1292640 (study PRJEB36523, sample SAMEA6512636) | groundwater metagenome | collected 2019-01-08 | study: AquaDiva: Metagenomics assemblies of 32 groundwater samples
TCGGCCGCAAACTGACGCGCCTTCTCCGTCACCTGCCCGGTGGCGATGCACAGGGCGCTGTCGGCCTGATGAGCGCCCAGCGCGGCCTGCAGACCCTGGAAAGGCTCGATGCCCAGGTGAGCGGCTTTCCAGCGCTTGCAGCCGACCAGCGTGGTGTGGCCGGCCTTGACCAGCACAAAATCCGCCGCCGCGCCGTCGAGGCGCCGCACCGCATACCCCTCGCGGACAAAGGCCTGCTCGACGGTCGCCGAGAAATCGCGCCAGGTCATGGCCTCCAGCTGCGCCAGCGTGCCCTCGACATGGGCGGTGCTGGGCGCACTGAACTGCCGCCAGGCGGCGATCACGCCGATCACGACGAAGGGGAGGCCGCCGAGGGCGCCAAATACAAAATACTGCGCGGGCAGCAGGGCCTTGGAGGCCAGCCCGAAGGCGACGGCAATGGCAAAGCTGATCCACCATGGCGAGCGCAGCAGGATGGCAAAAAGCGACTTTTCAGCCATTTTGAATTTCAAGGGTTTCCTTTCGGGTGAGGGGAGTTTGTCGGGGGGTGGCGTCGGGCCGGCGGCAGAGCGTCGGTACGCAAAGCGGGCTTTGCCCTCACAATCCGATTTTGGCCTACATCGGCGCCGGGCAGACCTCCTTATAGTAAAGCACCATGCATATTCCGCCCCCGCCTTTTGGCAGCATTCAACGGCCTTTGCACTTCCGGCAGGACCCGCGCCTGTCTGCCGGCGTGGTGTCGCCGATCCGGCCCGGGGTAGCGCTACCTGAAGAAGGACGATGATGCAGGCCTCCGACGACGAAGACCGCTTGTCGCGCTCGGTCGCCCTGCAGAACGCGCAGAGCATTCTGCGGGCACGCCAGGAGGCTGAAGGTGTGCTGGTGGCCGCCAGGGACGGGCTGGAGCAGAAAACGACGGAGCTGGCGCTGTCGCTGTCCATGGTCCGGGCCACCCTGGAGGCCAGCCGCGACGGCATCCTGGTCACCGATGACAACGCCCACGTCACCGGCTTCAACCAGCAGTACGTCCGGATGTGGGGGCTGTCCGACGAACTCATGGCATTTCGCGACCACGAACGGCTGCTGTCCGTGGCGAGCCGGCAGGTCGAGGATGCGCAGCACTACCTGGACCGGGTCCACGAGATCTACCGCCACTCGCCGGCGGAAAGTTTTGACCTGCTCCAGCTGCGTGATGGCCGGGTCTACGAACGCTCTTCCAAGATCCAGATCGTGGAAGGCCAGCATGTCGGGCGGGTCTGGGTTTTCCGCGACATCACCGAACAGCGGCGCAGCGAGGATGCCCTGCGCAAGAAAGCGCGGGTGCTGGAACTGCTCAACAAGACCGGCACCATCCTGACGGCCAAGCTCGACGTGCGCATGCTGGCGCAGGCGGTCATTGACGCGGCCACGGAGATCAGCGGCGCCAAGGTGGGCGTCTTTTTCTACAACACCGCGGCCCAGGGTGGCAACAGCCCTTTCCTGCGGACGGTGGCCGGCATCGCCGAGCAGGACTTCGACAACTGCGGCCTGCCGCAGGCCGGTGCGCTGTTCGACCTCACGCTCAGCGGCGCGCCGCTGGTCCATCTCGAGGACCTGTCGAAGGATGCGCGCTATGAGGCGACTGCGCCCCCCGGGAGTGTGCCGATCCGCAGTTACCTGGCCGTGCCGGTGGCGTCGGGCTCTGCGGAGGTGATAGGGGGCCTGTTTTTCGGCCATCCGGATGCCGGTGTTTTCGACGAACGTGCAGAAAGGCTGGTGACCGGTATTGCGGCGCAGGCCGGTGTGTCCATCGACAACGCCCGGCTGTATGAAGTGGCCAGGCAGGCCGCGCAGGAACGCGAAAAGCTGCTCGACAACGAGCGCGCTGCGCGCAGCGAGGCCGAACAGATGAGCCGCATGAAGGACGAGTTCCTCGCCATGCTGGCCCATGAGCTGCGCAACCCGCTGGCGCCGCTGCGCGCCAGCGCGGAAATCCTGCGGCTGGGGGCGGACGATCCGGCCGTCCTGGAGCGCACCCGGGCCATCATGGAGCGCCAGATCGCGCACATGACGCGCCTGGTCGATGACCTGCTTGATGTCAGCCGCATCAGCCGCGGCAAGCTGGAGCTGCGCCTCGAGCCGATCCGGCTCGCCGACGCCATCAGCAGCGCGGCGGAAACCAGCCGGCCGGTCCTCCTCGAGCGGCAGCATGTGTTCACCGTCACCATGCCTGAGCAGCCGATTGCGCTCACGGCCGATCTGGTGCGGCTGTCGCAGGCCTTCACCAACCTGCTCAACAACGCCGCGAAATACACGCCCGAAGGCGGCTCGGTGGCCTTGCAGGTGGCCGCCGACGCCCACGGTGTGACGGTCAGCATCGAGGACAACGGCATCGGTGTGCCGGATCACCTGAGCACCCGCATCTTCGACATGTTCGTTCAGGGCGAGCCCAGCCCGGCAACGCCGCAGGCCCAGGGCGGGCTGGGCATCGGCCTGACGCTGGTGCGCAAGATTGTCGAGATGCACGGCGGCAGCATTCGGGCCGAAAGCCGCGGCGACGGCCCCGGCAGCCGCTTCATCGTCTGGCTGCCCGTGGCCGACGCCGCAACCACGCCTGGCTCGGCCGCGACCGGCGTGGCTGCGGCTGCTGCGGTGGCCCCGGTCCGGGACCCCGCGGGCGTTTTCGAGCCGCGCCGTATTCTGGTCACCGATGACAATGTCGATGCCGCGCTGACGCTGGCGAGCCTGCTGGGCATGCTGGGGCACGAGGTGCGCACCGCTCACGACGGCGCCGAGGCCATCGAGGCGGCCGCGACTTTCAGGCCCGACGTCATTTTTCTGGACATCGGCATGCCGCGCATGGACGGTTATGAAGCCTGCCGCAGGATTCGCGCTCTCGGCCAGGTGCCTGCCCCGGTCATCGTCGCCCTGACCGGATGGGGCCAGGCCGACGACAAACGCAAGGCGCAGGAGGCGGGCTTTGACCACCATTTCACCAAGCCGGTGGACCCGGCCCGGCTCGAGGCGCTGGTCGGCAGCAACTTCTGAAGCCCTGCCCGGCGCCGGGGCGGCGGCCCTGCAGCTTTGGCCGGAAGCTGGTATGCTTCCAAATTGATAGCTGATTGCGCCCGCATCCATTGGGCTACAAGCCTGTTTGATCTCAAACTTTCACGGAGCACGGTGCGATGACCCCCGAACAGAAAAAACTCCGCCGTGCGTCCATCGCCCTGGCCGCTGCGCTGGTGCTGGTGGTGATCTGGGGCATCAACTTTTCCCTGCAGAAGTTTGTCTTCAACGTGGTCGGCCCGGGCGGTTTTCTGTTTGCCCGTTACCTGATCATGCCGCTGTGCGCGCTGGCCTTGCTGGTCTGGCGGTTCGGCACGCGGTTCCCGCGCATCACGCGCCGGGAGTTCTGGCAACTCGCGCGCCTGGGTTTTGCCGGGCATTTCCTGCATGTGGGCATGGTGACCTATGGCATCCACTGGTCCACGGCGTTTTCGAGCTCGCTGATCCTGGCCTGCGGCCCCATCTTCACGCTGCTGATCCTGCGTTTCATGGGGGTGGAGAAACTGCACAAGGCGCAGATCATCGGCGTGGCCGTGGCTTTTGCCGGCGTGCTGATCTTCCTGTCCGACAAGCTGCTGGGCGGCAACTGGCGTGCCACCGGCGGCGACCTGTTCCTGCTGGTCGCGGCGAGTTTTTTCTCCTGGTACACGGTGGCCGCCAAACCGCTGATCGAGCGCCACGGCGGCGTCGTTACCATGGCGTATGCGACCCTGCTCGGCAGCGTGCCGGTGCTGTTGTTGTCGCTGTCGGCCGGCCTGTCGGCGCCCTGGGGCGACGCCTCGCTGGCGGTGTGGGCCAGCCTGGTCTGGTCGGTCACGGTGTCGGCCTTTCTCGGCTGGCTGGTCTGGGGCTGGGTTAACGCGGTGCGCGGCGTGGCCCGCACCGCGCCGCTGATGTATTTGATGCCGCCGGTCGCCGGCCTGGTGGCCTGGCTGTTCGCCGGCGAGCAGTACACCGCCATCAAGCTGGCCGGTGCCGCGCTGACGCTGGTGGGCGTGGCGCTGGCGCAGTTCACCAGCCGGCGGCAGGCGCTGGCGCGCGAGGCGCCTGCACCTGTCGACTGACAAACCGCGACCGCGCGGTCGCGACAACCTTTTTGCCGGGCGGGCAAAAGCGCCCTGGATGACCCGCTCGCAGGCCTTGGTTCATACTTCGTGCCTCCACCACCTGCCTGAGCGCCATGAGCAAAACCTCGACCGACAAGAAAAAGATCAAGTTTCTCCTGCTGGAGGGCATTCATCCCTCCGCCGTGGCGGTGCTGCAGGCGGCGGGTTACACGCAGATCGAAAGCCTCACGGGGGCCCTGGAGGGCGACGAACTCAAGCGCAAGATCGCCGACGCGCATTTTGTCGGCATCCGTTCGCGCACCCAGCTGACCGCCGACGTGTTTGCCCATGCAACGAAACTGGCGGCCGTCGGCTGCTTTTGCATAGGCACCAACCAGGTCGACCTGAACGCGGCGCGCGAGCGCGGCATTGCGGTGTTCAATGCGCCGTTTTCCAACACCCGCTCGGTGGCCGAGCTGGTGCTGGCTGAGGCGATCCTGCTGCTGCGCGGTGTGCCCGAGAAAAGCGCCGTCGCCCACCGCGGCGGCTGGCTCAAGTCGGCCGAGAACGCTTTCGAGATCCGCGGCAAGACGCTGGGCATCATCGGTTACGGCTCCATCGGCACGCAGCTGTCGGTGCTGGCCGAGGCGCTGGGCATGCATGTGGTGTTTTTCGACGTGGTCACCAAGCTGCCGCTGGGCAATGCGCGCCAGGCCGGCAAGCTCACCGACCTGCTGGCCCAGTCCGACGTGGTCAGCCTGCATGTGCCGGAGACCCAGGCCACGCAGTGGATGATGGGCGCGGCCGAGATTGCCGCGATGAAGCCCGGCAGCGTGCTGATCAATGCCTCGCGCGGTACCGTGGTCGAGATCGAACCGCTGGCCGAAGCCCTGCGCCAGAAAAAACTGCTGGGTGCGGCGATCGACGTGTTCCCGGTCGAGCCGAAGAGCAACAAGGACGTGTTCGAGTCGCCGCTGCGCGGCCTGGACAACGTGATCCTGACGCCGCACGTCGGCGGTTCCACCATGGAAGCCCAGGAAAACATCGGCGTCGAAGTGGCGGAAAAACTGGTCAAGTACAGCGACAACGGCACCTCGACCTCCTCGGTCAACTTTCCCGAGGTGGCGCTGCCGGCGCACCCGGGCAAACACCGGCTGCTGCACATCCATCGCAACGTACCCGGCGTGCTGGCCGAGATCAACCGCGTGTTTTCCGACAACAACATCAACATCGCGTCGCAGTACCTGCAGACCAACGAGGCCATTGGTTATGTGGTGATCGACATCGACGCCGCTTCTTCGGACATGGCGCTGGCCAAACTGGCTGGCGTGCCCGGCACCATCCGCAGCCGCGTTCTCTTCTAGCCGCTGCCGGTGCGGGCCGGCTTCAGCTTGCTATTACTTCAATAGCTGCTCGCGCCCGTCTGGATTGGGCTGGAGCCGCTTTTCGCTTGAGAACCTGGCGCTTTATGGCGCGGCGGGCACCTGCAGGCCGAGCAGCGCGGCCAGGGCGGCGGTGGGCATGGAGCCTTCCTGCGTTACCAGCGCGCCGCTCTGGGCATGGGTGCCGATGATGGTCGGGATCGAGCCGAAGCCGAGGCGTGTCAGCAGCGCGGTGTTTTTCGCCACCACCTCTTTCTGGGCCGCGATGTCGCTGCCGGCGCTGATGCCGCCGCCCTTGGCCTGCATGGAGGCCTCGTGTTCATCCATGGCGGCTGCGGGATCTTTGGCGGCCAGCAAGGTTGCGCCCTGGGCCGTGCTGGACGCATTGAGGATGCCCACCGGAATCCAGACAAATTTCGCCTGCGCCTTGAGTGGTTTGGCGGCCACCCACAGCGCGTTGCAATGCGGGCACTGGGCATCAAAGAAAACATAGACCGTGCGTGTGCTCAGGGTCGAGCCGACGCTGAACCCCTTGGCCTCGGCGGCCACGACGGCGGTGGACACAGCGGTGGTGCCGGCTTTGGCCTTTGCGTCGGGCGCGGGCGTGTCTTGGCAGGCGGTCAACAGCAGCGTGGCTGCCACCAGCATGGCCGGGAGGATCTGGAAAGGTTGAAAGCTCATGTCGGCACCGGAAAAAGGGAGACGGTCAGCATAACGCAGGCCGGCCCTGGGCAGGGGCTCGCCGTTGCAAGCCTTCTGTGGACAAGGGGTTCATGCTCGATGCAGGGAAAATTGAAACAAAGTGAACATAAAGCCATAAATCTTGAGGTGAGGTGGCTTTCTCCAAGGGCGGCATTTTTACCCGCAGGCATGCCCTGCGCCGGGTGCTCCCGCCAATGCGGTACCCAGGTTGCCCACGCATCCTGTGCACGAATCTGTGGATAAGCACGCAAAAAAGCCACGAAAGGCTTGCCAGTCGTGGCTTGCAACAGTTTGCCTGCCAATTAAGCGCCGCCAGCGCCGGCGGGCCGTCCGGGCTCAGCCCTTGAAGCTCATGCCCAGCCGTTCAATCGTCGCTTTTTCAGCGGAAAAGGTTTCGCGGGCGAACTTGGTGTATTGCGCGGTGTTCATGTAGATCACCGACTGGTCGTACTTGTCGAAGGTGGCCAGCACGGCCGGGTCGTTCAGCGTTTTCCGGAAGGCTTCGTGCAGCGTCGCCACGATGGCCGGGTCCATGCCCTTGGGGCCGCACACACCGAAAGGCGAGTCCGATACGGTGTCGTAGCCCAGCTCGGTCAGCGTGGGCACGTTGGGCCAGCGCTTGGTGCGTTTGCTGCCGTAGGTGGCGATCAGGCGCAGCTTGCCCGACTCCACATGCGGCCCCCAGCCGGTGGCGTCGCTCGCACCCATCACGTGGCCGCCGAGGATGGCCTGCATGTTGTCGGCATTGCCCTTGAACGGCACATGGGTGAGCTTGATGCCGGCGCGCTGCGCAAACTCCTCGACCGCCAGGTGCGGGCTGGTGCCGGTGCCGGTGGAACCATAGGTGAATTTTTCGGGGTTGGCCTTGGCGTAGGCCACCAGGTCCTTGATGTTTTTGATCGGTGAATCGGCGGGCACGACCAGGCCAAAGGTGTAGCCGGTCAGGCAGGCGATCCAGGTGAAGTCCTTGAGCGGGTCGTAAGCGGTTTTCTGCATGTGCGGAATGCGGAAGACGCCGTGCGGTATCTGCGTCAGCGTGTAGCCGTCGGGTTTGGCACTCAGCATCTCGATGGCGCCCAGCATGCCGCCGGCGCCGGGCTTGTTCTCGACGATGATGGTCTGGCCCAGGGTCTTGCCGGCGCTTTCTGCCAGCGAACGGATCACCGCGTCGGTGGAGCCACCTGCCGGCCAGGGGCAGATGTATTTGATGGGGCGCGACGGGAAGGCCTGCGCACGGGCCAGGGACGGCAGGGCCACACCGGCCACAGCCGCTGTGGTGCTGGCAATAAACGCGCGGCGGTTGGTCATTGATAGTCTCCGGAGGTTGCAGTACATCTGAAGATTCGAGCGTAGCGGCCCGCTGTCGGCGTGTCATCAAGGTTTACGCGGGGAGCGTATTCTGCAAGGCAGAACAGCTTGCAGGCACGGGCCCGCGCACCGGAGTGCAGGCGTAAAATGGCGGGCTGCAGACAGTGCACCGCTGCGCTTTTTTTTTGACTGAAACGACCCCTGTGACCGATACCGCCCGCTTCCCGTCCGACTCTTCTTCCTCCGAGCCTTTTTCCGATCCCGATACCCCTGTCCAGCAGCCGCGCCTGTGGTGCGGCGACGGCTGGACGGCCCGCGTGCTCAAGAACGAAGACGACGACGGCTGGGCCGTCGCCATGATCAAGGACGGCGAACCCGAGCCCGCGCTGGTGGGCCCCTGGACCATGGGGCGCGACAAGAAAAATCCCAAGCCGCTCGACGGCCCGGCCTTCAGCACCCTGGTGAAGACCGCGTCGGAGTTTGTGCGCCGCCATGAGCAGCAGCTGCATGCCACGCTGCACCAGAGCCTGGAAGTGGAATCGCGCGGTGCGCGCATCACCGTGTCGCTGGACATCGTGCCCGATGAAGATAACCCGTCTGCCATGCTGAGCGCGCATGACGAGGCCGGCGAACAACTCGCGCAGGTGCGTGTGTCGCCGGCCTTCAAGCTGAGCCGCGCCAGCGCCACGGCCTGGGCCGACGGCGGCTTTCCCAGGCCCTGATGGCGGGCGCTTTTCCCGCGTGGATCGATGCCTGTGGCATCGACTTCGGGACCTCCAACTCCACGGCGGGCTGCGGCGGCGCTGATCCGGGGCAGGTGGCCTTGCTGCCACTCGAAGACGGCAAGGCCACCCTGCCATCGGTTGTGTTTTTCCACGCCGAAGACGGGCACATCAGTTACGGCCGCGCCGCGCTGGCCGATTACCTGGCGGGCGATGAAGGGCGGTTGATGCGTTCGCTCAAAAGCCTGCTCGGCACCTCGCTGATCGACGAGCAGACCGAGGTGGCCGGTCGCGCACTGCCGTTTCGTGCGCTGCTGGCGCAGTTCATCGGCGAACTCAAGCGCCGCGCTGAACACGCGGCCGGCCGTGACTTCACCCGCGCCGTGCTCGGGCGGCCGGTGTTTTTTGTCGACGGCGACGCCGCGGCCGACCGGCAGGCCGAAAACACGCTGGCCGAGATCGCGCGCGGCGTGGGCCTGCGCGACATTGCCTTCCAGTACGAACCGATAGCCGCGGCCTTTGACTACGAGTCGCAGGTCACGCGCGAAGAGCTGGTGCTGGTGGTCGACATCGGCGGCGGCACCTCGGACTTTGCGCTGGTGCGCCTGGCGCCCGAACGCGCGGGCCGGGCCGATAGGCTTGACGACATCCTGGCCAGCAGCGGCGTGCACATAGGCGGCACCGACTTCGACAAGTACCTGAGCCTGGCCAGCGTGATGCCCATGCTGGGCCTGGGCAGCCGGCTCAGGAATGGCCTGCTGATGCCGTCGTCCATCTACTTCAACCTGGCGACCTGGCACACCATCAACTTCGCCTACACCCGGCAGGCGTGGTCGCAGATCGGCGAGCTGCACCGCGAGGCGCAGGAGAAAGACAAACTCGCGCGCCTGCAAAACCTGGTGAGCGAACGCGCCGGGCACTGGCTGGCGATGCAGGTGGAGGAAGCCAAGATCGCGCTGTCGGACGCGCCCCGCACGTCCATGGACCTGGGCCGCATCGCGCCCGGCGAAACGCTGGTGTTGCAGCGCGCGGATTTCGACAGCGCCATCGGCGAGCTGGTCGGTACGGTCGAGCGCAGCGTGGCCGGCCTGCTGCGTGATGCCGGCGTGCCGGCCGGCGCGGTGGACACGGTGTTTTTCACCGGCGGGTCGAGCAGCGTGCCGCTGCTGCGCTCGCGTATCGCGGCGCTGCTGCCGCAGGCGCGCCGCGTCGAGGGCGATCTGTTCGGCAGCATTGGCACCGGCCTGGCGCTCGATGCGCTGCGCAAGTTTGCCTGAATCTCAAACCGGCAAAGACGGCAAAAGGGCAGACGGCAGACATGCCCAGGCGCAACAACGGGCGGTAACCCCTTGCTGCGCCTGCCTTGCAACACACACCGGTAAATGTGTTTGCCAGAAAGAAGTATCGGCCAGGCGCTGCAGAAAGTGCTTCTGTATTTCTTCTGATTCACCGAAGATTAAGTAATAATTCCTTCATAAAATGATAAATGAAGGAAATATTGCTGTATGGATAAAACAGACCGGAAAATATTGCAGGTGCTGCAGGCCAATGCCCGCGCCAGCCTGCAGGAGATCGGCCAGGCGGTCGGCCTGAGCCACACGCCGTGCTGGACCCGCATCAGGAAGATGGAGGAATCCGGCGTCATCGAGGGCTACACCGTGCGCATCAATGCCGCGGCGCTGGACCTCAGCGACACGGTGCTGGTGCAGGTCACGCTGGACAGCCACTCGGACAACACGCTGGAAAAATTCGGGGAGACGCTGGCGAAAATTCCCGAGGTGATCGAGGCCTACCTGGTCTCGGGCGACTACGACTACCTGCTGCGCATCGCCGTCAGCGGCACGCGCGACTACGAACGCCTGCTGCGCGAGCGCCTCTACAAGATCAAGGGCATACGCCACAGCAAGTCCAGCTTTGTGCTGCGCACGCTGAAAAAAGCCGATCTGCCGCTGTTCCAGGCCTGACGCCTCAGGACAAGTTGCTAGCGGTCCTCGCGCAGCGCGCGTGAACGGACCCAGGCCATGCGTGCTTCGGTCAGCGCCACGCCCAGGCCGGCCAGGCAGATCAGCGTGATGCCAAGCGCGGTGGTCCTGCCCGGCACCTGGCCAAACACCAGCCAGCCCAGCGTGGCGGCGGCCACGATTTGCAGGTAGCTGAAGGGCGCCAGCAGGGTGGCCGGGCTGTGGCGGAAGGCGGCGATCTGCAGCCAGTGCCCGAGAAATCCGGTGAGGCCGGTGGACACCAGCAGCAGCCACTGCCACGGCGACAGGTCGGGCGTGGTCCAGAACCAGGGCAGGGCCAGTGTCAGGGTGATGGTGCCGAACAGGCCGCCGTAATAGTTGGTTGTCAGCGGATCGTCGTGGGCCACGCGGCGGGTGGCAATCTGGAAAAACGCAAAGGCCAGGGCCGTGGCCAGGCCCAGCGCCACACCGATCGGGTCCAGCTGCGAACCGGGCCGCACCACGATCAGCATGCCGGCAAAACCGGCCAGCACGCCCAGCCAGCGGTGCAGCCGGTGGGGTTCGTGCAGCAGCCACGGCGCCATCATCATCAGGAACAGGGGAGCCATGAAGTTGATGGCGGTGGCCTCGGCCAGCGGCAGGCGGCCCAGCACTGAAAAGAACAGCACGGTGGTGGTGATCATCAGAAGGCCGCGCACCAGCTGGCGCGGCAGCGACTTGGTCTGGAAGATGGCCTTGCCGCGCGAGGGCAGCACCACGGCCGTCATCAGCGCGGTATGCACGGCGTAACGCATCCAGGCCACCATCAGCACCGATACGCCGGCCATGACCAGCCATTTCCCGGAGGCGTCGAGGGCCGACAGCAGCCACAGTCCGGCGATGTGAAGAAGAATGCCGCTTTTTTTCATGAAGCCAGGGAGCGAGGAGAAGCGATTGGGGTGGCGTAGGGCTGCTTGAAGGCTGGCCGTGCGGACCAACCCTGTCGCTCCGAGCATAACCACTGCCGGCGTCCGGGCGTGCGCCGCTGCGGCCGGCCGGGCGCACCGGACCGTGGTTTTTTTAAAAATTCAATGAAGAAAAAGGACGCAGGCCCTTTTGCATCGGTCGCTGGCAGCTATCAAAAACAGAGCAAACGAAGCCTGCTTCAGCCGGTCACCAGCGCCTGCTCGATCCTGTTGAAGAGCATGTCGGCGTGTGCCGCGCTGTAGCGGATGCTGACCTGCTCGGCGTCCGCCAGCGCCTGCACATCGTCCCAGCCCAGGGCACGGTAGCCGCGCGCCTCGTCCGGCGCCTCTGTACCCTCGGTCCGGGTGACCGTGATGCAGACCCGGGTCTGCTCACCGGCGGGTTCGCTGCTGAGCACTACGCTGGCGGGGGCCTGCGCGGCGTCGGTCAGCGCAATCAGGCTGGCAGTGAACACGGTGCGCAGCGCAAAAACAGAGGTGATCACCTCGGGCGCATTGACCTGGTTGGTCACCGTGAAGCCGCGAAAGGCCAGATCGGTCGCCAGCATGCCCAGCGCTTCCTCGATGCCGGCCTCCAGCGCGATGCTGCCGTTTTCCTTGGGGACGACCCAGGTGATCAGGTTCATGCTGGCAGTGGAGGCCGAGCGCGACAGCGTGCTGATCGACTTGCTGTTGTCGCGCAGCACCGCCAGGTCGGGTGTCTCTGCCTGCAGCCGCCGGTCGAGAATGGCGGCAATCATGCCGATGGGTTGCAGTGTACCGGCCATGTGGTGGCGGATGGCCGGCGCGATGCGGCGCAGCAGGGCGTAGCGGGCAGCCTCTTCCCGCAGAAGGGCAGGGGCCGGGACGGGGGTGGAGGCACTCTCGGTGAAGGTTTCGGGGAGTTTCATGCGTCTTCAATCAGGGTCGAAAGGGGTACGTGATGATCCTAGCACCGGCGGCGGCAGGTCTTGAACGTGGCTTCGGGGACGTGTTGTCCTGCCGTGGGGCAACATGCAGATTTCCTTGGCTTGGCGAGGCATTTTGCAGCGATATGGCTGTCAGTGTGATGGACGCTGCCGGTGCATCCTGTCGGACAGTGACGACTGTTGCGTAGGAAGGCTGCTATCGCGCGGGCTGCCGGCGGCGTTTTGCGTGACAGAATACGGACGTCCCCCTGATGCTGACGGAGCCCTGGATGAATTTTGCCCCCGACCTTGCGACGGTCACCCACGGCATACAGCTCGCTGTGGCCCCCGTGTTCCTGCTCACGGCCGTTTCCGGCATGATCGCCGCCGTGGCCGGCCGTCTGGCCCGCATCATCGACCGTGCGCGTTTTCTGGAAAACCGGCTGGAAGCGGGTGGGGTCGAGGAGACCCGTGCCACCAGGATGTACGCCGAACTCGGCGAGCTGCGGCACCGGGGCTGGCTGGTCAACGGCTGCCTGGCCCTGCTGACGTTTTGCGCCATCCTGATCGGCCTGACCATTGTGCTGCTCTTTCTCGGTGAGACCAGCGACCTGCCCACGCTCAAGATCGCCACCGTGTGTTTCCTCTCCGGCGTGGCCTGCTTCCTGTTCGCGCTGCTGTGTTTCCTGGCCGAGACCCTGCTGGCGACGCGCCTGCTCAAGTTTGCGGAACTGCCGCAACAGCCGCCGACGCCCTGACATTGCCCGGCTTGCGGCGAAGAGACCCTGCTGCTCTTGCCGTGTTTGTCGGAAAGACCTCTTTGAATAAAACTTTCAGGAATAACCATGTTGCTTGATGCCGATGATTCCCAACTGGTGCTGGTGGACTACCAGGTTCGTCTGATGCCCGCCATTTTTGAAGGAGAGCTTGTCCTTGCCAATGCGCTGCGCCTGGCCGGCATGGCCAGGCTGATGGCCGTGCCGGTGTGGGGCACGGCGCAGACGCCCGACAAGCTGGGGCCCAACGTGCCCGGGGTCGTTGCCGCCATCGCGGCGGCCGGCGGCCGGACGCTGGACAAGATGCATTTCAGCGCGGTGGACGATGGCCTGGCCGACTGGCTGCGGCCGCCCGCGCGCAAGGCGCCCGCGGGAGGCAATGCCCGCAGCCTGCCCAAACACCTGCAGAAGGCCGCGCCGGCGGAAGAAGAGGGGCGGGGCGTCATCGTGATGGCCGGCTGCGAGGCGCACGTGTGCCTGCTGCAGACCGCGCTGGGCCTGCTCGAAGAAGAGTTCGAGGTCTGGGTCGTCACCGACGCCTGCAGCTCGCGCACCGAACGCAACCGCGACGCCGCCTTCGACCGCCTGGCCGGCGCGGGCGCCGAACTCGTGACGACCGAGATGGTGGCCTTCGAGTGGCTGCGTACCGCGGAGCATCCGGCGTTCAGGGACATGCTGACGCTGGTGAAGTAGGGCGCGCCGGACTTATCGTCCGCCGGCCGGGGTCTGCTATAAGAAGTCTTGGCAACAGGAGAAAACGCCATGTCCAGTGTTGGTTACCACGAACCCGTCAACGAACTGTCCGACGAAACGCGGGACATGCATCGCGCCATCGTCTCGCTCATGGAAGAGCTGGAAGCGGTGGACTGGTACAACCAGCGCGCCGATGCCTGCAAGGACCCCGACCTCAAGGCCATCCTCCAGCACAACCGTGACGAGGAAAAGGAACACGCGGCCATGGTGCTCGAGTGGATCCGCCGGAAGGATCCGAAGTTTTCCAGTGAGATGAAGGACTATCTTTTCACGGACAAACCCATCGCGCACAAGTGACA
>ERZ1292640.2801-Hain-H43-02um-R1-2801-length-13845-cov-5_pt1 | contig 13845 bp, 12 predicted proteins | sample MGYA00564404_ERZ1292640 | MGnify/ENA primary metagenome ERZ1292640 (study PRJEB36523, sample SAMEA6512636) | groundwater metagenome | collected 2019-01-08 | study: AquaDiva: Metagenomics assemblies of 32 groundwater samples
CGTAACGTCGGTTTTCCTGGCAAGCATTGGAAGCGTTTCCTGCAGATAGGTCGCAACGCCGTTATTTTGCTCGAAGGTGTCCGAAAACCATGCGATTTTCATACTTGAAATTAGGCGGGGGCGGTTAAAAAACTGCTACTTGGGTAGCCCATCCAATTTTCTTTCAACAAGCCGAAGGTAATACCTCTCCAACTTGCGTTTTTCATTCAGGAGGCGAATTAATTTTGACTTATCGGCTATGCCCTCCGCATGGTAGGTGGCAAGTTTTTCAATAAGTGCGCCTGCCCTTCGGTTTAGCAATTGTGGGATTTCCGGATAATGAATCGATTGGGGCACTCTTTTTCGTGTAATTTCCAATTCCGATCCCGGGAGCGAAATTGCATGAAGAAGTTGGGTGGGTACGTGTTCTGGCCTTTCCCCCTTTTTCAATTTATCCAAATTTTCCTCAGTTATCCTGATATTGCCCCATGCAAATTTTACCTCCTCCCTCAAATCCCTTCTGGCTATGTGTTTTAGATTAACAACCATGATATTCGGATATCTGTTGCCCACTAGAAATAAAAAATAAGTGGTTGGGCGGCGGGCCGTAGTCCCCCTTCTGTTTTTGGCAGCATTGTTCTAAGCGGCTCTAAATGGCCTTGCATCGTGCCAAAACGCTTTGGCATGCACAGATTGACCGTTTCACTTGAAAAAAGGGAATGTTCGTATTCCTCATCACTTTTTTCCCAATTCCCAATATCGTTTCTGTTCCAACCCTTTGCCTAAGGCAAGCATATTGCAGCTTGTGCAAGACATGACTTATCCCGATGGGGGGAACTTCCTCACTACCATTGCTGGCGTGTTAGCTGTCCACCCACCGCCCGCAATGAATATGGCGCCCTTGGTATATATTTGTTTTGAAAAGGAGCCAAGTTTGGGAATGCCCTGCCCTCTTGGAATGCTTTGCATTCCCTCCCATTCGCAAATTAAACTATTGCGGCGCTCCCGGGCACGTCTGCAGGCACGTTGGGTTCTCCCCCGGGCAATCACTGCAGGCATGCATCACAACTTTCCTGCAACAGCAGCTATATGAATTAGCCGTCCAGCTCCAGCTTTGGTATTTGATATAATTGCATGTGGTGAAGCAGGCGGTTGGTTCGCCCTCATTCCCAAGCGTTGTGCATGTGAGCTGTGTTATTGCAGAACCAATTACTTCCGGATAGCCTACGCTTGCGCAATAGGATGCGCAATTTACTGCAGAGGAATCGCAAACATCCCCAAGTCCATCGCCATCCATGTCGCTTTGGTCGGGATTGTAGGAGTTGGGGCAATTGTCCTGCGCATTCAAAATTCCATCACCATCAAAATCATTGGCATCCTGCGTTGGTGATGGGGAAGCGCTTGGTGAAGTTGTTGCTGAAGGCTGAACATATGTTGTTGGAGTGGGCGTTGGCGATGGGCTTGGATAAACATATGGCGTTGGTGAGGGGGGTTTTGAGGTCGTTGTGGGGAATGGAGTTGGGGAAGGGGGCCGCGTCGTTGTTGTTGGGAATGATGATGGGGATGCGGATGCATAAATTGAAGGTGTAGGTGAAGGGGGCCTTGTTGTGGTAGTTGGGAATTTGGTCGGTCTAGTGGTTGTAGTCGGGTATTCCGTTGGCCGCTCAGTTGTTGTTGGAATCCCAACTGATGGATCCGGATAATCATAACCTACTTGAGGGGTTGTAAGCCTCCATTTGATATCAAGTGATATTTCATATTTTGGCGAGGGTTCAACTGATGGATATTCCGATGGCTGCGGCGAGGGGCTTGGCAGATGCACATATGGCGAAGGTGTCGGTGAAGGAATTGCAATCCTTGGCGAAGGTGAAATTGTCACATTGCAGCAGTTGCATTCCTTGCTTTTGTAGCCCGTTGCCGTCTGCTTCCCATCAGAGACTACGCCCGCCCTGGTTTTTGCGAATTTATAGGCCTCAATTATATCAACCTGGCCATTCCCATCCTCATCTGCCACTATTCCGTTTTGCATCGCTAATATGAATGATTGCGTGAAATAGCCCCCATTTGAATTCGCCCACGAGGATTCCGTGGATTTTGCAGCTGATATGGCAATTTTGCACTCTCCGGTTGATACGACCTCAAGGGCCATCAGCTCCGAATGGCAAGTATCAAAAATTATGGTCTTGTCGCAATTGCGCATCCGATCAAGCCAGCCATTGAGGGTAGAAACATACATGTCCCCGCCCTCCTTTGAGCCATGGCCCTTGCTGAAGATTTTCAGGAAGGGAGTCTCAAAATATGGGTTTACGGTAAATGAGAGCTCCTTCACATTCGCATCAAAATCATACTCCTCGCGTAATTTGGCATATCCCGAATCCGTCAGGCTTGCTATCTGATCCGAACTCAATTCCATTTTGTCCCCATTGATCCTGTTCACAAAAAGCGCATTCGATTCATTTAGGCCGTGGGCAGCCGTATAAAAAACAAACGTGTCGCACTTTTCGAGGACTCCTGCCATAGTTATGAGCCCATCGACAAAGCTATTGATTGTCGTTATTCCATCCACGCCAGCAGTGACCGAAGTTGAAAGGTAGATAATGTTTCCCGGATCAAAACCCTGGGTCGTCAAAAGATTGTAGAAATCATCCGTATCCTTCTTGAAGGGCTCTTCATCGTATCCGGTAACAACCATCGCATATTTCTTTCCTAGCCCATCGCAGCATGGCGGCTTGTTGCAAAGGGGGGATGCTGGCGCCTCGAAATATAATGAGGGAACCTTGGAATTTTTTGAATCGGAATATTCATCAAAGCGCAAAACGCTTCCTCCAACTGAGAGCTCCATTTTCTTGTCTTTCATGCTCAAATCCGGATTCTTTGGGTAAGCGATCAATTCCTTGCTTAATCGCTCATCAAAGCTCGCCCAATACTGCTTTCCATTAACCGTTGGCCACCAATCCTCATCCATCACAAAATACCTTCCGGTTTCCGGCTCCACGAAAACGTACTTCACCGGATGGGAGAATCTGGAAAATGGTTCTTCATCAATGAAAAAGAAGAGGTATTTCCTTCCAACCTTGAATCCGCTTTCCTTCGCAGAACTTATGGCATCTCCGGCTGCCAGCACCTTATCAAATGAATAAACGAATTTTTTTGGATCCCCTCCCGCAACCTGACCATGCACCAATTTTGCCCCTGCCTCATAATCCAATGGCAGTTTTTCGCTTAGGAGAAGGAGATTTTTCAAGTTGGGGCAATATTTTGCAAATGCCGCCTTGAATGCCTCATCAAAGAATTTGATCTCTTCATCCTTTAGGGGGAATTTATCGATGCTCCTTGATTTCTTGAGAATGTTGGAAAGGGTTTGCATCATTTTTTTTGATTTTTCATTCCTTCCAATTGCCCCGCCCACCTTTTCGCTGTATAATATTCCGGCATATATGCACTCGGCTTCATTCCTCTCGAATTTTCCTAGCGCCCGCTGTGTTTCCGTTATGGAATCATCCGTTTCAAGCACGCTTTCCACATAATCCGCCGCACCCGTGAATTCGGGATTTGATGCCCGGAGTTTGGCAAGCTCAATCTTGGCGGTTTTCCGCGGCTCTTTTGAAGCAAAAATCCTATCCAGAGCGTTGTCCAAAAGTGCGGTATTGATTGAGATTTCAATGCCTTCATCAGTAGGGGCGATGCTTGCCTTTGCCTGGAATTCCGGCGCTGGCAGCTGCGTCTTTTGCTGGACGCACCCGAATAAAATTACGCCCAATAGGATCAGTGCAATGATGATTTTATTCATTTCCGCCACACCCCCCACAATGATTAGGATTCCCTAAAAAAATCATGTTTATGCATTATAAGCCTTTGCACCGGCACGCCTTTTTGAGTGCCAAATTCCATATGGGCGTTTTGCATGGCCTTGGTGCGGGATATTCTTGCACATCCAAATGCCCATCTGCCTCCCCAAAATGGCAAGCCTTATATAGGAATTTTCATTTCTCTATGTGTTGGGAGTGGGTGACAATATGCCAAACGTGAAGCTAACCGTTATTATAGCAATTATTTTAGCCTCATTTTCTACCGCCACCTGGGATGTCTACGGCCAGGCATTGACAAATGATCCGAATGCCGATTTTGCGCCCGGCGTAGATGGGAATTACTTGACATATGTGAGCGGCCGGTCCGGCAATTTTTCATTAATACTTCAGGACCTTACTACTGGCGATGAAACACAACTAACGGACGGCCTAACTGAGCAGCCATACCCGCTAAATCCCTCAATTGATGGCACAAAAATCGTCTACCAGTACTACGTGAATGGCCAATCCGAAATTTACCTGTACGATATTAGTGCAAGGTTCAATCAGCGGCTAACCACTGATGCCATCGACCAGTTGAACCCCAAGATAAGCAAGGACAAAATAATCTGGATCGAGTATGGCAAGGGCGGCTCTTATGTTGTGTATTACGATATGAATTTCGTGCTAAGCAAGCCCCTAACCGATCCGGCATTAAACGTGCGATATGCCTCTATCGAAAACAATATCGTCGTTTATGCCTACGAGACAAATGGCCAGTACGATTTGCACTTATATGATCTTAGCACGAATACTGAAACTCCCCTTGCTGCCACTGCGGATAATGAAGTTCTTCCCCAGATTAAGGGCGGCCAAGTGGCATACTTGTCATATCCCCAAGGAGGAAGTTCCGCATCTGTTTATGTTTACGATATAGCTTCCCAAATAGCCAGGAAAATCACCCCTGACGGCGCAAATGCATCAATGCCCGCAATTGGAAATGGGATTGTTGCATATCCCGATGATCGTAACGGAAATTGGGATATTTATGCATACGATTTGAACACAAGTGAGGAAGTGCGCGTCACTTCAAGCGCCTTGGGCGAGAGCTATCCGCAAATCAGCAGAAAAGCAATTTATTATCACCAATTTGATCCAAATGTCGGATTAGGAATCGATATCCACAAGGCCACTTTGGTTGGGAATATGTCCGGCTCTGGCATGTTCCTTAAGGGGGATGCGGATTGGGATGGTGAATTGAAGCAGGCGGATGCGACGGCAATTTCGAGCTATGTGAACACCGGATCCCCGGTGCTTTCTCCGCTCCTTTTTTCCGATGCAAACGGGGATGCCAAAGTGGATGCATCCGATTCCAGCTACATATCTGCCCATCTAACGGGCGGGCCATCCCCTCCTGGCAATTACTACGGCCTTTTGGGCGTTGTGATGAGGGGGGATGTAAATTTTGATGGGGTGATCAATGTTTTCGATGTTACCCTGATCAACAAGATCGCCTTCCAGAATTTTCCAGCGCCGGATCCGTCCATTGTTGCAGATGCAAAGCCGGATGGGAAAGTCGACATTTTCGATGTGGCAATGGTTAATGATGCCGCCTTCAAGAACGGCGCCCTTCCCCTTCCAATTTTCAGGGGCGATGTAAATAACGATGTCAAAATCACCAAGGCGGATGTTGCTTTCCTGGAAAGTTACCTATCCGGCGGCCCTGCACCAGCTCCCATTGTTTTGGGAGATGCAAATGGGGATGGTTCCGTAAACCGAAAGGATGTGAATTACATTCTCGAATACCTATCCAATTTCGGCCCATGGCCAGTTGGCCCATATTACGGAGTTCCGCTCGTGCCAACGCCAACCCCGGGTGTTACCGCAGCCCCAACAGCCCCGCCTGGGGGGAATAACAATGGCGGCGGCTCAAGCAATCCTGGAGGGGATACGGCGCCAAAACCATCGCCTTCGCCAAATGCAACAGTAAAGCCTTCCCCAACTCAAAACCCCTCACTTGTGGGCATCGACACGGAAACAGATGAGATTCTAAGGGAGCTCCATGAAAACGGGAAGGATACAACTGATGTTGAAGAACAGCTCCTTGTTGCGCAGGATTTGGAAATGCAGGGCAGGATTGAGGAATCCGAGCAGGTAAAGCTTGGAGCCCTTGCAAGGCTTAAGGTGATGCTTGCCAACTTGAAGGCGGGGAAAATTTCCACCAGTTGGCTGATTGTTGGCGCTTTGATAATCCTGATTTTGGCCGGCACTGCCTACTATTATTTTGCCATGAAAAAGAAGGATGAAAACGCGGAAAAATCCGTCCTATCGGTTAGTGTCCTTGGGAATTCATCCGCAGGCCCGAGTATTGAAATGCCATCCGGTTTTGAAAAGCCAGAAGTGCTTGAGCCAATCAAGCTGGATTTGATGGATAAGAAAATAATGAAAAAATAGCCCAACTGGCTACAATTCAATTGTTACCCCAACCTCATCCTTGTTTTTGAGGGAAAGTAGCCTTCGCAGGTTTTCCTTGCTTATTATTTCCAATATGTCCGCGCCGTAGTGGGATTTTGCGGGTATTATGGCGGCTCCAAATGCGCCCCCCTTTTTCCCATCTATTTTTGCCCGAAAAACCTTTGCCCCCCCAAGTACCCTGCCATTTTTCTTGAAGCCCCGTATTTCAATTCCAGCAAGGCCCATAAGGCGGCGTTTTCCATCCGCGTTTTGCACTCCTTCGAGTTTCAAATTGAGCGTTCCTGGGAAAACCTCAAATCCAAGTGCTTTTGCAATTTGTTTTTTGTATTCGGGTATTGACAAATAAAACCTTCCCTCATGCATCCCGGATATTACCCTGCCAGTTAGGCCTAATTCCTTCTTCGATTTTTCAAAAAGCGCTGTAAGGTCATCCCTTAGCTTGACGAGCATATCCCTGCCGTTTTGGGTGAGCCCAATTTTTCCGGATTTGCGGGAAATAAGCCCCTGGGATTCCAGATTTGTAAGCCACCTTGAAACGGTTTGCTGTGAAACGGATAGCTCTGATGCAAGCATGCCCGTTGTTGCCTTTGCCGTGTTCAAAAGCCCGCCTCGCCTGGCAATGGCCATTATGACCGCAAGTTTTTCATCACCCATTTAGTTCCCCCTCCAAAAGAAAATTCCTGCAGGTTTAAATAACCCAGCTAAAACGGATGGAAAATATTCGTGTGTGGAGGAGCTAAACTTGCGCATGCGCCCCAAAAACCGCCAAGCCCGTTTTTTTCCATATGTTCCATATCCCCCATATCCGGCATCACAGTAAACCCGCTTCCAAAAATTCCCCCAATCCAGGCCAAATCGCGGTTTGGCAGGCCCATCCCATTTCCCCCATTTTACCTTCCAAAAATCCCTTTAAATTCTTTTGCGGTTTAAGGGCTGTATGCGCATCCTAATTGCCTTCGCATCCAAGAGCAAATCCGCAGAATTGCTTGCCTCCCACATAGTTGAGGGATGCCGGATTGCCGGAATTGAGCCCGAAATGCTTAATCTGGGGGATAGCTACAAGCTTTTTGATTACCTCCCAATCCGGTCCCTTTTGCCCAAATCAAAAATCCAGATGCCGCATGACTTGTCATCCTATGATATTATTTTCATTGGCTTTGAAATCCATAACGCATCCGAAAGCGGCAAGTTCCTTGATTTCATTGAATCCCATGATTTTTCAGGCAAGCGGGTGGCGCTTTTCTGCTCCTATTATGTCAACCGCAAGTATCTTGACCGGATCGTTAAGAAGCTCGAGGGGAGGAATGCGCAGGTTTTCAATACCATAAGCCTAAAGCGCAAGGGGCTATCCGCCTTCATCGGTTTTGGCTCGCTTGATGAAAACGACCTGGTCCGCGCGGAGGCATTTGCCGAGCGCACAATCAACAACACGCTTGGAAGGAAGGTCTGGAAGGATTCGGAAAAATCGCAGATAAAAGGATACCGTAAATGAGGGTAAAAAAGAAGCCAATTCTGTTTTTCAACTTAACGCCAATAAGCCGATATATCCATATCGCAAAACATTATTTTCCATGCATAAAGCCAACCCTTTTAAATCGGGATTTCATAATCGCTTCGTGATTTGAATGGATAGGACCACTTCGGGAATTTACGGGCTTGACGACCTCATGGGTGGGGGAATCCCAAAGAAGCGCACACTGCTTGTTTCCGGCGCTTGCGGAACAGGAAAATCCATTTTTTCGATGCAATTCATCTACCGGGGCATCCTTGAAGCCGAAGAACCGGGCGTTTTTGTGACCTTTGATGAGATGCCCGAAAAGATCCGCCAGGATATGCTCAATTTCAAATGGAACCTCAAGGAACTCGAGGATAACGACCTTCTGGCGATTGTGGATGCGACATCTGCCCGCGCCGGCGTTCCATCTGAAGAGGAGCATGCGATTTTGCCGGGGCAATTGGATATTGACAAGCTCCTCGTTGACATTTTAGGCGTATGCAGGAATATAGGCGCAAAACGGCTCGTGATTGATTCCATTCCAGCAATGGCCTCCCAGCTCGAAACCGAATCCCAGATCAGGCGCGCGGTCCTGAAACTTGCATACATAGTTTCCCGCTCCGGCCTTACGACTATCATGACTTCCGAAATCCCAGAACAATCACTTGGCTCGGGCGCCGCCCTCCAATTCTCAAAATATGAGGTTGAGGAATATGTGGCCGACGGTGTCATAATTCTTAATTTCCTTGGCGTTGGCACCGGCGCAACCCGTACCCTCTACATCAGGAAAATGCGTGGAACAAAGCACTCACTTGAGATCCATCCGCTTGAAATTACGGAAAAAGGCATTGTCGTCAAGAAGATTGAGGAAGTGTTCAAGTAACTAACACCCCACAGGGGACCTAGGTCCCCTCCCACGTGTTGCCGCCCACCCCCCTAATTTTGTTTGCTAATTGATTTTGAAGTTGAATTCCATTTTGCTTTCATGCCAATTATTATGAAAACTCCAACAGTAATAATTTGCGCGGCAATTTTGGCCATTTTATCCTCCAAAATGAAGCTTAAAGCGAATTGGACAGCTTGGGATATGTTAAGGTATGAAAAATAAATCATGCCCATTATGATCATTATAATCGATAATGCATAAGCGAAAATGTATATGATATGGCCGGCGAATATTAGCTGGTTGCTTGGGAACTTTTTGGGAAACATTTCGATTTTGCCATGCAGGAAATAGATGACAAGCAGTGCAATTACTGCAAGGCAATAAAGCCAGATTATCCCCCAAAGCTGCTTGCCTCCCGTTTGATATCCCGATGCTAACGCCCAAAACACTGATAGAGCTAGCAATACGGGGCTTGACAATTTATCGAGGACGGATTTGAAAAAATCCTTGTGTAATTCTGTGGCGAACTCCTCACCTGATTTCATTTCATTCACCAAGCCGGTTTCCTAATAAGTATTCATGGCGCATTATTTATTCTTATGCGTATTTATTGGTCAATGCTTGTTAATCGCTATATCCGCCAAATCAAATTGCTTGGCGAAAAAGACCACGCGAAACTCTCAAATCTAACCGTTGGGATCATTGGCTGCGGGGGGCTTGGGAGCAATTCGGCATTGCTTTGCGCCCAACTGGGGGTAAAAAAGCTAATTCTGATGGACCGCGACAAGGTTTCGCAAACGGATTTCAACAGGCAGCAATTCTCCGAATCAGATTTGGGGAGGGCAAAGGTTGAGGCGCTCAAGGAAAAAATTGGAAAAACGAATTCAAATGTTTTGGTGGAGGCGCATTTCGAGCAATTTGGTGAGGGGAAATCAAAAGGGGCATTTAGGAATGCAAATGTTATTCTTGATGGCACCGATAACTTTTCGACGCGCGTTGCTATAAACCGCTTTTGCCTTCAAAACAAGATTCCCTGGATTTTTGCATCCGCCCTCAAATTCGAAGGCATGCTTTCCACAATCCTTCCGCTAAAATCCGCATGCTTTGAATGCTGGGCAATTAGGCCCAAAAACGAGCTCTCATGCGAGGATGCGGGGATCATGAATACGGCGGTTGCGGCAATTGCCGCCCTGCAGGTGCAAGAGCTGATCAATCTCATTTGCTTTAATAAGCCAAATTATGCTAACAAATTGCTTAGGGTGGATTTAAGATCGGGTTTGTTCGAATCCATCGCCCTTGAAAGGAGCACCAAATGCCCCACTTGCTCGAAAAAGCGATAATTATGCAAAAGATATCGAAAGCGAAGGCAGGGGAACCACAAATCCCCTCTGACCAGAATTCAAATGCCGGAACCGATCCCGGCGATGAAATCCGCATCCTGAAGGAGAAGAACCGGGAACTCGAGCGCCGGCTGAACATGATAGAGCAGAAGCTCAACGACCACAACGAGCAATTCGTGGAGGAATTCGGCGAGGATTTCGAGGAGAATAATGAGGAGGAGGAAGAAAAGAAAAAATAAGTCAGTTCCAAATATTAACTTTCCAAGGCTGAAATTCTATATAGCATTTTTTATCTTGCCCGGGTATTTTATTACATATCCACTCGGTCATTTGATTTCCCACAATTCCGATTTTATAAGGATAATTGCACATTCCGCTTTTGTTTTCTGTTATAAATATTGCATCATTAGCCTCGATTTTCATAGGAAATTTTCCCTCATTTGGCATCGTTGTAAAGATATTGCTACAATTCCCTAAAAGATACTGAATAAATATCGGATTTTCTTCGTTATTACTTACTATTAGGTCTAAATTGGTCGTATGGTCTATTAGTATTGCCGAAGTAGTAGGATGATGGAACACAATTACGAATAAATTTCCGAATAAATTAATTATTCCAACGAGAAATTTAGCTAAATAATAAGGAGGGCTGAAGAATCCCCAAATAAAATATATTATTATAAATCCTAATAGTAAGTAGGCAAATAGAGGAACTATTTTTTTCAAATATTCGTTGTTAATTTTTTTGGTGTAATTTTCAATTTTTTTATCAAACATGTTCCAGATAATTAATGAGCAAAATACAAGAATAATCAATTTATACAAATGAGCTATTGTGTAGTATGGCAGGTCTAGTGGCAGTATTTCTTTGTTGTATGTAGTTACTTGAATACTTGCAAAAAGGAATTCGATAAGTCCTATAATGAAAATAATTATTATTTTATGAAAGTTTTTTCCAATTATATCGATATCAGAGGCAATCTCATGAAAATGATTTTTTAATAAAATAAAACTAAAATAGCCTGGAATAAATATTCCAAAAAACAGCACAAAAATGTTAAAATTCATTATATTTGGGTCAAAAAATAAAAAGTCCGAAGACATATTGATTACCTAATAAGCGGGGAGTGAGAGTTGAACTCACCTACTCCGCTAGCTGCTCTCCTTTTCTAATTCTCCGATCAAAACCCCTTTCTTTATTCTCCCAGGGGTCTTTTTCTTTCGGGAAAGAAAAAGAGGCCTGCAGGCGGATACATGGCCGATCTGTCATCCCCGCATCGGCGTCGTGGGACGCATCCCCCTTGAGCCGATCGCTCGTTCCCCCTCCTTATGGTTTGTGAACTTTAAAAAAACTCGCATCAGGCGCTTTTTTGCTTCCGTTTGGGCGCCTTGCCTTTTTCCTTTCCTTTGAGCATCTCCTGCAGCGAATCGAGCTTCCCAAAAATGAATGCGCCTATTGTTACGAACTCATCCTCGGATGCCAACAATTCCTTTCGCTTGAAGAAATAAATGTAAAATCCGCCAATCATTGCGCCATAAACGTGCACCAGGAAATCGGATGGCGTTGCCGCCTCCCGCTGCCTGCCATCCTGGGTAACCTCGATTTTTGTTTGAGTCTTTTCAAGGGATTGATTTATTTGCATGATAACTTCGGGAGTTTTGTTTTGCTCAACTGCCACTTTAAGCTCCTCTTTTAGCGCAACCTTTTGGGATGCCAGATTTGAATCATACCATTTGCCGGCATAATCAATGCCTGGGAAAATTACGAAGCTGATAAGCAGGGGCGTTGCAATGAGCAGCGCAAGGGCCGCTTTTGGCCTCAAAAGCATAACACTGGTAAGTATTCCCGAAATCCCCGCGCTTGCGCCAATCAGGGGGACGCCCGGGTTTACAATTGAAAATAGCAGGGATGCGCCTGTTCCTGCCATCAGGAATATCAAAACCACATCGATGGATAGCACTGCCGCCTCAAGCGCAAGCCCAAAAAGCAGAAGTGGTATCAAATTGCCAATCAAATGGAATATCCCAACGTGGATGAATAGGTGGGAAATGATGGAAAGCGGGTTTTGGCCATTTAGGGCAAGGCCCCTAAGCGATGAATCCGTAATGTAGGGGGTTCCTAGCGATAGGAAATAATAAAGCGCCAGGATTATTCCGGCTAAAACCGCGCTTCCATATGGAAACTTCCGTAGCCCAAACATGTTAGCTTTACCTATCGCTTCCAAAATAAACCTTTCCATATGCTGATGCAGTATCCAATTCCGAATTATCAACTCCCCTTTCCATCCGCTTATATTGAATCCGGCTGTGGATGGGTTTTGCCCTTACCATAAGTTGATGTTGAAATGTCCAATATTTTAGGGTTTATTTATAAATAATTGGACAAATGTTCGATTATTGCAATAAATAACAAAAATATTTCCCATTTTTCTCCCAAACCTTTAAATATACGTTCGTGTTTTTAATTGCAAACTTTACAAGCGAAAGCTTTTATCCGCACATAATTGTTTGTCGAGGTGGTGGGAAAATGACTCATACGAATGAATTGGAGCTTACTTCGCAGGTCCAAAGGGCCGCCTTCAAGGCTCCGCATGTCAATTCGCTCAAATTCATGGGCGCCACAATTGATTCGCTCATGGATTTTGCCGGCGAGCGCGGGGTTTTGATGGTCGATTACAAATTCATAGATCTTCCAGGGCAGTGGCAGCACAAGACCGTTCCAATTGCGCAGTTTTCGCAGGCCGTTTTCACCGATGGCGAGGGGTTTGATGGTTCATCCATTAGGGGGTTCCAAAGCATAGAGGAAAGCGACATGCTGCTTCTTCCGGATCCAAAGACCGCCTTCATCGATCCCTTCATGAAGGATTCCACGCTTTCGATCACATGCGATGTGGCAATGCCCGGCGTGACTAAGGATCGCTATCACAAGGATCCAAGGCATGTTGCGCAAAAGGCTGAGCAATACTTGATGGGCACTGGCCTTGCCGATGTAAGCTATTGGGGGCCAGAGCTTGAATTTTTCATCTTTGATGCGCTAAAATACCATCATGGCCAATTGGGAACTGGATATGAGATTTTCACCGGTGAATCGCATCTTTCAAGCCCGGATATTGAATCGCACGACAAGGGCAATTTGGGCCATAAGATCCGCCCCAAGGAGGGGTATTTTCCAGTTGCGCCGGCGGACACACAAAACGACATCCGTGCCGAGATGACCAAAACACTTGAGGCAACCGGCATCCATGTGGAAACGCAGCACCATGAGGTTGCATTTGCGCAGGCTGAAATAGACATGCGCTTTGATGCGTTGACCGCGATGGCGGATAAGGCAATGCTCTATAAATATGTGGTAAAAAACGTTGCAAGGAAGTTTGGCAAGACGGCAACTTTCATGCCAAAGCCCATCTTTGGGGACAACGGCTCGGGGATGCATGTGCACCAATCCCTATGGAAGGGTGGGAAAAACCTCTTCTTTGATGCGGCTGGGTATGCGGAGCTTTCCCAAATGGCCATGCATTATATCGGCGGCCTTCTCAAGCATGCCGATGCGGTTTTGGCTTTCACCTCCCCTACCACAAATTCATACAAGCGCCTGGTTCCCGGCTATGAGGCGCCGGTGAACATTGCTTTTTCGCAAAGGAACCGCTCCGCTGCGATTCGAGTGCCAATGTATGCGCAGGGCGAAAAATATGCGAAGAGCAAGAGAATTGAGTTCCGGCCGCCCGACGCAACCGCAAACCCCTACTTGGCGTTTTCGGCAATGCTGATGGCCGGGCTCGATGGCATCCAGCGGAAAATCGATCCCGTTGCCGAAGGCTACGGCCCTTGGGACAAAAACATCTACAAGCTAAATGAGGAGGACAAAAAGAAGATCAAATCCGT
>ERZ1292640.2804-Hain-H43-02um-R1-2804-length-13838-cov-5_pt1 | contig 13838 bp, 14 predicted proteins | sample MGYA00564404_ERZ1292640 | MGnify/ENA primary metagenome ERZ1292640 (study PRJEB36523, sample SAMEA6512636) | groundwater metagenome | collected 2019-01-08 | study: AquaDiva: Metagenomics assemblies of 32 groundwater samples
TCGGCAAACCCACCATCATCAACAACGTTGAAACCCTCGCCCACCTCCCCAGCATCATCGAGAACGGCGCCGAGTGGTTCACCAAGCAGGGCGTCCAGAGCACCGTTGGCGGCCCTCCCAGCTGCGGCACCAAACTCATGGGCGTCAGCGGCCACGTCAATCGCCCGGGCGTCTACGAGCTCGAACTCGGCATCAAGCTCCGCCAGCTGGTCGAAGACCCCAAGCTCTGCGGCGGCATGCGAAGCGGCAAGAAGTTCAAAGGCGCCATCGCCGGCGGCATCAGCATGGGCGTGCTCGGCCCGGACCAGTTCGACGCCGAGATGGACTTCGACATCGGCCGCAAGTACAACGTCCTGGGTCTGGGCACCGCCTGCCCGACGATCTTCGACGAAGACACCGACATGGTGTCCGTCGCCCTCAACATCGCCCGCTTCTTCAAGCACGAATCCTGCGGCCAGTGCACCCCCTGTCGCGAAGGCAGCGGCTGGCTTTACCAGCTCATGGGGCGCATCGATGAAGGCCAGGGCCGCACCAAGGACCTGGACCTCGCCCTGGAAATCACCACCAGCATGGGCTCGATGCCCGGCACCACGATCTGCGGCCTCGCCGACGGCAACAACTGGGCGATCCGCACGATCATGAACAAGTACCGCTCGGAGTTTGAGGCCAAGGTGAAGCCGACGTTTGTGCCGGTGAAGATCAGTGTGGGAGCGGGGGCGAGATAATGGCTCGCGGGGATGTGATGAGTCGCAAGGACCGCGAAGCGCACGAAAGACGCTGGGAGGTTGTGCGCCAATGCCTGAATTCGCACGATCCAATCGGACTCATTGCGATTGGGTGCCCCGAGGATGAGTATGACCCGGAGGTTCCCGGGGTGCTCAGCGCGATCAGGAATGCCAAGGATCTGCATAGCTTGGAACAGTGCATCGTCACTGCCTTCGCGGTGAAGTTTGATCGACAGACTGCAATGCAGTTCAAGGGTTGGAAAGCCTTGGCAAAGGAGTTGTGGGACTTATCTCACTCGTCGGCGTGGTAGTCAAGGCTCTTCCCGTCAATCTCGAAGGCGTAGGACGCGCCACGCGTGTCGCCCTTGAACAGGAACGAAAGGACATCGGTGTCGATCACAACCGAATCTATCACCGCCGATCCTCACGAAACGAGTGGATGAAGTCGTCGATGGACTCGTCCGCGGGCCAATCTCCTCGCAAATCGTCCAGCGAACGGATTGGTGTCACCTGTTGCTCACGGGCGAGTTCCTCGATCGACTTGCGGGCCCAGAAACCGTCGGCCGTGGCATCGACCGGCTTCACTCCGTTCGCGGGCGACACGGCGCGGCAATCGACCTCCGTGCCTTGCGGCAACGAGATCGGCTCCGTCGGCCGGATAATGCCGTGATCAAAGATTCCTCGAAAATCCATGGCCGTGCTCCGTTCTTCCGCCGAATCATGTGGAGGGAATCGGAGCGGTTCCCAGTCGCACGTTCTGTCCTTTGTCCTGCAGGCATTATCCTCTCGGCCCCAAGTCCCCAAACCCGCCCGCACGGTACACTCCGCGAACGTGCCCCTCTCCGGCGGCGTCACGGTCGAGATCAACCCCAACTGCGAGGTGTTTCGTGCAGGGCGAGGCCACAACCTGGGAGCGAGTCTACGGCAGCTTCCGCCAAGGCCTGAACCTCGCCCGCGGCATCGGCATCATCCTCTGGCTCCTGATTCGCACGCTCTTCATCCGCACCGACCCCAAGGCAACACTGGCGCTCACAGGGCTCGACCCGGTCACCAGCAAGTACGGCGAGATCTGGGATCGCATGGACCGCAAGGCGGTCCAGCGCTTCGGCTTCTACATTGATCCACGGGCCGCCGGGCTTGCCCTGTGCACCGGAGCGCCCGCCGGCGAGCAAAGGCGTCTGTTGACGATGCTCGACCGCTTCGCGCCCGACATCGAGGCCCTGCTCGCCCTCTCACACAAACCCTTTGGCGAGTGGCCGGCGATGGACTCGTTCGACCCCATGACCGGCGAGCACTTGCGCCATCCCAGGGCCTGGTTCCAGAACTTCGCCAGACTGCTCTCCGCAGATGCCGCCGCACGCTGGGATCAAAGCGACTTCGACGGTGCGGCCCGGCGCATAGCCGCAACCGTGCGATGGGGAATCGCAATCGGCCAGCAGCCCGACGCCGTTACGCAAATGGTCGGAGAGATGCTGCTCGGGCAGGCCGAGGCGCGCCTCGCCGCCATGATCGAGGGCGGCCTCGCGCAAAGGCTCAGCCCCAGCGCTTCGGACGATCTTCGCGACGCGTACACCTCCGCACACCAGGACGGCCTCGATGGCGCTCTGCGTTCCTGGGTCCAACTCGCCCAAGACAGGATCACACAGGCGCGAGAGTGCCTGGCGGATCCACAGGCGGGCAAACGCCTGGCCACGCTTGCTCGAAGCACCGCCGGCGTCAAGGAGGACTCGCATCCGACCCTGGGTCCCCGTGCCCCCGAGTGGACCTACCGGTGCGCAAACGCCCTGTCGTGGCGCCTCCGCCGGCTCAACGCGTTGTCCTCGACTGAGATTTCGACCAAGATCGAGCGAGCCCAGGAGATGATCGCGGCCATCGAGCAAGTCGCCCTCGGGCGCGACGGCGATGACCCCGCGTCACAGAATCGGCGTCTGGAGGAATCCACTCGTGCTGGCGTGGAGGAGGCGGCCCTGGACCCAACGCACCTGTCGCGGTGGCTGCTCTTCTCCCTTGGCCCGTCGTACGCGCGCTGGAAGCAATCGATTGAGGCCCGCCAGAAGGTTGTTGAGAAGCTGACCCCGAGTCATTGCCCGGATCGAGACCGACGCATCTGAGCAAGGAGCGCAACCTCGCGCCCGGGCCGACCGCTCTCGCGCTCAGTTCGTCGAAACTTCCTCCATCGGCAACAACGCCCCCAGCGTGTCCAGCAAATCATCCATCGGGAACGGCTTGGAAAGAAAGGCCGTGTGGTCGATGAGCGATCTCGGCAGCTCGGGTCGGGTGCCGCCGGTGGTGAGGATCGCGGCGATCGCGGGCGATTCGGCGCGGATGCGTGTGAGACACTCGATCCCGCTCATGCCCGGCAGGCCGATGTCCAGCACCACCGCCGCGATGCGGTTGATGTTGTGCGTGTACGCGTTGAGAACGCTCATCCCGTCGTTGACGGCGATGACCGTGTATCCGGCGCCCGAGAGGGTCTCCTCGAGCACGCGCCGCACCGACGCGTTGTCCTCGCCCAGCAGTACGAGCTTCCCGGCGCCCGCCGGCGCCTTGGCCCGGTTCAGTTCAACCGTCGACGGCTCGGTTTGCTCGACCAGCGGCAGGGAGATGGTGAACGTCGTGCCGGCGCTCGAAGCGCTGGTGACCCCGATGGTGCCCTTGTGCTCGTCGATGATCCCCTTGGTCACGGGGAGCCCAAGACCCGTCCCCTTGCCCGGCGGCTTGGTGGTGAAGAACGGCGTGAAGATCTCCGGCAGGACGTCGGCGGCAATGCCGGGCCCCGAGTCTTCGACGGAGATCTGCGCCCAGTGCTCGCCCTTCGTGCCCGTCACGACCGACCCGCGGATCGTGAGGTTGCCGCCCGTGGGCATGGCGTCGCGGGCATTGATGCCAAGGTTGAGGAGAGCCTGCTTGATCTGGGCCGGGTCGATGAGCGCCCAGTGACCCTGAAGCGAGGCGGTGTCAACGCGCAGCGTGACCGAGTGCGGCAGGATCCCGCGAACAAGGTCGATCGCCCCCTCGACCGTCGGCGAGAGACGTCGCGCCTGCTTGTGCGAGGGTGACGTCCGGCAAAGGGTCAGCAGGGAGCGGGTGATCCCCGTGGCGTGCCCGCCCACCGCCTGAATGCGCTCAAACGCGATCGCCGCGGGAGACCCCGGGTCAAGTCGCTGGCTCCCGATGCTCGCCAGCCCCATGATCGCCGTCAGCGTGTTGTTGAACTCGTGGGTCACGCTCGCCGTCAGTGTTGCGACCGCCTCCATCTTCTGGAGGTCGCGGGCGATGCTTTCCAGTCGCGTGCGCTCGGTGATGTCAACCAGGGCGATCAGAGATGCCTGGGGATCGTGGGGCAAAGGCGTGGCCACAAACTCGGCGAGAATCCGCTTGCCACCGACCGACACCAGGGCGACCTGCGGGATCCGCTCTGCCTTCCCGGGACCCGGGCGCTTCCTGGGAGTGCCCTCGGTGTCGCATCCCTCAGTGAAGAGGTTCCGGATCTCGTCGACAGACTCCTTGGCGATCAGATTCATGACGGGCGTGCCCACGAGGGAAGTCGGGCCCCCCAAAAGGGCGCGCGCCGCGTCGTTGACGTACTCGAACACTCCGTTTCGCACGACCACTGTGGGGATCGGAGCGCAGCCCAGGAGTGAGCGAAGGCGTCCCTCGCTGTCGAAGAGAGCGATGTTCACTCGCTCGAGTTGCCGAAGGTGCCGAGTGAAGAGAATCCACAGCATCGCCCCCGTCGCCACGACGAAGAAGGTGCCCTTGATCGTCTGAAACCTCTCGCTCTCACGCAGCGAGGTCGAGAAGGCCGCGACAATCTGATCGGACGCATAGATCCAGATCAGTCCAACAGCGAGGTACGTCCCGACAATTCGAGCGGCCGCTCGGACCGTGTCACGATCGGAAGAGTGCTTCTGCGTTTTGCGAAGATTCGGTTCCATGGAAATGGTCCCGGAGAAACGCGCCGGAAGCAGCTTCGCGACTCCAAGTAAGTATAGCGCTCGCCTTGGTCGGAGCGGTGTGGGGATTTCACCCCTTGGACTTTGTCACTTTTGTGCGGAGCCCCGCCGTGGGCTTACACCGGTCTTGGCCGCAGTCTCGGCCGCCGGTCCCTTGGCTGCGCGCCCTTGGACCATGGCGCGCGAGGCCTCGTAGGCGTTGATGAACATCTTCGCGCTCACGCGCCCGATCGCCTCGCCGATGACGTCCAGCGCGAGGTCCTCGACCTTCTTGAACCGGATGCACGACTTGCCCATGTTGAGCTTCTTGCCCGTCTTCGCCCACGCGTCGCGGAACCACTTCGTGTGCTCATTGATCTTCGCGAGCTTGGGATCGCGCTTCTTTGGCTCGAAGCAATCGCAATACACCGACCCGAGATAGAACGACATGTACCCCTTCTGGGACGCCAGGCCCGCGTACGGGAGGGGCAAGCTCGGATTGCAGTGGTATCCGGCGGGATAGACCCGATGGGGAACGACGTATCCGATCATCCCGTAGCTCATGCATTCCTCCACATCCTTGTCGAGGTTCCTGAGGATCACCGCCCGGACCGCCGCCATGGCCGCCCTTCGATCGGCGGGGAGGGACTCCAGGTACTCCTTGACAGTCGCGGCCTTGGATTGCATGGTTTCCCAGTGTACCAGGGTGCCACCGCCGGGCCGGAATCTGGTATACTGGGGGCTCAAACCCCCACGAAAAGGAACTTCCCTCATGGTGTGCCACGTCCGAACCGCTGTTCTCTCGCTCGTCCTCTTCGCTGGCACCGCTCTGGCGACCTTCGGAGGCTTGGACGGCGATACCAAGCCCGTCGCGATCGTGGACGGCAAGGAGGTGGCCGTCCCCGCCATCGCCATGGGCGATCCGGCCATGGTGGCCAGAATCCTCAAGGAAGGCAAAGAAAACAACCAGGTGATGCAGCACCTCAAGCACCTCACCAAGGACATCGGCTCGCGCCTGACCGGCTCGTCCAGGGTCGAAACCGCGAACAAGTGGTGCAAGTCCCAGTACGAGCTCTGGGGGCTCTCCGGCTCCCACATCGAGGAGTGGGGGACCATGGCCACCCGGTTTGATCGCGGGCCCTGCTTCGCCCGGATCGTGCTCCGCGACGAGACCAAGGACGACAAGGGCGTGGTCACCAAGGTCGATTACAAGGAACAGCGGGTCATGGAGATCTCCTCCCAGTCGTGGACCAAGGGGACCGACGGCCTGGTGCGGGGTCCTGTCATTCGCATGCCCAAGACCGACGCCGAGTACGCCGAAGTGAAGGACAAGCTCAAGGGCGCCTGGATCCTCGTCGAGGCCCAGCCCGCCGTGGGCCAGCGCGGCGTTCGCAGCCGGCTCTCCACCAGCTTCGAGGCCCGCGCCGCCGCCCGCAAAAAGGTCGCCGATGGCGAGAAGCTCGAGTCCATCGCCATCCCCGAGCGGGTGATCTTCGACGGCGTGGCCGGCTTCCTCAGCACCACCCGCGACGAGCGCGTCTGGACCGGCGCGGTTCCCGGCTGGCGCGAGCGAAAGCTCGAGGACATGGCTCCCGACGTCTCCGTCGTCATTCGCATGACCGACTACGACTGCATCAACTCGCGGCTGACCGACGGCGAACCCGTCGAAGTCGAGATCAACCTGGAACACAAGCTGACCGCCGGACCCATCCCCTGCTACAACACCATCGCCGAGATCAAAGGCACCGAAAAACCCGACGAGATCGTCATCATCTCGGCCCACCTCGACAGCTGGGACGGCCCCGGCAGCCAGGGATGCACCGACAACGGCACCGGCTCTTCCGTCACCCTCGAGGCCGCCCGAATCCTTGCGTCCGTGGGTGCCAAGCCTAAACGCACCATCCGATTCATCAACTGGACCGGTGAGGAACAGGGCCTCCTGGGCTCGCACGCCTACGTCGCCAAGCACAAGGAAGAGATTCTCGCCAAGGTCTCGGCCTGCTTCGTCGACGACGGTGGCACCAACTACGAGGGCGGGCTCGCCGCCGCGGAGAACATGGTCGACTATCTCGCAGCGGCCACGGCTCCGATCAACAACGTCTTCTACTCCGAGATCGACAAAAAATTCCTCAACGTCAACATCCGCAACACCGGCAAGAAGGCCGACTCGCACGGCTCGTCCGACCACGCCAGCTTCAACCAGGTCGGCGTCCCCGGCTTCTTCTGGGACGAATCCGGCCGGGCCGATTACTCGCACGGCTGGCACACCCAGCACGACAAGTACGAACTCGGCGTCGAGGAGTATCTCAAGCAGTCGGCGACGTGCGCGGCCATCACGGCGTACAACCTCGCGTGCGCCCCCGATCTTCTGCCGCGTGTGAAGAAGGAAGAGCCGGCCAAGTAAACCGCTTCCCACACCCGACCCTCTGGCGGGCCCATTCGTGTCCACACCCGCGCCCACATTGCCCGAGTTCTACGAATCCCTTCGCAAGACCGGGCTCGTGCGTCGCCTCCTGGAACTCGCACGCGACGAGGACCTGGGCGATGGCGGCGATGTCACCAGCCTGGTCACCATCCCCGAACGCCAGCAGGGACGTGCCGCCATCGTCGCACGCCAGCCCGGAGTGCTCGCCGGACTCGCCGTTGTCCCCGACGTCCTCGCGGTCTTCGCCCCAAGGTGCGGATTCGAGAGCAAATCGTCTGACGGGCGACCTGTGGCGACCAAGGCTGTGGTCGGCGTCATCGACGGACCCATGCGCGAGATCCTCGCCGCCGAGCGAACCCTCCTCAACATCGTCAGCCGCCTCAGCGGCGTCGCAACTCGTACCGCCGAGTTCGTGACGGCCATGGGTCCATCCAAGGCCAAACTCTGCGACACACGCAAGACCACGCCCGGGCTTCGCGTGCTGGAGAAATACGCCGTGCGCTGCGGCGGCGGCGAAAGCCATCGCCTGGGCCTGCACGACGCCGTCCTCATCAAGGACAACCACTTGTCAGGGGTGCCCGTCGAGCGCCTAGCGGCCTATGTCGGCGAAGCCGCCCGCCGCGCGCGGGAGCTTCGTCCCTCGGGCCTTGCGTTTATCGAGGTCGAGGTCGATTCGCTCGAACAACTCGCGGCCCTGCTCACCATCGAGCCCGGACTCCTCGATATTGTGCTTTTGGACAACATGTCGCCGATCATCCTGCACAGAGCCGTGGAGATGAGAGACGCCGCCGGAACAAGGGTCCTGCTGGAGGCGTCGGGGGGCGTCAACCTCACTACCATTCGAGCGATCGCGGCGACAGGAGTCGACCGCGTGAGCGTCGGAAGCCTGACGCACGCTGCGGTCTCCCTCGACTTTGGGCTCGACGCGATCGCGTGATCAGGATCGCGGGATGAGGGGAATGGCGAGGGGGGGATGGGGGGATCATGGAGGATCCGTTGACAGCGAATGTGTGGAAAGATCAGCTCGGGGCGTTTGTTTCGTCTGGGCGATTGAAGTATTTCAACCGCGCGATCGTGCTCGACCGCTGCGGCTCAACGCAGGACGAAGCCCTGGCCCGCTGCGCCGGCCGCGAAGGACTCGTCCTCACGACCATCGCTCAGGAGAGCGGGCGCGGCAGGCTCGGCCGTTCCTGGCATCACAATCCCGCGATGGGCCTGGCCATCACCTTCGTCCTGGGCGAGGTCCGCCCAGACGCTGAGGTCTCTCTCGCCGCCGGCCTCGCCGCCGCCGAAGTCTGCGACACCCCCGAGAGCGGCATGATCCGCGGCCCCGAAGTCGTGGGCGTCAAATGGCCCAACGACATCGTCCGCCGCGAGCGAGTCGGCTCCCACTGGCCCAAGATCGCCGGCGTCCTCATCGAGCGTCGCGCAGGGCTGCTTCTGGTGGGCATCGGCGTCAACGTGAATCACACCGAATCTGACTGGCCCCCCGAACTCGCCGGCCGTGCCATGTCCCTTCGCCAGCTCTGGGGCGCCTCGGGCCTCATCGATCGTGTGGGTTTCGCCCAGCGCCTCATCGCGTCCTTCGACGCCATCCTCGCCGAGCCCGACACCATGCTCGCCCGCCGCTGGGCCGACCGCGATGTACTCATCGGCACCGTCCAGGAATTCGACCACAACAACACCCGCCACCGCGGCGTCGTCGAACGCATCGACCCCACCGCCGAGATCGTGCTGCGAACCGCCAACGGCTTCGAACACCTCCCCGCCCTCACGACCTCCCTGGTCACCGACCAGCCGGTGCCGGCGGGTGTGGAGACGTGAAGGTCGGCGTCGCGACCATGACGTAGAGCGAGCCGTCGGCGCCCGGTTTGATCGCGATAATGGACTGGTTATCGTCGATCCACTCCGCGATCGTCATCTTGCCCGGCACACTCTGAAACGACCAGCCGATCTGGGCGTACACGCCGGCCTTGCCCGACGACAGTGTCAACTCAATCGAATACCCGCCCCCAGCCGATCCGGCGTCCCGGGGATCCGTCATTTCGAGCTTGGCGGTCTGGCGATCCAGGGTGACCACCGAGGGCGTGGAGATGATCTCATGCTCGTTCAGCCTGATGAGGTTCTCGTTGAATCGAGCGAGGGAGGAGTTGCCCAGAATCGCCACGGTGCCCTTCTCGTCCATCGAGCGGATGTCACCCATGACCACCTGCTTGGGCGTGATCGAGGGGCCGACGCGATGGATCGCAACCTTCCACTGGACTTTCGAGTCGATCGGCACGCTCTGGAACTCACGCACCGGCGCTGTTCCGCCCCGTCGGAGGCATAAAAGGTTGAAGTCCTGACCCGACAGTGAGGTCACCAGGATGGCCCGATTCCCCCCGGGCGGGATGTCGAGTTCCGCATCTTGAATGTCCGTGCGAACCGTCTCCCCCTTCTTCCACGCGAACGAGAGCACGAAGCGATCGGGCAACGCCGCGGATGGCGTGTGCGTGAGCGTCAGCGTGTGCCCCGGCGAGTCGCTCGAGGCGCTTTCGCCGATGGTGATCGCGGCCGGGCTGAACGAACCCATCGTGACCGACGGCCGGGACACGATCCTCTGGCCCTTCGACCCGTTGAGGCTGCCCGCAATCTCGCGGAACTGCGCTTCCGTGAGGGTCATCGTGCCCACCGATCGGCGAGTTTGAGGCGTCGACTCCCCCGGGCCCGTGGAGATCTGCCACGTGAGCGCGGGGTGCGACGGTTTGCAGTTGAAGAGCGTGGCCTCGATCGTCACCGCGTCGCGAGAATCGCGAGAATCCACCATCGCCGGCGCGGTCGGGGCCGTCGATTGCCGCGTCGTGCACGCCAATGTCGACAAGCCCAGCAAGCCGCAGGCTGCAAGTTGCACGCCGCGGGGCCAATGCGTGGTGAGCGACGCGAGCGTGCGGATCCGCGAGCGAACATCGCCGCCGAAAGCGAGCGTCGCCGGCGTAAGCCGTGTGAACGACGCCCGCTGGGCAACGTCCAGAAGGGTCCTGGCGTACTCAACCCGCCCCTCAATCTCTCTGGCCGCCCGCGCATCGGCCGCCTGCTCCATCAGACCCCGGATACGACTGGCGGCGATCCACGCCGCCGCGATCGGCCACGCGGCGATGCACGCGCCGTGAAGCAGAGCCGCAAGCCAGGGGTCGAACCGACGGATGTGCGCCTTCTCGTGGGCGATGACGTGAGCGAGCGCGGGCGCGTTCGCCGATTCAAGGAGCCACTCGGGTACCACCAGCCTCGGGCGGATCAGCCCCACAAGAACCGGGCCGACCGTCGCGTGGGACGACACGACGAGACCCTTCGAGCCCGAATGCGGGCGCGAGCCCCGAGCCAGGTGAGCGATCGCCATCTGGCCGCGAATCCACATCGCGGTGAGCAACAGGATGCCCACGCCGTACGAAACCGCGACGCCCGATCGCCAGGTGAGCGGCACGCCAGACGTCGCCGGATCCGCTTGGGTCGCCGCGCCGACCAAGGGCGCAAAGCCGGCCTGCGTGTTCAAGTAGGAGATGGAGGCGAACGACCTGGGCGCCTTTCCCCAAACTCCAACCGGCAAACTCCAGTCGGTCGGTCCAACCAGCCTCGCGAGCACAAGAAGATAGAGGGCGATGCGCCACGCCGGGGCGACACGACGCCCGAGTAGTCGGTCGCACACCAGCGCCGCCACCAGCACCACGCCCGCCCAGAGGTTTCCCATGATCACCCGCTGCCAGATCTGCGACCCGACCGTCTCAAGCGTGAGAATAACGTTACTTGTCATTGGTCCGCTCCTTCAGCAGCGCGAGCAGTTGTTCTCGTTGACCCTTGGTCAGGGGGATGTCGCCCGCGATGAACGCCAGGGCCGGCGCGACCGCTCCGCCAAAGGCCGCGTCGACGAATCGCTTCCACGCCCCCGTCCGGGCCGACGCAAGGTCGACCGCCGGCGTGTACTCCCAGACATTGCCGACCTGCCGCGCCTTGACCAACCCCTTGGCCACCATCCGGTCCAGCATCGTCTTCACCGTCGAGTACGCCCAGTCGCGCGACTCCCTCAGGTGGTCGGCCGCCTGACGGGCGGTGGTGGGTCCCAAGTCCCACAGGGCCTTCAAGATGTCCCACTCCCCCTCGGTGATCTGAGAACCGGCTGGTTTGTCCATGAGAATCGCACCTTTCGACAACTGACGCGGCGTCACTACAAATGTAGTGTACCATCCCCATCGGGTCAAGGGTGCGGGTTTCATGAGCCAAAGTGCAAAAAAACAAAGGCCCCGTCGCCGGGGCCTTCGTCGATCGTTTGTGATCAAGCGCTATCGCTCAGGTCAGCGTGAAGGCGTGGCTCAAACCATGGCCTTCAGGGCCTTGAGAGCGCGGATCTTGACGCTGGTGCTGGCGGGCTTGGCCTTGAAGACCTTCTCCGTCTTGGTGAACGGGTCGATGCCCTTGCGCTCCGGGGTCGCGGGCTTGTGGCGGCTGACGACCTTCATCAGGCCGGGCACCACGAACATCTTGGGCTTGTCCTTGGCGGGCTTGGCGAGGTCGACGGCCATGACGGCGGCGAGGGTTTCGAAGATGCCGGCCACCTGCTTACGAGCAAGGGCGTTGTGCTCGGCGAGGATCGTGAAGAGCTCGCTCTTCTTACGAACCTTCGCGGAGGGGGTGATCTTGGCGGGCTTCGCCGGGGCGGCAGCCTTGGGGGCAGCCTTCTTGGGGGCGGGTTTAGCAGCTTTTTTCGCCATCGTTGAATCTCCAGAATCCATGTGTGAGACACGTTGCGCGGGAATCCTCCCCGCGACCGCTCTATTTCAGCCATGTTTCGTGCACATTGCAACTCAGAAGAGCGTTTTTTGGCAGTTTTCCACAGGATTTTTGCACTTGGAGTCAAAATTCGTGCGAAAATCGCCCCATTCGACGACCAGCGGCGCGTGATCCGACGTTCGCGCGATCCGCTCCTCCTGCGAATACGTCGCCAAAACCACCGCCGCCGCGAGCGCGGGCGACGCCCACACCGCGTCCACTCTGAACCCGCGCTCCTCGTGCGACGTCCACGACGTGTCGCGCCCCTCCGGGTGGCGCTCCCGATACGTGTCGCGGAACCCGGCCGTCCACAGTTCACCCATCGCCGTCGTGCACCCGAAGGTCGAGCCCTCTTCGTCCACCCGGTGCCGCCCGGTGTTCAGATCGCCCGCGATGATCGCCGCCCGCCCCGACCACTCCCGGCCGACCTCCACCACGCGCCGCCAGAAAACCGCCTTGGCCGTCGGTCGCGAGTCGTCGGGGATGTGCACCCCCAGCAAGGCGACCGGCCCCGACGGCGTCAAAACGTCCGTCGCCAGCCACTTTGGGGTCAATTCAGGGGTCGGCGGGGCGATCGACAGGGCGGCGAGGGGCCAGCGGGAGGCGATGAGCAGGCCGTTGGCGCGCTCGGGGGTGACCGACGCGAGCTGGTGCCCGAGCCCGTGGTCGCTGAGCACTCCGCGGATCTGCCCGCCGCGCCCTGGCCGAAACTCAGTCAGGACAACGACATCCGGAGTGTGTCCCAAAATCGAGAGAGCGATCTCGGGGATGCGCCGCGGGCCGCCGCCGTGCAGGATGTTCCAGGTGAGGAGCCTCATCGTCGCCCGTACCCTATGGGCCGTTACCCTATGAGCATGACCCAGCCGATCGTCGTCCTGACCCGAAGCATCCCCGGCACCCTCGACATCCCCGGCGTCGTCGTCCGAACCGCCGGTGACGCCAAGCCGTTGCGGGCCGAACTGCTCGAACGCGTGAAGGGGGCGACCGTCGTCGTCACCATGTATACAGACAAGGTCGACGACGAGTTCCTCGACGCTGCCGGCCCGAGCCTCCGTGGCGTCTGCCAGCTGGCCGTCGGCACCGACAACATCGACAAGGCGGCCTGCCAGAAGCGCGGCGTCGTCGTCACCAACACCCCCGACGCCGTCACCGACGGCACCGCCGACCTGGCCTTTGCCCTGATCATGGCCGTCGCGAGGAGAATTCCCCAGGAGGACCGGTTCGCTCGCAGCCGGGAGTATCCCGAGGGTGGGCATCTGGCGATGGCCGCCCACGTCGGGATGGAGCTGAGTGGCCGGACGCTCCTGATCGTCGGTGCGGGCCGCATCGGCTACGCAACAGCCATGCGTTCAACCGGCTGGGGCATGAAGATCCTCTACACCGCCCGCTCCCGCCACCCCGACTTCGAACTCCCGCCGCTCTCGGCCAAGCGGGTCGGCCTTGACGAGGGGCTGGCGATGGCCGACATTGTGAGCGTCCACACGCCCCTGACCCCCGAGACCAAGCACCTCATCAACGCCCGAACTCTGGGACTGATGAAGCCCGACGCGATCCTGGTCAACACCGCCCGCGGCCCCGTCGTCGACGAAGCCGCCCTGGCCGCCCACCTCAAAGCCAATCGCATCTGGGGCGCCGGGCTCGACGTCTACGAGAAAGAGCCCGAAGTCCATCCCGACCTGATCCCCCTGGACAACGTGGTCCTGACCCCCCACATCGGCAGCGCCAACCGCAAGAGTCGCGGCCTGATGGTGAAGATGGTCGAGGAGAACGTGCGGGCGATCCTCGATCGGCGCGAGCCGCCCAATCGCCTTTGAGAAATGCGAACGCGAAGACGCGAAGAGGAACGAAGTGATACGAAGAAGACGAGGAGAGTGTGTGTGCAGGAGTCGGACTCTTCACACTGCCTCCCCCTTCGTCTACCTTCGTTCCTCTTCGCGTCTTCGCGTTCGCATT
>ERZ1292640.2805-Hain-H43-02um-R1-2805-length-13838-cov-5_pt1 | contig 13838 bp, 13 predicted proteins | sample MGYA00564404_ERZ1292640 | MGnify/ENA primary metagenome ERZ1292640 (study PRJEB36523, sample SAMEA6512636) | groundwater metagenome | collected 2019-01-08 | study: AquaDiva: Metagenomics assemblies of 32 groundwater samples
CAGGTCTGGGGCGCCGCCTCGCTTCAGGCCGCAGGAGACGCCCGCCGACCGGACCCCCTTGACCGCGGAGATCCCGCCGGGAATCCCGAAGAGGTACACGTCTGTCCCTGCCATGGTGTCCTTCTGACCCAGTTCGTGGCGCTGCGGCGACCAAAAGCGTTCGGCTGTTCGGGAGTTCGGCTGTTCACACACGATCAACCGCTGACGGATCCCGTCGGATATTGCCGAACTGCCGGACCGTCGAACGGTCGAACGCTTTTCGCAGGCGCGATGACCAGCGAATTCCTGCCTCGCCCCACTAGGGAAACAGGCCCGGGATCCAGAGACCGGCCCGCTCATCCAGGCCGGCCATCAAGTTGAAACATTGCACGGCCTGTCCGGAGGCCCCCTTGACCAGGTTGTCGATGGCGGTCACCACGATGACCCGCCCCGTCCGGGCGTCGGAGACCAGCCCGACATCGCAGAAGTTCGAGTGCAGGACCTGCTTCGTCTCAGGAAGCTGCCCTTCTGGAAGGACGCGGACGAACGGCGCCTCGCGGTAGAAGCTCCGGAACAGCGACAAGAGATCCGTCGCCGAGCGCCAGCTCTGCAGGGACGCGGTGATGGTGGTGAGGATCCCGCGGGTGAGCGGGGCCAAATGGGGGGTGAAGGACACCGTGACCTCGCGGCCGGCCAGGCGCGACAGCTCCTGCTCGATCTCGGGGGTGTGCCGGTGGCTGCCCACGCTATAGGCCTTGAGGTTCTCGTTGGCCTCGGAGTAATGATACGGCAACTCGGCCTTGCGCCCCGCGCCGGACACGCCGGAGATGGCGTCGATCAGCACGGAATCCGGATCCACCAGCCCCTCGGCGATGAGGGGGGCCAGGCCCAGCACGGCGCCCGTGGGATAGCAGCCCGGCACGGCCACCAGGCGGGCGTCGGCGATCTCGGCCCGGTGCAGTTCCGGCAGGCCGTAGGCGGCCTCCTTCAGGAGATGCGGGGCCACATGCTCTATCCCATACCAGCGCGGGTAGGCTGCCGCGTCCTTCAGGCGGTAATCGGCGGACAGTCCAGGACCCGCGTGCCACGCTGGATCAGGTCTGCCCCCACGGCCATAGAGGTCTTGTGGGGCAGGCCCAGGAAGACGAATTCCGCCTCCGCGGCCAACTTGGCCGTGTCCAGCGGCAGGCACGTGAGATCCAGGAACCCCGCCAGGCTGGGGAAGACCTTGCCGATGGGCTGGTTCGCATACGTATCGGCAGTAAGCGCAACGACCTTCGTCAGGGGATGCTGGAGGAGGAGACGAAGCAGCTCCACCCCCGTGTAGCCGCTGGCCCCGGCAATGGCCACCCGGCGGATCTTCTCGTGCTTCACGGTGCCGGCCATACTGTCTACTCCCGTCCCACTGTCGGCGCCTGCCTCGTCGCGCCCCGCCCGCCTCACCAGGCGGGGCCGGGGTCGTCCGGCCGCGGGCACAAAAAAAGGGAAGAACCCGAAGGCCCTTCCCCGTCCTTCACGGCGAAACGGTTACCGCTTGGAGAACTGGAACCGGGCCCGCGCGCCCTTCTGACCGTACTTCTTTCGCTCCTTCATTCGGGGATCCCGGGTGAGCAGGCCCGCCTTTTTCAGCGTGGTCCGCATGGCTTCGTCCAACCGCACCAGGGCCCGCGCGATCCCCAGGCGAATCGCCCCCGCCTGGCCGCTGGTCCCGCCGCCGCTCACGGTGGCCAGGACGTCGAACTTCCCCTCCATGCCGACCACCTTGAGGGGTTGGGCCAGGAGCATCTTCAGTGTGGGCCGGGGGAAGAAATCATCCACCGGACGGTCGTTCACCTGGATCTTGCCCTCGCCCGGCCGCAACCAGACCCGCGCCACGGAATTCTTCCGGCGTCCCGTCCCGTAGGCGCGCACCGTCGTCTCCATGCCTGCCAAGTCTCCTTGTGTTATCTCGCGGCGGTCGCAGGGGCCGGCCGCTGCGCCGCGTGGGGATGGGTGGGGCCAGCGTAGACCTTGAGCTTCCCGAAGAGGGCGTTGCCCAGCTTATTCTTGGGGAGCATCCCCCGCACCGCCTTCTCCAGGACGCGCTCCGGCTTCTCCTGGAGCAGTTTCTCCAGCGTGGTGGTCTTCAGGCCCCCGGGATATTGGGAGTGATGATAGTACTCCTTCTGGCGGAGCTTCCGGCCGGTCACCGCCACCTTTTCCGCGTTGATGACGACCACGAAGTCCCCGACATCCAAGTGGGGGGCGAAGACCGGCTTACCTTTTCCTCGCAGGAGCATGGCCACCCGGGTCGCCAGGCGCCCCAGGATCTGCCCCTGGGCATCCACCAGGACCCAGCCGCGATTGATCTCTCCCGCCTTGGGCTGATACGTCTTCATGAAGTGCGAACCCTCACGTACAACGACAGGTGAAGAATGTGGCCTCCGGAACCGCGTAAATATATGGAGACAGCGCCTCTTTGTCAAGCGAAATGTCCCGCTTGTCTCCCCGACCTCTCGCACGAGCACATCACGCACCACCCGACAGACGCCTGCCTCCGGGCAGGCCGATCGGGCGAAGCACCCGCTGGCCGCGCGGCCTCCGGAATCGGTACGGATCGGGAGTCCGGGGATTGGCTTTACAGAGCCGAGTCCCGTACCTTAGACTCTCGCCGATTTCCCGGATGTGTCCCACAGCCCCGGGAGCGGGCTCACGCACAAGACCGACACAAGGGGGGAGAGGCATGCCCACGGAGAAGACGGTGCTGTATCGCAGGGAGGGCCATATCGCCCGCATCACGCTGAACCGCCCCGAGGTCCTGAACGCCGAGGACATGAGCTTCCTGGCCGACCTGACCGAGGCGGTCCACACCCTGCGGGACGACCGGGAGGTTCAGGTGGCCATCGTGACCGGCGCGGGCCGCGCCTTCTGCGCCGGGGTGGACCTCAAGGCCCTCTCCAGCGGCCGCCTGGATCCCGCCTTCTTCACGGACATCGAGTACCTGTGGGATATCCTGGAGAACTGCGACAAGGCCGTTCTCTGCGGCATCCACGGCTACTGCCTGGGGGGCGGCCTGCAGATCGCCCTGGCGTGTGACGTGCGGGTCGCCGCGGACGACGCGATCCTGGGGCTGCCCGCCGTCAGGGAGTGCCTGATCCCCGGCCTGGGGACCTACCGGCTCCCCCGCCTCATCGGGATGGGCCGTGCCCGCGAACTCCTCCTCCTCGGCGACACGATCGACGCGCGCCGTGCCCTGGAGATCGGGCTGGTGAACGTCGTCGTCCCCCGGGACGAACTGGAGGCACGCTGCCTGGCCATGGCGGAGCGGTTCCTCGCCGTCCCCCACACCAGCCTGATCCACATCAAGCGGCTCTCCACTCTGGCCTTCCAAACTGACTTCACCCGGTTCATGCAGGCCTTCATCCCCGCCCAGCAGGCCTGCCTGGCCTCTCCGGAGCACGAGGCCGCCATGGCCGCCTTCCGCGCCGAGCAGGCCGCCAAGGGGAGATGACAGGGGGCGGGAGACGGGGGACTGGGGATCGGGGGTTGAGGGTTGGGGTCGGCGAGGTGCCAGGACCCGCGGTTCTTCAATCCCAAGTGGTTACTGGTTGCGTTCGAAGAGGATCCGGAGGCCGGTGAGGGTGAGGAGGGGATCCACGTGATCCACCGCCGTGGACTCGGTGAGGAGGAGTTGTGCCAGGCCGCCTGTGGCGACCACGGCTGCCCGGCCGCCCAATTCGGCCCGCATGCGGGCGACGATCCCCTCCACCAGGCTCAGGTACCCGTAGAACAACCCCGCCTGCATGCTGCCCACCGTGTTCTTGCCGATGATGACCTTGGGCCGGGCGATGTCCACCCGCGGGAGTTTGGCCGCGTGCTGGAAGAGCGCCTCGGAAGAGATCCCGATACCCGGGCAGATCGCGCCGCCGAGGTACTCGCCCCGGGCCGAGATGGCGTCGAAGGTGGTCGCCGTCCCGAAATCCACCACGATGCAGGGCCCCCCGTAGGCCTCGAAGGCCGCCACGGCGTTCACGATCCGGTCGGCCCCGACGTCCCGGGGGGACTCGTACAGGATCGGCATTCCGGTCTTGATCCCCGGACCCACGACCATCGGCTCGACCCCGAAGTATTGCCGGGCCATCTCCTCCAGGGGACCCTGGAGCGGCGGAACCACCGAGGAGAGGATGAGCGTCGACACCCCCTGGAACGCCAACCCGGCGAAGTCGAACAGGCCCTTGATGAGCATGCCATATTCGTCGCGCGTCCCCTCGCGCCGCGTGGACAGGCGCCAGTGCGTCAGGAGCGCCTTGCCGTCGAAGACGCCGATGACCGTGTTCGTGTTGCCCACGTCCAGCGCCAGTAACATGCGCCCTCCCCGCCTAAACGTTGAACGTTGAACATTCAAACGTTGAAACGTTTTAACGTGTTAACACCGGCTGGATAGAGACGTCGCCGGCAAGCACCCGGCGAACGCCGCCGTCCTCCTCCCGCACCAGCAGGGCGCCGTCGGCATCCAGATCCATCGCCAGGCCCCGCCATCGCTCCTCCCCGGCGAGCACGTCCACGGATTGCCCCAGGATCGCACTTCGCTGCCGGCCGTGCGCCAGGATCGTCTCCGTCTGCCCCTCGCGGAACACCTGGTACCACCGATCCATGCTGTTGTACAGCGCCGCCGCCAGATCACACCGCGGGATGGTCCGGCCGCTCGCCAGATGCAGGGACGTGGCGACCGGGAGGAGATCCTCCGGCAGATCCCGCGCCCCGTGGTTCACGTTGATCCCGATGCCCACCGCGAGGTAGCTCACCCGGGCGTCCACGCTCGCCATCTCGGTGAGGATGCCGGCCACCTTGCGCCCGTCGACCAAGAGGTCGTTGGGCCATTTCAGGAGGGGATCCAGCCCGGCGACTTCCCGGATCGCCTCGGCCACGGCGAGACCCGCGACCAGGGTGAGAAGCGGGACGAGGGCCGGCGGCTGCTCGGGTCGCAGCAGGACCGAGGTGTACAGGCCAACCCCGGGTGGCGACGCCCAAACCCGCCCCCGGCGCCCCCGGCCGGCCGTCTGCCGATCCGCCAGGACGGCCAGCCCCTCGGGCGCCCCGGAGCGGCCGGCCGCCAGGACCGCATCGTTGGTCGAGCCGATCTCCTTCACCACCTCCAGCGGGCGGCCGATCAGCCGTGACCGAAGCGCAGCCTGGATTTTTTCGGGCGCGAGGTCCGCGGGAATCACCATCATCTCCCACGCGGCAGACGTTCGGGTGTTCGGTGGTTCGGGCGTTCGGGTGTTCCCGGAACCACCGAACCATCGGGACCCACGGCACCGCGGTGGGTTCCCACCGCCATGGCGTGGGTGCCCCGAACGACCGAACGCCTCTTATCCTCTGTCAGTGTTTCAAATGCGCCTCGATCCGCTCCAGGCCCTCCCGGAGCTTCGCCCGGGCATCCTGGAGTTCCGCCCGGGTGGCCTTCTCCCGGCTCACGACGGCCGGCGGCGCCTTGCCCAGGAACTCTCCGTTTTGAAGCTTCCGGGTCACCCGGTCCAGTGCCTGATCCACCTTGGCCAGCTCCCGGGTCAGCCGCTGCTTCTCCTCGTGCGGGTCGATCAGGTCTTCCAGGGGGACGTGCACCTCGATGCCCCGGACCACGACGGTGGCTGTCAGGTTCGGCCTGGCCACGTCCCGCCCCCAGGTCAGCCGCGAGAGCCTCGCGAGACTCGCGAGGTATTCCTGGCAGTGTTCCAGGGCGGCATCGTGGTCCGGGCCGGAGGTTCGCAGGGTGAGGGGCAGGCGCTTCCCCGGGGGGATGTTGTAGTTCGAGCGGATGTTCCGCACCTCGCGGGTGATCTCCATGAGGACCCCCATGGTCTCCACCGCATCCGGCCAGTGCAGGGCGGCATTTACCTGGGGCCAGGGCGCCAGCATGATGCTCTCTCCCTTGTGCGGGAGGCGCTGCCAGATCTCCTCGGTGATGAAGGGCATGATCGGATGCAGGAGCCGGAGGGACCGCTCCAGGACGCGGACCAGCAGGACCCGCCCCGCCCGGGCCATCTCCTCATCCTCCGCCGCCGCCAGCCGGTTCTTCACGATTTCCAGGTACCAGTCGCAGTACTCGTGCCACAGGAACTGATAGAGGATGGAGGCGGCGTCGTTGAACCGGTAGGCCCGGAGCGCGTCCGTGACCCCCTGGATCACCTCCGTGAGTCGGCTGAGAATCCAGCGGTCCGGCAGCGTCAGTGCCAGGTCCGCCACGACCACCTCCCCGCTATCCTCCTCGCGAAGATGGGTGGCCACGAACCGGTAGGCGTTCCAGATCTTGTTGCAGAAGAATCGGTAGCCCTCGATGCGCTTCACCGAGAGCTTCACGTCGCTGCCCTGGCTCGCCAGCGCGGCCAGTGTGAACCGCAAGGCGTCCGCCCCGAACGCGGGGAACCCCTCGGGGTACTGCCGGCGGATGCTCTCCAGAGCCGCGGGCGGTGCCCCGCCGGCCCGGGCGCCCGCCAGCAGCTCCTCCAGGGTGGCGCCGTGGATCACGTGCAGCGGGTCGATGACGTTGCCCCGTGTCTTGGACATCTTCTCGCCCTGCTCGTCCCGGATCAGGCCGTGGATGTACACCTCGCGGAACGGGACCTCCCCCATGAAGCGGAGGCCCATCATGATCATCCGGGCCACCCAGAAGAACAGGATGTCGAAGCCCGTCACCAGGCAGGCAGTCGGGTAGTAGACGCGGAGCGCCTGCGTCTGCTCGGGCCAGCCCAGGGTCGAGACGGGCCACAGGGCCGAACTGAACCACGTGTCCAGGACGTCGGTCTCCTGGCGCAGGGTCCCCTGCCGGCAGCGCGGGCAGGCCGTGGGGACGGTCCGGGAGACGATGACCTCCCCGCAGGGATCGCAGTACCAGGCCGGGATCCGGTGCCCCCACCAGATCTGCCGGGACACGCACCAGTCCCGGATGTTCCGCATCCACTCGTAATAGGTCCGCTCCCACTGCGAGGGGATGATCCGGATCCGTCCCGTCTCCACCGCCCGGATGGCCGGCTCGGCCAGGGGCTGCATGCGGACGAACCACTGGCGCGACAGGGTCGGCTCGACCACCGTCTGGCACCGGTAGCACTGCCCCACGGCGTGGCGATGGTCCTCCATCTTCTTGAGGAGGCCGAGCTGCTGCAGGTCCTTCACGACCTGGTCCCGGCAGGCGAACCGGTCCAGGCCCCGGTAGCGCCCGGCGTTTTCGTTCATGCGGCCGTCGTCGGCCATGACCTTGACCTGGGGGAGGTCGTGGCGCAGGCCGCATTCGAAATCCTTGGGATCGTGCGCGGGCGTCACCTTCACCAGGCCGGTGCCGAAGGCCTGGTCCACGTAGGCATCGGCGATGACCGGGATCTCCCGCTCCATGAGGGGGAGGATGACCCGCTGCCCCACCAGCCGGGCGTAGCGCTGGTCATCGGGATGCACCGCCACGGCCGTGTCCCCCAGCATGGTCTCGGGCCGGGTCGTCGCCACCACCACCTCGCCGTTGCCGGAGGCCAGGGGATACCGGATGTGCCAGAGCGTGCCGTCCCGCTCCTGGTACTCCACCTCCAGGTCCGAGAGCGCCGTCTGACAGCGGGGACACCAGTTGATGATGTAGTCGCCCCGGTACACCAGCCCGGCCTCGTAGAGCTGGCAGAAGACCTCCTTCACCGCCTCCGACAGGCCCGGGTCCATGGTGAACCGTTCCCGCGCCCAGTCGCAGGAGGCCCCCAGTCGCTTCAGCTGGCGGATGATGGTCCCGCCCGAAGCGTCCTTCCAGCGCCAGACGCGCTGGATGAACGCCTCCCGGCCGAGCTGATCCCGGCTGAGGCCCTCCTGCTGGAGCTGGCGTTCCACGACGTTCTGGGTCGCGATGCCAGCGTGATCCGTGCCGGGCATCCAGAGCGTGTTGTTCCCCGTCATCCGGCGCCACCGGATCAGGATATCCTGGAGGGTGTTGTTCAGGGCGTGTCCCATGTGCAGGGAGCCCGTCACGTTGGGCGGAGGGATGACGATGCAGTAGGGCGGCGCGGCCGAAGTCTCGTCGGCGCGGAACAGGCCCCGCTGCTCCCAGAACTGGTACCAGCGCTCTTCCACCCCGCGGGGATCGTAGCCCTGCTTCGTCGGCGGCCCCGACTCGGGTGATACGGAAGCCTCGGAGACAGGCACGTCGCGACTGTCGGTCATCCCATACTCCCAAGCAGAACGGGGACACCGCCCTCGCAGGGAGGGCAGCATCCCCGTCGTTTGGCGTCCGGACTCAGCCCGAATATCTCACCGCCAAGGTCGCCAAGGCCGCAAAGGCGCGCCAGGTCTCATCAAGGCTGGAGCCGAATTCAGGACCAGAAGTTCCGAGCGGGCTTTCGTCTCTCGTCCCTATTTGCCCTTGAATATGGGGGGCTTCTTGGCGCACTTGGCGTCTTGGCGGTTCAACTACTGCGCTGTTTGGGCTCAGGAGGATTACTTGCCTTCCGCCTGGGCCCGGATCCGCTCGATCTCCTTGGTGATCAGGATCTCGGCAAGATCCGGGACCACCTCCCACACGATCCGCTCGATCCGCTCGATCAGTGTGTTGCTGAGCTCCCGGGCCAGCTCGTGCGCCACGCGCTCGGTGACCGCCTGGCGCATCGCCGCCATCTCGGGTGGCAGCGCCTCGGGCGCGCCACGGGAGGCGGCCGGCGCCACCTTCGGAAGCGTCGCGTCCATCGCGCGGGCGACAGGCGGCACCGGCGGAGGCTCCGCCGGCAGACCCAACTCCACCAGGCCGGCCTCGGGGGTGATCGTCTCCGCCTCCGCCTGCGGGGTCTGGGCAAAAGTCTCCAACTCCAGCGGGGCAGCTGCGGCCAAAAGGTCCTGGGACGAGGGAACCTCCTCCAGTGGCTGGAGCCCCTGGAGCGGCTCCAGATCCAGCTCGGGAAGCCCTCCGCTGCCGGGCTCGGCCGGCGCGGCCTCCACCGGACGCAGGAGATCCTCGACAGAGAGGGACGGCGGCTCGCCCGTCCCCACTTCGACCAGGGGCAACGACGGGGCCTCCATCTCGGCCGTCAGGTCGAAGACCGGCTGATCCGGCATCGCTTCCAGCTCGACGGGTTCCAGACCCGCGAGCGGGGAGGAGACCGCCGGACCCGGTGACAGGAGCTCTTCCAGAGAGAGGCTCTCGGGAAGCGGCGCCGCTTCTCCCTCGGCGGGGCGCGCCGGGGAGGGTGCCCGGGGGGACGCGCCTGCCGGCTCCTGGTCGAGGGATTCGAGGTCCAGCGACGGCACCTCCAGCGGCGGCAGCTCGGTCGAGGAGGGTGGGAGCGGGAGGGTGGAGAGGTCCTCCAGACTCAACTCTACCAGTTCGCCCGGCCCCCCGGGCGCCGGGGTAGACGGTGTGGAATCCAGCGCCTGCCACAGGCGATCCTGCGAGATTTCCTCCGTCGGCGGCGGCAGATCGAATATCGGCTCGACGCTCGGGGGGGAGGACGGTGTCGGCGGCGCGGGCCGCTCCGGCGCGCCGGTCCCCCTCGGCATCATGGGAGGCGCGGGCCTCGGCGGTGCACCCGCGTCCAGGGATGTCGGGGCCGGGCGGATCGCCTCCGCATGTGGTGGCGAAGGGGGGGCGGCGACGGGGGGCGGCGATGGCGCCGCAGCCCGTGCCGGGGCCGGGGGGGGTGTGACCCCTGGTGCGGAGGGCGCGGGGCTCCTGGGCCCCGGGGGCGCCGGCGCGGCAGCGGGGGGTGGGCGAACCGCCTCCTTCTCCGGGGCGGGTCCCGCAGGGGCGCTCCCCATGTCCACCGTCTTGGCGAACAGCAGTTGCTTCACCTTGCTGATCAGCACCTGCGACTCGAACGGCTTGGTGACAAAATCATTCGCCCCCGCACGAACCCCCTGCTCCTTGTCGTAGGCGTCGAACGTCCCGGTGAGCAGGATGATGGGAACCTTGGACAGCACGGGATCCGCCCGCAAGGCGGCACAGACCTCGTACCCGTTCTTGTCCGGCATCACCAGGTCCAGGAGCACCAGGTCCGGCCGCACCTCCTTGGCCTTGCGGATGGCCTCCTCGCCGCTCCGCGCCTGGATGAGCGTGAAATTCTCTTTGCTGAAGGTCAACTCCACGACCTTCTGGATCGTCACGCTGTCATCCGCGACCAGGATCCGAGCGGCCATGCGTTCCTCCCGACCGAGGCCCTTCCGTCCGTTCGATTCGGCCTTGGACACCCGCGCGCCGCTTCCGGCCGGGGTGTCTCGCCCCGCCGGGCTAGGCGAGCAAGGTGATGGGCTCAGCCGACGTCAAGAGCTTCACCATATCCAGCCAGACGACGGGGCGTCCGCCCGCGTTCACTACGCCCCGGATGAACTCGACTCGGATGCCGAAGACCCGCGGGGGAGGCGGCGGGAGCTTGTCCGGCTGGAGCGACAACACGCGCAGGACCTGATCCACCATCAAGCCCATCAGAGGATCCTGGCCGATGCCCGAGAGCAGCAGGATCGCTGAATTGGCGGACCCCGGCTCCTCCACCCCCAGGCGCCGCCGCAGGCTGACCACGGGGAGGTAGCGCCCTTTGTACCGGATGATCCCCTCGATAGAGGGCGGGCGCCGCGGCGTCCGGGTGGGCGGCTGGTATTCCAGGATCTGTTGCACCCGGTCCAGGTCCACGGCGAGCTGCTTGCCCGCGACGAGAAACATGAGGACCGATGCCTCGCCCGCTGCCACAACCGGAGGAATGGGTTCCGCCTGCACCGCCATCGCCTCGGACCCGACTCTTCACGCCGCGCTCAAGCGCCGGCCGCATAGAACTGGACCACCTCGTCGAATCCCCCCAGCCCATCCTCGTTGACCAGCAGGATGATGCGATCCTGCCGGGTGAAGACGCCGCGGAAACAGGCCGGGTCCAGGAGGCTGGCCCGGGCCGGCAGCGGCGTGATGCGAGCCGGATCCATCTCCGACATCTCCAGGACCTCGTCCACCAGCAACCCAAGAGGGCGCCCTCGTCCCTGCGTCAGCAGGACGCGTTCCGTCCCGGCGGCTCCGGCCGGGGGAACCTCGAACAATGCGCTCATGCGGATGACAGGAAGTGTGCGGCCGCGATACGTGAGCGCCACGCAGACCTGGTAGGGGGGGACGGGCAAGGGCGTGACCCCGTCGGACAGCAGGACCTCTCGCAGCGCCCGGAGTCCCATGCCGTAGATTTCGTCGCCGACGCGGAACAGCAGGAACTTCTCCCGGACCGCAGGGCCCTCCGCTCGGGCGCCGACCCGTCTCTTCGCCGGCGTGAGACGCTCCACCAACTCCCCTTTCGTTGCCGTCGGGCCGCCTCCCTGCAGAGGTGCGGTCACAATACCCACCGCCTCCGGGATTGTCAAGCCCTTTCCCCCTCGCCGCACGGCCCCGGGACCCGCGGAACTTCACGTCAGGAGAGGCGGCGCGGCCCGGACACCCATGCCTGACCGCGTCGCCATGCCCTGTGTGTTTTCTCCTCCGGGGTCGGCGTGCACGGAAGCCCCGCGGTCCCCCTGGCCGTTTCTTGGCTTGACTTGGGATGCCGGCCGGCGTTACAAGGGGCAAGATTCAACGGGGGCCCTGTGCATGGTGTGCCGAAATCTCCGCAAACGATCCTGGCGTGGCATCATCCTGAGCCTCACCGTTTGCGTGGCGCTGGCCTGGCCAATCACCGCCCTCCCACTTCCCTGGCTGGAGGATGAGACCATATCGCTCACGTCCACGGCCCCCGATCTTCCCCTCGCCGCGCTCGCCACGAACCCCAACGTCCGCATGGAAAAGCGGGGGCAATTCCACCGCCTGTCCATCAAGAAGCCGGAGCGGGGCGCCCGGGTGTCACCCGCTGCCAGGATCCCCCGCCCACGACCCTTGATGAGGACCCCGCAGGCCTCCCGGATTCTCCCCCGGCGCCAACTCCACGTGGCGCACCCCGGACCGGGCTCACCAGACGATCCCAGCCAGCCGTTTCTCTCCTGATTCAACACGGTGATCGGCAGGAGCTTCATTCATGCAGGGGACGCCTGCCCCAGTGGCAGCGTCTCTCTCTGGAGGGAAACGATGGCTGAGGAGAAATCACAAGAGAGCTTTGGCCCAAAGAAGCGGCTGAAAAAAGGCCAAGCCATTGGTGTGCTGGTGGCGGGCGGCCTCCTGCTCGTCGTTCCCTGGTTCATCCCGTCCGAGCAGGGTTCGGCCCTGTACCTGGTGAAGATGACTCTCAGCACCATAGGTTTTGCCGTTCTCTGTCTGGGATCGTACTACCGGCCGTAGTCACGGCGAGAGACACTTCGGGGCACCGACACGGCCCGAGTCTACCGACGCGGGCCGTGTCATTCCGGTGACCAAGGAACGAGTGGCCACCTCGTCCATGGTTCTGGCTTGACACCTCTCCCCCGCCAGGGGTATGGATGGTCGCCGCAGAAGCCCTCCGTTTTTTCCGCAAGGAGATCATCGAATGGATCGCGTCGGCATCGGCATCATCGGATCGCGTTTCGCCGCAGACCTCCATGCGCACGCGCTGAGCAAGATCCGGGGCAGCAAGTGCGAGATCGTCGCGGTCTGCGCCCGGACCCGGGAGAGCGCGGAGGCCTTCGCCCGGAAGTTCGACATTCCCCACGCCTTCACCGACCATCGCGCCCTCTTGGCGCGAAAGGACATCCACCTGGTGGATCTGCCCCTGACGACGAACCTGCATCACACCATGGCCATTGACGCGGCCGACGCCGGGAAGCATTTCATCTGCGAGAAGCCGCTGACCGGCTGCTTCGCCGAGGCCGCTGCCCTCTCGCGGCAGGCCATGTTCGACGAGGCCATGAAGAACGCCGACGCGGTCCTCGAGGCCTGCCGTCGGAACCGGGTGATCATGGGCTACGCGGAGAACTTCGTCTATGCGCCCCCGGTGGCCAAGCTGCGACGGCTGATGGATGCCAGCGGGGGGACTCTCCTCGATCTTCGGGCGGAGGAGAGCCATTCGGGCTCCCACGCCGCCTACGCCCGGCGCTGGGCGACGGCCGGCGGCGGCTCCCTGCTCCGCATGGGGTCCCACCCCATCGGCGCCGTCATCCACCTGAAGCACTACGAGGGCCGGCAGAAGTTCGGACGGCCTATCCGGGTGAAGTCCGTGGTGGGAGACGTGGCCCAGTTGACCAAGACCGAGGCCTTCCGGAAGGAGCCCCGGAAGTGGCTGGTGAGCGAGTGGGAGGACGTGGAGGATTGGTCGGCCGCCATCCTGACCTTCGAGGACGGGACGAAGGCCACGGTCCTGTCCACCGACGTCAGCTTGGGGGGTGTGAAGAACCTGGTGACCGCCTACCTCTCCAACAGCGTGGTCCAGGTGAACATCAACCCCAACACCAGCTTGGTGGTCTACGCTCCGGACGGCAAGATCTGGGGCGACGAGTACATCACCGAGAAGGTGGAGACCAAGGGCGGCTGGCAGTTTCCCAGCCCCGACGAGGACTGGATGCGCGGCTACCCGCAGGAGATGGAGGATTTCGTGGACGCCGTCCGCGAGGGTCGCGAGCCGCTGTCCGGCGCCCTGCTCGCCCACGAGACGGTGGAGGTCATCTACGCCGCCTACGTCTCGGCCCAGGAGGGGCGGCGTGTGGACCTCAAGCGTTGAACTTGTGTCCCCAGGCCTAACCCGGCGTAGCCGGAACTATGCAGGACAAGTCTTCAAGAAATATCGAATGTCGAACGGCGAATGACGAATTTCGAACGATCGCCGTTCCCGGGAGCCCTTCCACGCACCGTTCGTCATTCGATATTCCGTATTCGATATTCGACAGTTCGCGACAGATGAAGGACCGCTTCCTGATCGGGGGTCCCGACGAGGTTATCCGGGCGCTCAGGCCGTTCGTGGAGCAGTACGGCATGACCCACCTGATCTGCCGCC
>ERZ1292640.2808-Hain-H43-02um-R1-2808-length-13830-cov-4_pt1 | contig 13830 bp, 14 predicted proteins | sample MGYA00564404_ERZ1292640 | MGnify/ENA primary metagenome ERZ1292640 (study PRJEB36523, sample SAMEA6512636) | groundwater metagenome | collected 2019-01-08 | study: AquaDiva: Metagenomics assemblies of 32 groundwater samples
CGATTTTGCAAAAAACTCGCGAGCGGGGGCGAGGCGTTGCAGTGGCACTTTTTGCAATGACTCTTGCGAGCGTATTTTTAACATATTCGCGTTCCATTTGGATCGGACTTGCGACTGCGGCTATCTTCGCGCTCTTTTGGGCAGCCTATATAAAAGTCCAATATCGCAAAAAAATAATAATTGCAGGGCTCGTCGTCCTGGTTCTCTTAATTATTTCTGCGGGGATTTTTGCATGGCGATTTTCGGTTGAAGAAAAAAACAGTTATGTGCCGCAGCTTGCACACTCAATATTTGTACGCACGGCATCATCAAATAAACACGTCGAACTGGCCAAAAAGGGCTTACAGACAATTATAGCTCACCCGCTTGGCATGGGACTTGGAAAAGTTGGTCCAGCGTCTGTGCGCTTTAATGAGAAGTTTTTAACCGAAAATTGGTATTTGCAAATTGGAGCGGAAATGGGCGTACTTGGACTCCTGCTTTTTTGTGGTCTACTTGTGGTGCTTTCAAAAAAACTCTTAGCCGACAAAACCGATTGGCGACGCATCGGTCTATTTTTGAGTTTATTCGGTATTGCGATAACGGGCCTATTTACACATTCGTTTGAAGAAACGAGCGCGGTGCTGGTGCTTATGGCCTTTATGGGAGTCAATTTGAGTTACCAGGTGCGCAACTAAAGTCTAAGCTCTGCAATTGCCTTGGCAATTTTCTCCGCCGCGTTTTTGTAGTGGGCTTTTTTTTGATTTTCTACCATGCGCACTCTCAGGCTCTCATTATTCAGCAGACCCAAAACCGCCTCCACAAATCGGTTAGACGACAAGCCGTTTTGATCCAACATTACAGCAAAACCTTTTTGCTCAAAAACTTGAGCGTTTTCTATTTGATCACCGCGACTTGCGGTTGTTGGTAGTGGTATAAGGAGCAATGGCTTTGCACAAGCGAGAGATTCAAAAATACTTCCACTACCCGCACGACTCACAATTAAATCCGTAATTGCGTAAACGTGTGCCAAATCTTCTTCTAAAAAATCAAAACGCCTGTAGCCTTTTTTAGTTTCAGTATGTGATGCAAGCGCACCGGTTATGTGAACAATTTGCGTTTTTTTCAACAACTCCGACAGAGCTTCAAAAACAATTTTATTGAGTGCCCGGGCGCCCGTTGATCCTCCGACAATCAAAATCACCGGTTTATTTTTAGAGAATCCCGTTAGTTCGTATCCCCTATCCGCATTACCTTTTAAAATTTCCGCACGAATCGGGTTACCGACCACTTCCACGTTTTTTCCGGCAAAAAACTTTTTACTCTCCTCAAACGACAACCAAATTTTCTGCGCAAAACGGCTGCAAATTTTGTTTGAAAGCCCCGCGCTCACGTCGGACTCGTGCAACCACACCGGAATTTTTAAAAAATGTGCGGCCAAAACAACCGGCACGCTCACGTATCCGCCCTTTGCAAAAATCAAATCCGGTTTAATTCTACGTAACGCAAAAACGGCTTCAATAAGACCAAACGGCACGTTAAACATATCTATAACATTCTTAAGAGACAAATATCTGCGCAATTTCCCGGCGTGGATTCTATAAAAAGGGATTCCGCGCGCCACAGCCATTCGCTCTTCAAACGAATTCTTTTCTCCAACATAAAAAAACTCGCAGGCGTTGCCGCAAATCTTTTTTAACTCATCTATAATGGCGATGTTGGGAAGAATGTGCCCCCCTGTCCCGCCGCCTGTGAATGCCACTCGCATAGTATGGTGTTGAGGATTTAGAAATTTGGAGCAGAACGCCTATTGCGCCGAGAGTGACGAGCATTGACGTTCCGCCGTAGCTTATAAATGGCAAGGTGATGCCCGTGACAGGGAAGAGTCCAACATTCACGGCGATGTTTATAAAGGCTTGGATCACTAACCACATTGTAATACCGACCGCCACGAGGGACGCAAATTTATCAGACGCGTAATTGGCTATCATAAGCCCACGATAAGCAATTATTATATATGCAATAATAATTAGCGCAATGCGCACAAAGCCAAGCTCTTCTGCACTTGCCGCAAAAATAAAATCATCCGTTGCCTGCGGCAGCCAATATGATTTCTGAATTCCCTGGGTTAAACCTTTTCCAAAGAAACCGCCGCTACCGACAGCTATTTGCGCTTGTTCAGTTTGCCAGCAATAGTTGCGACGCGTTTCTCCGGTCTTTACCTCCGGCTGGCAATTTTCAATGGTCGGATTTATAAAGGCGGTAAACCTGTGCCTCAAATAACCTACGCTTGGAACCACTAAAATCGTAAAAAGGAAAAGTACAAGAAGTCCGAGCGCAAGGTGACGAACTCGCGCGCCGGCGGCAAAATAAATTGTCGCTGCAATCGCCGTATATAGGAGCGTTGAGCCAAAATCCGGCTGTAACAAAACCGGAATTATTATTATTCCGGTTACCGCACAGAACGACAAAAAACCATTCCTAAAATCCGAAATTTCGCGCCCTTTGCGTTCCATCCATGCGGCCAAATAAAAAATGAGAATAAGTTTTGCAATTTCCGCCGGCTGAATTGACGTGCTGGAAAAAATGAACCAAGCTTTGGCTGTTGTATTAACCGTTGAGCCAACAATCAACACCGCCACGAGCGCCAACAATATAAAAACAAAAAGAGGCACCGCAAATTTGCGCCAAAACCGCAGCGGAATTTTATAAAGCAGGAAAAGGGCTATGAGTCCCATTCCAATCCTCACAATATGACGACGTAACAAGAAAAAGCAGTCCACACCTTCTTCTCCGCAGCTTGGGAAAAGCATACCGGCAGGCTTTGTGAGCGCGATGCTCTTTGGCACGCCGATGCTGGTAATCATAATTATGCTGAATACGAGCAAAACGAAGACCGTAAGAAGGAGAACCATATCAATGCGGCCAGTTCGTGATTCAGATTGCATAGGTGGTAAAAGGATACAACAGGATCGAGATTTGAGTAAGTGGTATCATTGCAAACGTACGATGAAAAAACTTTTTAAAAGCCGCGCGTTTTGGATCGCATTATTTTTGGTTTTTATTGCACTTGATATAGGCACAAAGTGGCTCGCGAAAACATATCTTACAAATCCGCTGGAAATTTTGCCGGGCGTTTTTAAATTGGCACTGAGTTTCAATCCCGGCGTTGCATTTAGCATCCCAATTCCAAATGCCGTCATGATGATCTTATCCCCATTACTTATCACAATTCTCGCAACTGTAATTTTAAAATTCTGCGATATTTCAAAAAACATCACAAAACTCAGCCTTGTTTTGATTTTGGCCGGAGGTCTCGGAAACCTAATAAACCGCTTCTGGACTGACTCCGTGATTGATTTCTTGAGCTTAAAATACTGGCCAAGCTTCAATTTGGCGGACAGTTTTCTCACAATCGCGGCCTTCCTTCTTATCTTATTTTATGGTAGAATAATAGCGCATGGCAACAAATGAACAAATGGAGCAAGAAGTCGGTCCTCCATCACCTTCGTTTTTAACACTCGTGCTAAAAACCTTCGCCGGCCTTGGAGGCGGCATCGCGGGTATGCTGATTTTGCTCCTGATCTTTTTGGGCGCATCTACAATCCTGCAATCAGCCTGGAGCCCGGATATGTTGAGCGGTGAATCTGCGGAGAAAAGTCCGCTTTTCATTTTCATTTTTATGGTAATGATATTTTTGACTTCGATGGGGGCGAACATAGTTGGTTCTCTCTTTTTCTCTTTTGTGGAGCATGAAAAATATTCGCGCACCACAACCGCGATGGGGCAGGTTTTCTTTGTGAACCTGATTATTTTCGTGATTATGGCGCCGTTTTATATCATTATGGATAGCCAAGGTACGATGAACATGGTTGGCTTCTTGGCGGGTTTCCATGTGCTACTTGCCGCTCTTGCCAGCGTTATGATTTTGGAAGTTGTAGGCAATATAAAGTATGCGCTTGTTGGAATTTATGGCGTGATCTTTGCGCTTATGGCTGCGACTGGAATAATTATCCTCGTTTACCAATTCACACAGCAAAATACTACGATTGTCCTCTTCTCCGCTTTGCCGATTATGTGGACTCTGCTTGGTTTTGTGACTGTGATTGTGGAAATGCTTTACCGCTGGATTTACACGCTATATGGTCGCGACTTTTTGATGAGCAAGACAAGTTTTGGACAGGATTATGGAGAGACCGAAGTGGAAGAAGCTCCACCACCGCCGGATGTGAGCGGGTCGGAGTTTCTGAATCGGTAAAAGTGAGTCCAGATTTTAAATGTTTTAGCAGCCTGTGCATAGAACATTTTATCGCCTGTGATTATTCTGCAGCCAGCGGATTTTGCATCGCGCAAAAATTTTGTAATGTGCGGACGGTAAATAATGTCCATCACAACGGGGCGTTTTTGCGCAGATGCGATTTGTTTTTTTAAATCCGGAAATGGCGTTACTTTTATATTTGGCCACATGCCGACGCTCGTTGTATTTATCAAAATATCGCACGGCGCAAAATCTTCCAGCCCGCCAAATTCACATTTGAAATCACGTGCAAGTTTTTTTGCACGAGCAAGCGTGCGATTTAAAATCGTGACATATGCTCCGGCCTTCTTTAAGCCATAAACCACAGCACGCGCCGCGCCTCCGGCACCAAGAACTATTGCGCGCTTTCCACGTAAAGATTTGATGCCGGTTTTTAGCGCCGCCATTGCGCCAAAGACATCGGTATTATATCCAATTAATTTCCCTTTTTTATTTACAATTACATTCACCGCGCCAATCTTGCGCGCTTCCTCACTTATTTTATCTAAATATTTAATAACATCCTGCTTATATGGGATTGTCACGTTTGCGCCGGCAAAATTCGCACCGAAACTACGCATAAACTTGCCAAAATCACCCGGCGCTACCTCGGCAAATTCATACTTCGCCGACAATTTCGCTTTCTTAAAAGCCGTATTAAAAAGTCGCGGCGACAACGAATATTTTACCGGATAACCGATAACGCAATATTTTTTCATCGCAGATTTATAAATTTTATTGGCCTCTCGAACCATAGCACTGACGACGAATTTGTGCACGCAAGTCAGGTATTTTCAATGCGCCCCAGGCTTGCTGAGCTTCCTCTTTTTGACCTCTTACGTATTCTATACTACCAGCCAGTGGCGACCCAATTGGAACAGCACCATAACAATCACCTGCCCGTCGTTGCCCTTGAAGCGCTTCCTCCATAGAATCTATAGCTGCTGTACATCCATCTTCCGTACCTTCATCAAGCGAAAATTGTGCAAATTCAACTCTAGTTCTAAGACGCAACTCATTAACATCGCATTGATCGGCAGCGGTCTGCGTTTCTGTGCTTACTGCCCCCTCCTTCCACGGCGCTCTTTCATTACACCCACCCACACCTGTTAATGCCGCAGCAACAACTCCCAGTTTCAAAGCTGCCTGTAATTGTAAAGAGTTCTCCATAGAATAAGTTTGTTAAAGAATATTAACGACGACCATCGGCAGACGCAGTGTGACGAGTCTGAGCATCACCACAATAAGTTCTAAACTCCCGTCTTGTCTCTGCAATATCAGATTGCAGTCTACGCGTACTTTCATCCCAATCTCTATAGTAACCACTAAGTAGTTCTGCGTCAGCAGTAGTCCTTACTGATCCGAGCACGCCGTCAAAACATGCACGAGCGGAATCTATGAGCTTTTCTGCATCTACAATAAGGGGTAGGGCTTCGTCGCATCTACCCTCAAGTATAGCCCCCGATGCCACAAAGAGAGCGTATCCTGCATTAATGGAACCGATTTCAAGAAGACAGACTAGGGCTTGATCTCTTACTGACTTAACTTCCCCTTCTACACTTGCTTGTTCGCCAACCAACGCATCACCGTGTTCTTCTCCTGGCCGTTGCACCCCTGCGCAACCAGCGCCAGATATCAAAGCACCAACTATACCTAATCTTAAAACTGCATTAAGTTTTGCCGCTTCCGCTGTTATAGTTCTTGGTTCCGAACTCAATCTCTCCATAGTAATTAAGTGGCTAAGTGATATCTGTACGCCGAACGCTACACACCTATTTGGTATATGTCAATTTTTGTAGGTGGCGATTAAAATAGTTATTTTGCGCTGATCCTATCTTTTACCGCTTCCACCGCGCGTAAAACTTCGATCGGCAACATCCAAACCGTGTTGTTGTTTGGCCCACTCGAGATATCGTTTAGGGTTGCAAGTGTTCGCAGATGAAGTGCGCCAGGAGCCGCAGAAAGAATATTCGCCGCTTGCGCCATGTTTGCCGCAGATGCGACTTCGCCCTCCGACGAAATGATGACTGCACGTTTTTCGCGTTCAGCTTCGGCTTGGCGAGCAATCACGCGTTTGAGGGAATCCGGCAAAACAATGTCCTTGAGTTCCACATTTTGCACATCAATCCCCCACTCATCCGTCACTTTATCCACAATTTGCTGAATGCGACTTGAAACTTCTTCTTTATTCGCCAATAAATGATCCAAGCTTACTTCGCCCACCGCGTTTCTCATCGTGGTCTGCGCCAATTGGCTTGTGGCATACATAAAATCTTCAACCGCCAAAATTGCCTTTGCCGCATCGGAGACTTTGAAATAAATAACCGCGTTAATTTTGATGGGTATGTTGTCCTTCGTGAGAGATTCTTGATCCGGCACATCCAGCGCTTTGATGCGAATATCAACCTTTTTCATTGATTGAAAAACCGGAATAATAATGCGCCAACCCGGCTCCGCAATTTCACTAAATTTACCCATCGTGAATTTAATGCCGCGTTCGTATTGGTTCACTTGGCGAATGCTGGCAAACAAAATAGCCCCGATGAAAATAAAAAATGGCATAAGGCCTCCTATAATTTCCATAAAAATTAAAATTAAGAATTACTATTGAATGAACTATAGCTCATATCACTATGTCATTACGAACCCAAAGGCGATCGAATTATTCGCCGCGAGTACCGCACCGTGCACGTGCTCCAATAATGGCTCCACGGAGAGCCATTATTGTTAATTCTTCTTGCGGGTCGTAAACGCGCCTTTCGACAGCTTCCCTATCTGCATATGGCATCCCGCGACTCGCCAATATGCCCTGCATTCCATCCCATACTTGAATTAATTGAGCGTTAATGGCTTCCATTGTCGCTAGAGTTTTTGGACATGTAGCAGGATCAATAGTTTCACCCATTCCATCCAAAACATCCCTTGCCGCTGCCATCGCGGCATCACTTCTTGTTACTAAATCGCATGCAGCGGGAGTCACCCAGGAGCCGCAAGGTTCGGCAGTTACAGTTTGCACTCGTGCGGCGCATCCTGTCATTAAGGCTGCTACCATGCCAAGTCGAAGGAGCCCAACTGCCCTTGTGGTTATTGGGCTAATCTCTGGTTGTGATTCGACGTTTCTCATACCCGAATAATACATCCTTATTAATATTTGTCAAAAACGAAGCCAAAAATTTAATTATGAACCGGACACTGGCGTTCATGAAGCCCGACTAACAACACATCTCTTCGCTTTCTCAACCCCCACCTCTTTCTCAAAAGCCCCATTTTCTGGTATAATAATCAGATATGTTTTTACAGATAGCAAAAGCTGCGCAAACTGCGTCCGGAACTGGCGACGCCGCAAATGCAGGTTTAACCGAAAAAGTTGCCGGATTTTTTGAATATATGGTTGGCCAAGTTCCAAGCTGGATTGCTGCATTTATTATATTTGTGCTTTCGATCTTTGTGGCAAAATTGGCAAAAAATGCCGTGGAGTCGCGCATTGAAAGCCAAGTAGACGAAGAACATCAAGAAGTAATGGTCTTGGCCGGACGCGTCACATATTTTGGCACGCTTGTGCTTGGCATTACTATCGCGCTAAAAATCGCCGGCATAGATTTAACCACAATTCTAGCCGCCGGTGCCTTTGGCATTGGCTTTGCACTGCAAGATTTAATAATGAACTTTTTATCTGGCGTGCTCATTTTGGTGAGCCGTCAATTTACAATCGGCGATTTTATAAAAGTCGGCAATACGGTTGGAAAAGTTATGGAAATCCAGACGCGCGCCACTATTTTGAAGGCTGTGGACGGCACAAAAGTCATAGTTCCAAATTCGGAAATTTTTACAAGCCAGGTTATAAGCTACACCACAAACCCCATGCGCCGCGTGGTTGTGCCCGTTTATATTTCATATGATACAGACATTAAATACGCGATGAAAATTGCGCTTGGCGTTATCAAAAAACATCCGAAGGTAATGAAAAAACCAAAGCCTTCTATAATTATTACAAACTACGGAAATTCTACAATTGACTTGGCTGTTCGTTTTTGGGTTGGTTCCCGCGACGGCTGGTTTAAAGTAAAAAGCGACATAATGCACGAAATGCTAGAGGTATTAGACGAAGCTGGAATATACGCTCCATACAACACTACTCACCTGGAAACCGAACAAGACACGGCGGGTTGGACAAAAGAATATGAAGAGCGCGCAAAAAAGCGCCGAGAGGAAATGAAACTGTCCAAAGCGATGGAAGAAAGTGCTCTACCGGCCGTCGCTGCTCCGGCTCCAAATGCGGCTGCAGCCGCAACTGACCAACCGGCGCAAGTCCCGGTTATGCCGGGCGCGGTTTCTCAAACTCCACCGCTTGCCACCGCAGAAGTTCCGGTAAATCCAATTGGTGAGTTTGCCGATCAAGAAGAAATAGACGGGCAAGGGTAAAAAGACCGCATTCCGTCTCCTAAAACCGACCTCAATCTGCCAAAAGTAGGCGATACGTTTAATAAAGTTTAATAGAATTTAATACAATTCAGTAGACTTAAACAATAATCTGTAGAATTCACTCAAGATTAATAGATTAACTTTTAATATAAGAAAGCCTTGCTAAGTAAGATTAAATTTGATAAAAAGTAATCGAACTGCGTAGAAACTTGAAAAGCTGTGTAGAATTTGCTAGAATTTAATAAATGGAAATACTTACGGTCGAGGACGCGGCAAAAATACTGCATCTGCACCCCTTCACGATTTTAAAACTAATAAGGGCGGGCAAGCTTAAGGCGAGCAAAATAGGCCGCGTTTATCGCATCAGAACCCAGGCAATAGAAGATTTTATGGATAAATATTCCAACTGAATTTCCCCCAATGCTCTTCAACTGTTTCAATTGCGGACGATCAATCTCTACAAAAAAAGATTATTGCGTTTATTGCAAAGCGGATACGGCGGAGTTTGCGGCGGAATTTAACAAACAGAGACAGACAGTCGGCGTAAAAGGGCTGGGCGAATTAAAAGAAAAATATACGGGAACATTACTTTCGTTTTTGTGGAAAACTACGCGCGTAAGATAATTTAGCCCGCTGTGCGCAGCTTATTTACACATGTTGTTTTGTACGTGGTAGGCGCATTTTCCCAATAATTCCAACGGCTGCAGGCTCCCCGGCACTGCTTTTTCACCGGAGGCGGCGTTGGCCGGTCTGCCGACACCTAAAATTGCCAGCAGTTTATCCATTTTACTCACTACAGCCTCTGAACCACTGCCGCCAGCTTGTCCGTACAACACTTCATACTTCTGTAGCATATCCGCTTTATCGTCGCGCTCGGCAATTTGCAAATTGTGGGTATCAATCTCCGTTTGAACCTGCTCAAAAGTTTTTTTCTCACCGGTATCAAGTTCAAAAACACCAAACATTCCATTCCCAAGAGTCCTGCAATCATCCGGACTGCCCGGCGAAGGACAGATCTTGAAGCGACTGGTAATGTTCAATAAAGCTTCTGTCACGCTTTTGTCCGGATTATTGTAAAAATCCACTGCCGCCTTTTTTAGAGAACTGCCAATATCAACCGGAATCTGGCCGACCTCCTTGCCCAACTGACCAAGTTCGCTGCCAAGCTTCTGGAAACCTTTAAAAGTATCCAGTAGCTGCTCGAATTTGGCTGAGAGTTCACTCCAAACAGGATCGGCTCCGTAACTGGCATATTGTGCAGCACGAGCTCTGTATTTGGACGCAAACATATCAAAATAACCGCTATAAAGTGCGCGATCCTGGTCGGGATTACTACTTGGTACCCGTAACGTAAAATAATCCATCATTTCGTTCATGAAATTATTTTTATCATTAGTGGCATCTGCACGGTTGCGAACAAACCCTCCGCTCGCATCAATAAAATGCCGCACGAAATAAAGTTCTCCCTCCAGTCGGTAATAAGCATTAGTCACCGACTTGAGCCTGTTTAAATCACAGCGCAAAAATGCAGCGACGACTCCATAACGCGCCTTGTTCACCTGGCTCTCTACGTTTGCAATATCCGCATAATACATCGGCCAGCGAAAACCAATGTAAAAATCCCTCCAATAATCCGTAAAATCTTCGTAACCAATCATCGCCGATAAAAACTGTCCCAGGCCAGAAAGGCAATTTGCCAAACTGCGACCTTTGTCTGTTTCACCGGCCGCAGGCTCGGAACCGAAGAATTGCAGATTTTCAATCAACTGCGCATGCGCAGGCATCACTGCCGTAAAGGCAATTGAGATAAAGATAGCGAAAGTTGTAAGATTTTTTCTAAACATAATTTATGAACAAACGGATTTTTCTTGCAAAACTTTGCATGGCGAATCACCGTCGCCGGAAGTTAAATCGGAATAAAGTTTTTCAAAATTTTCAAAGTACAAATTCATCTGATTTATTTCTTGCATTAAAACTCTGTACTGAGAGGATTGATCCTCTGCGGACGTTTCAATCTTGCGCTGGCTTAATAAACCGGCGGCTTTCTTTTTCTCCGCAGAGACTTCAGCATTGATTTTTACGTTTATTTCTTTCTGACTCGTGCCAGCAGTGGACTGTTCAAGTACGCGCTTTGTAATGTCGGCACGGCTTGTTCTGGCGCTAAAATACTTAGTGAAGAAGTCCTGCATATTTTTTACAAAATCGCCTTTTACTATCAAGTCATCGTTTGGCGGCGTCATTATCGGCTGCGGAATAAGTATAAAATTCTGTTTTAGATTAAACATTGAGCGCTTACACTTTGGTCCCTCTAAAAAGTTACCGGTTGCTTTTGAAGGCACAATATTGTGATCCAGAGTTTTCTTGAAAGCGTCATTTATCTTTTCAAAATGGCACGCAATGCAGTTAGCATTTGCGACGTACGAGCTATCTGTTTTATAAACCGCTTCATATTTTATGCAGAATATTCCATCACATGGACGCTCGCGCAAATAATTGCCTGGAGTTTCTGGCAAAACTTCGCCGTGAGAACCTCTTTTTATCAAAGCTTCGCGGCTTGAGATGCCACCGCCATTCCCGTCGGCATTCTGTCCGTCTTGCCGCTCTTGCGCACGCTCCGCGACGACTGCGTCATTAAACGATTGGCTTGCCGGACACATAATTCCAGTCTCCTCCGACCCATTACCAGCTATGCCGGAATCAGCGCCATTTGCACCTGCGTTCCCTGCGTTTTGCCCGCCATTTGCACCAGCACCACCATTATTGCCGCCGAGCACTCCGGCTAAATCTGCAACATTGGCATCGTTCGGTGCGCCGGGTCCAACATTACCAAGCGGAGTTTCTTGTTCCCCAAACAAAATCTTTTCTATAACATCCAAATCGGAAATTAAATCAAAACCCGAATCTCCTTCATCGCCATTTGAGAAAAATTCCGTAGGCTGAGTGGCAAGCAGCGCATTAACTTCCAAATCCGCCAATTGTTTTTCTTCCGCCACAAACGCCTGGATCTCTTTTCTGCGAGCCTCAACCCTTTGCGGTGTCAATTCTTCGCCCGGAGTTTTCTGCGTAATCTCTGTAACGCTAAGCCCCGGAATCAGATTTACCAATTCTTCTTGCGAAATATTTCTACTTTGCAGCACGCGTTTTACGGCAATATTTGAGCCTTCGCTTTTTATGCGTTCATAAATACTGTTATACATATCTTGACCAAAATCCTCCTCGGACTCAAACCACTTTAGCGGAGACAATTCAAACGAAGCATTCGTATTTACGGTTCCAACTACGCCAGCCGCAACATTTGCATCGGTATCGTATTCGCTTGCGGCATTTGCCGTATTTACCGCCACAAACGCAACGCATATAACCGCCGATAATAGAGATTTTTTCAATTGCATGACGTGGTTGTTACATCTAAGAAAGTTACCGGATACAAATCAACTTCTTGTCGAACATCCGAAATTTTATCGCGATATTTTTCAAGAGCACTTATAACTTGTTTGTATTTTTGATGAAGAGGCAAAGCCATTTGGATTTCGTTGTAAGCCGCGAGCGCTTGGTCTAGAGCTTCTTTGGAAACATCAATCTCGCGATCAATAGTGGCAACTTCGTTTCCGTAACTCATTACGGCGCCGGCACTAATTGATATATCCGCTTTTTGTTGGCTCCCCGATTCATTTGCGGGAGTAATTGCCGCGATTTTATCATCAATTTTATATTTCAAATCCCCGCGTGCCCGAATCATAGCTTCTCTAAATTTGAAATATTCATTGAGAGCCGAAATTGAAAGACAATATGTGGATAAATGCCCGGCTTCACCATCACAGCCCTCGCGCCCAATAGAGCCGGAGGCATCCGTTTTTATCGGCGGAGGAACTACAAATTTTAGCATTTTGTCCAAATCTTCCGGTTTCTTTGAAGCTCCCAACTTCATCATTTCCTCAATTTTGTCATTAAAGAGTTCGTTAACATTGTCGTGATATTCGCTGATTACAACCTGGATGTCGTCGTCGTCCGCAAGCATTTCCAAATAAGGATTTACCTGCTGATTTTCCGCATCGTCGGCTTTCACAAAAGTGCGCGCCGCCTGCGTTGCCACAACCACCAGAAGGCAAATCCCCAGTATTATCGAATTCCTAATTATAGAACTTGTGATTTTCATTATTGTTTTACACAGTTAGTTGCGTAACAAGGAAGTTTCTGTGAAAGTGCGCCAAAATAGCCGTAAGTTTGCGCCATTGTAAAACTAAGTTTTTCCAATTTTCCGTTGATCTCTTTATATTTATCAATCAAACGCGTGGATTTTTTTGCGTATGCATTTTCCGTTATATGCTGCATCAAAAGTTCTTTCATTATTTGCAATTCTTCTTTCATGACAGCCTCGCAAGCTGTGCGCTCTTGGTTGGCGGCAGTTGTGGTTTGGCTGTATGGTAAAAAGCTTTCCATTTCGGTCTTTACCGAATTTTTATATTCTCTAAAACGTTCAACCGCGGACGGGATTAAATCTGAAGTTGGTTTTGCTGATTTAAAATGCGTATTTATAAAATCACCGAATTCAATGCGGCGTTTCTCCATAAAGGTTTTCATATGAGTGACACAACGCCCCGTATAATCCAGCGGCGCAATTTCCGGCTGCGCTGCCTCGCCGGCTGCTGCAGGCGGGTTTTGCGGTGCGTCTTGCGCCGTTACATTGCCAGCCGGAGCAAGTAGTCTCACTTCATATGCAAGAGTGAGCCCAATGCAAAGAAAGATCACATAATTCACAATTTTTGGCCAATCCTTAATAAGTTTCTTCATTTGATTTGGCATAAATTGGCAGTCCGCCCCTGCCTGTTATTGCGGCAAATATTATGTCACCAGATCGCAAATCTGCACCGTTTGTTATAGTAGCGCGACACGGACAAATGTCGCCACAATTCGGATTCAAAACGTAACTTCCCTCTTCCACTTTTATTAAATCCTCGGGTTTAATTTGTCCTTGATCGCCCGAACCTCCCGGATCTTCCGGTTCACCGGGCGGTGGCACATTTTGTCCTTGATCACCTTGCCCAATTTGATCTTCCGGCAGACCCGATGGATTGGTGCAGTCATACATCAAAAGCACGCGATCCGCCATCGTTGCAAATTCGCGCCGAGTA
>ERZ1292640.2809-Hain-H43-02um-R1-2809-length-13826-cov-13_pt1 | contig 13826 bp, 12 predicted proteins | sample MGYA00564404_ERZ1292640 | MGnify/ENA primary metagenome ERZ1292640 (study PRJEB36523, sample SAMEA6512636) | groundwater metagenome | collected 2019-01-08 | study: AquaDiva: Metagenomics assemblies of 32 groundwater samples
GTGACCTCGTCCCGCTGGTTCACCGCCGTCAGGTCGAGCGTGACCTCACCGCGGTTTTCCACGATGGCCTTGGCGGCGACGCGCCCCCGGCACCACGTGGTGTCGCCGATCAGGTTGTGGCGCTGGACCTGGACGTTGAGCCGCCGGAGGAAGCCGTCGTCGCCCATCCAATTCGTCACCAGGTGCCCCAGCCACGCCACGCGCTCGGGACCGTAGTCGTACGCCCCGGGCACCCCCACCGCGCGCGCGAACGCGCCGTCCCAGTGGACGCGCTCGGGGGGCTCGGGCACACCGAAGGCGTTGGGGATGGCGAGCGCCGGGTGGCGCTCGAACATGTCGAAGGCCAGCCCGTGAGCGCGCACATAGAGGCTCCCCCACCCCTGGATGAAGGCGATGACCGACGTCACGGTCAGCGGTCCCTTCGCCACCGCCGGAAGCGCGTCGCCGACCCGGACGTCTTCCCAGTAGCGCGCCGTGGTCCCGCGGATCTCCTCGTTCCGGTAGGCAAGCCGGATCCTCTCGATCTCCTCCGGCGTGTAGCGGTGGGCCTCGACGGCTCCGTACTTGCGCCGCTCACGCGCGGTGTCGCGCTCGGTCCTGAAGCACCAGGAGTCGGCCTCGCACACCAGCTCGCCGCGCTGGTTGGTGAACGTCGTGCGGTAGGTCTGCTGGATGGCGCGCTTGGCGAACGTCGAGGCCTTCTCCACCAGCGCGAGCAGCGCGCTCTCACCGACGATGCGGTCGCCCTCCCGGATCGGCAGGCGCCAGCGGAAGTCCGTCCCGGCGTACATGGCGTGGATGCCCGGGAGGCCGCCCACGTACCCCGACACGATGCGGTCCATGGCGAAGAGGATGGTGGGCGGCGCCACGCCGTGCTTGACCCAGAACGGGTTGCGGTCCCCGATCCCGTGGGCCCAGTGGCGGATGGCGTCGCCCGTGGCCACCTCGATGTAGGGCTCGGGGCGGCGCACCGGCTGGCCGATGAAACGGCCGAGCTCGGCCAGGGCCTCATCCGTGATCGTCGGGAACTGCCGGTCCATCTACGGCCTCACCCGCAGGATCCGGTCATCGTCGGGCGCGGGCAACCCCCGGCCGTCGCGATTGCTCGTCGTCACGTAGAGCGCACCGTCCGGCCCGGCCACCACGTCGCGGAGGCGGCCGTGCGTCCGCTCCAGCAGGGACTGGACCCGCGCGACGCTCCCGTCGGGGGCGAAGGTGACCCACAGCAGCCGCTGCCCGCGCAGCCCTGCAACGAACAGGTCGTCGCCGAGGAACGCGATCCCCGACGGCGCCCACGTGTCGCCGCCCGATTCCAGTAGGGGCTCCGCGAAGCGCCGGTCGCCGGCCCGCCCGTGCGCCTCCGGCCAGCCGTAGTTCCGGCCGGGGAGGATCCGGTTGATCTCGTCGTGCGCGGAGGGCCCGTGCTCCGCGGCGAAGAGCCGGCCGGACCGGTCCCAGGCGATCCCCTGCGGGTTGCGGTGGCCCAGCGAGTACACGGGCGAGCCCGCGAGCGGGTTGTCCGCCGGCGGCGTGCCGTCGGGGTTGAGCCGGAGGATCTTTCCCGCGAGGGAGCCGAGGTCCTGGGCCAGGGGCGGGTTGGCGGCATCCCCCGTGGTCACGTAGAGCATCCCGTCGGGGCCAAACTTCAGCCGGCAGCCGTCATGGATGGACGCCCCAGGCATGCCGTCCAACAGCCCGCGCTCGTCGCCGGCCCGTCCCTCGCGGAGCGTCAGCCGCAACACGCGGTTGACCAGCGCGCGGCGCAGGCCCGCCGTGTAGCAAACGTAGAGAAACCCGTTCCGGGAAAAGTCGGGATCGAGCGCCAGCCCCATCAGGCCGCCCTCGCCGACGGCCGCGACGGGCAGCGTGGCCAACGGTTCGGGGAGAAGCCGACCGCCTCGGACGAGACGGATGCGCCCCGGGCGCTCGGTCACGAACAGGCGCCCGTCGGGCGCGAACGCGAGCGCCCACGGGACCTCCAGCCCCCGGGCCACCACCTCGACCAGCGGCTGGCTCCACGCCGGCGTTCCGGCCGCGACGAGAAGCACGAGCGCGGCGAGCACCCCCCGCAAAGCGTGACGGGCATCTCTCACGACTTGCCAGTCTATCATCAATCGAGGCTTGCGCGCGGCGGGGCAAGGGAGGTATAAGGCGGGGGGAGACCGCGGTGCGGCTCGAGGTGATCGTAGAGCAGAACGAAGCGGGCGAGTTTCAGGCCAAGGCCGTGGAGTATCCGGGCGTCAGCGCCGCCGGCCGCACCGAGAAGGAGGCGCTGGTCCGCCTCCTCGACGCCCTGGAGCTCCACCTGAAGCAGGGCGGCAAGGAAACCTCCCCGTGATCCCCCTCACCCTGCCCCACTCCGATGCCCCTCACCTCTTCTCCTCTCCCCCTCACCCTGCCCTCTCCCCCTCGGGGGGGAGAGGATAAAGGTGAGGGGATTATGAGTGGGGTGAGGGGGGCCTTCATCCTCGCCTTCGCGCTGCTGGTCGCCGACCCCGCGTCGGCGCAGGCGCCGTACCAGGGGCCGCTGATCGACGCCCATTCGCACCTCCCGAATCTTCAAGTATTGGACGCCTACGTGGCGGCGATGAAGCGCCACAAGGTGGACAAGGTGGTCCTCCTCGGCGTCGGCGGCGTGCAGAAGCAGGACGTCGAGTGGATCGCCGCCGCGGCCAAGCGCTACCCCGACCGGGTCATCCAGGGAGCGCCGGTCCCGGATCCACTGGGCCAGGGCCAGGCATCGAAGCTGGACGCGCTCCTCGGTTCGGGACAGTACCGGGCGGCGGGAGAGGTCCACGTCCGCCAGGAGTCGCGGAAGATCGACCGCCGGGCCGACGACCCCGCCTTCGACCAGGTGCTGAAGGTCGCGGCCAAGCACGGCGTCCCCGTCGTCATCCACTGTGAGCTGACCGCGGCGGCGGGTTCGTCGCTCGAAACCGCCCTCCAGAAGCGTCCCAAGGCGGTGATCGTCCTGGCCCACGGGGGAAGCGCGGAGCCGGCGCTGCTGGAAGGCCTGTTGAGCCGGAACCCCAACCTGCTCGTGGATCTCTCGGGAATGCATTACCAGCGGACGCCCCGGCTCGCCTCCGAGACCGGGCCGCTCGATCCCGCGTGGAAGGCGCTGATCGAGAAATATCCCGACCGCTTCCTGATGGGGATCGACGTCTGGGCGCCGCGCCTCTTCGAGCCGGCGACCCTCGACCGCCTGCTGGCATGGACGCGCCGCATCCTGGGCGAGCTTCCGCCGGATGTCGCCCAGAAGATCGCTCACCGGAACGCCGCCCGGTTGTTCAGAGTAGAATAAGCACCCGGCATGGGGTCGAACCCGTTCAGCGGAAGGACCGTCGGCCAGATGCTCGATGTGGCGGCCGCGCGCTACGCCGAGCGCGAGGCCATCGTCCTCGCGGACGAGCGGATCAGCTACGCGGAGCTCCGGCGGCGGGTCGACCGCCTGGCCCGGGGGCTCCTCGCGCTGGGAATCCAGAAGGACGACAAGGTCGCCCTCTGGCTCCCCAACCGCCCCGCCTGGCTCGTCGCCCAGCATGCCTGCGCCAAGATCGGTGCTACCGTTGTGGCGCTCAACACCCGCTACAAGGCCCACGAACTCTCGTATATCCTGGAGCAGTCCGACGCCGCGGCCCTGATCCTGGCCGACCATCTGGGCCCCATCGACTTCCTCGAAGTCCTCGACGAGGTGCTTCCCGAACTCACGAACGCCGAGCCCGGCGCGCTCCGCGCCGAGAAGTTCCCGCTCTTGAGACGCCTCATCGTGGATGCCGAGGATCCATATCCCGGAACCCTCCGCCTCCGGGACGTGCTCGAAGCCGGCGACCGGTCCGACGACGATGTTGAGGCCGCCGGAGCGCGCGTCACGGCGGACGACGTCTTCACCATCCTCTACACTTCCGGGACCACCTCCTTCCCCAAGGGCGCCATGATCAGCCACGCCAACTGTCTCCCCCATGGCTGGAACTGCGGCGCCCAGCTGCGGCTCACTGCCGATGACCGGGTGCTCCACGCCCTCCCATTCTCCGGGACCTGGGGCGGCGTCAACATCCCGCTGACCGCGTTCACCCACGGCGCCTGCCTGGTCCTGATGGAGAGCTTCGAACCCGGCGCGGCGCTCTACCTGATGGAAAAGGAGCGGATCACCGTGTGGAACGCCGTGGACGCCATGATCCTCGGCGTTCTGGAGCACCCGGACCTGGACCGCTACAACCGGTCATCGCTCCGCACGGGCGGGGTCGCGATGACGAGCGGCGGCGCCCAGAGCCTCTTCGACGAGGTCGTGGCGCGCATCGGCCTGAGCCAGGCCTTCCAGCCCTACGGGATGACCGAGGTCAACGCGCTGGCCCTCTACCACGACCTGGACGAGCCTGCCGAGAGCCGCAAACTGCCGGGTGTCTGGCCCGCCCCGGGCCTCGAGGTCCGCGTCGTGAATCCCCAAACGGAACAGGCGTGCAAGCCGGGGGAAGAGGGCGAGCTCCAGCACCGGGGTGCGCTCGTGACCCGCGGCTACTACAAAAAACCCGAGGAGACGGCGAAGGCGCTCACCGAGGACGGCTGGTTCCGGTCCGGCGACCTCGCCGTCCAGGACGAGGCGGGGCGCACGATCTTCAAGGGGCGGCTGCGCGAAGTCCTCCGCATCAGCCACTTCATGGTGGCGCCGCGCGAGATTGAGGAGTTCCTGATGGCCCACCCGAAGGTCCACCAGGCCTTCGTGGTCGGCATCCCCGACGTGAAGCTGGGCGAGGCGCCGGTGGCCTACGTGATTCCGAGAGAAGGCGAGATCCTGAGCGAGGCCGAGCTCGTGGCCCACTGCAAGGGCAAGATCGCCTCGTACAAGATCCCGCGACACATCCGCCTCGTGAAGGACGTGCCGCGCACGCCGGGCCCCCACGGCGACAAGGTCCAGAAGCCCAGGCTCCGCGAGCAGGCCATCCAGGAGTTCGGCCAGGAGGCTCACCCATGACGTCCCCGCGCCCCGTCCTCCGGACGCGCCTCTGCGATCTTCTCGGCATCGACTACCCGATCCTCCAGTCCGGCATGGGCGGCGTCGCCGGCCCGGACCTCGCCGCCGAGGTGTCACGCGCCGGCGGGCTCGGCATCGTGGCCGCGGTGAGGCTCACGGCGGACCAGGTTCGCCAGGCGATCCGCGAGATCCGGCAGAGGACCGACCGGCCCTTCGGTGTCAACCTCCTCATCCCGCCTGAGATGCGCCCTCCCGTGCCGGCCGAGCGGATCTCGGACCAGACTGTTCAGGCCGTCCACGCGGCCCTCAACCCGATCCGGAAGGACCTGGGCCTCCCCGCCGTGTCGGCCCGCCCGGCGCCGCCTCCCGACCTGATCCCCGAAGCCTTCCAGGTCATCCTCGACGAGCGCGTGCCGGTCTTCAGCGTCGGCCTCGGCAACCCCGGCCCCGAGATGGTCGCGGAGTGCCACCGCCGGGGGATGAAGGTCATCGCCATGGTCACCACCGTCGAGGACGCCCGGGCTGTCGAGGCGACCGGCCTGGACGCCGTCGTCGTCCAGGGCGGCGAGGCCGGGGGGCATCGCTCGACGTTCGAGAAGCCTCCCTCGGCCGAGATCGGCGCGGTCGGCGCCATCGCGTTGATCCCGGAAGTGGTGGATGCCGTCAGGATTCCCGTGATCGCCGCGGGCGGCATCGCCGACGGCCGTGGGTTGGTGGCCGCCCTCGCCCTCGGCGCCAGCGGCATCCTGATGGGCACACGCTTCATCGCGACCCGCGAATCGCTGGCGCTCGAGATGTACAAGAAGTCGCTGCTCGAGAATTCGGCAAACGCCACGACGCTCACGGACGCCTTCAGCGGGCGTTACGCCCGCCTGCTCCGCAACGACTTCAGCCGGCGCTACGCGAAGTCCGGGGCGCCGGTCCTACCCTTCCTCTGGCAGGCGAGCGCCGCCAAGGACATCTATGATCGAGCGGCGGCCGAGGGAAATCCCGACTACTTCCCGATGTACGCGGGGCAGAGCGTCGGGTTGATCCACAACCTGCCGGGCGCCGCCGAGGTCATCGAGGCCGTCGTCCGCGAGGCGCGGCAGCTCCTCCTGGAACGGCTTCCGCAGACGGTCAGGCTTGCATGAAGGGACCCCTGCGCGTCTTCGGGCTCGCGTTGCTCGCGGCCGCTCTCGCCGCCGGCTGCATCGCGCGGGCGCCAAAACCACGATCAGAAGGGGCCGCGGGGCCGGTCCTCGAGCGGGAGCAGGTCGTCGTCCTCCTGAGCGAGGCGCTCCGGGCGCAAGCCAGGGGAGATCTCCCATCCGCCACCGGGTCGGCGCGGCGGGCGCTCGCGGGGGCGCGGCGGGGCAACTGGAACGACCTGGCCGCCGACGCCCACTTCCTCCTCGGCGAGATCTTCGGCCAGGAGGGCCTGCCCCGTCAGTCCGCCGAGGCCTTCGCCCAGGCGTACGATTGGAGCCGCCGCGCGAACGACCGGCCGCGCGGCATCCGGGCGCTCAACGCCCTGGCCAATGTTCTCCTGGACCTCGCCGATTACGACCGCGCCTTCGAGGCCTCGTCCCAGGCGCTCCGGCTGGCGCGGAGCACCGGCGACCTCCGGGCCCAGAGCACGGCCCTCAACAACGTCGGCGAGACCCACCGCTTCGGGAGCCGGTACGCCGCGGCGATGGACGCCTACAAGGAGGCGCTGACCCTCGCCCAGCGGGCCGGGACCTCCCAGGACGTCCTCGTCATTCTCGAGAACATGGCGAGCACGGCTCGCCACCAGGGGCAGCTCGAGGCGGCGGCGGAGCGTTACGACGAGGCCCTCACCCTCTCCCGCCGTTCAGGAACCCCCGAACAGGTCGCCAACCTGTTGAACTCGCTCGCCGGAGTCCGCCTCGTCCAGCAGCGCCCCGCCGACGCGTGGCTGCTGGCGCGGGAGGCGGTGGACCTCGGCCGCAGCGAAAAGCTGAAGCGCCCACTGCCCCGGGCGATCCAGAACGAGGGGCTCGCCGCCTGGGCGATGGGCGACCGGGAGACCGCCCGGCGCTCGCTGACCGAGGCGGCCCGGCTCGCCGGGGAGATGGACGACCGGCAGGTCCTGGCGTACTCTCAGTGGCACCTGGGCCGCCTGGCCCTGGAGAGCGGGGATCGCGACGGCGCCCTCGCGGCGCTGGACCAAGCCCTCAAGCTCTTCCGGGGCCTCCGCCTCGCCGAGGAGTCCCGCCGGGTCGAAGCGGAGTTCCGCGCCGCCAAAGGAGACCAACCGTGAAGCTCGACATCGGCATGCTCACCCACGACCTCAAAGGGATCGGCGACTACGCCCGCAAGGTGGAGGCCATGGGCTTCGACTGCCTCTGGTCGTCGGAGTCCCAGCACGACCCGTTCCTCCCCCTCGCCGTGGCCGCCGGCACCACCGCCCGGATCAAGCTCGGCACCGCCATCGCCGTCGCGTTTCCCCGGAGCCCGATGATCCTCGCCCACATCGCCTGGGACCTCCAGGCCGCCTCCGACGGGCGCTTCATCCTGGGACTGGGCACCCAGGTCAAGGGCCACAACGAGCGGCGCTTCTCGGTCAAGTGGGAGGCGCCGGGCCCGCGCATCCGCGAGGTGGTCCTGGCGCTCCGGGCGATCTGGGACTGCTGGCAGAACGGCACCAAGCTCGACTTCAGGGGGCAGTTCTACCGCTTCGACTTGATGACCCCCTTCTTCAACCCGGGCCCCATCAAGCACCCGAGGATCCCCGTCTACATCGCCGGCGTCAACCAGTATATCTGCCGGGTCGCCGGCGAAGTCTGCGACGGCCTTCACGTCCACCCCTTCAACAGTCCGAAGTACCTCCGGGAGTTCGTCCATCCCGCCGTCGAGGAGGGGCTCGGGAAATCAGGGCGGAAGCGGAGCGACTTCACCTATACCACCTCGGTCTTCGTCGTGCTCGGCGACACGGAGCAGGAGCTGGCCGAGACCAGGCAGACGGTGAAGCAGCAGATCGGCTTCTACGCCTCCACCCGAACCTACGAGCCCGTGCTGGCCGCCCACGGCTGGCAGGATCTTGCGCCCAAGCTCCACCGGAAGTCGGTCGAGGGCGACTGGACGGGCATGGCCGACCTGATCACCGACGAGATGGTGGACACGTACGCCGTCACCGGCTCCTACTCGAACATCGGTCAGCGGATCAAGGAGCGCTACGCGGGGCTCCTCGACAGCGTGGGGCTCTACCAGCCCTGGCAGCCGGGCCTGACCGATCCTCGCTGGCCCGCCCTCGTCAAGGCCTTCAACGGGTAGTCAGGCCTCCCTGAAGTAACCCATTCCTTTTGTCGCCCTATGCCCCGTATAAGCCGCGGCGCGAAGCGCCGTCGGCTTCATGCGCAAGTTAGACAGTTTAAAAAGGTGCATTCACGGCAACTTGTCAGACGAAGCGAACCTCAGCTCTGTCTTGCGGTTGAGCGGGTGAGGTTACGATGAGGTCGAGGAACTCAGCAAACGCGGCCGCGTTGACGACGAACACGCTACGGTCTCCGAGGTGGAGGCCGCTGTCAGACATGAACGCTTTGCGGAAGCGCACCCAGGGAGCGCTCTCAACCTCCTCTGGTTGCGCCGCGAATTCGCCGCTCTCAAGCGACACTTCCGAGGGCCTGTAGCGTGCAGTATAGATCGGCGCATTGGTGACGATCACCGGGACGAAGAGGCGCGTGGCCGACGGCGACCCATCGTGGTCAGGTCTAAACCGCTTGGGGAAGTCGTGCGCAAACGCGTCAGCGGCACGGACGACAAGTCCCGCGTCCCTCTCTAAAAGCCTCTGATCCCGCCCAGAGTCACTGGTGCTCACCACGCAGAATTCTGAGGACGTCGATCGTGGAAGCAGCGCCCACTCCTCGCAAAACAGCTCTGGCCGTCCCGTTGAATCGCGAAGCTGTCCGGCACGCAGACAACGAAACTCATCGAGCTGACCAGTATGCGAGTGCCCCACCGGTCGAAGAAAAGTCAGGATATCCTTTCGGGTCTTCTTGCATTCGATGGTCAGGAACAGGTTGCGGTTCGTGGCGACCAAATCAAGGAATTGATGATCACCGGCGGAGGTCCGCCATGGATACTCAGACGCGTACACGGACCATCCTGCCACGGCACGGATCACGTGTGCGACGGCGGTCTGGAAGGGGAATCCGCTGCTTTGAAGTGCGGCGAGCACCGCCGCAGGAACCTTTGTCTTTGACTTAGCCATCGCACTGCCCATGCGGGGGCCTAACGCTCGGTATCAGCCGCGGCCGAAAGCCGTCGGCTGCATGCCGAGTTTAGGCGGCACCGAGATAGTCATATAGTTTGTCCAGCGAGGGTTTAGCTCCAGGCTGAAGGCCTTTGAAGTACTCGACCAACGGAGCGAGCCAAGAACCCCAGAGGTGGAAGTTGTATCTCGTAGAGCAAGTATCGCGACGCTCAGGCGGATTGAAGCACTCGCTTGCGTAGCGCAGGATCTCGGAGCCACGCAAGCACCAGCCGCGAGGTAGCTCGGCCTCTGTCGCTGGTGGGCAGCACAGAAGGCCTCTCGCCCGGACGTCATTTGTGACTATGCCATCCTGAGCCCGTGTTGCATCCAGACCTTCCTTCAGGATCGGCCGCAATTGGTTGGCGACGCGAGGAACCTCCTGCGTCCCGAAGACGCCCGCCCACTGCAGAACACCCTCGAGAACGCCTGGCTCAGTCCACAGCCGTTCGTTGAAGGCGACCTCCGTCGGATCGCTCTTGACCTCACAGATCAGGAGGTCGACACGACCATCGCGTAGGACCAGGAATGGAGAAGGACCGACCCCCCGCTCGGGTTCCATGTGGTTCGGGTGGCGGACGGCGAGGCAGTCGATCTCCGTTCGATTCTGGCCCCACTCTGGAGCGTGGACGACCAAGCCTGTTGTGAAGTACCCGTTGAGCCGGAGGTAGAGGGCGACCAGCGCTTCGTTGACCTCGGGTTTCCTCCAGCTCGTATCGCCCATGTCCTTCCCCCAAACGGCGCCTAACGAGCACGGTCAGCGGCCGGAGTGCGGGCAACGCGAGCACCTGGTCCGCTGCACTGTGAGGTTCGGCTGCCTCGTGTAGATCGGCCTCGTTCAGCCAAAGAGCGCATCGTCGAAATCGTCCGCTCCAAGAACATGCCCCCTTTCGATCGTGAGGAGCAGGAGCTCGCGCAGCAACCGGTGCGAGTCGTTCATCGCCGACACGAGCTGCTCTTGCGGCAAGGGTTCGCCGTGAACTGCTTTGCTCCGGAGGCCATACAGCTTCTTCACCGCCTGAAACCTCGCCTTCCGTGGCTCCCCCCGTGCTTCGAGGAGACTGGCACACAGGGTCGAGATCCGATAGACCAACTCAGAGGTAACGCCGAACACGGCCTCGATCCCGCTCCAGATTCTGCCCACTGCCAGACGCGGCTCCTTGGCGTAGCGCCAATCGATGGCGGCCTCGAGCGCGAGTCGGAAGGGTTCGCTCTTGCTCGCTAGGCGGTTGAATGTCTCAAAGTGCGTGGCGATCCAGGCTGCATCGTCGGACGACACCGGCTCGGTTCGAGTGTCCCTGTCGACCAAGAAGCGAGCGTGAAAGTCGAGGATGTTCCCCTTGAACGGAGGGAGATCGCGCTTTGGCTTATATATTGCCGCGTCAACACCCTCGTCAGCGACCTGCTCTTGGAAAGCCTGGATGCTTCGCTTCTGATGGCCTGCGATCAGGCTCCAGCTGTAGGAGCTGCACGCGATCCCCAAGTGCCGACTAAAGCCTCGCAGGACCAGGAGAGCCGATGCAAGCCACGCACGATTTAGCGTGTCGTACCCGGGTGCGACGTCCGAATCCTTAGCCGTCTCGATCTCGCACGTACATAAACGGGAGACCGGTTCCAGCATTGCCCATTCGCGAAAGCCAACGGCTCCGGCGGCCGCCAGATCGAACACCGACAGAGGCGAGTCAAGAGGAACCAGGGTCAGACCTGGCGCCAGCGTCAGTGGCTCCTCCGGTCGGGGCAACCCCATCACCAGGACATACCAGTTGCCCTGATGGACGTCGGATTCCGCCGGCTCCTGTCCCGCCACTCCGTCACTGCCCCTATTCGTTGTCAGCCGAACGGCGGCGTAACCGGCAGGCCGTCGAGGCCTGTCGGGTTGACGCGGAAGATAGGCATCAGTACTACGCCCCCTTGCCCTTCAAAAAGACTCGCCTTACTTCGTCCTCCGAGACCCCGCCGATCATCTCGAAACCGTCCGGGTAAAGCACGGCGGCTTGAACGACCGAGACCCATGGGATTGCAACGCAAACCACATGAGTCAGCTGCATGATGACGCGGTCTACGAGCCGATCCGGGTGATTGTGAAGAATCGCGTTTCTCTCGTTAATCACGTGCGCCAATATTGGAACGATCTTCCCGTCAAACCAATCGATTCCGAGGGTCTCGCGGAAGTAGGCGGCCCTCTGCTCTACCGACCTCCGATCCAAGCTCTGGACTTCGCGTTCAATCTCTTCCGCAAGAACGTGTTCCCAGCCTGTCGCTATCACTCGGCCGATGGGCACCGAGCGGTCGGAACGAAGCAGGACGGGCTTCTGCCGAAGCACCTCGCGATGCAGATCCTTCATGAAGGCTTCAAAGACAGCGACTCGTAGAAGCAGTTCGTTTTGGTTCAGGCGATTATCGACCTCCGCGAGCCGTGTCGGCAAGCCGTCGCGCAAACCCCCGAGATAGCGGTCCACCCCTTCCGGTGTGAAGGCCCAGGTCGTCTTTGGATCGGTCCCTGACTTCTCCGCGGCCTCGTGCATCAGCTCACGGATGTCCTCGAGTTCCTCGTTCAGGTAGCGCTCGACGGCTTCCGGTGTTCCCACGAACCCCGAGATCGCCTTTCTGGCGATATCGAACTGCATGCGAAGGGAAACGACGCGGTCAAAGTACGCTTCCCAGGAAATCATTGGCCGGCACTCATATGCTGATGCCTAACTATTAACCTGAATCCGGCGTGATCGCACGCTTACCACTCAAGATGTGGGCACACGCATGCGGCCACGAAGGCGTTCCGGGCTCGAGGTGGAAACCTCACCAAATGTGCGGTTTGTACTGACCGACCCTGGTCCGTCATCGTACACTCTACGGGCTGGTTTTCGGCAAGGCGAATGAGCCTATCGGCGCCGGATTCAGGTTAAGTCTCTTGCAGGCAGGGCCTGCAGCCTACCTCGCTAAGTGCTCGGAGTCCTAAAACAAAATTACAAGCAATATCCGCCGCTTCCACGACATTGTCAAGCCTCGGCTCTCTCTTCTGCCGCTGCTAAATAGAAGTGTCACCCCTAACTGCTTCATAGGAATGTCACCCCATGGAGACATTCACGATGAGCAGGAAGGAAGTGCCTCGGGCCGGCCTGGTGAAGGCCGCCCTGGCCGGCCGCATCACCAACGAGCAAGGAGCAAGGGCGCTGCACATGACCGTGCGGCAGTTTCAGCGGGTGAAGAAGCGCTTCCGCGAGCAGGGAGCCCGTGGGCTGCTCCACGCCCTCCGGGGACGCCCCGGCAACCGGCACCTGACCCCCCAGGCCCGGGAACAGATCGCCACGCTCATGACCACCACCTACGCCGGCTTCAACGACGTCCATCTCACCGAGAAGCTGCGGGAGGGCCATGGGCTCGTCGTCAGTCGCTCCTCGGTGCGGACCCTCCGCCGGGCCCTCGGCCGGCCCGCCACGCGTCGGCGGGCCGCCCCCAAGCACCGCAGCCGGCGGCCCCGGAAAGCGGCCCTGGGCCAACTGGCCCAGCTCGACGCCAGCCCCTTCGCCTGGTTCGAGGACCGCGGCCCCATGGCGACGCTCCACGGGCTGATCGATGACGCCACCTCGGAGCCGCTCGCCCTGTGGTTCCGGCCCAACGAAGATCTCCATGGCTACGTCACCATCCTCGACCGCACGTGCCGCACGTATGGCCTCCCCGTGGAGCTCTACGGCGACCGCCTCAACGTCTTCGCCCGCAACGATCCCCACTGGACGCTCGCCGAAGAGCTGCAGGGCGAGCAGGACCCGACGCACTTCGGCCGCATGCTGAAGGCCCTCGGCATCGGGTTCATCCGAGCCCACTCGCCCCAAGCCAAGGGGCGGATCGAACGGCTCTGGGGCACCCTGCAGGATCGCCTGACCAGCGAGCTGCGGCTGCGGGGCATCGGCACCCTCGAGGGCGGCAACGCCTTCCTGCCCGAGTTCCTCGCCGACTACACGCGCCGCTTTGCGCGCCCGCCCGCCGACTCCGCCCCAGCCTGGCGCCCGGCGCCGCGCGACCTCGACCGCCTCTTGAGCTGTCGCTACGCGCGCCGCGTCGCCCGCGACAACACGGTGCGCCTCGGCCCCCGCTGGGTGCAGATCCCGCCCGGCCCTCGTCGGCGCTCCTACGCCGGCTGTCGCGTCGACGTCCGCGAGCTCCTCGATGGGCACCTCCTCGTCTTCTACCACGACACCCTGCTCGCCAGTCAGCCGTCCCCCGGGCCCGCCTTCGTGCTCACGCCGCGGGAGGGACCCGGGGCGGCGCGCCCCCGGCCCCAGCGCGGCGCGCTCCGCCACGCGCTCCGCGCCCTGGGGCGCGCGCAACTCCCGCGGACCGGCGCGGTGGCCCCGGCACGCGCCGAGCGCGAACGCCCAGGAGGCGCTAGGACGCGCGATCGCGAGGGGGGCCGCTATCTCGATACCCCCCACACGGCGCCCCACCCTCGCCCCGCCCGCGCGTCGTCAGCCCGTGTTCAGTCACCCGCGCACCCCTGGAAGCAACCCTTTTCACGTCGCCAACGCGCCTTGCACGCGGCGCCGGCGACCGGGGGGTGACATTTCTATTTAGCAGTTGGGGTGACATTTCCGTTGAACAGCGACA
>ERZ1292640.2810-Hain-H43-02um-R1-2810-length-13819-cov-56_pt1 | contig 13819 bp, 21 predicted proteins | sample MGYA00564404_ERZ1292640 | MGnify/ENA primary metagenome ERZ1292640 (study PRJEB36523, sample SAMEA6512636) | groundwater metagenome | collected 2019-01-08 | study: AquaDiva: Metagenomics assemblies of 32 groundwater samples
CCCTTGCGCCCATAAGATTCAACTTCTAGCCTATCATTCAATTTAACCTCATAAAAATTCCTATCCTGAACTCTGGTAGCAAGCCCAAGTGACTTAATAAATGAGCTCTCCTCATAAACCTCGGCTTCGCTCTCCCAGCCATCGCCGGCCTTTGCCGCCTTAATCACCTTTACATCCTTGACACTGAGAGTGTTCCTTAAAAATTCCGCAACTGTTTTTTTCGCCTCTTCTATATTAGCCATTTCTACGCCTCCTCCTCTTTTGCCTTTCTAATGGCGTCCAATCGCGCCAAAAGTTCCTTCTCCTGTTTATTATACTCTTCTTCGTTTATCTCATCCATTTCGAATTTCAGTTGCAATCCCATAAGTTTCTCTTTTATGAGCCCTTCATCAGAAAATTCCTTTTCTGCCACTTCATTAATCTTTTTACCCAGCCAGATTATACCATTCAATGGCGCAAGTAATATGTCATCAATTAAAAACATCTTTAATGCCTCCCTGTCTCGATTACCAGATTCACAAAATTAAACGGCGGCAGCGTGCCCACATATTTAAATTTTATTTTATCGCCGTATTTGTCAGCGAGAGCCTGAACATTTTGGTCAAATTCCGCTTCTCTGCTATTTTCTACCAGGAAGGCGGCGCTTATGATCATCAGCTCGCCATAGGTGTTATTGACCTTCGTATCCTGCGCCAAAGGTGAAAGCGCATTTAAGATCTCTTCTTTATAGGTATCTTTCTCTTCTTGCAAGGCAGCCTCAACCTTCCTGCCAACTTCCACGCGCAGATAGTAGGTTTTTGCCGGAGGCTCGGACGATAGCGCTTTTTTAAGCGCCCTAATATCTTCGTATTTTTCCACTATCTCTTTGTATATTACCTCTTCCTTAAATATCGCTTTCAGTCCAAGCTCTTTTTTACCCTCGAAATCTTTTAATAACCCGGCAAATTTATCATGCTCTATTTCTAATATCTTTTTTACCTTATCTTCATCTTGGGCGATTGTGCAGAATCGGACCGGCAAGACCGTATATTTCTTCATTATCTCCTCAATCGCCTTCTCATGGGCAAGCATATTATCCCTTGAAATAGAATAACTTATTATAGGAGAATTGCTCACCACCGCGGCTATATCATCGAAAAGAATAGTATATAACTCATCGCCTCTATCTCCAATCCCCAAGGCGCCAAAAGATCGAGCTTCTTTTGACGCGATAATACAATATATATACTTACCTTCTTTCAAAAAAACATTCTCCATTTATTTTTTACTCTCATCAGCGCTTGCGGCTACTAATGCTCCCTTTGCTACGCTTCTTAATGGCTGAGACGCCATCCTCACTGAGCCGACAGGGATGGGTAGTTTTAGCCGGTCTAAAATTTGTTTAAACCTGCCTGAGAAACCTTTGGGAAGCGAAGTGCCGCCTGATAAGATGATACTTATGGGATTGGCAATCCTCGGTAATCTTCTTGCCTTGGCAAACTCTTGTTTTATATTTTCAATCACATATTCGATTAAGTGATTATAATAAATTGATAAAGCGCTTTCGATCTTACTTAAGTCTCCTTCCTTACTTAAATCCATGGATGATTCTTTTATTGCCGAGACTCTGCTCGCCGTTTCATCTACTGCCATGGCCACCTGCTGGTCTATCCAATCCCCTGACTTAGCGACAGAAAACTTAAAAATCGGCACAGACATGAAACTTAAACATACATTGACCATCCCGCCGCCAAAGGAAAGGCCAATTCCCGTAAAATCTTCCTCAGCTAACTCAGATAATATAATGGCATGGCCTTCATTGATAGGCTTAGGAGTATATCCTAATGTCTTTAAGAATCCTTCCACCATTTTTATATGGTAGAGAACGTTAAATTCAGCGTCCAGAGGTTCACCAGGAACAGAAAAATAGACTATCTCGCCTTTATGAGCAGGTTCGCCTACGACGCTTTTTATCAAAAGCTCTATCATAGGAAGGGCTTCTTTTTCTGTCGGGCTTATCACGCCCTTGGAGAGAGGCCGCCTCGTATCTTTATTAAACATATTAGCGAATTGTAAGGCCTCATCGCCTACCACGTAAAGATTGTCTTCTTTGATAATGTATTTCACTTTTGAGTTGTCGAGTATTTTCTTAGTGAAATCAGTGTGTTCCACCTCAAAGAAGGCGTTTCGCTGCGACTTAAAGACGATCTCATCGCCTTCCTTATACGCGCATTTCACAAACATCGTGCCGATATCCACACCTTTACCTTTTTGTATCTGTCCTTTGAGGCCTTCAATCTCGCGTTTATCGTCTTTAGTCTTGATCATCTCTTCCTCCCCTTCTTATGGCTTTGGCTATCGGAAGCCAAACCATTGCCTCCTGGCTTATGCATTTTCTTAAATAATCTCACCGTCTTATCCATATCATCGGATTTCTCCTTTTCTATCTTTATTCCAATTTTATCGATATTACTTTCTAAGGCCAGACTTTCATCTTCTATAGGAAAATCAAAATCGGTGTTTATTTTTATGCGTTCCCCTGGCGGCGTCTCAAATCCCGTCTCTTTTTTTATCCCGATATTCATCGGGACGGGGATTTTAATACCCTTTACGGTTCTTTTCAGCTCGCCGCTGATCTGTCTGGCTACTTCCTCGGCAACCTCTTTAAGCAGCTTTCTGTCGATTTTTGGCGTCTCTTCCGCCAATAGTGTCTTAATCCCGTCTTTTGCCAGGAAATAATGGCCTTCAGAAAAACCAAGATAGCCTCTTCTGATTAAATCCCGGCATAGAAAACCTATATATTCCAACGAAAAGCCAACCTGCCTTCTTATCTGGTCTTTAGTTGCCAGCCTTAATCTGGCTACACAATTAATGATATCCGCTTCTGTCCCCGTAAAAACCACTCTATTTCTCCCATTCTTCCGGATAAATGACAATATTGACAAAATTAAATACGGGCAAAGGCCCCGTATACATAAATTTCATCCTGTCTTTATGCTCTTCGCTTAAATCATCCATTATATTATCGAACTCTTTTTCCCTGCCTTTATCCACCAAAAAGGCGGCGTTCACAAACATCTCATCGCCTACGGTCTTATTAAGTTTATAGTCAGAGGATGTTCTTCTCAATGCATCTACAATACTTTGCGCCTCTTTTTCTTTCTTCTTTTCCAAAGCATTCTCCACCATCTTGCCTACTTCCATTTTGGCCTGAATATTTTTCTTATTCCTGTCGTTTTGAATATCCTCTTTTGTTATTTTAATCGCCTTATTCTCGTCTACAACTTCTTTGAAAATTACATCCATATTCTTCCATACGCCTTTAACGCCCAGCTCTACTTTATGGTCCGCATCCCGTAACGCGTTCTTCAATTCTCTGTATCTTCTGCCCAGAAGATTCCTTATCTCATCGGCGTTTGAGGCGATAGTCCCGAACCTGACCGGAAGCACGCTGTCAAATTCCTTCATCACTTCCTCGATCACCCTTTGATGGGCAAGCATATTATCTGAGTTAACTACAAATTTAGTTATAGGATGACTGCTCACAACCATGCTCAGGTCGTTATGGCCGAAAGTTAAGACATCGTCGCCTCTTGAGCCAATTCCTATAGGCCCAAAGTTGCGCTCCTGTTTTGTGCCAATAATACAATAGATATATTTTCCTTCCTTTTCCACTTTTAGCCTCTCACTTTAACTAATACTGCGTTCTTTTTAAATTCATCTTCATTAAAATAAAGGTTTTCCTTTCCTACCTGGCCGCAAGATTGCGCATAATCAAGAAGTATATTATAAGACCTTCTTATCTCATCAAATTCCTTTCCTGCCTCTGGCCTATCCGGATTCTTATCGGGGTGCGTAACAAACGCCTGAGCGTGAAAAATTTTCTTAATTTCATCTCTACTGATGGCATCATTTAAAATCCCCAGCTTTTTCCTTGCCCAATCTACATCATTAAATTGTATCTTTTTTATCTCAAGCGTAAAAAAACTATATGGAGGAAGCGGCCCAATGCATCTAAAGTTTAGTAATTCCTTAAATTCAGTATTCAGATCTTCAACCTTCGCATAAAATTCTTTTTGCTTAAGCTTATCTATCAAAAAGGCAAGATTTACCACCATTTTGGCATCCATAAGTTCGTGGCTTTTAGAGTCTATACTAACCATCTTTAAGGCATCTTGTATCTTAAAGGCATATTTCTCTCTTTTTTCATCCAGCGCCTTCTTAAGCATAAACCCTATCTTCATCTGGTCATCAACAGTTATCCCTTTAGGACTGCTCAAAAGCTTCTCTTTATATTCATAAATCTCTTTCTCTTCACCAGCTTCTTTAATCACCGAAGTAAAATCACTCCAGATACAAACTACATCGATCTCTATTTTATCGCTTATCTTTGGGATTATCTCTTTTATTAGGCCATAGCCTTTGCTCAAGATATCTTTAACCTCTGCTTCATCCATCGCGAATGTCCCTAATCTCATAGGAATAATTGAATACCCTGCGCCCATAATTCGTTCGATAACCATTTGATGTTCGACTAAAACCCTGGCCAAGGCATCCTTAAACATATGCGTATAATCAACTATCTCGGCATCATTTACTACCGCTGCTATATCCCGATAGGGAATGGCAGATTCGTAGGTACTAGAACTGACCTGTCCCGAGCGAAGCTGAGGGATAATTCCATAAATATATTTTCCTATAGCCATAATTTTTTCTTATTATTTTTTCTCTTCTATTTTTGCTTTCTTCTTAAATATACCACTGAAAAACTTCTTGATGCCATCAATTAACCCCTTAATGAATTTAAACATTTTCAGCCTCCTTTTAAGCTCTTACGCTTTGTTCTTTTACTAACTTAATCGCCTCCTCAAAATGCTTTTTTGAAATCTTTAAATCTGCCATCTGATCTTTATCTTTTACTCTTTGCTCTATGCTCTTTGCTCTATGCTCTATGAACTCTCTTATCGCAAGCATTGCCGCCTTTCTGCATATAAATTCGATATCCGCCCCTACCTTGCCTTCGGTCTTCCCGGCTAATTCTTTTAAATCCACTTCCTTAGTAAGCGGTTTACTTTTGGCGTGTATCTTAAATATCTCCTCTCTAGTCTTCTCGTCGGGTTTCGGAAGCTCAAATAAAATATCAAACCTGCCGCTGCGCAATATGGCAGGGTCAACCAGGTCGAGCCTGTTGGTAGCTGCCAGAACTACAACCCCTTTTAACTCCTCAATCCCATCCATCTCCGTTAAAAATTGGCTTATCACGCGTTCTGTAACGTGGGCATCCGTAGAACTCGAACCACGTCTGGGCACAATACTATCTATCTCGTCAAAGAAAAGAATCGTAGGTGAAGCCTGTTTTGCTATCTTAAAAACCTCACGGATTGCCTTTTCGCTTTCTCCCACATACTTGGATATGAGAGACGGCCCTTTTACTGAGATGAAGTTAACCCCGCTTTCAGTAGCGATTGCCTTCCCAAGAAGCGTTTTTCCTGTGCCGGGAACTCCATAAAGAAGTATCCCTTTAGGAGGATTTGTATTGGCCTTTTTGAAAACATCAGAATATTTAAGCGGCCAAACAACTGCTTCTTTCAGTTCCTCTTTTATATTCTCTAAACCGCCGACATCGCTCCATTTTACATCCGGGACCTCAACAAAGACTTCGCGTATGGCCGAAGGCTCGACTTCTTTCATGGCATCCCTGAAATTATCCATCGTCACTTCTAATTTCATCAACGTCTCATAAGGAATTTCCGCCATTTCGAAGTCTATCTTGGGTAAAATCTTTCTTAAAGCGCTCATCGCCGCCTCTCTTGCTAGTGCCTCTAAGTCAGCTCCCACAAAACCATGGGTAATCTCAGCCAATTTTTCTAAGCTGATGTCTTCTGCTAAAGGCATGCCTCGCGTATGTATCTGGAGGATCTCTAATCTCCCATTTTTATCAGGTATAGGAATTGAAATTTCTCTATCGAATCTACCGGGCCTTCTCAGGGCAGGGTCTATAGTATTAGGTATATTTGTCGCGCCTATAACTATAACTTGGCCTCTAGACTCTAATCCATCTAACAGGGATAAAAGCTGAGCCACAACGCGTCTCTCAACCTGTTTCTCGCCGCCCATATCTTCTCTCTTAGGGGCGATCGAGTCTATCTCATCAATAAAGATAATGGCAGGGGCATGGGCTTGCGCGTCTTCGAAGACACCTCTCAAGCGAGCCTCGCTTTCACCGTAAAATTTACCCATAATCTCAGGGCCTGATATGTGAGTAAAGTACGCATCTGTCTCATTGGCTACCGCTCGAGCGATTAAGGTTTTTCCTGTGCCGGGAGGCCCATATAGGAAAACCCCCTTTGGCGCACCTATCCCCAACCTTTCGAACACCTGAGGATATCTTAAAGGAAGCTCTATCATTTCTCTGATCCTTTGAATTTGGGAACCGAGCCCGCCGATATCCTCATAGGAGACCTTGGTTGCTTTTGCCTCTCCTTGATTTTTGGTCTCCATCCTTATTAAAGTAGCGGCATTTATCAATACCACGCCATCAGGAATGGTGTCTACCACCTTAAAATCACACGACCTTGACCCAAAAAACGTCGCCCTAATCTTGTCACCCGATAGTGCCGGAAGCCCCTCTATGAGAGAACCGATATATTTAGTATCGTTATCTCTTTGAAGTAGGCTGGATATCGTTAGGGGGGAGAGGGTGATTTTATTGGCGGGCTTGGAATCGATTCTATTGATTTTTACTTTCTCATCCAGCCCTATTTGAGCGTTTTCTCTCGATATGCCATCTATCTGTATAATCTTTTTACCCCTATCTTCGGCATAACAGGGCATTATCTTCGCCGGTGTCTTTCTTTTACCATTAATTTCTATGATATCGCCTACCTCCAGTTTGAGATCCTTCATATCTTCCGGATCGATTCTGGCAATTGCCCTGCCCACATCCTTAGGTGAGGACTCTTTAACTTTTAATGTAAGGTGAGTATTATTTTTAGCCATTGGTGTCCAAATTGCGCGTCATTGCGAGGAGGCCGTAAGGCCGACGAAGCAATCTCAAAAAGGAGATTGCTTCGCCCCTTCGGGGCTCGCAATGACAATATTAGGACTTAAACAATAAATCCTCAAACTCTACTAACACCTCTACGCCTTTAACTTCTCTGGGTTGCAACGGTATAATAGTTGTCCTTAAATTGCTAAATTTTCTTTTTATTTGTTTTACATATTCTTCCTGGGCATTGCTTCTTTCTCGGCAAAATTCACAATCCCTTAATTCTAAAACGTTATTCACTATCAATTGTTTTACTTTTATTCCATATCTATTCAAATCATTCAACAGTCTTTCTGTCTCTAAAATTGCCATATCTTCTGGAATAGTCACGGCAATAAATTCACATCTTTCCCGGTCTTTAAGCAGGCCTTCTATCCTTTTTACGGTCTTCTTCATCTCCACCAGGAAATCATCACCTTCGTCAGGATTATATTTGCCGGAAAAGGTTTCTACCATATACCTATATTTCCAGCGCATCTTGGCTAAAACCTTAATCCATTCATCTAACAATTCCGGTAAGGTGAGAAGCCGAAGAGCATGGCCAGTGGGTGCAGTATCTACAATGTATTTATCAAACTTTGCCTCTTCGATAAGGTCAACTATGGTTTTAAACCCCATTACTTCATCTATGCCGGGGATAGGCAAAGCAAAGAAAGAATCTATATCCTCTTGGTCTAAATAAGTAGAGGTATCAAATATCTTCTTTATCTGGGCTTCATATTTTACCTTGAATTGAGAAAGAGCTTTTTGCGCATTTACTTCCAAGGCGCTTAAATTTTTTACTCCCTTTATTTCTTTTATCTCATCTCCGATTTTTTGGCCTAAACTATCAGCGAGAGAATGTGCCGGATCAGTAGAGATAACTAATGTCTTAAAACCCTCTTTAGCTAAATAAAGGCCCGCGCTGGTTGCGCAGGTCGTCTTTCCCACCCCGCCTTTCCCGCCAAATAAAATTAGCTTTAACGCATCTTCTTTTAATCCGGTCAATGCCATCTGTCATTTCTTTATCTTGACTTCTAATATGCCATTTTTATAGGATGAGGTCAGGTTTTCCGCTTTTACCTTTGCGGGAAGCAAGACCTCTTTGTGATATTTTCTATCACCACTCTGGCTAGATATATCCAGGATGTCTTCTTTTAAATCTAATTTTATATCCTCTTGACTTACGCCCGGCATCTCGGCATAGACCTTAATCTCTTCCTTTTCATCAAAGACATCAATAATCGGCTCTCTTTCCTCTTCAACCTTGGGCCCTTTGGGTGTCTTTTTAATATTACCAAATGGCTCTACGATGGGCTTTCCACCTACTGCGGTCTTTATGGAAAAACCAAATACGCCTTTCATACCTTTTTTAAGATGGCTTAAATCAATTTCGCCTTCTTTTTTAATTTCACCGCCTGCTTCTTTTAAATTTGCTGCAAGATCAACCAATTTCTCAATGCCTTTAAATAAGCCACCAATGCCAAAATCAAAATCTAAACCCTCTTCTTTCTTTCCCTCGCCTTCGCTCGGGACTCCCTTCGGTCGCTTCCTTTCCTTCGTCATACCTTGCCTCCTCGTATGTTCCGCCAAAAATACCACTATTTTTCCTTTTTAGAAATAACGCCTCTACCTTTGCATGTTAAGCAGGGAAGCGTCTTACCTCGTTCCCTACCTATCCCTTTACACGTAGGACAAGTCTCAATCTGCGATGTCACTACACTAACGATACCTTTCCCCATACATACAGTGCAGGTAAGAGTAGTCCGTGGGTGTCTTTTCCCTATGCCATTACAATAAGCGCAAATTACTGCCGGCGATTGAACATTTGTTTTTCCATTACCGAGACAAACCGGACATTTTATCCCTTTTTGAGAAGAAAGCAGACCCGTGCCGCTACAGAAACCACACCTATAGACATCCTTGGTTAAAATTTCGCCTCTTCGCCCCATGCTTTGCCTATTCCATTCCATTATTCGCCAGCTCATTTCCTCCTCCTAATATTTCAATGACATTGTCTTCCATTCTTTTCCAACAGGTTTTTCAAACTCATTTGTGGCCTTCTCTTTTCTTCCAGTTTCTGCCTTCTGCAATTTATCCATTTGTCCATTAACATCATTAAGCTTCTTTTGGACATCCTTTTTCCTTTTATCTAAAATATAAATCTCTTTCTCCAATCTATCTTTCTCTTTGCGCAGCATATATAGGTCAAGGTAAGCAGAACTTTGCACTCGAGGGATAGACCTTTTACTGCTTGAGTGCATACTCTTTATGCTTCGTAAACCGCTAATCTCTGATACGCCTTTCATAGTCTTCTATCTCCTTTTATATTATCTTGCCAGGCTTTTTCCTCTTGCGGTTATCCTGCAAGATGAACGCGTAAAAAAACCAATGCAATCTTGTTTTTCTAAAGACCTGCATAACATATAAGTATAGCCAATTTCAAACCCTGCCTTAGTACTTAATTCCTTCATAGAGATCATATCGTTTTTATCTTTCACAATCTTTAATATCTCTAATTCTGTAGCTGTTAAGCTCATGAGATTTCATTTAGTAATATATGGTTTCCACGTTTTTCAAGATTCTTTTCTTATTCTCTTCGCGTTTCTTTTGGATACTTTCCTTTCTTCTCTTAAGTTTGAATAGCCAATCCTTTTCTATTACATCTTTGCCTTTTCCTGTCAAGCTGCACATTCCTTTAAAGGTATCAAAATCAACATAACCGTTTCTCTCTAAACCTTTACAAATCACATACGCATAGTGGGCGCTTATTTTTAACTCTTGTGCTATTAAATAATAATGAAGCCGATCATCACTTTTGGCAATAATATCTAATGCTTCCTGTTCCATGCCGGTCATTCTTTACTCCGATAATCGCTTTAAAAAGTCTTCCATTTGGCACGGTCTTCTAAATATCTTTTTAAGCCGTCTGAGCCCCCTTGAGGTTTCTTCCCCAGTGTCGTCCAACCGTTGCCGGCAATCCTGACCTTGCCTGTTCGAAAAATATCTATAATATCATTCTCGCCCATAGAGCGGAGGATTATTCTAACATAGTTCGGATCAAGACGTATTTTGGCAGCAATTTTTCCTATAGTGCATTCGCCGCCTTCGGCCTCAATTATTTTAAGGATTTTCGTTTCATCTGGTGTGGGCATTTTTTATTTTGTAACTACACCTTTACCTCTACATTTTAAACAAGGAAGCTGATCGCCGCGTGCTCGGCCGGTTCCTCCGCAATGAGTGCATACCTCAATAGGCTTTGTAACACTAACTAAACCCTTTCCACTGCATACCGTGCAGGTAAGGCTTGTTCTCGGTGGATAATCGCCTCTGCCTTTACAATAAGCGCACACTACAGCTGGTCCGGTTAAAGAAATAGAACCTACGCCCTTACATACAGGACACCTTGTGCCTTTGGTTCTGGGTAATATCCCAGTACCGGCACATAAGGAACATTTAAACATATTTCCTTCTAGAATTTCGCCTATTTTTCGGCCTGACCTTGTTCTGTCACCTTTAAAATTAAATGTCTTCCATTCCATTACAAGAAAATCTCCTTCGGCAATAACCTTAATAATCCAAGGTCATTTTTTTCCACTCTTTTTTGACGCCATTTCTTTGCGTGTAATCACGCTCTGTAGTTCGACAGAGTTTACCCTGAGCGAAGTCGAAGGGCTCACTACGAGAAGAACTTGGGGTTCTACTACTTTTAACAGGGGTTTCCACTCCTTGCAGTCTATTCATCTCCAGATCTATTTCTTCCAAGCGCTTTTTGATACCAGTATCCCTCATACCCACTCTCTCGCTCTCCTTCAGAAGCCTTTCCTTCTCTTTATTCATCATATATAAATCTAAATAGGTTGAACTCTGAACCCTCGGTATGGAACGCTTCTTTGCGCTAACCATTGTCCTTAATTTATGGAGCCCTGGCAAACTATTAACATCTCTCATTGTTATCCTTAAGAATATAGACTTATCTTGCGCTTTCTCTGGCTGAGACTAAAATATTCTTCTTTCTGCTTGCTCCCACAATTTTTAGCTCAACCAATTGGCCTTCTTTTAAGTCTGCTACCCGCTGAATATTGCCGGGAAGCTGAATCTTTCCTTCTTTATCTACTTTAGAAAATGCCCGCATCAGTGCCATTTCATTCACCTCCAATTTTGCTTTTGTTATTCCTCAATACCTAAACTACAACGGTTTCTTTCTTTGCTTCCTCTACTGTTTCATCCAGTTTCTTAAACATGCCGAGTTCTTTCTTGGCAAGTTCTTTAACTATTTCTTTCACCCTATCCTGATTAGTCTTTGAGCCGACCCTGCTTGTCTCAGAAGCCAATATATCCTGGCACATCTGCATAAAAGCCCCATTGGCGCTTCTTGTAGGGGTAATGCCTTGAACTTTAAGGGTCTTAGCAATCATAATACAGCCGCGAACAGTGGGAGCAAATTCGCATTTTCCTGACTCTCTTAAACCCCTTACGATATTGACGATTATCTCAGCATGTTGTCTTGAAAGTTTAGACTTTGCCTGGGTAATGGCCACCTCTGTCTCATAGTCAAAATAATCCAGGTCCATGGTAATCATCCTGTCCCTTAAAGCATCCTGGCTCCTGTGGACCCCAGCATATTCTTCAGGGTTAGATGTAAAAATCGCTGTGAAATCCGGATCGACCTTTAAATATGGCTCTTCACCGCCACGTCCTACCGGCAAATCCATCATCTTCTCTTGCAGGATTGAAAGAAGGATGTTATTTGCCTCAGGCCGAGAACGGGTGAATTCATCATAGATTAAGGTGAATCCGTACTTACATGCAACGGTGAGGCGATTATCCACCCAGCGCTTTACCATATCCTCTTCAGTCTTTAAAACCCTTGAGATAAATCGGTCTACGACCTTCCTTATCCTATAGCCATATTCGCCGCCCACTAAATCAGAGGTGGTGAATTCTTCATCACCGTGAATCATTACTACCGGCCTGTTAATCTTACTGGCTATGTGCATAGCCAGTGTAGTCTTGCCGGAACCGGATACCCCTCTAAAATGGACCGGAAAACCCGCCTTAATATAGGAAAGAGCTCTATTAGTAATATCTTTAATGTAATTTGTTTCTACAAAGTCTGCCATAGAAGTTGGTTCAAGTACTGTAGTCATCTCATCAATCATTTTATCTCACTCCTTTCACTTTAAATTATGGTAATTCTTGCCACCATTTAAATCTTTTGCCTAATTCTTCCCAGATTCTTCCTGCTTCTTCTAAATCTGCTTTTATCCTCTTTTCCTTCTTTTCAAAGGTATCTCTACAGAAATTGAATCTCGCCTGTCGTTGCTTCCTCTTTTCCTTAAGATTCTCCCTTAACTCCTCAATCATTTTTTTGAAACAACCCCTCTGCCTGCGCATTTAATGCAAGGAAGTCCGCTATCTATAGCTGTGGCTGTGCCTTTACATTTAGGGCACTCCTCAGTTGCGCCTTTTACTGTAACGCTTCCCTTGCCGTTACAGACAGTGCAGGTAACCCGGCCATTATGAGGATAGACACCAGTGCCTTTACAAAAAGCGCATTTAATTGCCGGTTCTACAACCTCGACCTTACCTTTACCTCCGCAAACCTGACAGGTGGCAAGTTTAGAGAGTAAATCAAAGGGGTCTTTACCCGTGCCTTTACAGAAGGCACATTTTATCTCAATTTTGCCCATATTCTCACCCCTCTCAAATGAGCACATAACTTATGAAGCGCTCGCTTTCGCTCACAGCGACATAAGTTATAAGTGCGAATTGATCCCGCCAAATATGCTAAAATTATGGAACAGAATTTTAGCGTAGATTATGAGGCGGGACAAGTTCGACCAAGAAACTTATGTTCACTGCGTTCCATAAGTTTGGGTCTCACTTATTTTTTCGCTTTTTTACCTTTTTTCTTACCTTTCTTTTTCGGCTCTTTAACTGCCTCTTCAACTGTCTCTACTTTAGCGCCAGCTGAAACAACAGGCTTTCCGCCTCTTCTTTTGGCCATAGTAGCAGTTAGAGACTGCCAATTAGCCGCCATTTTCTCTTTTTCGTCTGCAAAACCACCTAACAGTCCCTTGGTTTCACTGACAATACCCGCTACGTATTTAGCCAGGTCTTTCTTAAGCGCTTCGCTCATATCAGCATGGGCATCAGAAAATTCCTTGAGTTTCTTCGCAACATAGGTTTCGATGTCCTTAATGCCTTTTTGAATATTGCCCATCATGGCCTTAAAGTCTTTAAGCCTATCTGTCTCTCCCTTTTCAAGGCTTTCCTTAAGAGCATCCGCCATCTCTTTATGAGCCTTTATTATTGCCTTCATCATAGCACCGACGTCTTTAGTAAGGTCTTTTACAAAGTTAGCTAGGCTTTCTGCCAGAGCTTCGCTCATCTCTTTGTGGCTGGCATGAAACCCTTTGAGCATAGAGCCCACGTCCTTTGTTAAACCATTAACAAAATCAGCCAATTTTTTGGCTTGCTCCTCGCTCATCTCTTTCCTGTCAGCGGTAAAACCTTTCAACATTTGGTGAGTATCCTTTACTAATGTTCCAATTGCTTTTACCCGGGTATCATAAGAAGCAACAATGTCCTCACCGAGTGTTTTGATATCACTAGCTATTCCCATTTTCATCTCCTCCTTTTCAGATTTTCACTACTCCGTCGAATACAAATTACTTCCCCTGTTTAACCAAGGTCAAAATCAAACCTTGGCAACTTCTTCTTCCTCTCTGACCTCACCCCCTTCCACTCTCTTCTCAGCCATAACAGCTGTCAATCTATTCCACTCAAGAAGCCCATCTTGGCGTTCTT
>ERZ1292640.2817-Hain-H43-02um-R1-2817-length-13789-cov-5_pt1 | contig 13789 bp, 18 predicted proteins | sample MGYA00564404_ERZ1292640 | MGnify/ENA primary metagenome ERZ1292640 (study PRJEB36523, sample SAMEA6512636) | groundwater metagenome | collected 2019-01-08 | study: AquaDiva: Metagenomics assemblies of 32 groundwater samples
AAGATCCGAAGATAAGCTGTAGTTATAATGCCGTTACGTGGACCGCAACCGCCTATAAAGTCTGTGCGGATCTGGAAGGCGTCGGCGCATTCCTTTGTACTTCGGCGTGCTCCTGTACACCAGAGCAGGATTTCTGTGTGACCAACTTACAATGAAAAAAGGGTTCACTCTCATCGAAATTCTCGTGGCGGTGACGATAATAGCCGTCCTTGTCTCTATCGGGGTCGTATCGTATGCATCCGTCAACAAGCGTTCACGCGATGCCAAAAGGAAAGGCGACGTCGAACAACTGCGGAGCGCCCTTGAGATGTACCGGTCGGATATAGGCTCATATCCCAATACAGGGAGCGGTAGCTGGACGGACGCTTCGGATTTATCGACTCCATTGGTGTCTACATACCTTCCCGCTATCCCCTCTGATCCCAAATCCCAGACTTACCGCTATGAAGCGACAAATATTTTGGGAGGCAACTACTATGGGTATTGTCTTACTGCCTATCTTGAATCTGCGGAAGAAAATGATACTTGTACGCCAGATAGTGGCAGTCAGCCGGTTGGCACATATATGTATGGGGTGAAAAGTCCATGAGAAGTACTGGGTTTACTCTTATCGAGCTACTCGTCGCTTCTATTATCATCATCACGCTTACCGGGGCAATACTGGTCAATTACAATTTGTACAACGAAACACAGCGTGCTCGGCAGGCTGTGCTGACTCTGAAAAATAATTTTCGATTTGTCCAATCCCGAGCATATAATGGGGAAAAGCCGGATGATTGCACGCGTCTCGACGGATATCTCGTAACATTTGCGACGAACTCCTATACGATGCAAGCGTGGTGTGAAGGATTATCTGCGGGTGAGTCCCAGCAGGTGCTTCTCTCAAAAGGTCTATCATTTTCTCCGGTTCCGTCTTCCCTCCTCTTTCGCGTGTTATCGCAGGGCCTTGACAGTACGGTGACCATAACCATCGTCGGAATTTCCAAATCATTTCAGGTAGTCGTCAGTAAAAGCGGCGACATATCCGAGGTAAAGCAACTTTAATACTTATGCATGATCAACGGGGGCAGACGCTCGTAGAGGTGATTGTTGCAATTGGTGTTGTCGTTCTTCTCGTAACCGGGTTAATCGTCAGTACGAGCGTGTCTCTGAAAGCGTCTCAGTATGGAAAAATGCGAAGCCTTGGGACGCAGTATGCAAATGAAGCGATTGAAGTGACAAGGAATCTCCGGGATAGCGGGTGGAGTACATTTGCGGTATATGGCGGCGTTACCCCTATCTCATGGTGCTTAGATAAAGCAGGAGTTTGGACTCAAATGGCCGGTACTTGCTCGCCTAATATTGACAATTTTTATACGAGAATGGTGACGTTTACCTGGGATGACCCGCGTATGAAAGTTGACGTTGCGGTTACTTGGGTGGATGGCGCAAAGACGTATTCGTCTCTCAACTCAACATTTTTTACACAGTGGAAGTAGTATGCAAAGAGGGTTCACATTAATTGAGCTTATTATCGCGGTTGCTATCATCGCGGGTTTGGGTACAGTGCTTGCCCAGTCGTTATTTACAACAACCAGAAGTAGTACCAAGGTAGAAAGGTTGACTGACGTTAAGCAAAATGGTGAGTACGCACTTGCCGTTATGGAACGCATGATCCGAAACGCGCGGTCGCTGACTGCTTCCTGCTCGGGTGGCGGCACGGTGCCCGCGTCAAGCGCTGCCATTGAAAATCGAGATGGGTATACGACGACGTTTCAATGCATGCTGGATGGCTCGGTGACCCGTATTGCTTCGGTGAGCGCCTTTGGTGCCCAGTACCTCACGAGCTCGTCCGTGACCTTGGGAGGGGCAACGTGCGACGCGGACTCTCTTGTCTTCTATTGCACGTCTATTGCTGATGTACCCAAAAGCCTTAAGATTACGTTCCAACTATCGCAAAAAGGCACGCCGGTTGACCAATTTGAAAAGGCTAGTACGGCATTTCAAACAACTATTGGGGTGCGGAGTCAATAGTGTATAATAAATGTATGGGATATCAGCGGCATCAAGAGGGTCAGGTGCTTCTTATCAGTTTGCTCGTGTTGTCAATAGCCACGACAGTTGCGCTTTCTCTCATAGGACGATCGACAACGGATGTGTCTATCAGCAATCAAATCAATGAGTCTTCGCGGGCATTTGGTGCGGCTGAGGCCGGAATTGAAGAATCACTCAAAACCGGTGTGGGTACAACGACGCCTCAAGTATTAACAGCGGGCGTGACCTACAACGTCGTAAAAGCAGACATTGGCGGAGCCGTCGGAGTGTATGTCTTCCCTAAAAAAATCAACCGCGGCACGACGGAGACACTCTGGTTGGTTGACCATACTGCGGATGGGACACTGGTCGAGACACCCACCTATACCGCCACAGGAATTGATCTCTGCTGGAGTCAGGAAACCACAACGCCCGCGATGATCGTTTCCGTCGTCTACAAGACTGCCGGCGGAGAGTACCGTGTTGCCAAAGGTGCGTACGATCCTGATGCTACGCGCGCACTCACGAATAAATTCTCCGGTGTTACTTCCTCATCCGGCGGATGTGGTACGGGAACCGGTACGACGTATAAACAAACCGTAACGTTTGGCGATTTTAGTATCAATCCCGCCCTCGATACGCTCCTCATGTTCCGATTACAACCGGTTTATAGTGATGCGATCTTCGCCGTAAACGCCGGCAGCTCCTCCCTCCCCCTTCAGGGCGCCAAACTGGAATCTTCCGGGGTAAGTAGCGCAGGGGTGACGAGAAAAATTGTGGTATATCAGCAATATCGTTCTCCACCCGCGATTTTTGACTCCGTCATTTATAGTCAAGGTTCGTTTGGACACTAAAGAATATACTGCCCTATGGATTCTGTCATTGGTCTCGACATCGGTACGCACAGTATTAAGTTAGTTGAAGTTGAACGCCTAAAGAATGCGGTTATTCTTTTGGCGGCAGGGGCACTCCCTACTCCACCCAAAGCACTGATGAACGCAACTCCGGAGGATATAGAATCAATTGCGTTTGTGGTGGGTAAACTATGGAAAGAAGCGGGCGCGCGAACGAAGAACGTCAATATTGCTCTTCCTGAATCACAGGTTTTTACCCGGGTTATTGAGGTGCCGCAACTTTCGTCAAGAGAGTTGACGAGTGCGATCAAGTGGGAAGCGGAACAATATATCCCTATGCCACTTGACCAGGTAACGGTTGATTTTAGTGTGCTTCGTTCGAGCGTCGAAACCGGAACAAACAAGATGGAAGTGCTCCTCGTTGCAAGCCCCAAGGCGCTCGTTGAAAAGTATGTAACGATTTTGGAGTATGCAGAACTGACACCGGTTGCCGTGGAGACAGAAATTATTGCGGTCTCCCGGGCGCTCGTATCTTCTTTTGGTTCGGTTCGGTCGGTCATGATTGTATCACTCGGCGCTCAAACGACGGATATCGCAATTGCGAGAAATGGTGTGTTATGTTTTACGCGTTCCATTAGTTCCGGAGGTGAAGCGCTCTCTCGGGCGGTTGCTCAGTCATTCGGCTTTGAACTAGCCCAAGCCGAGCAATTCAAAAAGACGTATGGACTGGAAAAGGACAAATTGGAAGGAAAAATAATTGCTGCAGTCGCTCCCATAATGGACAGTATGATCGGTGAAATGAAACGGGCAATCGCGTTTTATCAAGAAAAGTATAAAGACGAACAAATTGGTGTCATCCTCCTTTCCGGAGGAACGGCACGTACTCCCGGCATGGTCGTATATATTGCAGAAAATTTGGGAATCGAAGTACAGCTTGCCAATCCATGGGTGGGTATCTCGCGGGATAACCGTTTCAAGGTCTTGGATAACGAAGGACCGGTTTTTAGCGTGGCGGTCGGACTTGCCTTTCGGTAGTGCAGAGTTACCAAAAGCATGAACAAATCATCAGATATCAATCTCCTTAAAGCCAAGACACTTCTTACTCCGGAAATGGTGGCGATTGAAGAGCAATTGAGAAAGACAAGTCTGATTCTCCTCACGATTCTTTTTTTAACGGGCATATTTTTTGGCGTGGGGTATCTCATATTGCGTCAGAAGTATGAGTCATTATCTTACGAAAGACAGGCTGCCATGACTGCAATTTCCGGAGAGATTCGCAAGGAAGGACTGCTCATGTCTATGAAGGATAGGCTTGCGAATGCCAAGAAAGTGGTAGATATCCAGGAATCGTGGCCCGGGGTTTTTGATCTTACCGCACGGATCGTGGGAAGTAAGAAGACATCATTTGCGATCAATGATAAGAGAGAAATCGGGCTCAGTATCAAAACCGATTCTCTGGAAGAAGCGTTTACTGTTGTTGACCAAGTACTTACGGAGGCCAACAGTAAATTGCTCGCCAACCCCGTTCTTAACGGGGTCCAGTATCTGAAAGACGGAAGCATTCAATTGTCCGTGACATTTATCGCAACACCAACATTATGAATCGATATATCCGACGGTTTTTACGGCTTTATGAGGGATTTGTCGTCTCCGGTGCAATTATACTTTTCGGTATTGCTGCCGTGGTGTTTGGGGTCATTCCCGGTATCGGGGCAACGGTCGATTTGTACGGACGCATGGGTGAACTTCAAAAGGAAACCGATGCGTTATCCGGGAAACTCGCATACCTTCAGTCGTTGGATGAGGAGTCGCTCCGCGGTCAATTTGCCGTGCTTTTATCTGTAATACCGCAAGAAAAATCCGTCTCGACCATAGTCGAGACTATAGATGGACTCGTCGCTCGGGCAGGTGTTCATATAACAGATATGATGATCGCGGGTCCCGGATCGATTGCGACCGGTTCGGGGGCAAAATCAACTGGGAGTCTGAAAGTGAAAGGTGTCCCGTTCTTGCCGTTTTCTCTGAACATATCCGGATCGTACGATCAAATTCAAAATTTTTTCGGCCTGGTCAATCAGGTACGGCGGCTTTTTACCGTTGAGAATTTTGATCTTTCCATCGTACCCAGCGGGGAAACGCAGGCTCGGATAGCCCTGGGAGCGTACTACCAGCCACTCCCAACGAAACTCGGCAATGTCAAAACTCCCGTCCTGAAATTATCTCAAATTGAGGTAGCCTTGTTGGAAAAATTGTCTTCTTATCAAGACTTGACTTTATCATCCGCTATCGAGCTGACACCGGTCGTTAATGACGGTACGCGCGATCCTTTTAGGCACTGATTGCGTTATCCTTTCGCCAACGGTATATTTTTTTGTGGTCGCCCGAAAGAAGAACACTAGGCACGGAATGTCTCTTATATGTCCGTGGATTCGTATATTGGGGGTGTTCGAGTTTCATCGTTTCTGAAAATGATTCATTGAGGGTCGCATCGCTTTTGGAGAGCACCCCGGGAATAAGCCGGATCACTGAATCCGCGATGATCATGGCTCCCAATTCCCCTCCGGTGAGAATATAGCGGCCGATTGCGATTCGTTCGTCAACGAGGCTCCCCACGCGTTCGTCAACTCCTTCATAGTGGCCGCAAACGAGGATGAGGTGGTCGAGTTTGGATAACTTCCGTGCCTTGGTTTGCGTGTACGGTGTTCCCCGAGGATCGAGGAGAATTGTTCGAATAGTGTCATCCCCGCGAAAGCGGGGATCCAGTTTTTTTGTACCTTCCTGATGGATTCCCGCCTGCGCGGGAATGACAGAGTGAAGGTAGCTTGTTTTTGCGTATTCGATGGCCCGGTCGATCACGTCGACTTTCATGATCATGCCCGTCCCCCCCCCATAGGGATGGTCATCAACTGTTTTATAGGTGTCAGAGGCGAAATCCCGTATATTGACGAGATTAATCTTCACAAGACCCTTTTCTTTTGCGCGTTTGACGATCGAATAGTCCAAAGGCCCCTGAAACATTTCGGGGAAGAGTGTGAGAATCGAGATTTTCATTCGACGAGTTCTACATCTGCATATATCCCGCGCTTGGCAGCCATGAGTTTGACGAGGTCCCGAATTGCCCGGATGATGCGGCCACTTTTCCCAATGACTTGACCCATATCCTCGGGATTCGTTTTAAGGAGGAGAATTGTCCGGTCGCCGTTGGTTTCTTCTGTCACAACAACGTCATCGGGGTGATCGACGATCGAGCCAACAAGAAACAAGAGGGTATCTTTCATGTTACGCCTTTACCAATTTTTCTGCTGGCCCCGTAAGCTGCGCGCCGACGGAGAGCCAATATTCTATGCGATCGCGTTTAAGATTGACTTGCGGTGGCTTGACCAGTGGGTTATAAAAACCCAGTATTTCCAACGCCCGACCGTCCCGGCGCTTGCTTTCATCTATGGCGATCAGACGGTATGTTTTTCTGTTTGTTGAACCGGTTTGAGCGAGGCGGATTTTGACCATTGAGTCTCATTGTATCACGGCTTTCCCATCTTCTCAAGCGCGTTTTTGGCGGCATCTGATTCCGCTTCCTGTTTTGATTTCCCTACTCCGCTTCCGAGAACATTCTTCGTACCCGCGACTACGTCAACCCAGAATGTTTTGGCATGGTCCGGCCCCTCGCTTTTTGTGACGCGGTAGATGGGCGAGATACGCGTTTGGTCCTGAATGATTTCCTGTAGGGAGCTTTTGAAGTCTATGTAGGATTTGTTTTTGATTATTTCCGTGACGCGGACAAAAAGATGTGCCTCCAGAAATTTTTTAGCGACTTCCAGTCCCTGGTCAAGGAATATCGCGCCAAGCAGTGCTTCAAACGTGTCTGCAAGGAGAGATGGATTTTTTCTTCCTCCGGATTCCTCCTCGCCCTTACTTAAGAATAACAAATCCCCAAGGCCGAGCTCACGGGAAACGTCACACAAACTTTTTGTTTTCACGAGACTGCTCCTGATATTGGTGAGCGTTCCTTCAGGGTTTTCGGGATAGGTTTCATAGAGAAAATGCGAGGTGAGGAGCGAGAGGACAGCATCACCTAAAAATTCCAGACGTTCATTGGACTTTTTGATCGTGCGGTCTTCATTAAGATAGGAACGATGATAGAAAGCGGATTTAAGGAGATTCTGATCTTTGAACGTCACCCCGATAGTTTGTTGGAGATAATCAAAAGACATAATATATGTTGTCATTGCGAGACCGTTCCGACGGCGCGGCAATCTCTCATATTTTAAGAGATTGCGGAGCCTGTCCCGAACTGTCATTATGAGATTGCTTCGCTTGCGCTCGCAATGACAGTGAGGGATCTCTACTCCTCGCAATGACATCCTCTTGGTGTAATTCTTTCAGTATTGTTCCCAGCACTCCGTTGACAAACTTCGCGCTATTATCATTGCCATAGGTTTTGGCCAGTTCAATCGCTTCGTCAATGATGACTTTGGGCGGCTCCTTCCGCTCTATCATAAGCTCATACGCGGCGAGCCGCAATATAGCGAGATCTATTTTGGCAATGTTATCTATTGGCCATTCGGGGGCGGCGGATTGGATGGCCGCGTCGATCGCCGGGAGATGCGGCGTGATTGCTTGTGCGAATTCGTCGTTCTGGGTCTGACTACTGGGGAAGGTTTGTGTAAATAGTCGCGTCATGAGATGGATGCGGTGTTGATGCCTGGGATCGTGGGAAGTCTTCATGCCCGTTTTATGACTACCGCTTTTCTGTTGTACCAACCACATGCTTTGCACACTCTGTGTGGTACGCGAAGCATTCCGCATTGCGGGCATTTCGTGAAACCGGGAATCGTGAAGGCTTTGAGCCATTCAGCCTGTCGTTTTCCGCCGCGCCTCGTACTATGTCTTCGTTTGGGTAATGGAGCCATAGGGAATTAATCTTGTTGTCCGTTAGTAATTGTACTCTCCCGGAGCTTCTCTCTCAAGAGGGGAAACGAGGAAAGGTTAGGGTCCTGGCCTACAACACCGTGAACAGCTGTTCGGGTTTCGGAAATAAGATCAGAGTCCGAAAAGCGCGCGACTTTAAGCTCCGGTAACCCATGTTGGCGCGTGCCGAAAAGTTCCCCCGGGCCGCGAAGCGTCAGATCGAGTTCCGCTAAGATCGGACCACTGTGGGTAGTTTCTATGGCTTTTAGCCGGTTAAGTGTCTGTCCCTCTGACACTTCCGTGAAAAGAAGGCAATAAGACTGGAGCTCTCCCCTTCCTACCCGACCGCGAAGTTGATGAAGTTGAGAGAGACCAAAACGCTCCGCTGCCTCGATGAGCATGATCGTGGCGTTGGGGATATCAATGCCAACCTCAACAACCGGAGTTGCGACAAGAATCTGAATTTTGTTCCTGCGAAAGTCTTCCAGAACAGAGTTTTTTTCTTTTACTTTCATCCGGCCGTGCAGAAGTCCTAAGCAAAATCCCCCAAAAACGGATGTGAGGCGATCAAACTCTGTTTTTGCTGATTTGACGGTCGCAAGAGTTTCAGACTCCTCAATAAGCGGGCAGATGATGAACGTCTGACCACCATTTTCATTGATTTGTTTTGTGATCCACTGGTAAGCCTTCTGCCGTTTTTCGTTGGGTACGACCCACGTCTTTACTTTTTTACGTCCATCGGGGATGGTCGCCAAAATGGAAAGATCCAGATTGCCCATGACGGTACGGGCGACGGAGCGGGGTATGGGAGTTGCGGTCATCGTCAGGAGATGAGGAGTTTTACCCCGTTTGGTTATTTTTTCGAGGGCTGATCGCTGCAACACTCCAAATCGTTGTTGTTCGTCAATGACGACAAGACCCAGGCGGTTGAATTTAATTTTTCTGGAAAGAAGCGCATGTGTACCGACGAGAACATCAAATTTGTCATTCCCGCGTAGGCGGGAATCCAGTTCAGTTTTTTGTGATCCCGTCACCAATCCAACCTGAATGCCAAATGGTTCGAGAAAACCTTTTATGGTTGTATAGTGTTGCTCGGCCAAAATTTGTGTCGGCGCCATGAGTACCGATACAAGACCATTACTGTGAGCCACATACATAGCAATCATGGCAACAACCGTTTTGCCGGCGCCCACGTCGCCTTCAAGCAGGCGGTTCATGGGGTAGGCCCTGGTAAGATCGGTGAGAATTTCGCGGGTAGCAGTTTTTTGATCGTCGGTTAGGGTAAATGGCAGCGTGTTTATGAGTTTGGTTACTTCATTTTTATCTATCCGGCATGGATAGGATTTTTTTGTTTGTTCCCAGTTGCGGCGTTCTTCAAACGCGCGAAGATGAAGAAAAAAAAGTTCATCAAACGCAAGTCTCCGGCGGGCCATTACAGCTTGGTCTTTTGTTTGGGGGAAATGCACTGTCTGAATGGCCCGGGGTAGCGGCATGAGTCCGAAATCCGGAAGTGCGTCAACGACGCTACTCAGAACTTGTTCCAACACAAACGCGATTCTTCCCCGAAGCCACTTTGAGGAGATCCCTTCGGTTTCCGGATAGATGGGCACGAGTCTCCCTGTATGGAGACTTTCACTGACAGGGCCTGGCCCTGTCACTTCATAGGAGGGGGAGGTCATGACGAGTTCATGAGCAAACCAACCAATGCTTCCGGCAAGCCGGACTTGGGTTCCTACGGGTAATACCCTTGAGAGGAACGGTTGATTAAACCAAATAATTTCCAGAGTCCCGGTTTCATCGCTGACTTTAACTTCCTGAAGTTTTTTACCGGATTTAGTGAAGGCATTATGAAATGCCGTAACGGTGCCCTTCACCGTGACCGTCTCCCCTGGTTGCACACGATCAATGGGTGAAATGAGAGAGAAATCATCGTAGCGGAACGGAATATAATAGAGGAGATCCCGAACAGTTTCTATTGCAAGCTTCTTGAGGAGTTTTGCGCGGGCAGGCCCTACGCGTGGTATATATTGAACAGGAGTAGTGAGGCTAAGATCCATACCCTCATTATAACCCTCCGAAGAGGAGGGGGACAAAGGAGGAGGCGATGAGGGCAAGGCTCGCCAGGACGACGATACCCTTCCAAAACCATTCATGTTTTCTGAAAAAGTTCATACAATTTTTATAAATTTCCTTTTTCCAACTTTTATTATATCACCTATCTTAACATTGCAGTCCTGTGATATTACCGAATTGTTTATGTTTATGGCTTTTTGTTCAAGTAATCGCTTAAACTCTGACCTGCTTGGTACTAGGGATAACGAAATTAAGAGTTGTCCAAGGGTTAGGCTTTGTTCATTTGGGTTTAACGTTATTTCCATTGCTCCAGATTTATAATCCCTTTTTGTAAATATATTTTCAAAATATTCTTGAGATGGCTCCGCTAGTCTCTCTCCATGTAACTCACCCACTATTCTTCGCGCTAATTCCTTCTTAAGTACCATTGGATTTTCTCCTGACGCAAGGCGTTGTCTGATGGTTTGTATCTCCCCTATTGATGTGTTCGTTGCGAGCGTGAAGTACTGCATGATAAGTTCATCGCGCAGCGACATGACTTTGCCAAACATCTCATTGGGTTCATCATTAATCCAAATTGCATTGTTCCATGTTTTACTCATTTTTCGGCCATCCGTTCCTTCAAGAAACCCATTGGCGATGATGAAGGATTCTTTGTCTCGTAAATCTTTTTGCAGTACTCGTCCCGCCTGCATATTAAATGTTTGATCCGTGCCTCCGAGCTGGATGTCCGTGTCCATAAAATAACTGTCGTACCCCTGCATCACCGGGTACAATATTTCATGAAGTCCGACGTGTAAACCATCATTTAATCGCTTCTTGATAAGTTCGCGGCTGTAAAAATCTCCGGCGGAAAAGTGATAGGTGAGCTTAATAATTTCCTCGAAGGTAAGTTTTTTGAGCCATTCACTATTGTGGCGAACCTTCACCTTGGAAAAGTCTAAAATTTTCTGCGCCTGTTCTTTGTATGTTTGAAAATTCTTCTCAATTTGCTCTGAAGTTAGGATAGGCCGCTCGGATTCTTTGTCTGACGTGTCTCCGATAAGAGCAGTAAAGTCTCCGATAAGAAACGTTACGTTATGTCCAAGTTTCGCAAAGGCCTGGAGTTTACGAAGGGCCACGGCATGGCCGATGTGAATATTCGTGGCGGTGGGATCGATACCCAGGTAGATATTGAGTTTCCTGCCGCCTATCAGAAGCGCGCGGAGTTTTTCCTTATTCGGAATAATATTTTCAACGCCCCGGGTTAATAATTCCTCAATTGCATCCATAGACTTCTTTTACTATACCATACCGCAATCGCTACTGCGTAGCGATGTTGAGAATAAACTGAATTTTTTGCTCAAGTGTCATCAATGGCAATTTGATGAAGAGTTTTTCAAATAATCGGACGATGTCTGCAAAATGCCCTCTTACTCCATTGCATGACGAGACCCCCCACCGTGTTTCCGCCTCATGAAATTTTTGAGGTACGTCTTCTTGTGGTTTGATCAATAGTCGATGGTCGTCTCTCACTGAAATGTATGGGGATGCTTTTGGTTTGTTCGGATCAAATGTCCTCCCTGCCCTGGTAAACATGAATGAGACAGGAATTTTTTGAATGGACAATAATTGTGTATCAAAAAATCTCTCGTCATGCCCTGTGGGTTGGGTTGAATTATCAATGGTCCAACCAAGTTTTATACTAAGATTTTTGTTTTGGGTGAGCCATACGACGTCCGCAAGCTCTTGCCGTAGGTATTGATTCTCAAGGGACGGTAAAGTACTAAGAATTGACTGAAATGATTCCAATTGAGTGATTTCTGAAGCCAACAGGATTTCAAAATTTGGAAATGAAAAATTATGAATGATCCTATTGAATGTCTCGAGTATATTTCGTCTGGAATCAGAAATAATCTCTGGAGTCATAAACCTATTCGTTTGAGCATGGGCATCTGCGATGAATACAATTACTTCGGATAAAGCAAAGAACCGTTTTAGTCGTTCGGCAACGAAGAAAAAAGAGAGTATGTCAAACGGTACCGCCACGGCTGGTTGTTTTGCCGTACAAAGCCCAACGCCAAAAAACAAAGTTTTCCCTTCGCTATTGAGAAGCGATGGCCAGTCGAGAAAGGCACGCGTAATCTCCGCTTTGATGAGCGGCTCATTTGATAAAAATGTTATGATTTCTTCTTTCGTTTTCATAGGTGCTGAGGGGTGGATTCGAACCACCGGAGTCCTAATGGACACCTGTTTTACAGACAGGGGCATTTGACCACTCTGCCACCTCAGCGCGTATCATTTTTCCAATTGAACTTCTTTTGTTTTATCAAAGGCCGGACTATGCACCAGAAAACAAGTCATCGTGCCTGCATAACTGTACGTAGTGTTTCTTGGGACGATCACGATATCGTCCTTGTGTACGTCAAAATTATTCTTCCCGATGTAAAATGTTCCTTCTCCTTGAGTAACAATGTAAAGACGATCACTGTTGAGTGACTTCATTGTTTTGGCTCTGCCGTTGCAGCGAAACACTGCCGCACTCATCCGGCGAAACTGTTCATGTGTTAAATACGCATGTCCAGTGACATCACCGCGATCAAAATCATACCCGTCGTTGAGCGTAAACATATATTTCATAACACCTCCTTTCATAACATAAAAAAACCCTTGCAAACTCCCTCCGCCGACTGGCGAAAGAAACTTGCAAGGGCTTCCGACGTTATCGTCGAGAAACGGTACCACCTTGGTTCGCTAAGGATTTTGATTGACAAACTTAACGCGGCCGCGTTATTGTTGTCAATGGTGGTTTAGACTTCTAAACCAAAAAAAAATCAGCCGATGGCTGATTTGACCTTAGCCTCATTCGTGCTCTCCTTCCCTCGACTTGGCTCGGGATGACAAGCACTTTCTGCTATTACGGGCTTACCCGGAAAGATTTACTTTTGCTTTCAATCTCTCAGCTCCGGAGAGTATTTCGTAAGTAATTTAACGGGAGATCTTGCACCAACCGTCTCCTCTCTCTTGTCTCAAACTACTTTCTACTTCGTCTCCTTCAACGCTTTTATTAACTTGTGAATTTATAGTATACCACAGATTGCCAGAAAAAGCAAGACCGGCTACAATGAGTACATGCACGGGAAAAAGTCGAAGACGGTTACGTGGAATAAACTTGGAAAGACGATTGTTCTTATTGATGCGGCAAATATCGAAAAGTCCGCAAAAGATCTTGGTTGGCGTATCCACTACGGAAAGCTGAAACGCTTTTTTTCTACCAGAGCGACACTTCTTGACATCGCATTTTACACGGCCGTATTTGCGACAGCAAAACAGAACGTATTTCTTTCATCGCTCTCCCGTCGAGGATACAGACTCGTCACCAAACCTCTGAAGATTATCAACGATCGCGCGACCGCCCGCGCAATACGAAAGGCAAATTTTGATGTAGAAATCGCGGTTGATGCGATGGATCGGATGACACAATATGACAGCCTTGTTCTTTTTTCAGGGGATAGCGATTTTGATTATTTAGTGCGTTTTTTGAGACGAAAAGCCAAAACGGTTTTTGTGGTTTCTTTCCGCGGACACATATCAAAAGAGCTCGCGCGGTCAGCCGATCAGTATATACCTCTGACGGAACTTGCAGGTGTCATACAAAAAAATCACCCCGGCTTTCGCCGGGGGAAGTAGAAGCAGTCTTGCGACTGCTCAAGTACTATACCAAAGTGAATACGTTCTGTCAAATAAAAGACCCCACCTGCAAGCAGGCGGGGTAGGTATCCTTTATTATAACACTATGTGGATGGAAACACATGTTCAAAGGCAGCAGCGTCGTTTACGGGGCATCCCAGGATCCCGGCTTCCTTTGCTTGCCCGGCTGGCGACCCTCGCCTTTTTTGCCATCACCGGATCCGTATTATTAATTGGTTTACTGTTTGCCTGGTATGCTAAAGACATGACGC
>ERZ1292640.2818-Hain-H43-02um-R1-2818-length-13785-cov-6_pt1 | contig 13785 bp, 11 predicted proteins | sample MGYA00564404_ERZ1292640 | MGnify/ENA primary metagenome ERZ1292640 (study PRJEB36523, sample SAMEA6512636) | groundwater metagenome | collected 2019-01-08 | study: AquaDiva: Metagenomics assemblies of 32 groundwater samples
CCGCCAGCAGCGGCGCGGGGTCGACGATCCGCGCGCGCGAGGCCAGCGTGCGGCCGATCGTCTCGCGATGCGCGAGCGCGCCGTCGCCGGCGAACACGATGGGATCGCGGCGATCGCGGAGTCGCCCGCGCCACGCGTCGAGCACGTCGGCCGGCCGGCCGACCACCGGAGGCTCCACCTCGCGCACTCCGGTCGAGGGATCCAGCGCGAGTTCCTCCGTGGCTTCGACCGAGTAGAGCGCCGCGAACACCTCACCTCGCTGCGCGTCGATCCAGGCGGCGGCGAGCGACTCGGCCGCCGGCCGGACGCGGCACGCCAGCGCCTCGAGCGCCGAGACCGGTACGACCCGGCGTCCGCCGGCGAGCGCCAGCCCCTGAATCGTCGCGATGCCGACTCGCAGCCCCGTGAACGAACCCGGGCCCGCGGCGACCGCGTACAGATCGATCGCGCTGACGCTGAGATCGAACTCGCGGGTGAGCGCGGCAATGTCGCCCGGCAAGCGCTGGCCGTGCGACCGCGACACGTCGCCCGCGCGTTCGGCCAGGAGGCGGCCGTCGCGCACCAGGGCGAGACTGCCCGGGCGTCCGGTCGTGTCCAGGGCGAGCACGATCATCGGCACAAGCATGCGTGCCGCCGGGACGGGAAGTCAATCGACTGGATGCTATACTCGGAGACATTCGTCAGCGGCCATGAGCGGTCCTTCGCAGTCCCTCACCCGAAGCGCGGCGTCGGCCACGCCCGCGATGCGGCAATATCTCGAAGCCAAGCGTCAATACCGCGACGCCATCGTCTTTTTTCGGATGGGCGACTTCTACGAGATGTTCTACGAAGACGCCCTGACCGCGGCCCGCGCGCTCGAGCTCACCCTGACCTCCCGGAGCAAGGACACCGATGGGGCATCGATTCCGATGTGCGGCGTGCCGCATCACGCGGCTGACGCCTACATCACGCGGCTGGTCAGGAAAGGACATCGTGTCGCCATCTGCGAACAGGTCGAAGACCCGCGGAAGGCCAAGGGCCTCGTGCGGCGCGAGGTGGTCCGTGTGGTCTCACCGGGGACGCTGACCGACGCGAGCTATCTCGAGGCGCGCGAGCCGGCCTTCCTGATCGCCATCGCGCCGCCGGACGGCGCCGCGCACGGCGGGGCGTACGGCGTGGCCCTGCTCGACCTGTCGACCGGCGAGTTCACGACGGCCCAGTATGAAGGCGACGCCGGACGGCAGGCCGTCCGCGACGAGATCGCGGTCCTGAGGCCGCGCGAGCTGCTCGCGCCCGCCGGGTTCGACGCACCCGCGGCGTTCGGCGGCGCGGATCGTGCGCTGCCGCCCGTCACCGCGGCCGAACCGTGGACCTTCGAGTACGAGGCGGCGCGCCGGGCGCTCATCGAGCAGGTGCAGGCCCAGAGCCTTGAAGGCTTCGACCTCGAGAGCCGGCCCGCGGCGGTCCGCGCCGCCGGGGCGCTCGTGCAGTACCTCCGCGACACGCAAAAGGTCGATCTCGCGCACGTGCGCGAGGTGACGTTCCGCGCCGGCGGCGATGCCCTCGTCATCGATCCGATGACGCTGCGCCATCTCGAGATCGTCGAAGGCGCCGACGGCGGCCGCTCCGGCTCCTTGCTCGACGTGATCGACCGCACGGTGACGTCGATGGGCGGGCGCCTCCTGCGCGCGTGGCTGCTGCGGCCCCTGCTGTCGCTCGAGCGCATCCAGGATCGGCTGGACGCTGTCGAGGACTTTGGTTTCCGGGCGACGGGCCGCGCGAAGCTCCGGGACACGCTCAAGACGGTTCACGACCTCGAACGACTCGTCGCGCGCGCGGCGCTGGGGACGGCGGGGCCGCGGGATCTTCTCGCGCTCAGGCAGTCGCTCTCGGCGATCCCGCGCGTGCGCACCGTGCTGTCAGACATCGCGGCGCCGCTCGTCGGAAGCCTGCTGGGCGAGCTGGACGATCTGGCCGAGCTGCGCCACGCCGTCGAATCCACGATCGCTGACGAGCCGCCAGCCCTCGCGCGCGACGGCGGCTGCATCCGGGATGGCGTGGACGCCGAGCTCGACGAGTTGCGCACGATCAGCCGGTCGGGCAAGCAGCGCATCGCCGAGATGGAGGACGCCGAGCGCGCCCGGACCGGGATCGGATCGCTGAAGATCCGGTACAACCGGGTGTTCGGTTATTACATCGAGATCTCCAAATCCCATCTCGCCGCGGTGCCGCCGGACTACCACCGGAAGCAGACCATCGCCGGCGGCGAGCGCTTCATCACACCGGCGCTCAAGGAGTACGAAGACAAGGTCGTGGGCGCCGACGAGCGCATCAGTGAGCGTGAGATCGAGCTGTTCGACGCGCTGCGGGCGCGGGTCGCCGCCGAAGCGCCGCGCATCCAGGATTCAGCGCGCGCGCTGGCCACGCTCGACGTGCTCGCCGCGCTCGCCGAGACGGCGGCCCTGCATGACTACACCAAGCCGGTCGTGCACGACTTGGACGAATTGGCCGCGACCGACACGCGGCACCCGGTCGTGGAGCGCTTCACGCCGGATCCCTTCGTGCCCAACGACGTCCGCCTGGATGCCGCCGAGCATCAGCTCGTGATTCTCACCGGCCCGAACATGGGCGGCAAGTCGACCTACCTGCGGCAGACGGCCCTGCTCTCGGTGCTGGCGCAGGCCGGGTCGTTCGTGCCGGCGCGCACGGCCAAGCTGCCGATCGTGGATCGCATCTTCGCGCGGGTCGGCGCGTCCGACAACCTCGCGCGCGGACGGTCCACGTTCATGGTCGAGATGCAGGAAACCGCCAATATCCTGCACAGCGCGACCGCGCGCAGCCTCGTGATCCTGGACGAGGTCGGACGCGGCACGGCCACCTTCGACGGGCTGAGCCTGGCATGGGCCGTCGCCGAGCATCTGGCGACCAGCACCCGGGCCCGGCCGAAGACCGTGTTCGCGACGCACTATCATGAGCTGACCGATTTGGCCGACGCCCTGCCGGGCGTCGCGAACCTCCACGTCGTCGTGCGCGAATGGCGCGATGACATCATCTTCCTGCGGAAGGTGGTGCCGGGCAGATCCGACCGCAGCTACGGCATTCAGGTCGCGCGGCTCGCCGGCCTGCCCCCGTCGGTCGTCGCGCGCGCGCGCGAGATCCTCGATTCCCTCGAGCGCGACGAGTTGTCCCGCGGTGGCCGTCCGTCCTTCAGCGATCACCGAAGCGAGCCACGGCAACAGCTCGGTCTGTTCGAATCGACCGTCGCCGACTCACCCGTGTTGCGCCGGTTGCGCGAGGCCGATGTCGATCGCATGACGCCCCTCGAGGCGCTGTCGCTCCTGGCGGAGCTCAAACGCGAGGCCCAGTGATGCAACGGGCGGCGCTCGGCGTCCTGCTCGCCGTCGTCGCCTGCGCCCCGTCCCCTCCAACGAACGCCGACGTGATCACGGTCGCGCTGGCGAACGCGCCGGCCAACCTCGATCCGCGCGTCGGCTCGGATGAGGCGTCCCAGCGGGTGCATCAACTGCTCTACAGCTCTTTGCTGCGTGTCGCCGACGACCTGCGGGTCGTGCCCGAGCTGGCGGAACGGATCGAGCGGCCCGATCCGCGGACCTACGTCATCCGCCTGCGCGCCGGTGTGCGCTTCCACGATGGCCGCGCCCTGACCGCCGCCGACGTGGTCTACACGTTCAAGAGTTTTCTGGACCCCTCGTTCGTGTCGCCTCGCAAGGGTGCGTACCGCCTGGTGCAGACCGTCGAGGCGATCGATCCGCTGACCGTGCGGTTCGTGCTGAAGGAACCGTTCGGGTCGTTCGACGTGAACCTCGTGATGGGTATCGTGCCGGCTGGGTCCGGCGTTTCGCTCGCGCGACAGCCGATCGGGACCGGTCCGTATCGCCTCGTGAGCTTCGTGGCGGACGATCGGGTCGTGCTCGCGCCGTTCGCGGACTCGTTCGAGGGCGCGCCGAAGAACGGTGGTCTGGTCCTGAAGGTGGTGCCAGACGACACCATGCGGGGCCTCGAGTTGCGCAAGGGCAGCGTGGACCTCATCGTCAATGACGTGTCGCCCGACATCGTCCATCAGTTGCGCGCCGAAGGCCGCTTGAGGCTCGAAACGACTCCGGGGACCGATTACGCCTACGTTGGACTGAACCTGAGGAATCCCGCGCTGCGAGATCGGCGCGTGCGGCTGGCGCTCGGCTTCGCCATCGATCGCCGGGCCATCGTGGACCATCTGCGACGCGGCCTTGCGGCGCCAGCCGTCGGCCTGGTGCCGCCCACATCGTGGGCGTTCGAGCCCGCCGCGTTCAGCTTCACGCACGACCCGGCGCGCGCGCGGCGCCTGCTGGACGAAGCCGGGTACCCCGATCCCGACGGCGACGGTCCGCGGCCGCGCCTGCGATTGTCCCTCAAGACCTCGACGTCGGAGATCTACCGCGTGCAGGCCGCGGTGATTCAGCACGACCTGCGTCAGGTCGGTATCGACGTGGACGTGCGATCCTACGAGTTCGCGACCCTGTACGCCGACGTGCTCCGTGGCCACTTCCAGATGTTCACGCTGCAGTGGGTCGGCGTGTCCGACCCCGACATGCTGCGGCGGGTGTTTCACTCGAAGCAGATGCCGCCGGCGGGCTTCAACCGCGGCTTCTACGAGAATGCCGACGTCGACCGCGCGATCGACGCCGCGACCGTGGCCACCGACGACACGGCGAGAAAGGCGTTGTACGCCGAAGCTCAGCGCCTCATCGCGGAAGATGCGCCCTACATCAGCCTCTGGACCAAGACCAACGTCGCGGTGTTCCAGAGGGAACTCCACGGCGTCCGGCTGTCGCCGATGGCGTCCTTCTCGTTCCTCAAGGACGTCTACCGCGAGCCCCGCGCGGTGGCAACGCGCTGAACTTACGGCATGTTCTGCTAGAATACGCGCCGCATGCCGAAGAAGTCCGACTTTCTCCGCACGCCGATCGAGCCCTTTCAGGTCGAGCCCGGGCTGACTGGCGACGCGCTCCTCGCGCGCATGGAGCTCATCTCGTTCCAGGGCCGCAACCTCGCGACGGCGCGGCGTGTCTGGGAGAAGATGCTCGCCGACGAGGTGACGATCTTCATGGGGGTGGCCGGCGCGTTGAGCGCCGGAGGACTACGCTCGGTCATCGCGCACCTCATCACGCACCGCTACGTCGACTGCCTGGTCTCGACGGGCGCTAACCTCTATCACGACCTGCACGAGACGCGGGGCCGGCGCCACTTCCTCGGCTCGCCACGCGCCGACGATCGGGCGCTGCAGAAGGTGCGCATCGACCGCGTCTACGACACCTACGCGGACGAGGAAGAGTTTGTCGAGAACGACGAGTGGATTGCGGCGTTCGTATTGACCTCGCTCGATCCTCGCCCGTACACGTCGCGAGAACTCCTGTACCGCCTCGGTGAACACCTGTGGAGGGAAACCGGGCGGGACGGCATCCTGACGGCCGCGTATCGCGCGAACGTGCCGATCTTCTGCCCGGCGCTGGCCGATTCGTCCATCGGCATGGGGCTGTCGCAGGCGCGGCACAAGGATCCGGCCGCCGGGCACATCGACATCATCGGCGACATCATCGAGTCGGCGAACGTGGTGCTCACGCATCCGCGAACGGCGAGTGTCGTGCTGGGCGGGGGCACGCCCAAGAACTTCATCAATCAGGCCAGCGTGCAGGCCGAGTACTACGACTCGAAGGTCGGCGGTCACCAGTACGCGCTACAGATTGTGACCGACGTGCCCCACTTCGGCGGCGCGTCCGGATCCACGCTCGAGGAGGCGCAGAGCTGGGGCAAGGTGGCGGCCGACGCGGCCCGCGTCACGGTGCACGCCGACGCGACGCTGGCGCTGCCCCTCCTCGTCACGGCGCTCGCGACGAGCGCGACGGACCTCCTCGGCCGTCGCCGGAAGCCGCAGTTCGATCTGAGCGGACCCGCCATGGCCATGAACGGCCGGCGGTTCACCCAGTCCCGATTCCAGGCCCCTGCATGAAGCTGCCGTTCAGCTACGCGCACGCTCAGCCGTACGTGTTCGCCGGCATCGAGCCTCCCGAGTCCTTCGACGCGGCAAGGGCCATTCTGCTGCCGGTCCCTCTGGATCGCACGACGTCGTACGTGCCGGGCACGCGCTACGGCCCGCGCGAGATTCTGAACGCGTCAACGCAGACCGAGCTCTGGGACGAGGAGCTGCAGCTCGACGTCAGCGAGGCCGCTCTGCTGACGCTCCCGGAGATGGAGCTGCCGTTTGCGGACCTCGACGAGGCGCTCGCCGACATCAACCGCGTCGCGCGCGCCATCGTCGATCAGGGCAAGTTCCTGATGGCGCTCGGAGGCGAGCACTCGATCACGCCGGCCATCGTCGCGGCCGTCGCGGCGCGCCACCCCGGCCTGTCGGTGCTACACATCGATGCGCACGCGGATCTTCGCGACCGCTACCTCGGCTCACAGAACAGCCACGCGTGCGCGATGCGCCGGACGCTCGAGTACGCGCGGCTCACGCAGGTCGGCATCCGCAGCATCTCCGAGGCCGAGGCCCGCGCCGTGCCGGGGCTCCCGACGACGATTTTCTACGACGTCTCGATGCGGAAGGATCCGCGATGGATCGAGCACGTCGTCGAGTCGCTGGCGGATCCCGTCTACCTCACGATCGACTTCGACGGCCTCGACCCCGCCATCATGCCCGCCGTCGGGACGCCGGAGCCCGGCGGGCTGTCGTGGCGCGAACTCCTGGGCCTGCTGCGAGCGGTCTTCGCCCGACGCCGCATCGTCGCCTGCGACCTTGTCGAGTTGTGCCCGATCCCCGGCCTGGTGGCGCCGAACCTTCTGGGCGCGCGGCTCGTGTACAAGATCCTCGCCTATCACCTGCTCGAGAAGCGCCTCCCCGCCGAATAGCTCCCCGGCCTCGGTCTTCTCCGCCGCTTCACACAACGGCACTGGCCGCTCCCCGGAGGTGTATACGAGGTATGCTTACGCCGTGGCTGAGTCAGCCGAGCAGCCAATCCTCTCCAGGGCGCTTGCGGCGCTTCAGCGCGGTCAAGGCGCTGACGCGGTAGCCCTGCTCACCCGGGGTCTCAAGGACCGCCCGGCCCGCCGCGAGGACGAAGGTCGCTTCCGTGCGGCGCTCGTCGAGGCCTATCTCCTTCAAGACGACCTGGCTCAGGCGGCCCGTGTGCTCGGCCGTCCTCCGGACGAAAGCCGGGAACGCGCGGAGCCGTCGCTGGTCTCCGCGCTCTGGCGCTTGCACGGGCAGATCGCGATTGCCCGCGGCGACCCGTCTCGCGCCATCGCCGCCAACGGACGTGCGCTGAAGCAGGCCGAGCGAGCGCGCGACTCGCTCGCCATCGGACTGGCGCACTACGAGCTGGCCCGCTGCTATCGGCAGATTGGCGACACGGCGACCGTGCGCGATCACCTGGCTCAGGCGGCCTCCGCGCTTCACGCCGTCGGCGACCGCCGCGCGCTCGCGCTCGTGCACTCGTTTTCCGGCGTCGCGCTGGCCCAGGAAGGCCGGCACCACGAGGCGATGGTCGCGCTACGTCAGGCTGAACGTCTCGCCGCGCTCGTCGAGGCCGACGACGTCGTCGCGACTGTGTGCGGCAACCAGGCCAACGTGGCGATGATGCAGCATCGCCACGAACAGGCGCTGGCGCTCGCCGAGCGGAGCGTCGCGCTTCAGGAGCAGGCGGGATCGCCGCACGGCCGGGGCGTGGCGCTCGCGTCCCTCGGTCAGATCTGCGTCCGCGTGGGCAATCTCACGCGCGCCGAAGAAGCGCTGCATCGCGCGCTCGATGTCCCGAGCCCCGAGCCGTTTCGCCGCGAAACCACGGGCGCCGTTTTCGACACGCTGGCGCAGATCCATCTGATTCGCGGCGCCTACGATGCCGCGAGCGACTATCTCGCCAAAGCCAGCAACGCGTACGGTGAATACGGCCTTCAGGCGAGCCGGTGGTATCAGTGGTCGCTCCGCGTGCTCGAGGCGAAACTCGAGTTGCGCAGGGGAAACCCCGAGCGGGCGCTGGCGCTCGCCGAGGAGATCGCGCGGTCGCTGGCCGCGCCCGCCGTGTACGCGCTGCAGGGAGAACTCATCGGCGCGGAGGCCGCGCTCGCGGCCGACCGCGCCGGCGACGCCGAGACGCGCCTGGCGAACATCGGCGGCCGTCTGCAACCGCGCGAGATGCCCGGGGCGTGGGGTGAGTACCTGCGGCTGCGCGGGCGCGTGCAGGCGCGTCTCGGCAACACGAACGACGCGTACCACGATCTTGCGCAAAGCGTGAGCGTGTTCGAGCTGCTGGGCGAACGGTATCAGATGGGCTTGAGCTATCTGTCGCTCGGCGAGTTTGCCGCGACGGCCGGGGCGCGCTCGAAAGCGCTGCGCTATCTGGAGGAAGCGGCGACGGTGTTCGCGACCCTGGGCGCGACGCCGGATCTCGAAGCCGCACAGGCCGTCTCGGCGCGGGTGCCGGTTGCCGGCACCGGTGAGTACGTCGGCGTGCAGCCCGACGGCGACGATGCGCTGGTGCGCCGGCTGGTGGAGGCGGCCGCCCTGCCAGAGGTGCTCGGGCGAGAGGTCGTGCAGGCTCTGCAGGAAGCGTGCGCGGCCGAATCGGTGGTGGTCTTCGTGCGACCGCCCGCCGGCGACATCCGGCTGATCGCCCACGCGGGCTGCGACCGCCACGCCGCGCGGGCGCTCTGCGGTGCGGCCGTCCGGGGCGCGGATTCCGGTCCGGGATCGTTGCTCGTCGAGCCGCTCGGCGGCGACGCCGACGGTCCCCGCTTCGCCATCCTGGCATCGGTCCGACCGTTGGGTCACTTCACCCTGCAGCGCTTTCGAACGCTCTGCGCCATCGCCCGGCAGGGCTTCGAGTTGTGCCAGGCGCGCGAACGCTCGCTCGCGCCGGCCTCGCCAAGCCCCGAGCGGACGCTCGAGCCTCTCTTCCCCGGGTTCATCTGCGCAAGCGCGGCGATGGCGCGCGTCACCGAGCAAATCCAGCGCCTCCAGGGCAACGACCTGACGGTGCTCATCACCGGCGAGAGCGGCACCGGGAAGGACCTGGTCGCGCGCGCCATCCACGGTGGCTCAACGCGCCACACCGGCGTGTTGCTGCCGTATAACTGCACGAGCGCGACACGCGATCTCGCCGACAGCCAGTTGTTCGGGCACCGGCGCGGCAGCTTCACCGGAGCGGTCTCGGATCAGCCGGGCGTTCTGCGGTCCGCTGCCGGCGGCACCATCTTCCTGGACGAGATCGGCGACCTGCCGCTCGACGTGCAGCCGAAGCTGCTGCGCTTTCTCGAGCAGGGCGAGATCCTGCCCGTGGGCGAAACACGGCCGCTGCGCGTGGACGTACGGGTCGTCGCGGCGACCAACGCCGACCTCGAACGGCGCGTCGGCGAGGGCCGCTTTCGGGAGGACCTGTTCTACCGGCTCAGCGTGATCCAGATCCACGTCCCGCCGCTTCGCGAGCGCGGGGAGGAGATTCCCCATCTCGCGTCGTACTTCCTGCGGGAGACCTGCGAGCGCCTGGGGAAACCCGACGTGCGGCTTGGCGCCGCCACGCTCGAGGTCTTCGACGAGTACAACTGGCCGGGCAACGTGCGCCAGTTGCGCAACGAGATCCAGCGCGCGGTCGCGATGGCGCCGGCCGGGGGCCGCATCGAGCCCGAGCACCTGTCGCGGCAGCTCGCGGGCTTCGCTGGCGCCGGTGAAGCGACCGAGCGAACGCGCGGGCGACAGGTGACGCTGGCCGGCGCGGTCGAGAAACTCGAGCGCGAAATGATCCGCTCCTCGCTCGAAAGAACATCCGGCAACGTGTCGCGGACGGCTAGGCTGCTGGGTCTGACCCGCCGGGGACTCTACCTGAAGCTCCGCAGGCTGGGCCTCGAGGCCCGCGCAGACTGACTACCTGGTATCCATCGAGCTTGACATCTGGGAATACAGTATACACTTCCCAGCCAGGCCTTCCGCAGGAGCTTACCAGTAAGCCAAACCGTATCAGTCAGTTATGACTCTGAAGTGCCAGCGACCCAGGCCGTAGGCCGCCCGGTCCGGATCTTGATACTGATAGCGGGTGGCTACTCGAGCCGGGGGGTTTGCATGGAGCATCATCTGCGACTCGTTCAAAGCGGTCACCCGCGGCGTGACCAGCGAGCGGGCCAGCGTCTGACGCTGCGTGTGCCGGGTCAGCTCGTCTGGAAGGACGCCCGCGGGGCGACCAGGCTGGCGCGGGTCATGACCCGGGACGTCAGCGATCTGGGCATCGCGGTCGACTGCCTCGACGGCAGCGCGATTCCCCTGTACCGCTTGGTCTACGTGCAGATCGATCGGTCGGCGCGCGAGCGCACCAACGAGTTGCCCGATCCGTTGCGGCGACCGGCGGTGCTCTCGGCGGTGTATCGCGTGGGACCGTCGCGAGAGTCCACCGGCACCCCCGGCAGCTACGCGCTCCGGCTGATGGTCGAGCCCGAGCGGGCGGCGGGCGCGGGCAAGGGGGGCGATCGGGCGCCCGCCGGCTCCGACCGATTCGTCCGGAGTGCGTAAGCGAATCGTCAGGTGACGCAAGATCCAGGCGTGAGGCAGTGATGAGTGTACCCGGTCTCGGGGAAACGATGCTGCAGGTCCAACGCTGGGATGCCGTGCGGGATGGGGTGCTCACGGCGAGTCGGCTGCGCCAGCGGTTCGAAGCGCAGGGACTCTGGGTCACCGAGTGCCGCCTTCCGCCCGGAACCACCCACCGATCCGCGCCCGCGGGACACGACGTGCTTCAGGTCGTGCTCACCGGCCTGCTCAAGATCACCATCACCAACGACAGCGAATCGACGATTCTCGGGGCCGGCGACGCGCTCTTCGTGCCGCGCGGGTCCGCCTGTCTCGTCGAGGTGGTCGGATCGACGCCGGTCGTTGCGTACGCCGCGGCCTTCCTGCCTCACGGCCCACAGCCGGGCCGCGCGTCGCGGCCGGAACTCCTCGAATCAATCCGGCGTTGAGTCAGGACTTCTTGATCGCGCTGAGCGCTTCGCGCGCATCGGTCGCGTAGAGGGACTGGGGAAACTCCTCCACAATGCGCGTGTAGGTTCGGGCCGCTTCGTCCGTCTTGCCGGCCCGCGCGTAGGCCCGCGCCAGTTGCAACAGAACGCCGTCGATCGGCAACCGGGTGTCCGCGACGGTCGAGACTGCCTGGTAGATCTCGATCGCCTTGTCCAGGCGGCCCGCGGTCTGGTGCACGTCGGCGAGCCCCAGCTTTGCCATCTGGGCGTAGATCCCGTTGCCGTCGCGCGTGACCACCTCCTGATACCGGCTCGCGGCTTCGTCCAGCCGTCCCAGTGCTGCCAGCGCGTTGGCGGCCTGATAGGCCGCCGTGGTCGCGGCCTTGCTGGAGGGGTACGTCTCGAGCACCGAAAGGTACTTCGGCAACGCCGCCTCGAGCCGGGCCCGTTCGGACGGGTAGGTCGTGGGCCCCGCCGCCGACTGGTTCTGCAAAGGCGCGTCGGGCGGCTGCGGCACGACCGGCGTCTCTGCCACGTTCATCGCCGTGGCCAACAACGCGTCCGCGTCGGCCGCCCGCCGGGCCTGCCAGAGATAATAGCCCGCCACCGCCACGATGACCGCCGCCACGGCGACGGCGGCGAGCGTGGCCTGGCGCGAGTGCCCGATCGTGAGCTCTCGCATCTCCCGGGCGAACTGAGCGATCGGGTTCTCTTTCAGATGGTGCCGTTCCGAGCGTTTCATGGTCTCGACCTGTTCGCCGTCTGCTTCGTCGTGAAGCGACTGTGAGTGTGGCGCGCCCGACTGGATTTGAACCAGTGGCCCCCGCCTTAGGAGGGCGGTGCTCTATCCCCTGAGCTACGGGCGCCTGGAAAAACAGTCTATTCTAGCGCACCTTCCGACCGCGGCATCCGTCGCGCGGGCGGCGCGCGGTTGACGCTCCCCGGGGGCCGTCCGTATAGTTCAGGTTCAGCGAGGCGACCGGAGACGATGTCCAGACCGCCGTTTGTGTGGGAGGTGCAAGTTCGCCGCGAGGTGCTCGAGGACGAACTCGCGAAGCTCCGCGAGCTGCCCTACAGCCTTTGGCGGGAGGTCGTCGCCTCGCCCGTCACCCGCTCAGTCACCGGCCGCGACAGCAAACCCTATCGCCTGAAGGTCACCGCGACCTGGGCCGGGCGCGGCTCCGAGAACATCCGCGTGAACGTGACGCTGCAATCCTCGGCGCTGCACCGGTCGCTGCTCAACGAGAGCTTCGTCATCACGCCCGACAACCGCTTCATCGAGTGACGGCGCCAGCCGGTTCGTTCGGTCCCGCCAGCGCGTTAGTACGTCAGCACGGTGAACAGGCGCTCACCGGCCAGACGGGCTCGGCCGTTCAGATCCGCAAGCTCGATCAGAAACGCGATCGCGAGCACTTCACCGCCGAGCTGTCTGACGAGGTCGGCGGTGGCGCGAGCCGTCCCGCCCGTCGCCAGCAGGTCATCCACAATCAGCACCCGTTGCCCCCGCTCAACCGCGTCACTGTGGATCTCGAGACTGTCGGTGCCGTACTCCAGGCTGTAGGTCGCGCGAATCGTCTTCGACGGCAGCTTCCCGGCTTTGCGCACCGGAGCGAAGCCCGCGCCGATCCGATCGGCGACCGCCGCGCCAAGGATGAACCCCCGGCTCTCGACGCCCACGACGATGTCGATCGCCGTGTCGCGAAACGGCGTGGCCATCGCGTCGACCGCGGCGTGAAATCCAGCCGGGTCGCGCAACAACGTGGTGATGTCGTAGAAGAGAATGCCTGGCTTGGGGAAATCTGGAACGTGTCTGATTTTGGCTTTCAGCGCATCATTCACATCTGGTCTCCGTCACATCGCTCAAAACCGAATCGAGAACCCGCTGGCGTGGCCGGAAGGCGCGGCGGCCGCGACCTCGACGGCCTCCACGCGGGCGCCCGACGGCCCTCGTCGAATCGCCCGCTCGAACCGCTCGACGGCGTCGCGGTCTCCTTCGACGTAGGCTTCGACGCGCCCGTCCGGAAGATTCCTGGCCCAGCCGTGCAGCCCTTCGCGCGCCGCCGCGTCTTCGGTGAAGAACCGGAAGCCGACGCCCTGCACGCGCCCGCCGATCAGAAAGTGCCGCGCGATCACCACGCGGGGCCGATTATACCGGAGCGGTTGAGGGCGGCGCGCGCGCCGGCGGCCAAGTTCTTGACCACTGGCTAACGGATTGACCGCCGATCGGCGGTGCCGCCCGTCTCTTGTCCATCTCAGGGTCTGCTAAACGTCGACCGAACGAGCGGTTGCCGAGGCGACCTGCAGGATCCCCGAAGCGGCACGGTGATTGCTGCGTCATGATTGGAAGTGTAGGTCCTCAGCGATGGCCCAGCCCGATCGCGTGCCGGATTCGTCAATCCGCCTCGTTGCGCGGCGCGCCGGGCCGGCGTCGCGGCCGCCGCAGGCGATGGCCTGCTCGCACTGCGGCCATCCGCTCGAGTGCGTGGGTCGGCACCGGCGGTTCGGAAGCTGGCTGGCCTCGTTCATGTGCCCTCGTTGCCGAAGCGAGTACTTCTACGCGTACACATCGGGTACGCTGCTGCGGCGGGCGTAGCGTATCGCGAGCAGCGCGGCAGGGAGCAGACGGTAGGCAGCAGGCGGACGTGCGGCGGTGGTCACCTCCGGGCCGTCGGATCGCACGTTCTCAACCTGCTGTCTACCGCCTGCTCCTTTCTGTTTTGGCGGGGATCCCCAGACTCCGCTCTTCGAGCTTCGTCCAGGGTCGCCAGACTCCGCTCTTTGAGCTTCGTCTAGGGTCGCCGAAGCCAT
>ERZ1292640.2819-Hain-H43-02um-R1-2819-length-13780-cov-5_pt1 | contig 13780 bp, 12 predicted proteins | sample MGYA00564404_ERZ1292640 | MGnify/ENA primary metagenome ERZ1292640 (study PRJEB36523, sample SAMEA6512636) | groundwater metagenome | collected 2019-01-08 | study: AquaDiva: Metagenomics assemblies of 32 groundwater samples
CCGCACGAGGCCCGCGTGCTCGGGCGCGATGGCCACCTGGCCCTTGAGCGCCACGTCGTGACGCTGGGTCTGTCTCACCGCGAGTTCGGGCAACGTCGACATCGTGCGCTCCGCAAAGACCGAACAGACAGCAGGCGTGAGGCAAACGCCCGACGCGGTTCTCCACCCATCGGGCACATCGACACTTCGCCGCCTCGACTTGATCGCGCTGCCACGTCCGGGAGCCACGAAGTTGGATTCGCGCGTCGGCCCGGCGCAATCCCATCGGTCACCCCCAAGTTTGGACTGACGTTCTCGGACCGTGCCGGTCGAGCGGTCTTGAGCGTGGACCGGACGCGCAGCAAGAAAGGCGCGGCGATGGGTGGTGTCACCGTCGGGCGAGGCGTGCCGACGTTGGACTCAGTTGAGATCGATCAAGGGCGACTGGCTGCCCACGCAGATGTGGACGCGCACGGGGGTGTCCAGGAGTCGGCGCGCTGCCTTGGGGCTGGTCGTCACCAGGTGCTCGCGGACGGTGACACCCGCGGCGGCCTGGACGCGTTTGGCCAGTTCGGGGATGGCGGCCCGCAGGACCTGGGCGTTGGTTTTCACCCACGCGCCGGCGGCGGCCAGGTCGCCCATCGCGCGGTCGATCGAGGCGGCATCGCTCCCGGTTGAGAGCAGGTGCACCTCGCCGCCCTCGCCCACGGCAAGTTCGACGTCGGGCGCCAGCGGGCAGCGCGGCGAGACGCCGGTGAGTCCTGGAATTCGCTTCCAGAGCGTGTCCCCCGTGGTGGTTGAGGCGCGGGGCACTTCAACGCCTGACGCGGCCGCTCGTGTCTCGAGGGTCGATCCCGCGAGGGCGGTGACGCGTGCGACCATTTCGGCCGGGGCGACTTCGCAGGTGCCGACAAACAGCGGTACCGAGCGTCCGGGTCCGATGCGGTCGGGGAGAACCTCGGTGCTGACTGGACGCGAGAGAAAGACGCCCGCGGTGGCCGCGATCCGCTTGGCGGCGATCGTGGCGCGATCCTGCGGCCCGCCCATGAAGACGACGCGTAGGGCTGCGGCCAGAGCGTCCCCACCGGCTTGACAAAGCCCCTTGAGGGCCCTGTAGCACGCGACCAGGGCCGCGTCGTTCGCACCGGTGAGGAGCGTGACGCTGGAAACACCGGGTCGTGAGGCCGTCTCGGGCTCCCAGACTTCGTCGGTGCTGATGATCCAGTGTCTGGCGAGCTGTGAGGCGGCGCGGCAGGCCGATTCGAGCGAGGCGAATTCGGGGAGGCTCGCCGGGGGGACGTTGCTAAGGAGATCGAGTGACGCGCTTCCTCCGCGGAGGCGGAGCAGGGCCACGGGCTCGTCGAGGCCTCGCTGGCGTGTTCTGGAGTACTGATGAACCCAGGCCGACGCGAGTACCGGCAGATGTCCGACGATCACGACCTCGACATGCCCACAGCTTCGCGAGATCTCCTGGTCGGCGGAGTGCTGGGGCGTGCGGGCCGGCTCGGGCGAGGCTTGGGTGCCTGGGCTGGTCGAAGGGGGCGTGGCAAGCAAGGAAGCGATCGAGGTTCTGGGCGTCTCGCTCTGCTCTCTGGGTCGAAGCGGGGGCAGCGGGATGTCGTCGCAGGCGTCGGAGCGGAGTTCGGCGAGTCCGCTGCCGAGAAAGAGCTCGGTCAGGGCGTCGGCGGGATCGACCGTCGACAGGAGCGCCTTGGCCGATCGGGAGAGTTCCGAAGCGGGCTTCTTCGATCGTTCATGGGCTTGCGACGGGCCTTCGTACATCGTTGCTCAAAGTCTAGGCCGACCTATGCGCTTGTCACGACCGCCTCGGACACCTGTCTGACGACGCAGATATTGTTGGGTTCGCCGAAGGGGTTGTGCGACACGTTGGCGTTGTGCTCGTCCCCGCGCCAGACGCCGTCGACGACCAGGCGGTACTGGTACTCGCCCGACGGGAGCGGGAGGCAGAGCTCGAAGATTCCCTGCTCCTCGTTGCGGTGCATGGGCGTGGTGGTGGCGGACCAACCGTTGAAGCTTCCGGCGATGGAGACGGTCGTTCCGAGGGACAGGGGCTGCACGAACAGGACGCCCTGGCTGGTCTGTCGCACGCCAAGGAGGCGTCGAGCGGTCTCGGCGGCGCGATCGGGCTTGACCTCGATGCCTTCGGTGAGCTTGAGGGTGGGGGCGGCGGGCGAGCGGCGCATCATCTTTTGGGCGCGCTGAACGAGCTCCTGGGCCCGGGACAGACTCGGCAGAGCGTCCGACGCCATGCCCGACTGCTCGAGGGCCGAGTTGAGCTCGGACATGAGCGTCGTGGGCGAGGTGGCCAGCGCGGGCTCGACGCTGGCGGCCGGGGTTGCGCTGCGGAGCTGTCGGGTGTCGGCCCCTCCCAGACGGGTGATCGTCTCGGGCGAGCTGCCGTCGGCGTTGGGGGAGTCGGGGAGCATGTCGTCGAGCGGGATGTCGCGTTGGAGGACCATCTCGCCCCCGCGCAGGGCGAAGGTCTTGACGCACCAGTCGGCGAGTTTCGCGTAGTCGACGGCGCCCGTCGACTGGTCGTCGAACTCGTGGATCGATTGCCCGAAGCTCGCCGCGTCGCGCAGCTTGACGTCGCGACGGATGACCACGGGGGCCAGGTGAGTGGCAAAGCGGCGGCGGAGCTCGTCGAGGAGGTCTCTGGCGACGGTGCTGGTCTCGTCGTGGATCGTGGGAAGGATCCAGGTTTGGAGGTTCACTCCCAGCCGCTTGGCAAGGCTCTTGATCGTGCTGACCTGACGCGTCGCCCCCTGGAGCGAGAAATACCCGGTCTCGACGGGGATCAGCACGGTGTCGGCCGCGCAGAGCGCGTTGTACGTGAGGAGGCCGATGGAGGGCGAGCTGTCGACCAGGGCGACGTCGTACTCGCCTGCGAACTTTTCGATCACGTTCTGAAGGCGACGTTCCCGGTCGGGGCGTTCGGCCAGGCCGCCCCGCAGGGCCTCGAGCCCGGCGAGCTTCATCCGGCTGGGCGCCAGGTCCAGGTTGCGGCCGGCGTTCCACAGCAGCCGCGCGGGATCGAGCGGGCGGGTGGGGGGGGCGAGCATGGCGTCGCCGATGTCCAGGTCGATGCGGTTGTCGGGAATTCCAAGGCCCGCGGCGCAGTGCGACTGCGGATCCATGTCCACCAGCAGCACGCGAAGCCCGGCCCGGGCCAGGGATGCCGCCAGGTTGATGGCCGTGGTCGTCTTGCCGCACCCGCCTTTTTGATTGATGATCGTGATCGTCCGCACGCGTTGCTCCTCGGTGTGTAGAACAGGCGCAACGAAAGCGCCCGCGGCCGTCCGCTTCAGGTCACGCACTCAGGTGCCCCTCTATTGCACCGTCCACGCTGCGGTCCGGGATAGAACTCACCGGCCCCATGAGGGATATCTCCCTCATGTAGAATCACCTATCGGACTGGATCTTTCACCCTCTTGAAATTGCTTTCGGGCAAACCCCGATCTTCACCTCGCCCCAATAGACCGCCACCCCGCCTCGACCACGCTTTGGGGGGGCGAATCGACGACGGCACACCGCCCCGCGGAGGTGGGAAGGACCAACCTGAGCCGCCCCGATTGGACCTTCTTGTCGTGGGACATGAGCTCGATGAGGCTTGAAACAGGCGGCAAACCGCTCACACGCACGGGCAGGCCCAGGGCACCAAGGGCGCCCATCAGTTCGGCCACCCGGTCGGGAGAGGCTTTGCCTAACGCGAGGGCCGTGTGCACTGCCGCGACCAATCCCAGGGAAACTGCCTCCCCGTGCTTCAATGGCGACTCAGACGCGTCGGCATAGGGAAAAAGCCCCGGTAACGTTTCGATCGCGTGCCCGAAGGTGTGCCCGAGGTTCAGGAGAGCCCGGCCGGCGTCCCCGGGGGCTTCCTCCCGCTCGTCGCCGGCGACGACGCGTGCCTTCACGCCCACGTTTCTGGCGATGAGCTGGGTGAGCACGGCCTCGTCGCGGCCGGCGATTGCGCTGCGCGATGCGAGGAGCCAGGCCAATAGCCCCGGGTCGCCAAAGTCGGCGGCGAGCATGGCGTGCTTGACGCACTCGGCGAGCCCGCCGCGAAACTCTCGGTCGCTCAGGGATCGCAGCGTGGTGACATCCGCGAAGACGCCCCGGGGCTGGTGGAAGAGGCCGACGAAGTTTTTTTTGAGCCCCTGGTCGTGCTCGCCCGGAAGTTTCAGATTGACGCCCGTCTTTCCGCCCACGGACGCGTCCACCATGGCCAGCAGCGTGGAGGGGCACTGGATGACGGGGACGCCCCGGCGGTAGACGCCCGCGGCAAACCCGACGAGGTCGCCGGTGATCCCGCCGCCCAGGGCGATCACCGGCTCGGTGCGCTCGAGCTTGGACGCGGTCATGGCGGCCAGAACTAACTCGAGCTGGGCGAGCGACTTGTCTTTTTCGGCGGCGACGATGTCGAGTGTGGTGGGCGTGAAGCCGCTGGCACGCAATGAGCCCATCGCCAGGTCGCGTGTTGCCGCGGGCACATTGGCGTCGACTCCGACAAACACCCGCGTGCCCGCGGGCGAGGCGGATCTGGCGCACGCGCCCAGTTCGCTCAGCACGCCCGCGCCGACCACCACGTCATAGCTGCGGTCGCTCAGCACGACGGGCACGACACGCCGGGTTGCGCTGGGATCTGGCTTGCGGGCGTCGGTCACCGGCGTTCACTCCGCTTTGACGGCACGCTGGGCGCGTCTTGGAGCCTCGCTGCGTTCCCAGTCGATGCGCGGCACTTCGCCCCAGAGCATCTCCAGGTCGTAGTACGCGCGTGTGTTGGGCTCAAAGAGATGGACCACCACGTCGACAAAGTCCGCCAGCACCCACGTGGCGCGATCGTCGATGCTCCGGCGAACCACCTCGTGCCCGACGCTGCGGGCGAGTTCGGCGACGTCGCCGAGGGTCGACTTCATCTGCCGGTCCGAGGTGCCCGATCCGATGATGATGAAGTCGGTGACGCTGCTGACCGCCGAGACGTCGAGCAGGACGATGTCGGTGCACTTGTCGTCGAAGAGCACCCGGGCCGCCTCGATGGCGAAATCGCGCGTCGGCATGCGGCCGGCACGGGCGGTCGTGGTGGTTCGGGGCTTGAGCTCGGTCGTCGCCGTGGTCATCAGACTGGACAGCTCGGTGGGCACCTGGGCCGCCGGGACAACGGGCGATCGAGGTTCGACGACCTTCTTGACACGGCGGGTCGTCTTTTTGGCGACCTTCTTCTTTGCTTTCTTGCTTGCTTTGGTGTGCGGGCGGCTGGTCGACTTGCCGGGGGCTTTGGTCTTGGACGAGGTGCGTGCGGCTTTGCTCATTGGCCTCGATCTTAGACCCCGACATGGGCCCCCGTGCCCGTTTGAGCCCGGAGATCCAAGGTTTCCTCGACCACCGGAACACCGGCGATGGGCCCGTCGTGGGCCGCCACCGAAAGCCGGTATGGCGATCCCGCGTGGTAGGAGGCGGCCAGCAGGGGCTCGTTGCACTGCCTGGAGAGGTGAAGCAGGACCACCTCACGTCTGGGCAAGACCCTTCGCGTGAGCTCCAGGCATTGCTCGTTGCTGAGGTGCCCGTTGCCCCCCATGATCCGGTTCTTGAGAAACTGCGGACGATCGGATTCAAGCTGCAAGCGAGGGCAGTAGTTGCTCTCTACCGCCAGCACGTCGACGCCCCGCAGGTGGGCGGCCAGGGCGTCTGAGGGCCTGCCGACATCGGTGGCGTACCCCAGGCTCGCGGAACACTCGGGAAACTCAACGCGAAAGACGGCGACGCCCAGCGAGTCGTGGCCGGCCAGCATCGGGCGGAAGACAACTCCGGGCACCGGCTCGAACGCCTCGTCGAAGGGCTCGACGCCGGTTCGAAAGATGAAGCCGTCGCGCTCGCCGCGCCCCAGATGTCGCCGGTGCATGTGCACCCGCACCTCGGGGGGAACTTTGCCGACCCAGCCGGGATAGGCGTGATCGACGTCCAGGTGTGTCAGCACCATCGCGGCGATGGGCGTGTCGGCGAGACCCGCCTGCGCGAGGTAGGTGCGGGTTCGCCTGGGCGAGAGGCCAAGATCGATCAGGATCAGCGACGCGGCGCCATTTTGCCGCTGGACGCGGAGGGCCGAGCAGTTGCCGCCCGAGCTGCTCGCCAGCACGTGGAGCGAGGCTCGCGCAATCGGCGAAAGCGTCACCTTCGGTGCTTCGGGCGAGTCGAAGAGCGTTCTCAATCCTCACCGCCCGAGTCTTCGAGCGGCCCGCCCGAGCGCATGGCGCGCACGAGCGAGACCAGGTCGCGCGTGGGCCTTCCCAGCCCGGGGCTGATGGGTCGTTTGGCGTCGAGCACGAACTGGTGCATCTCCATCACCGGCGGGCAGTCCTTGCCCAGCTCCAGGAGTTTGGCGAGCATCTCATCACGCGGCAGCGAGCGCCGGAAGGCCTGGTTGAAGGCCCAGCGCACCTGCGTGATGTGCTCGCGTGGCAGGCCGTTGCGGCGCATGCCGACGAGGTTGACGGCGTGGAGGCGATTGCGCCCGGCCGAGACGCAGAAGGGCGGGACGTCGGTGGAGAGGGCGACGCCGCCCGACACGAACGCGAGGCGTCCGACGCGGTTGAACTGGTGGATGGCGCAGTTGCCCGAGATGTTTGCCCGCTCGCCGATGTGCGAGTGCCCTGCGAGCAGGGCGCCGTTGGCGAGGATGACGTCATTGGAGACGAACGCGTCGTGTCCCGCGTGGGAGTTGACCATCATCATGACGCGGTCGCCGATGGTGGTGGGGATGTCGGGTTTGGTGGCGGCGTGGACGGTGACGCCCTCGCGGATGAGGCATCCCGCGCCGATCTTGACGCCGGCGGTGGGGGAGCCGATGGAGAACTTGAAGTCCTGGGCGGGGAGCCCCAGGCAGGCGTTGGGATAGACGGTCGTGTTCTCGCCGATCGACAGCGGTCCCTGGAGGATCACGTTGGCGATGAGGCGGACGCCGGGCGCGAGGTGCACGGGAGCCGAGGCCGACGCCTGAACGATGCAACCGGGGCCGATCTCAACGTTCTGGGCGAGCTGGGCGTGGGGGCTGACGATGGCGGACGGATGGATCACCGGCATAGCCGATGGTAGCCGGTTGCGCGGGCTTTTGGCCCGTCGGCGGGCGCGGAATTCCGCCGGGATTCGTTCGTTCAGGTATCATGCGCCATGCCCACGATCGATACCACCAAGGTCACCGACCGGCGTTCGCTTCGTTTCGCCACCCTCGCGGATCTGCGCAAGGAACTGGACGCGCTGGAGGCCGCCCATCGCGCGGGCACGCTCCGCACCACCGGCAACTGGACGCCCGCGCAGAATCTGGCCCACCTGGCGGCCTTCATCAACTACGCGTACGACGGCTACCCGCCAACGTTCCCCAAGCCGCCCTGGTTCATCAAGCTCATCTTGAAGTTCATGAAGAAGAAGTACATCCACACCGGCATGCCGGTGGGTGTCAAGATACCCAAGGTGCCGGGTGGAACCGTCGGGGCCGATGAGATGCCCTTTGAGAGCGCCCTCTCTCGTTTCCGCAAGGCGATCAGTCGCCTGGAGCAGAGCCCGCCAGCGACTCCAAACGTCATCTTTGGCCCCTTGAGCCACGACGAATGGAAGTCGATGCACTCGCGGCACGCCGAGCTCCATCTGGGCTTCCTGCACCACAAGTGACCGAGGCCAGGGAGTTTGTCGCGCGGGTTTGTCCCCCGCCGGGGGTGTTGCGACAATGACCCGGGTGGCCACTCGCCTCCAGGAGCCCCTTTCATGCTGCGTTGCGCACTGTTTGTCCCTGCGGCCTTCACATTTGTTTCGGTCGCCGGCGGGCACCCGCCCGACGCGAGTGGCTCCCACGATGACTCGCGGCCGACCGATCAGCCCGCCGCCCCCTCGGACACCAAAGTCTCCAAGGCCTCACCGAAGAACTCGGTGAAGATCGAGGTCAAGGACGGCGTTCGCACGATCACTTGCAACGGAATCCCCGATCACGAGCCGGGCAAGTTCCCCAATCGCGGCAACCCCAACTCGATCTCTGAGCAGAAGTACACGTTCCACGTGCCCGAGAAGCCCAGGGCGGGCGTCAGGGGCACCCCTGTGCGTCGCGACGCGCTGGTCGGAGTTGCGCTCAACGGCGTGGTCTTTGATCCCGGCACCGCCGAGGCTTGGAAGGACGACCCACGCTCGGGTTGGAACATCGAGGCCATTTTGCCCGCGGGGGTGAAGGGAAGGGACCTCGGGCTCGACTCCAGCCACGCGCACGTGCAGCCCAACGGCGCGTACCACTACCACTCGTCGCCGGTGGCTTTGGTCGCACGACTTGCCAAGGACAAGGGAGTCAAGGCGGGTGATTCCATGATCCAGATCGGATGGGCCGCCGACGGCTTCCCGATCTACGACGCGCACGCCCAGACCAGTGCGGGCGACGCCAAGAGCGCGATCAAGGAGATGCGCTCGAGCTACAAGCTCAAAGCCGGCGAGCGTCCCGCGGGAGACAAAGGACCGGGCGGCAAGTTCGACGGCACGTACACGCAGGACTACCAGTACACGCCCGGCTCGGGCGATCTGGACGAGTTCAACGGGCGTACGGGCGTGACTCCCGAGTTTCCGCAGGGAACGTACTACTACGTGGTCACCGGCGAGTTCCCATACGTGCCCAGGCAGTTGAAGGGCACCCCCGATGCGAGCTTTCAGAAGAACGATCGGCCGCCCGGGGGCGGACCTGGTGGAGGCCCGGGACGTCGGCCCGGACCCGGCGGCCCTCCCGGTGGACCAGCTGGCAGACCTGGTGGTCCCGGCGGCCCACCGCCTCCGCCGGCGAGCGAGCCGCGCTGAGAAATCAGTGCTACCACTCCTTCACGCCCCGTGACGCGCCCCCCCCTCTCCGCGTCCGGGGCGTTCTGCATTCCATCTCGGCTCGCTCCAATCCTGCGCGCGTCGACCGCGAGAAGGACTGGTACGAGATCAACGCCGACGATCGCGCTAACGACATTAAGAAGCTGTGAGCTTGGGGCCACGCGATCAGGCGCTCAGCTGGCCCTGTGCGATGCGGCTCATCAGGACCGCCGCAAGCTGCGCCCGTTCCATGAGGCTCGTCAGCTCGATCCACTCCTCACCGGTGTGTGCCCCGCCGCCCTTGACGCCCAGCGTGTCGATCACGGGGATCGATCGTCCGCCAGCGGCCTGGATGTTGTTGCCGTCGCATACGCCGCCGGTTTTGCCAAACGGCAAGGTCTGGCCCAGATCCTGGGCCGTCTGCCTTGCGAGGTTCGCCAGCGCCTGCACTTCCGGCGTCAGGGGCTTTGCGGGCCTGCTGAAGGTCCGCAGCACCTCCACGCTCGGGCGTGCCGGGATCGTTGAGAGTCCCGCCGAATCGCCCATCGCGTCGAGTTCGCGGGCGAGTTCGGCCTCGACCTCGGGCGACCCGAATCGCACGTTGCCCCACGCGGCGGCCTCGTCGGGCACGATGTTGGTGGCCCGTCCGCCCTTGATCACGCCGATGGTCACGATCTTGCCGCGATCGGGGTCGGCCAGGCGAGCGCACGCGAGGGAACGCTCGGCGACCGCGTAGATTGCGTTCACGCCCGCCTTGAAGTCGCGCCCGACGTGGGCCGCCTTGCCGCGGGCGTGAATCACAAACTGCCCGCTGCCGGGGCGCTCGACGACCAGACCGCCGTCGGGCAGGGCGGGCTCGAAGACGAGCCCAACGTCGTGCTTGGCCGCTTGCTCGCGGATCGCGCGGTCGGAGTGGAAGCTTCCCGTCTCCTCGTCGCTGTTGAGCACGAAGGTCCAGGGGAATCGCACGCCTGCGGCCGTCAGGGCCTCCAGGGCCGCGATGGCGACGAGAATCCCGCCCTTCATGTCCATGCACCCGGGGCCGACACCGCGCGCTCCATCGCTCGACATGTCGAGGCGTTGAAACGCCCCGCGCGGATTGTGGACCGTGTCGAGATGGCCGCAGAGCAGCACCCTGGGCGCTTTCGCGGTCGATTCAGACGCGCAGACCGCTGTTGCGGGGATCGTGGTGGGACCATTCTCACCGCCCACATCGCCGCCCGAAAGCCAGTCGGGCTTTGCGTCCCCGGGCACCATGCTGACCGACGCGCCCAGGGCGCGAAGTCGGTCGCAGAGCACGGCGCGACACGCGTCAAGCCCCGCTTTATTCCCGCCGCCCGTCGGAATCGCGACAAGCTTCGCGAGCTGGTCAACGAGTTCGCCCTGGCGTGGAGCGATGGACCGGACAATCGTTTCTTCAAATTGCGTCAGTGCCACGGATGAGCATACGAGGCCCGGGGGTGTGCGGGCGGGTCTGACCGTCGTCGGTCGCCCATGCCAAGACCCGCTCGCTGACGCTCGGGGCTCGTTCACCCAGGGGTGGCCCCTTGCGACTCAAACCCGGCAAGGTCGGGCCTCCAGACGGCCATGGCGATCAACGCCGCCAGAATCACCAGAGTGATCCACTTGATGATTCGGACGTCTCGATCGATCGGGATCGCTTCGCCGGGGACACCGATGAGGCGTGCGAGGCGCAGCTGACGGGTCCGGATCGACCCGTGCCGCCACATGAACCGGCCCAGCGGGATTCCGTTGTAGGCCGCCACTCGCGACAGGGCTCCCCTCATGCACTCGGCGCCCTGGGGCGTGATGCGTTCGATGTCTCCCGACGCCCTGGACAGATCGCGGGCGGCAAACGCGTCGGCCTGCCACTCGAACCTGCGGCTGACCCAACCGAAGACGACAAACGCGGCGACGAGGGATCCAAGCGAGACGGCGATTTCCAGGAGGCCGTGCAGGTTCTCGACCTGCTCGATGGTCCAACCGTTCTCGGCGCCGAATTTCTGTTCGGCCCACGCGAGACCAAGGAACCAGGAGAGGGCCGTGCCCGCCGCAGTCGCCAGGCCGACCACCGAGGCCAGCACCGAGGCGAGCGTGGCGAGCGCGAGCCACGCGAGGTGGCGCAGGCGCACGTGCCCGACCTCATGGGCGGCCACGGCCTCGAGATACTCGCCTGGCATGTGGGCCATCATGGCGTCGGTTACGAGAATGTAACGGGCCCGGGCCACGATCCCGAGCACGGCCGCGTTGTGGATGGTCCCCCCCGTCCGCCAGAGGAGATGTTCGCGCACGCGAACGCCGTTGCGCAGGCAGACCGCTTCGAGCCGCTGTCGCACTTCTCCCGCCGGCATGGCGGTGGTGTCCCAGACGTGGCGCAGGATCAAGGGCACGACCATCAGGAACCCGGCGATGCCGGCGATCTGGATTGCCAGGCGCCCCCCTTCGCCCATCGATGCGAGGAGGGGCCACCACGCCCACGAGTGTTCCAGCGCCTCAACCCAGGTCGTGATGCACACGATCGGGAGCAGCACCGGGATCATCGTGTGACGCGCCCAGAAGAACACATAGCCCAGGCGCGACGGCGTCGGCTGGACCTCGAGTCCCTCGTCGAGCGACCGGACCAGAGATGCTTCGCGAAGGCGCACTTCGATGGGGTAGAACCACCACCACCCGGCCAGAACCGTGATCAGCACAGGCGAGGTGGCGACCAGCGTGTCGATGAGCACCCGCCTCCCGATGGCTCCTTGAACCATCCCGACCCAGTCGAGCGCCAGCACGTTGAACCCCAGGATCGCCAGGGCGAAGAACCGCGACGCGAGCATGATCCGCTCGGCCAGATACACGCCCCGCACATCGCCCGACCGGTCCAGCCGCCTGCCGAGTGCCGCGATCCAAAGATGACACATCAGGCCCATCGCCAGGGTCGGCACGACCGCGAGCGTCCAGGCCAGCCACCCCTGTTCGGCCGGCGACGCCGCTCCCCCGCCCATCATCTCGTGGAGGGAGACCAGTATGAACGACGCGATGACGACCTCTTGAACCATCAACGGTGAATCGAGCCCTGTGCCGATCTCCTTCGTCCGATCGTATCTGAACGCCCGCACCGCTGTTCTTGCCCGGAGCGGAACCTTTGGACCCCAAAGGCGGTATTCTGTCCATATGAAACCGACCTTCCCCAACGCCGCTCTTGGGCTCGCTGCGCTCTCACTGTCGTTTCTGGCCTTGCCAGCGCTGGCCCAGGATAAGGTCGCGCCCGTCGCGCCGGCGACCAGCGGCACACCGGCGCCGGGCGTTGACTCCAAGATTCGGGGCGAGATCCAGTCCTTGCTCGATGAGATGACCAGGGTTGTCCTGGCCACCGACGTCGAGGCGTACATGAAGCTCATCGACACGTCGGATCTTTGTTTCACCAACGAGCAGAAGTACTGGGCAAAGGACCTCAAGCTCTTTCCGCCCGCGGAGTTCACGCTCAAGCTGGGCGATGAGCTCAAGGCGTCCGAAGGTGGCGTCGAGGGTGAGCTGGCCATGACCTGGGCCGTCAAGGAGAAGGACGGCACCCCGCGCAAGCCCCGCGACATCAAGTACAACGTTCGCTTCGTCAACAAGGACGGGCACTGGCTCTATGCGGGTGAGGTTTGGCGCGAGCTTGCCGGGGACAACGTTCTGGTCAAGTACGAGGACGACTCGCTCGCGGAGCTGGCCAAGGGCATCGCCCAGGTCTTCCCCGCGATCCGCGCCCGCGTCGAAGAGGGCTTCATGATCAAGGTCCCCCGCGTCCAGCAGGTGAAGCTTTACACCTCGATGAAGCACCTGCAGGTGGGCATCTGCCTGAGCTACAAGGATGGGCTGGGCGGCTGGAATGAACCGGGCGAGTCCATCCGCCAGCTCGTGCGGCGCAACCAGACGGGCGAGGGTTCGCGCCACGTCCTGGCCCACGAGTTTGGACATGTGTGCACGTTTGAGCTTGGCGCCAAGTCCAACGAGATGCCCTGGTGGGTTCTCGAGGGCGTCGCCGAGCTTTCCGCCGAGTACCTGTCCGACACGGCTGTCCAGCGCAACCAGCGCGAGGTCGAGTCACTCGCCCGCAAGGGCAAGCTGCCGGCGTGGAAGGAACTGGCGACCTGGGGCGAGGTGAGCGATTCGAACTACGGCAAGGTGTACACGCTCGGGTACAACATGGTCGGCTACATCTCCGACCAGTACGGGCGAGAGCGGCGTGTGAAGTGGCTCAAGGCCATGGCCCTTGGAGCGACCATCGAGGCGGCAACCATTTCCGAGCTGGGCCTGTCGTTCGATGAGCTCAATGCCAAATGGCGTGCGACGCTCCCCGAGCAGGATCCGCCCAAGCCCGTCGAAGCGACCGACAAGCCCGGCGAGGCGAAGGACGCCAAGCCGGACGTCAAACCAGACGTCAAGAAGGACAAGTAGGCGTCCCGCTCAGTGCTGTGCGGGCGCACCCTCTGATGCGTGTGCGTCGGGCTTCTTCTTTGTTTCTTTCTTCTTGGGCGTGCTCTTCTTGGCGTCGGATTTCCTGGCGTCCTTGCCCTTGGGCTTGGCCTCGCCGTGACCGCCGGCCTCGGCGCCCTCGCTCGCCCCGTGGGCATCGGCCGCCGGCTCCTCGATGTGCGGCAGCCCGTGGCGGACGACCTCGCCCGTGTGCCCAGCGCCGGCGTGCTCGTCGGCGAGGCGCACTTGCGGGTCATTGGAGACCGGGCTGGGCGGCGTGCGAATGAAGAAGACGAAGACGGCGAAGCTTGCGCCGACAAAGAGCGACCATGCCGCCAGCCATCCCACCGTGTCCCGCACGTGCTTGGGCCGCTTGACGAGCGGCCGGGAAATTGCCGCCGCCACGCTCAGCGCGTGCGGCTCGGCGAGCTTTCCCACGCGCATGAGCATCGATCCTGCCGCTCGCCCGCCTGCCATTGCAAGGCCCTTGATCCATGGGCTCCCGGTCGCGGGG